>Ga0180432_10008243_pt1 | contig 13039 bp, 12 predicted proteins | sample SS_ome_10_FD_132414 | JGI IMG/M metagenome (GOLD analysis project Ga0180432, IMG submission 132414) | Hypersaline lake sediment archaeal communities from the Salton Sea, California, USA - SS_1_MS_2 metaG | ecosystem: Environmental > Aquatic > Non-marine Saline and Alkaline > Hypersaline >...
AATACTGAGACATGAATGGGATACAACATTGTCTGCAGAATATCTTAAGAAAGCTTATACATGTCTTACTAACTTTGCTGAGTTTGAAATGAATAATATTAATAGGGGAATACAAACAAAGCCCCTTACAGAAGTTCATATACATGCTAATGGGTTGTATGGCATAGTGGATTATGTAGATTTAGTAAATAGAAAGATTATAGATTGGAAAACAAATACAAGAGCTGGTATTAGTTACGAAAATAGAATGCAAGCTGTTATGTATAGAACTTTGATAAGGGAGAAGTTCAAATTTGAGATACCTTATTTTACATTTCAATATTTGTTTCCCAATGAAGTGAGAATCATAAAATACGATAAGAAGACAGAACAAGTAGAAAAAGAAATGTATGAATTCATAGATAAAATTAAAAGGGCGTGGAAAGAAAAAGATTTTCCACAAGAGCCAAGAACACCAAGAACTTGTAATGGATGTCAATTTCATTATTATTGTGGTGGTGTCTAATGGCGAAGTATAGAAGATACCTAAGATGTGGCGAAGGTTGTATTTACTTTAGTATTCCCAATAAAAAAGAAAAGTGGGGATATTGTTTAATTAAAAAAGAACAAAGAAGCAAATATCAATCTGCTTGTGGAAGTTTTTTAAGGAGGGAATGAAATGTTTAGAAAGGGAAATAATGATATAAAAGCACTTAGAAATGCAAGGGATAGTATCACACGTTCAACAGAAGTTCTTGAAAAAACTGTAGAAACCTTTGAAGAGTTTTCAAAAGATGTTTCAGAAGCGATAAAAGAAAATAGGATGCAGCTTTTACTTCACAAAAAGGCTTTGTTGGTTGTTGATGAAAGATTGAAGGCCCTTGAACAAAAGGAAAGTTCAGATGATATAATGATAGTATAAAGGGAAATCTAAAAAAATGAAAGTAGCACTATATGCAAGAGTGAGTACAAAGAAAGAAGAACAAAACCCAGAAACTCAGCTGTTGCCTTTAAGGGAATATTCTAAAAAGAATAAAGATGAGATTGTTGATGTATATGTAGATAGGTCAACAGGAAGGAATGTAAAAAGGAAAGAATATCAAAGATTAATGAAGGATGCATTGTATCACAAATTTGAAAAAATTTATGTTTGGAAAATGGATAGGTTGTCACGTGGTAAAATAATTGAAGTTCTAAATACGTTAGAAAAACTTAAAGGTTATGGAATAAATGTAGAATCAATTACTGAACCTTTTTTGAATACCACTAATCCAACATGGGATTTAATATTATCTATATTGGCATGGGCGGCTAACTTAGAATCAGAAAAAATAGGTGAAAGAGTTTCTGCAGGTGCATATAGATATAAAAAAGAGCATGGTAAACATTGGAAAGAGAAAAAATGGAATTTAGATAAGGCAATAGAATTAAGAAAACAAGGAATGGGTTGGAGAAGTATTGAAAAGATATTGAGAGAAGATGGGGATGATATTAGTTGGGCAGGTATTAGAGCAAAGTTATTAGAATTAGGGTTTGATAAAGGTATTAACATACCCTCAAAAAAATCTAAGGGGAAAAATACCCAAAAATGAAGGTATTAAGAAAGAGTTCTTTGTTAATAGGTTGATTGGATGGAAAAAACAAAATGTGAATATTGTGGTAAAGAAATATGGAAGCCATCTTATGATATTAGAAATTACAAATATCACTTCTGTTGTAAAGACCACTTTCTAAAATACAGAAAAGAAAATAACTATTATGCTTACGACCAAGATACTAAAACACTTAAGAAAATAAAAACATTAGCAAAATTGAGAAGGAAGAAAAATGGATTGGAAAACGATTAAATGCAATAAATGTAAAAATTTTAAGAAATGCAAGAGAACAAACACAGCAAAAGGAAGTCCAGCATGTCAAAGGCTTTTGGAATTACTTCCGCCAAAAGAAGAAGAAAAGACAATGTCCAAGCAAGCAGCAGCAAATGCAATGCTTTGGTCAATGACACAAAAGAATCAAAAGGTGCAGTCAGATGAAGAAAAAGAATAAAATGAACATATTATTTTTTGTAGCTATGGTTTTACTTTGTCTTGGAATAGCTTTTTTAGTTCATAGTTTAACTTATGGACCGTTACCAACAATAACTACAAATGATTCTATTCTTTCTTTCCGTGGTGGTAAAGAAGAAACAGTAATGGCAACAAAGAATGTATCAATAAAGGTATTTGATAAAGAAGTTGATTTCTTACAAATTGCTGGTGATATTAAGTTGAATGGTGAACCAATAGATGGGATGGGAGAAAGGTTAAAAGTTTCTGTATATTATAATTCTAATATATATTATATAGGAAACTTCACAGAAGGTTATCAATACATCAATAAAAATAATTGTGATTTATTTCCTATGACTAATGATACTAATTTTACTTTAAAATATGAATTTACGGTTCCAAGTCAGTATTGTGTTTGTAAGGGAGATTATACTTTTACCTTTGAAGAAGAATTAAGAATAGGGATTGAAAAGTGATAAAGTGTGGGCGGATATAGTTATTTCAATTGTTAGTACTTGCTTTGGGTTTATGATTATTCCCCAAGTGATTGATTCATTAAATGGTAAATCTTTTGTTAATAAGTATACAGCACTTATGACAACTTTGGGTTTGTTATCAATAGGAATAGCTTATTTAGATTTACAATTATGGATTTCAGCCATTTCTACTTTCTTTTCTTGTAGTATGTGGATTATAATATCTAATTTAAGTTGGAAAAACAGGAGAGTGAAAGTATAAAAAAAAATAATATGAAAGTTCCATTATCAGTTGATACAGATGTTGTAAACAAACAAGAAAAACTTGTTATTTGGTCGAATGGTATAAAGAATATTATTGATGCACCTGTAAATCCATATTTTTATTCTTCAAAAATTTTAGATATAAACGCTAAGATGACAAAGGTAGAAAAAATAAGAATATCAGATTATCAAAAAAAGACATTTTATAAATATGAATTTAATACAAGAAAAGAATTGACGAAGGCAAGAGATAGAATAAGAGAAACAATGGGTAAGGGAATAACATTTGAAGATAACATTCCTTTTGTTTTAAGAAATCGTATAGATAATCCAGAAATTTATACAAAATTTGCAAATACCGAAAAATTAAAATTTAATTTTTTAGATATAGAACAATATACAAAACCTAATTCTTTATTTCCAACATATGAAGATGAAATTATTTCTATTGCTTGGTCAGGAATAGATGAGAAAATTAAATGTGCATATCTTAGTGAGTTAAAGTCTGATAAGAAACTTTTGGAACTTTTTAAGAAAAATTATAATAATCCTGATGTTTTAGTTTTGTATAATAAGAATTATGATTTGCCAACAATATTTGAAAGATGTAAAAGAAATAAGATGGATACTAAATGGATATCAAATAGTGGAGAAGAACCTTTTGTTGGAGGTAAAAGAAGAATTAATATTGATGGTGTAGTTATCTATGATATATATGATTCTACTTCAAAAGACCAATCTTTAACAGGAAATGTTCCAAATAAGGGATTAAAGGCAGTGTCAAATTATTTTGGATTTAAGACAGATGTAGAAGTAGTAGATTTTGAAAATGTTAATTCTAATAATCTTATAGGTACTACAAAGTTAGTTGACTATAATAAGGATGATGTTAAAAGATTATTTCATTTGTTTAAGGTTTATTGGAAGGGAATTGTATATACTGCAGAAGACCTTAAAATTCCCATAAGTGATGCTGTAAACTTAAGTACTACTGATTTAGGTATAATTATATTAGGTGACCTTTATAGGGAACATGGCATTATATGTGATGGGGATAATGCAACACGGTATCCTGAGATATTTCAAAGAAAGAAAAAACCAGGAGAACCTAATTATCAAGGAGCTGTAGTATACATAAAGAAAAGGGGATTATTTAAACCAGTGCTAAAAGCTGATTATGGTTCTATGTATCCTACAATTGCTGCTGAATTTAATTTTAGTCCTGATACTTGTACTATTTTGAGATATGAACCCTATAAGAAGGGAGGATTTAGAATAGAAGAGGATGAGGATTCTTTTACATACTATATTCCTGACAATGCTTTAAAGAAAATAGTTGTTGTACAAGCTTTGAAGAGAAGGGGATTTTTAAGTAAAGCAATAAAGAGATTTTTAAGTGAAAGAAATCAATTTAAAAAAGAATGGAAAAAAACAGGAAGTAAAATTGCAAGGGCTAGAAGTGATATTGCCAAGGTAAAGGCGAACGGAGGTGTCTATGGAAACATGGGGTCTGCGCATAGTCCTTTTGGATTTGCACCCGTTGCTGTGGCTACTACTGGCATAGGAAGAGAATGCGCAAACCTTCTTATTGATATCTTAGAAAAATTATATCCTGGTTCTGTCATAGAAGTAGATACAGATGGTGTTTACTTTAGTGCAGAAAATTGGAATGAAGAAAGAATCATACACTATTTTAATGAAGCTTTGGAAAAGAAGTTTAAGAAGAAATTGGATTTGAGTATTGATGTTGATTCATATGATGTAGGGTTTTTCCATAAGGCAAAAAATTATATGTTAAAGAAAGGAGACAACATTATTTTACATGGGGCGGCTATGAAGGCTTCTTCTAAAGATAATATTAGTAAAAATTTAATTATGGATTTGGCACGGGCAAAGTTAGCTGGAAAAGCCACAGACCATATTACGGTTCGTTATAAACAAAATTTGGTTGATTTTCCTATAAGAGATTTTGCTATGCAAGTAACTATGGGCAAACATTTATATCAATATAAGAATCATAATTGTGTTTCTGTTAATGTTGCTTTACAGGCACAGAAGCATTTCAATGTAAAACCTCAAATGGGTAATAACTATCACTATGTTAAAACTAAAGATGGGTATACATTATATCAATTAGTTAAAAAAGAAGATATTGATTTCAAATATTATAGGAAGAAAGTTGATAAAATTTTAACAATGTTAGAATCAGAATATGCTTTAACAAATCCAATATCATCTTATTTTGAGGGAGAAGGTGGGGATTGGCAAGAAGATAGTTATGAGAATTCTAAGATTAAAAAAGATAATCAACCGTTAAAGTTGGATAATTTTTTATAGGTGAAAAAATGGGACACATAAAAAAACCAAAAAAGAAATCATCAGGCAGATATATGAGTATGTTTGGAACCTTCTTTGTTGTAGGGTTTACATTTCTCATAGGGTTCTGCATAGGATTTCTTTTAGGTAGTACAATATGAATTTAGAAGATATCAAAGGGAATGGAAAATCCAAAGCCATACTAATATCTTGGTTAGATGAGTTTTTTCATTCTAAAAATAATAATACAAAAATGTTTGCTGTAATTATAGGTAGAACAGGAAATGGAAAAACTTCCCTAGTGCAAGCATTAGCAGAAGAGTATAATGTTGACTTGTATAGGATTACCGTTGAAGATATTTTTTCATCTAAAGATTTCAACACATGCATCAAGTGTCTTAACCTGGAAAAGTTAGAAGGTAAGAATGCTAAAATAATTCTTTTTGATGATTTTTATGAATTACCATTTAAATCTAAAATAGTTTCTCTGTGTCAAGAAAAAATATGTAAATATCCAATTATATTAACTATGGATAAATATCCTGAAGAAGAGGAATTACGGAATGGTTTAATAGTTAAATTAAAAAAGCCGTTGACTTCTGATTTGGTAGAACTTTTAAAAGAAAACCAAAAAGAATTAAACGTTAATTATAGTGAGAAAGAATTGTACCAAATTGCTGTTAAGAGTCCTTCCGTTAGAAGTGCAATAAATTCATTGTTTACGGGCGTAGCAATAGAAAGGGATAATCCTAAACCCAGTTTATTAGATAAAAGAAATTTAATTGTACAGAGGGCTTTAAATAAAGATTTGAATAGATATCCGAATGAGCCTTATCTGCTTTCTTCTCTTACTAAGAATATGAATTGTTTTAATGGTAGTGGTTTTAAAGTTTTAAAGAGATTTGCTATTTTTGATTACTATATTACAACTAAGTATTTGGCTATAGATAAGTTTCTAGTAAATAATATGTTGGAACCTATTGAAGAAGTAAAGTGGTTTAAATTCAAGAAAAAAGAAAAACCAAAACAAAAAAAGGTTAAGGTAAAGAAAAAAGTTAAGAAAAAAGTAAAAGAAGAGCCAAAACCACGTTTGGTTCCTTTAGTTGACTTTGAGTAAACTATTTTAAATTCCAAAAGACATATAAATATTTAAACCAATTTAGATTTGGATGTTATTATGACTAAGAGGTTAACGGAGAGTGTTAAGCTAATAGAAAAGGCTTATCGTAGGAAAATGAAGAAACAGAAATGGGAGAAAACTATTCCATCTTTTAGAAATTTTGAAGTAGATTATGATGAAGGTCAGTATTTTGAGCAATTAAGAATTGTTGTTACTAATATTTTAAATGTAGAAGAACATGCTAAATATTCTAAAATACATAGTTTAAGAGGTACAGGCTCTACTTTTATTATAGAAAGTATTATATGTCCTACGTGTCGTAATCCAGTATTTTTGAATTATCATTGGAATTGTTTTATTTGTAATTGTGAAGAACATGAAAAGAAAATTTATGAAATATGTAAGGTAGTGGTAAATAATGGCATACCAAAAGAGACAATCGGAAAAGAAATGGTATGAAGAAATTAGTTTTGGCGTAAGGGCTGTAGTAAAAATAGGTGGAAGTTATGGCTTTATAATTCCAAAATATTTCTTTGATAGGGAAAAAATAGAATATGGAGACGAAGTATTACTTATTGGTCTTAAAAGAAAAAGGGTAATTGCAGACGAAATAACTAAAGCAGAGCGTGTAGAATTCGAAAGATGGAAGAAATACAAGGAAGATGAGAAGAGATTGATGGAAGAGACACTCAAAAAAATGGAACGTAATGAACTCTAAAACCATGCGATTATAATATGATGTGCGTACGAGCAAGTTCTGTCAAAAACCGAAAAATTGGGTGTAGTTTTATAGGGGTAAAAAGAAAAAATTTAAGATTTCAAAAAACTTCAAAACTATGGTATATTTTAAAGTGTACCCCTTAAACTTTGTTTAATATCGGGTACTTACCCCATATGGCTTCCTTAAAGTACCCAAAAAGAATTTAATATGAAAGGCAAATATATTATACAACTCAAAAAAGTTTCAAAAATTACCCCTTAAGAAAAAAGGTGTTGTGCGTGACAAAGATGCAAATAACCAATCTAATAAGGAATTTACGGGGCTATAGCCTAAAAATGAAGGTTGATATTATACGCCCTTTATATATTATATATTATTCTAATTAATTTTTAATATTTTAAAAGACGGAAGGTGTAAAGAAATGTTACTTATTACAAAAATACAAAACATCCAGGATAAGTTGGTTAAAAAATTAGGAAGGCGATTTCATTCTTCGCCTCTTCCTATAATTTTTTTAAAGACAGGGGTAATAATGGTTCTTCTCATACTAATGACAACCAACAGTACCTATAGTATATTAGATGTACTTATATTATTAGTAGGTGCACCAATACTTATATACTTTATCTTAGTAGGTTACAAATATCTCCTTTAAACACATATTTTTTACAAATAAGTTTCTAATATTTTGAAATAAATTAGATTCAATAAGAATCAATAAAGAAAGTAATAATAAGGGGGATAGGGGTTTTATCCCTTTTTGTATCCCCAAATTTTTGTGAGATAACTAATATAGTGTTCTTAAACCCAAAAATACTTTTATATACTATTATAAAGATATTATACATTAGAAAATGGGAAGTATGATAATATTTTTTACGTAACTTTAGTTTTCCAACGGAGGTTGTAATATGGCTTCGGCCCAAGATATAAGAAATAAATTATTGGAAAGTAAAGCAGTTTCACCTACATTAAAAAATATGATAAGAGCGGTAGAACAAAGGAAAAAGGAAGCAGCATCCAAAAAAGCCTCTCAAACAAGGACAAAAACATCGTCAAGTAAAAGGAGAAAAACAACTTCAACAAAGGGCAAAGGAGTTAAAGTACAAACAACTCCGACGACCCCTCCTCAAGGCTTATCACCTATAGAGGCTCACTTGATTTCAAAAGGTGGGGAAGCTGCTAAAGCTGGCGAGCTTATGTATAAGGCGAGAACTGGGAAAACTATTACAACCACAAAACCCTCAACACCAACATCTCATAAACCTAGAACTCCAACAACACCACCCAAACCAACAACCCCACCAACAACCCCACCAGCACCATTTGTAGGACCACCTGCCCCTACAGCTCCTCCAAAACCACCTGCACCATCACCTGTAGAAACAATGTTTGCAGAATCGGGTCCTACAGGAGAAAACATTTCAAAAGCATTATATAGGGAACGAACTGGTGTAGATGTAACAAAAGGAACATCCTATATACCTCCAGCACCTGCCCCTACAACAAAAAAACCTGTTATGGGTCCACCCGCACCAACAAAACCACCAGTACCCAAATCTGCTGTTGAAACTGTAATGTCTCCTCTTGAAGCCTCATTACTTCAACAAGGGGATTCTGGTGAAAAACTTGCAGAAATGTTGTATGAAACAAGAACAGGAGGAGACTTAGAATCTGATATAAAAACGATTTCAGGCCAAGAAGTAGCGAAACCTTCAGCTGTCACAACAACCTCCTCTGAAACAACAAAATTTGTACAGCAAGCTTTAGAGAATACACCAGGATTTTTATTCAAAGATGTGATAAACTTTAAAGATGACATAAAAGAATCATTATCTAATATAAATATAACTGAGCAAACTTTTAATCCAAACCAAGCAATTACCTTTAATGATGGAACTACTATAAAGGCAAAAACTTATGATGATATGCTTAGAAAAGTATCAAATTACTATACAAAACAATTAGAAAAAGAATATAGAAATCAATATGTGAATACAAGAAACAATATAGGCTATATACCTATACCTGATGAAATCACAGAACTTAATACATACCTAGGAACCGACAAATCCCAAGAATATGCTGATTTGTATGCTAAAGCATCAATGGGCATAATTTCAGAAAATACATTCAATAGCGAAGTACAAAAGATTATTTCTTCAACACTTAAGAACTCAAAAGATGACGAAGGTGTTTTTAATTATGTAAAGGATAATTTTAAAGACCCAGAAACGGGAAAACCTGTAGATTGGGCAAAACTTGAAGAAGCGGGTCTTAGAATGTATAGAGACCCAGATAAAATAGTACGTATAGGATATCCAGAAAGGAGAGAAATTGCTCAAGAAACCCTTGCGGAATTAAAAGAGCGAACAGATGGAAATAAAGTAGCAATGGGTGCTTTATTGGGAACAACAGCTATTATTAAAGGTCATTTGGGAATTGATGCAATTATAGATTCAATCTTCAGTACAGGGGATGCAGAACTACTAAAAGATTATAATAAGTGGCTTAAATCCCATCCAAATCTTGACCCTAAATCAGAATCAACAATCAGTCGTTATGCTAATGAAAATGCTCCAACTGTCCAATATCAACCTGTATATGAGCCTACTGGAGGATATGCTTATGGAACAAAACCTCCGAAAGTTACAGAAAAAACTACCAAATGGGTTTCTGACACAGAATCAAAATTAAAGGATTTTACAAAGTACGGCGTTTCAAACAAAGTTATAGAAAACCTTGTTATGCAGGAAGCTGAACTACATCACGCTCTTAAACAAGGTGCTCCTGCATTCGTAAAAGAAATAATATCATCGCCAACTATGGTTGATTTTGTTTGGCTTCCTCTTCTTACTTTAGGTGCTTCAAAAGGCTTTAAAGCAGGATTTAGGTATGTGGGAGAATTGGCTTCTGCACCTCCGAAGACAATTACAGCCTTTGGTGCACCTGTTTCCTCATCAGCAGCAAAAGCAGTTCAAACAGGAGCAAAAGCAGTCCTTTCAGGTGGTCAATACATAGGTGCTCCAGCCCTTATAGGAACAGGAGCAGTAATGACTGCAAAGGAACTTGAAGTATCCTTCGTTCCTAGAGAAATTATGACACAAACCCCATCAGGGCAAATATACAAAACATCAACAGGTGGTCTTGCAGGTCTTTCTAAAGCCGCTGTTCGTATTGCACCGATGTGGATAGCAGGAGCTGCTGGAGCACGTGGACCCCTTATGTCTCCAAAAACAAGAGTTCGTCTTCAAAAATTTGGAACCCGCCTGAGAGGAGGATACTATAAAGCAAGAGGTATAGCAACAGAAAGAATACCTGGAGTTAAGCAAGTAACACAAAGAATCACTAAATTTACAAGACCAGGAGAACTTGGTAGATTTTATGATACATCAATGGGAAAATATGATTTTGTGGATATTAGTAAAGGAAAAGTTTTGCCAAGTACATCTCGTGGTAGAATCCTTAAGATAACTGAAAATGTTCCAAGTAAAATTAGAATAAAAGAATATACACCAACACAATATTCCAAACAATTTGGTGGTGGTGGTGGTTATAAAGGAATTCCAAAAGGATTTAAACTTGAAGGTTCCTCAAAAATCCTTACCGATGAACAATATTACTTAAAGGGAAAACCTCCACAAACTGTAGATATTGATGTATATCAAAAAACAAAAATGCCTCTACGACAAAAATACTTAGGTATGGGAATCAAAGAATATCCCAAACGACCCCTCTTTCTTGGCAAAAAACTTATGCTCTCTGAAAAACTACCTGGCTACAAACCAGACCTTTCAAAGCGTAGTTTTGCCGAAAGATTAATGAGAAAGCGCCCAATTATTACAGAATATACCCCAACACAAGCAAAACTAAGACCAGAATATGTACCACGAAAACTTTATTACCAATCAATGGAACAGTTAGGTTTACCTTCTGAACCTATGAAACCAAACAAACTATTCCGTAGATATGGAAGTAAAGTTATTAGATATAAAGGCAAAAAAACAACAATTCGTGAGCTTCTTGGTTATAGTGAGCTTTCAATGACCGAACCTTACAAACCCATACCTCCAAGAACAGACATATCAAAAAGATTAATCAAAAAGGTTGGTATAAAAGAATATAGAAATATATTAAAACAAATAGTAGAACCAGCATATACAAAATATGGTTATAAACCCATGAAATATTACGACCTTCCAGAATCAGCAGTTGATATGCCTGCTTATGAAACTCCTGTTTCAACAAAACAATTATCAAAAAGATGGAGAGTTTATGAACTTACAAAACAACCCTATAAACCTATGAAGTCCTATGGAATCCCTGAAGTAACTATACAAGAAAAAATACCATTCAGAGCAGGCTTTGCAAAAAGACCAAGATTCACAAGATTTTCTCAACAGACATCTAAATTTAAAGGAACATGGAAAGATTATGTTCTTAACCAGCAAAAAGCCCTTGCTGGAGGTAGACCTATAAAACCAGGAGTTTTACGAATAGAAAAACAATTTCAGGCATTTCAACCTGGTAAAAAAATAAGAACAATTAAATTTGATAGACCAGTAAGCCCATCTAAAGGTATTAGTTACGGCAAATACAAACTTCAAATGAAACCACCATCAATTAAAACAAAAACACAACCACCAACCATTAAATATGACAGCAAACTAAAAACAACAGGTGTCGCCAAAGGCATAACGGCAAAACCCAAACCAACAGGACAAGTTGTGTTTGAACCAGCAAAATTCAAAACAAAAAGAACACCATTATTTAAACCCAAAGCACCTGTAATTTTATCTAAAGAAGAAAAAGAATTACAAGAAAGAATCAAGAGAAATGAATTGAGTCTTGCAGAATTTAGGGAGGAAGAAAAGAAACTAGCTGAAAGGAGAAAACAATATATTAAAGAATTAGAAAAGATAATATATAATGAGTATACACCTGAACAACTAAAGAAACTCCTTGATAAAGAAAAAGAAAGCAAACAAAAAGGTAGTAAAGTAAAATTATCTTTAAATGAACAAGAAATTCTCCAAGTTGCTCGTTCAATGCCTGGTCCAATAGTAAAAGGCAAAAAATATGTAACTAAAGCAGGACAAGAATCATTAAAAGAGGAATCAACATCCTTAGTAGATGGAATGGTTTCTGAAGAGGCTTATTGGAAAGGTTGGAAGGCAACACTTAAAAGAGGAGAAGGTAAAAGAGTTGGAGCGCGTCGTGAACATGTTGCTGTTGGAAAAGGATTGAAAGAATATGCAAAAGGATGGACAGGAGTAGATAAAAAAATAGTTCCCATCATAAAAGCTTTACTCAAAAAGGGCTACAAACCAGTAACATCAAATTATGGCAAGTATCCTGGTGATGAATCTTATGTCACTGTGAAGGGATTAACGAAGATGGGAAAACAAAAAATATTAGATGAACTCAATAAGTTACATCGAAAGAATCCCTCTAAATATCCAAAAGTTGTTATTCAATCAAACCAATACATCACAGGTTTTGGGTCTGTAGATAGAATAGTATTTGAGGTAAATAATGTTGCAGATATAAAAGCTGCATGGGATGCAATTCTTAAAAATATCCCAGAACGACCAACTTATAAATTGCCCAGTAAAAAAGCAGAAGATGTGTCCATTTTAAAGCACGAAAGTGAACAAAAAGCCATTCGAAAACAACTTAAAATGATTCAATCAAAAATACAAGATGTTCTTAAACAAGATAATTATTGGCAAAGAAAGGCAGTAAAAGGAGAAATAACTAAGGAACAAATGCAGGCAAAATTAAAGCCAATTCACGAAAAATGGGATAAACTAAATGCTCAAGAAAAAAGTTTAAAACAAAGATTGCTAGCTTTAAAACCTGAAGATGTTAAATCATTTGCTGACCAAGAAAGATTAAGGCGCTTTAGATATTATGTACGACAAGGCAAGTCGCCAACGGTAGCAGCAAGATTGGCTGAAAGAGGCAAACCACCAGCAGTCTACATAGAAGAAAAAGATAAAAAAGTTAAATGGTTTAAAAGTTTGCCATTAAAAGAAAGAGCAAAATTAAGACCTGACACAATCAAAGAAATTAAATATACTTATGTAGAAGGAAAACCTGTTAGAACACATAT
>Ga0180432_10008244_pt1 | contig 13038 bp, 5 predicted proteins | sample SS_ome_10_FD_132414 | JGI IMG/M metagenome (GOLD analysis project Ga0180432, IMG submission 132414) | Hypersaline lake sediment archaeal communities from the Salton Sea, California, USA - SS_1_MS_2 metaG | ecosystem: Environmental > Aquatic > Non-marine Saline and Alkaline > Hypersaline >...
CCCCCGGGGTGCCAATGGCCCCAGGTCTGCAACACCGAAACCGGCCGGTGCGAATAGGTGTTTACTTCGGGATCATCTCTTTAGTATTCTCGCTGAAACCATGAGTGAATCCTCGAAAACCGAAGGCTACCGGGCCCTGGAGCAGTTGCTCCACGGCTTCTTGATCGCCGTGCAGCGCTGCCGCAAGAAGTTCGTCGACCTGGACCGCAGCGAGATCCACGCCCTGTGCCTCTCGACCTTGTCGGTTCTGGGCGGCGGCGCCCCGGCCGTGCTGCTTCTGGCCACCGCCGAGGGTGAGTTCCGCCTGGAGTTGTCTTCGGGTCCCATGGCCGGTGAGGCCGAGAAGCTGAAGGTGACGCTGTCGGACAACGATATAAAACTGCTGTGCGGGGAACCGGACAAGCTGGATCAGGTCGAGGGCTTCAGGAAGATGTGCCAGAGCGCCCTGGGCAAGCAGGAGGTATTCGCCCGGGCCCTGGTCTCCGGCGACAAGGTCAGCGGCGTCCTGCTGGTCCTGCCGCCCGAAGATCGCCCCCATAGTCCGGAGGAAGTAGAGATCCTGCAGCTGGTGGCCGCCCAGGTGAACACCCTCCTGCAGACCGCCGACGAGTTCGGCGTCCTGGTGGATCTGGCCATGGTGGATCATCAGACCAACCTGTACAACCACCGCTACCTATCCAAGCGCCTCAGCGCGCAGATCTCCCGCGCCACCCGCCACGGGCACCCGCTGTCGCTTCTTTTCTGTGAAATCGACGACTACGACGCATACTGCAAGAACGCCGGCCGGCCAGCGGCGGATCTGCTGCTGGAGCAGCTCGGCGACCTGCTAAAATCCCGCGGCGAGATACCCGGAGCCTCCTTCTGCTTCCGCGCCTCGGACATCCCCATCCGTTACGGCGGCGAGGACTTCGTCGTCCTGCTGCCCGAGACCCCCAAGGAAGGCGCGCAGATCAAGGCCGAGCGCCTGCGCCGCTACGTGGAGTCGTCCCAGGTACCCGGCGGCGAGAACCAGCCGCTGGGACAGGTGACCATCTCCATCGGCGTGGCCACCTACCCGGACGACGCCTCGGACGCCGTATCACTGCTCGGCGCCGCGGACCGGGCGCTGATTCGGGCCAAGGAGCAGGGGAAGAACAAGGTGGAGTTGGCTTAGGTCTTCGCGCACGCGCACGCGCACGTTTACGCGCACGCTTACGATAACTACGGATATATGAACGTCACGCCGTTGATGTCGGATTCTTCCAGGGTGACCTTGGTGGAGTCGCAGTAGTCGATGGCGTAGTACATGGTGGCATCCTGGACCGGGGGGTGATCCAGGCCCAGCAGGTGGCCGATCTCGTGGGTGGCGACGCCCTCGATGTCGAACTGGTTGAAGCATGAGGGCTGGGATGCCTCGGCGTGAGTGCAGAAGTTTACATTGTTGAAAACGATGTCAGCGTCGTACAATCGGTAGAAGGTCACTCCATTGGTCTGCATGGTCTGGCCAGTGTGGGGGTAAGGCCAGCAGGCCGCCAGGGTGCCGCTACCCAGTTCGCCGTCGGGATCGTCGAAGCTCATGGTGTTGTGCCCGTCTATTACGAAGCCAGCCGTAGTGGTTTCGGCCTCCGGCGAAAAGGTAATACTGGCGGTGGGGACATCCTGCCAGTGCTGGAATCCGTTGCTCACCGCGGTGCGGGCCTCGGTCTGGGACAGGCCGGGCTGGGAGTTTCCGGTTACGAAGCGATACCTGACCGGCATGTCGGCAGGGAACCACTTGCGCTCGGGATCGAGCAGTTCGAAGACGTCGGTGGTTCCCACCGTCTGAGTGGAGGGGCCGGCCACATTGTTGTTCTCGTTGGACTCGGCCACCGACTGGCCGGTGTCTACCTGGGCGTAAGAGTCGTAGGTGCCCGCGGGGACGTCGTCGATGCCCAGGCCGTCGTAGATCAAGGTTTCGCCTACTCCCAGGAAGGACGGTTCATCCACCAGGTAGCCCTGCTGCCCGGCCACCGGGGGATCCTCCAGGTCCTCGTAGAGATCGACGCGGAACTGGTTGATGCAGTCGACGTTGCCGTTGTTGGCCACCTCGATATGGAAGCGCAGGTCGTTGCCCACCACGGTGGAGGTGAAGTCGCTGACCACCAGGTCGACGTGCCCACCGGCCAGCCGCAGCGGCAAGTACTCGTTCCAGGTGTTGACCCCGTCGGTTATGTCCAGCGGCAGCACATACTGGAAGTCGTCCGCGGCTGCGTTGACGGTCACCTGGTAGTCGGTCTGAGAGACCGCCGTCCCGCCCGCCGTCACCGTCCCGAAGGTCGCGGCATCGGTCACCACGGTCACGTCGGGATCGTTAGACGACAGGGTGGCGGAGACGTTGGTGGCGTCGACGGCCCCGTCGTTGGCGATGGTTACGGTTATGTCCACGGCGTCGCCCGGGTTGACGCTGGCCGGGCTGGTGACGTGGCTGTCGTAGCGCAGCTCGGTGGCCTCGCAGCCGTGAGGACGGACCTGCATGGCTGCATACAGCACGTACCAGCTGCTCTCGGCGTCCACCCAGACGTATCCGTTGAGCCAGGAGATTTCCGAGTTTTCGTCGTCCACCTGGAGCCCGAAGGTACTCCCCGAAGTGGACGAGCTGGCGCTCTGCGACTCCACCACCACGAAGAAGGTGTTGCCTTCCCGGAAGGTCAGCGGGGGCGATACCGGGAAATCTTCCCGTAGATCGCTCCCGCTGTCATCGATCCGCACCCAGTTACCGGTGTAGAGGAGCTTATCCGGGTACCCGGCCAGGTAAGTATAAACCTTCACGCGGAAGCGCGTGAGCGGTGCACCGGCCTCACGGGTGAAATAGGCTTCCACCGAGGTCAGGGTGAAGGACTTGGCGTCCACCACGAAGAAGTTTCCCCACTCATCGTTGGCGCCCGTCAAATAGTACCCTCCGGCGGTCCCGCTGTCCGTCTGCAGCACGCTGTTGTCCACCGAGCATCCGGTCCCCTGGACATACAGGCCGAAGCCGTCGTACCAGGTGCCGGCACCATCGGAGCTTTCCAGCCCTATTCCGTAGATTCCGTAGGCGTTGGCACTCGCGTCCACTACATAGTCAGGAGCGTTGCCGGCGGTGGCGCCCTGGGAGATGACCCCGTACGAGGAGGCGGGCGTGGTGAAGGTCAAATCGTCACTTTCGCAGGAGAGGGTACCCGCCACCGAACCGCTGTCGGCGAATCCGCGGTTTCGAAGGTCGGCGGTGATGTCTGCGCTGCCTCCCGGTGCGGCTACGGCCGGGTTGGACGAATGGGCGTCCAGTGTCAACCAGGGGCCCTCCCCGCAACCCTCCACCCTGATGGACCAGTTTCCCAACCACTGGTAGTACTCGTCGTCCGCCTGGACGTACACAACGCCGGACAGGTAACGAATGCCGATCCCACCGTCGGAGAGCGGAAGGAACCGGTCGCCGTTCTCAGCCACCGAATCGTACTCCTGGTCGGCGGATTTCACCCCCACCCAGAACATCTGGCCCTGGGTGAAACCAACCGGGTTGGACAAGGTGAAGGTCGCCCAGGCGATGTTCTGCGGGTCCGCCTCGGTGCAGCCTCCCACCCGGTTGACTGTCTGGATGGCGCTGGAGGCCAGCTCGGTGGCTGGTAAGCCGGTTTCGGCGTCAACGTCGTAGACGTGCACCGAGTAGCGACCCTGGTCCCCGCCCCCGTCGTCGCAGGCGAAGTCATAGAAGGCCACCTGGATCTCCAGCACGTTGTATGAGATCGATTCTACGAAGAAGTAGTTGAGGGCCTCATCGCCGGAGTCAAATCCATAGCTGGTATAGAACTGGTCGTTGTCCACGATCAGCTCGGCGTCGGGGTTCACCGTGCTGCAGCCCGAGCAACCTTCGTCGGTCAGCTCGTCGCAGTCGTTGTCGATTGTGTCGCCGCAGACCTCGGGCGCCCCGGGATTGATAGTCGCGTCGTTGTCGTCGCAGTCGTCGCCGCCGCAGATCTCGTCCCCGTAGGTGTCCGCGTCTTGGTCGCGGATGTCGCCCACGCAGTTGCCGTCGAAGCAGCGGTCGTTCTCAGTGCATTCGTTGCCGTCGTTGCAGCTATTGGAGTCGTTTGGAGTGTTAACGCAGCCGCTGGCCGGGTCGCAATCGTTGTCTGTACACGGGTTTTCGTCGTCGCACGCCATCGTTGTGCCAGCTACGCAGTTGCCGTTTTCGCAGTAGTCCCCGCTGGTGCAAAGGTTCTGGTCGTCGCAGGTGTTGGTGTCGTCCGGTGTGTACACGCAGCCGGTGCCGGACACGCAGTCATCGTCGGTGCAGTCGTTGCCGTCGTCGCAGTTCAGCGTCCCGGATCCGGGCTGGCAGGCGCCCGAGCTGCAGTAGTCGCCGGTGGTGCAGGGGTCGCCGTCGTCGCAGGTATTGTTGTCGTCGGGGGTGTACACGCAGCCGGTGCCGGCCACGCACTCATCGTCGGTGCAGTCCTCGTGATCTTCGCAGGTCAATGTGTTGGAGCCAGGCACACAGCCGCCGCTCACGCAGGAGTCGCCCACCGTGCAGGGATCATTGTCGCTGCAGGTGTTGGTGTCGTCGGCGGTGTTGTCGCAGCCGGAAACCGGGTCGCAGCTGTCGTCGGTGCAGGGGTTGTCATCGTCACAGTCCAGGGCGGTCCCCGGCTGGCAGCTGTTGGCCACGCAGGTCTCGGCACCGTTGCAGACGTTGTTGTCATCGCAGTCCGAGTCGTTGTTGCACTGCCCGCAGGTGGCGTCATCCAGATCGGTGTTGCCGTCGCAGTCGTTGTCGATGCCGTCGTCGCAGACCCCCGCTCCCGCCGGGCCTTCGAAGACCCCCGGGTTGATGGCGACGTCGGAGTCGTTGCAGTCGTTGCCGCCGGGGCAGCCCTCCGCGACGTAGCCGTCGTCGTCGGCGTCCAGGGGCTCGCCGGTGCAGAGCCCGTCGGCGCACACGTCGTCCATGGTGCAGGCGTCGCCGTCGTCGCAGGAATCGGTGTTGTTCTCGTAGTAGCAGCCGGTGGCGGTGTCGCACAGGTCGTCGGTGCAGGGGTTGGAGTCGTCGCAGTCCAGACCGGGGCCCGAGTGGCAGGTGCCGTCCTGGCAGTAGTCGTCTTCGGTGCAGGGATTGCCGTCGTCGCAGGGGTCGGTGTTGTTGGCGTTGACGCAGCCCAGTCCCTGGACGCAGGAGTCGTCGGTGCACACATTGGAGTCGTCGCAGTTGCGCGCCCCTCCGGGCACGCAACTACCGTCCTGGCAGGTGTCGCCCACGGTGCAGTCGTCGCCGTCCTGGCAGGGATCGGTGTTGTTGGTGTGGACGCAGCCGGTCTGCGGATCGCAAGTATCGGTGGTGCAGGGGTTGCCGTTGTCGCAGTCGATCTGGGCACCCGTGCAGATGCCCTGGTCGCAGGCGTCGTTTTCGGTGCAGGCGTTGGCGTCGTCGCAGGGGGCCTGGTTGTACGAATGAACGCAGCCCAGAGTATCGTCGCAGGAATCCTCGGTGCAGACATTATCGTCGTCGCAGTCCAGCTGCGAGTCCCCGATGCACACCCCGTTGGAGCAGTGGTCGTTGATCGAGCAGGCCTGGCCGTCGTCGCACTGTGTTCCGTTGGCCACCGGCTCGGTGGTGCACTCGCCGGTGGCGCTGTCGCAGACCCCGGTGACGCACTGGTCGTCGTAGGCCGAGCAGTCCTTGGCCGTCCCCGGAACGCAGTTGCCGTCCTGACAATGATCGTTTTCGGTGCAGAGATCGCCGTCCTCGCAAGCGGCGGTGTTGTTGATGTGCACGCAACCCTGGTTGTCGTCGCAGGTGTCGGTGGTACAGGGGTTCTGGTCGTCGCAGTCCAGGGTGGTCTCGCCCGCGCACACCCCGTCCTGGCAGTGGTCGTTGGTCGAGCAGGCCCGCCCGTCGTCGCAGGGAGCGTTGTTGTTGATGTTCTGGCAACGGCCAGCCACGCAGGCGTCGTCGGTGCAGATGTTGTCGTCGTTGCAGTCCAGATCGACGGTGCACTCCACCTGGCCGCCGTCCCCGTCTCCGTCGCCGCCGCCGTCGTAAACCGGATGCTCGTTGCCGCTGCAGCCGCCCAGAATCAACGCCAGGGATACGACAAGCAACCCAAACCAGCTTCTTTTATTATGAGGATGGGAGATCATCTGGCACCTCCCGTCCGCCTGAGGATGCTCCGGACCTCATCCAGGCTCTTGACACTCTCCGGCCGGCGGTCGTCCAACCCGCCAACCAGCTTTACCCCCAGGTCGGGTCCATCGCGCAGCAGCATCTCCTTCTTGGTGTCCGGATCGGTGAACACCTTGTATTTGCCCTGGTAGAAACCCACCGGGAGATAACCGTCCCGGTCCTTACGCGGCTCGAGGAACAACAATACCTTCTCGCCCACCTCGAAACGCGGGGTGCCCGGCAGCCGGGCCACGGTGTCGCCCGCCTGCCCGCCGAGGAACTTGACCTTCACCGTGCCGAGATCGGCCGGACCCTTGAGCACCTCCGTGGGGGTGATCAACACGCGGGTGTGAATCCGGGTCTTCTGCGGATTCCATCCCGATTCCACTGAGTTCACCTCACCGACCAGGACCACCGGTGACATCGCCGCCAGGTCCTCCACCTGAAGGGCCACCAGCACGGTCGCCCCGGCCAGGGAAGCCGCCAGCAAGGCCAGCACTCCGACAGCAAGACAGGTTCTCCGGTTCATCACGTTCCTCCTTGCCCCCGCAGACGGTCAGGACATTCTACGCAATTTCCGACAATTGACAAACTCGTGCAGTGACTATGATCACACGGGCGCAGGGTACGGAAAGAACCATGTTTTTTCAGCGCAAAAGGCGGGAGACAATGATCTGCAAAAAACCCGAACCCGGCGGGCGAATCTTGTCGAGCAGTGAAACCAGTTTCTGGGTCGTCATCTCGTCGTGGGGAAGCAAAATCAATGTTCTACTGTCTTTGAAGCGCTCGCGCGCCTTCTGTAGAGACTCGATCAGCCCGGCAGTGTCACGGGCGCCGAAGCGGTCCGGCAGCGTCGCCGCCAGGGAATCGAGATCTTTTGCACTATACCCGAATCCCCCGAAGCTGACCTCCATACGACCCTTCTCCAAGATGATGTTGGCGGTGACCCCTTTCTGAGGTTTACTCAGATTCCCCTCGAAATGGGCAATCTCGAAGGGCACTGCTCTGAAGAACGAGAAATGTTCAGAAAGGCAGACCCCGTACAGGCGCCGCTCCGCGGTGCAGCGCTTTGTAAGCGGCGGCCGCACCACCAGGTTGAAGCGGTACCAGCCCGCCACTCCCGCCGCGCGCAGGAATTTGTACAACCGCTCGAAATGCAAGTGCGAGTCCACGGCCAGGTTGAGCGCCTCCTCGCGGGGCGTGTCGGTCCGCTGGCCCAAGGCGGGAACCTCGCCTTCCAGAACCAGTTCACCTTCCAGCCAGGCGGCTTTCTTTGAAACCACCAGAAGCGGCCCCGGCCCGGGCGCTTCATCAAAGCGGCCGGCGGGCAGTTGCAGATTGGCGGGCAGGGCCACCGCGCAGCGTTCCTGGTACTGATTCCGCCAACCCAGTTCGAAGCCGGCGCCCAGTCCAGCCAGGACCAACAGCACCACCACCAGGGTAACGGTTTTTTTCACGTACACCCGGGCTAAAAAGATAGCCGCCAGGACAAAGACCAAGAGAAACGGGATCAGGCGTACCAGCGCGGTCGCGGCCACCAGGCCGGCCTCCCCCCGTCCGTCAACGGCCAGCGCCGGTTCGACGAAGAAAACCAGGCGGAACAATCCGCAGGCCCGGTGGTATGAAACCATTGCCCAGCCCAGCATGAAAAATCCGCCGGCGGCCGCCAGGATTGCCGGCAGGGCCGCCGAGCTGGTTGCAGCCCTGTGAAACCACCGCGCCCAGAGCCACAAGACCGCCCCGCCCCCTATCAGGACCCACAGCCCCCGCACCGCGTAACCGCCCACCCGGGCCTTCTCGGGCATGGCCGGGTCCGCGAAAGTCCACGCGGCGGCGGCCACCAGGGTCGCTCCCGCCGCCAGAAACACCCACCAGGCCTCATGGAAAGTTGCCGGATTTCCCGGCGCCAGCACAAAAAGCGAACCCAGCCACAACGAACCGGTGGCCAGCAGGCCAAGGAACAAGTGCCGCTGGGCGAAGAAGGCCGAAGCCAGAAACAGATCGCAGTCCGCCCCCGCCTGGGGCACCCGGGGCACCTGGCCGATGTACAAACAGGCCACCGAGAGGCTCAGCACCGCGGGAGCCAACGAGTAGTACAAAGCTTGTCCGGGGCGGGTGGGGACCCGCCAGAGCATCATGGCCAGCGACAGCGCCCAGGCTGCGGCGATCACCAGGTAAGGAATATCAACGGGCGAGCCTAGCTCCAAAAGACGGCCGCCCGAATGCAGTCCGAACAAAAGCAACGCCGCAGCAAGTACCAGAAGCTGTCCGGCCAGCAGCCGGACAAACGGGCCGCGTTTTTGGGTGGGAGCCTTCAGTATCCCCAGCCCCAGTTGCCCAGATCCCCGCGGAACTTGGGAAAGGATCCCGCGCCGGTGTACAGGTTGGCGTGCCCCTGGATGGCCCAGAGGTTGCCGCCGTCGGCCCCGATCCAGGTCTCCAGCAGGTAGATCACTCCTCCGGGGCCGATGACCGGCGACGAAACGATCGTCCCCGCGCTGCTTACCGGGATCCGCACGCCCCACTCCATCAGCCCGGCCAGGCTGAAGCAGAACAGGTACTCTCCGCTGTGAACCAGGTATGAGCCGTCGTCTCCCACGGTGACGCTGGAGTTGGCCCCCGGCAGGATCCAGCCCTGGGCCAAATCCCCTCCGTCGCTGAGGTAGATGTACACGTTGCCCACGTCGGTACCGGTGGCGTGTGAGGTCATGTAGATGATGTCTCCGGCGGTGGCTTCGGGAATCGTGGCCGGGGAACAACCTTCGACCAGGGTGGTGTCCACCGTGGCACCCGAGGCAATGGTGACGGGGAAGTCGGTCAATGGGTTTCCGGTGGCACCTTCCAGGCCGTAGAGCAGCCCGTCGTCGCAGCCGATGTAGACGTTGCCGTCCACGCCGATGGCCGGCGAGCTGTTGCAGGCCCCGCCGGTGCTCTGGGTCCAGACCGGCACCACGTTGAGCGGATCCACGTCGGCGTCGATGGCCACGATCTCGCCGCCGGTGGCTCCGTCTACGCCGAAAACCACGTACTCCTCGCCCAGCGAGCCGATGAAGCCCATGGCCGGAGAGCTGTCGATCCAGTCGGTGGTTGAATACTGCCACTTAATTGTGCCGTCTGGGTTGACCGCATAGAAACCGTCTCCCTGGGTACCGAAGTAGATGGTCCCGTCCGAACCGATAGCCGGAGAAGAATGTACCGCGAACCCCGTTGCGGGAACGGTGGTCGGCCAGGCGACATCGGTAGCGCCGGTGGCCGCGACCAGCTTGTAGAGCCCGCTCTCGGTGCCCACGTACAGGGACAGCTCATCCGGGGAAACCGCGATGGAGGAAGTTCCGTCCTGATCGGGCAAGACATTATACTGGCGTACGCCCGTGGGGCCGGTCATGGTGGGCCAGCCGTCCTCGTCGATGGTATAGATGTTGCCCGCCGAGTCGAAGGCCGGGGTGCAGGAGCCGCCGTATACAAACGAGGGTTCACCCCATACCAGACTGCCGGGGCCTTCCCAGCCCGGTGTGCAAATGGTTCTCTTCCAAAAATCTTCGTAGTTGTCGTCGCTGTCATTGTGGAAGGCGTCGCGACTGAGGCAGTAGGTGTAGGGATTGTCGTAGTTGGCCTCTTCGGCGGCGGTGCCCTCGCCCACGAATGTCCCGCCGCCGGAGAAGTCTCCGTACCCCAGCGCATCGGTGGTGATTGCCTCGGCGTACACCACCCGCAGGTTGTCGTGATCGTTCTGCAGCAGGTTGCCGCTGCCGTGGGTCAGATCCCGCTCGGCGGCCAGCTGGGCGTCGGCGATCGAGGTGGCTATGACGAAGTGCCCGTCGGAGGGCAGGGCGTAGCCGTCCAGCGGAATGGTCATGTAGACCTGCCCGTTGGCGCCGTTGACTCCCTCGACCACAAAGTTCTCCAGGCTGGCTCCACCGGGACCGTACAGTTCGATGTACTCGAACTCGCCGTCGTTGCCGTCGTCGTCGTAGAGGATCTCGTTGATCAGGATCGTAGGGGGGGTGGCCGGGATGCAGTTGCCGGCGTAACACATGTCGTCCACGTCGCAGTCGGTCTGGGTGCCCCACTCCAGGCAGGGGTCCCCGTCGAACTCGCCGCACTTGTGCCAAGCGTTCTCTCCGGCGACGCACTCGACCACGTTGATGGCCGGGCACTCCTCCGTGCAGATCACCTCGCAGACTCCGGCCTGGCACACCTCGTTGTAGGCGCAGTAGGTGATGCCCGACCAGTCCAGGCAGTCGTCGTTGTCGTACTCCCCGCAAATGCGGAATCCGTTGCCGTCGCAGACCTTCTCACCCTCGGAGCACTCGTCGGTGCACACCGCCAGGCACTGGCCGTCCGAGCAGGTGGTCTGCGGGGGGCAGGCCACGTGGCCGCCCCACTCCATGCAGGAGTCGGCGTCGTAGTCGCCGCAGACGTCATAGCCGTCGCCGGAGCACTGGCGGTCGTCCATCACGTAGCACTCGTCGAAGCAGTCGTCGACGCACTGGACCAGGTCCGGGTCGCACACCTGCCCGGAGCCGCAGGGGTTCACGCTGGACCAGTCCAGGCAGGTGTCCGCGTCGTAGTCGCCGCACTCGCGCCAGCCGTTCTCGTAGCACTCCCGCTCGCCGTCGGTGGCGCACTCGTCGGAGCAGGCGTCCACGCACTCGACGGTTGCCGGGTCGCAGATCTGGCCCACGCCGCAGGGATGAACGGTCGACCAGTCCAGGCAGTCGTCGGTGTCGTACTCGCCGCACTCGCGCCATCCGTTGCCGAAGCATTCCTTCTCACCGTCGGTGGAACATTCGTTCTGGCACTCCCGGGAGCAGACGCCGCCGTCGCATACCTCGTCGGTGCCGCAGGGATAGATGGCGCTCCACTCCAGGCAGGAATCCGGGTCGTAATCGCCGCAAACGCGGTAGCCGGCTCCGTCGCATACTCTCTCACCCTCGGTGCACTCGTCGGTGCAGTCCTCAACACACTCTCCGCCGTCGCACTTGAACCCGGCCCCGCAGGCCACGTGGCCGCCCCACTCCAGGCAGGGGTCGATGTCGTAGTCGCCGCAGGTGTCGTAGCCGTCGGTCGAGCAACGCTTGTCCCCCTGCGAGGGGCACTCGTCCGAGCAGGAGATTTCGCACTGTCCGGTCTGGGGGTTGCAGGTCTCGTAGGAGGCGCAGTTGGTGATGCCCGACCAGTCCAGACAGGGATCGGCGTCGTAGTAACCGCAAACCCGGTAGCCGTTGCCGTCGCAAATGCGCTGCCCCTCGGTGCAGTCATCAGTGCAGGTTGAGGAGCAAGTTTTCGTGGCGGAGTCGCAGGTCTCCCCGGAAGGGCAGAGGGTTCGCTGGCCCCACTCCAGGCAGTCGTCGGCGTCGTAGTTTCCGCAGATTTCGTAGCCCTCCTCGGTGGGCTCGGGAATGCAGCGGCGGTCGCCGGCCTGGTTGCACTCGTCGGTGCAGGCCACCTCGCACTGACCGGTGGCCGGATTGCAGGTCTGGCCGGTCGGGCAGTCGGTGACCGTGGACCATTCCAGGCAGTCGTCGGTGTCCCAGTCGCCGCACTGTCGCCAGCCGGCGCCGTAGCACTCCCGCTGGCCCAGGGAGCACTCGTCGACGCAGTCGGCCACGCACTCGCCTTCCTCGCAAACCTGGCCGGTGGGGCAGGGTTGGGAGGTCATCCATTCCTTGCAAGTGTCGTTGTCGGGGTCGCCGCAAACCTGGTACATGTTGTTGGAACCCGGGGCGCAGCGCTTCTCCCCCTCGGTGCACTCGTCCGAGCAGGGCATGCAGTCTCCCCCGAAGCAGAATTCGCCGGTCAAACATGTGTTGCCGCAGGCGCCGCAGTTGTAACGGTCCTTGCTCAAATCCACGCATTCGTTTCCACACATCTTTTGCCCGGGAGGACACCCGGACTCAGTATCGTCGCCGCAACCGGCGACCAGGGTGACGGCCAACAGGGACATCAAACAACAAATAGTCCACCGCTTGATCATTTCCAATCCTCCTTAAATGTCTTTATCACTACGGAATCAGGACGCACTTTCTAACACCGGGATTCAAAAGAAGAAAGAAAAAAAAGGCCGAGCCGCAAAACCCTTGCGCATCCAGTAAGATACAACCTTGAACCCCTCTTCCGCCCGTGGTAACGTCCGTCGCGCCACAAGGACCATCAATCAATACGGAGGCGGAATGGACGCTCCCACCCCCGCACCATCCAAGCTGCTGCCGGAAAACGCGTACCGCAAGCTCAAGGACGGCGAGGAGTACCGGCCGATCGTCCCCGCCGGCGACTCCCGGGCGGAGGTCACCCCCTGGTCCATCAGCCTGGGCGTTATCATGGTGATCATCTTCACCGGGGCCTCCGCCTACATAGCCCTGCGGGCCGGAAGCGGCATCGAGGCGTCCATACCCATCGCCATTCTGGCCATCTTCTTCGGCTCGATGCGCAAGCCCAAGAGCACCATCCTCGAAAACGTGATGGTCCAGAGCGTGGGCCAGGCCGCCGGGGTGGTGGCGGCCGGCGCCACCTTCGTGATCCCCGCTCTATATCTCAACAAGCTGGACGCAGCCTGGTGGCAGATCTTTTTGGCCTGCGGCATCGGCGGGTTTCTGGGGGTGGTGCTGATCATCCCCCTGCGCAAGTACTTCGTAAAAGAACTGCACGGCGACCTGCCCTTCCCCGAGGCCACCGCCATCAACGAGGTGCTGGTCACCGGCGAGAGCACCGCCAAGGGCGCCGGTAAGATATTGATTCTTGCCTTCTGTGTGGGCGCGCTCTTCGACTTCATGGTCGAGGCCGTCCACCTGTGGAACGCCGGCCTTACCACCGACGTGCTGCCCTGGGGCATCGGCGAGACTCTCAAGGAATTGCGTATCGAGATCCAGATCGCCGGCATCGCC
>Ga0180432_10008245_pt1 | contig 13038 bp, 9 predicted proteins | sample SS_ome_10_FD_132414 | JGI IMG/M metagenome (GOLD analysis project Ga0180432, IMG submission 132414) | Hypersaline lake sediment archaeal communities from the Salton Sea, California, USA - SS_1_MS_2 metaG | ecosystem: Environmental > Aquatic > Non-marine Saline and Alkaline > Hypersaline >...
GCTTCGTGGATTGTCAGGCATCAACGCCGATTCGGACGTCTTCATCCACTTCCTCAACCGCGGCGATACGTCAGCGGTGAAACGCATCTCTACTTGGGCCGCCAATACCGACTTCGTGTCCGACGGGGGCGCGTTGACGCCGTCGAACTACATCCACCATTCATCTACGTCAAGAGATCTGGAAGTCGGTCCAAGCAAGCCATCGAGAGTGCATTGTTCGAATGGTATCGCGACCAAGCCCGCGACGTTTTCAAGAAGCGTTATTTCCGTCTCCGAAATAGGGCGCCGTGGTTATGCACATCTGATGCACCGATTCGGATTCGCCAGATGTCGAGCAGGTGGGGAAGCTGTGGCGCTAACGGCACCATCACCTTGAACGTCGAGTTGGTAAAGGCACCGGTATCGGCAATTGATTACGTGATAGCCCATGAACTCTGCCATCGACAAGAGCTGAGCCACTCCCGCAAGTTCTATGCGCTGTTGCGGCGCGCGATACCGAACTGGGAGGCGGCGCGCGAGCGGCTGAATCTGGTGGTGCGGTGACGGGACCGTCACAACGCGTGCAACCGTCTTCAATGGGGTGCGTTGACTCAGCGTTTCAGCTGCGCTGCTGTTGACTGATCGGCGAACGCCTGGGGATTTAGGACGGTGTCCTCGGCCGCTGCCCAGACGGCATCGTGGACCTGGAATCCCGAGTGTTGCGAGGCGAGCGTACTCCGAAAGAGGGCCTCTTCTTCCGGCAGCGTCGACTTTGCTCTGACACGCGCTTGCCAAGTTCAATCCATCCTCAACAGGAGCGAACAAAGGCAACCATCAATGCCCAAGGAATCGGGCACCGATGGCCGTCAAATGCGCCTGGGCACCTTCGGGACGGAAACTCGGTCATCTTCTTGTACGATCTAGCCACTAGCGCCGAAATAGGAATCACCACAAACTCGGCATCGCATCGCGCCATAGAGTTTTTGGGGCAGCAGGGTACGTTGGTGGGACATTTGAGGGACCTCGCAGCGTACAAGGAGCACCGTGCAACGGGTTTGCACACAACCGGCATGGTTGGACCCCAAATGTTGTGCGCAATGCCGGCCCGTCCCGGAGCGATCGTAAGTTCGCATCTCGGTGTCTCAGGATCTGTCCGCCCATTAGCGAACGGCGTGAGCAGCTCGGCGAGTTGGGATTTGTCTACCCCTCGCAACCTTCGTGTGCGAGGGCCTTACTCGCGAGCTGCAGTTCGCGAAGGTACGGTGCCGGCATGGAGCGACAGAGAGAAGGGCTTGCCGCACAATTACGGCACGCACCTGCGTGATTTCGGTTACCGGGTTCACCCAATCCACATGTATCCTTGTGCCGCGGCTCGGATAGGGGCTTCGAGGCACCGCGTCTCAGGCGTTGAGCCTGCCATGGTCCGTTACCGACTCGGGTGCCGGCGTGGCGGAAATGGTAGACGCGGAGGCCTAGCAAGTCTCTGGGCTTCGGCCCATGTGAGTTCGAATCTCACCGCCGGCACCGCCGCCCGTTCGCGCTTGCGGCAATCAAGCGAAGGGTTGTACCTTGTTGTTACTTGCTAGGCCTCCGTAGCGTTTCCGCTACGCTGAAAGAACCGAGGGGGAATCAACCTTCTCGGTTTTTCGTTTGCCCACCACGCCGGTTCACCACGAAACGCTGTCCGAACGAGCCGCACCTGAACCGACATCGGAAGACCTCCGACCATTGCCGTCACACCAGCAGTAGCTCGAGATACGGCCGCATCACCTGCTCCACTCGACAGATGCGCGCGTAGCGGTAAATTTCGTCCGTGGTGAAGCACCGAGCACGCCATGCTTCGCGCAGAGCCTCCAATGCCACGTCTAGGCCCACCTTGTTCCGGTACTTGAAGCAATCCGCTACCGTCTTAGCGGCAGAATAAATGCGTACCGTCTCACCCTCGATGCTGTGAGTCTCGATGCCTTCGGTCAGGGCGACTCCACCGAAGCGAACCACGCGCAGACGCGGATACTCGATCGAGGGACGGCGGCTTCGCCTATCGATCGCGATCCACACCTCATGCGGAAGCTGGGTGCCGATTTCATGGAATCTCAGAGCGGAAATCAGGCAGATCACTCCCTTCGGCTCCGCCGCCGCAACCAGCGCGAATCCATGGTTCTCGGTGATCTGCTGCGCTTTCTTCGAGCGGCAAGCCCCTAAAGTTGTGCGCAATGCCGGCCGTCCCAGAGCGATCGTAAGTTCGCATCTCGGTGTCTCAGGATCTGTCCGGCCATTAGCGAACGGCGTTCGCGTAGGGATGCGCCGGCATGGAGCGTCGGGCAGGAGTGCGGCGCACGAATACGACCTCCGCGGCAATGAGCGTCCGGCAGCGAGCTCCCGGCGCGCTTTACATCCTCTTATACGCCGGCCCCGCCCCACCCTCGCGTGGCGTCCAGCGCGGACCCAGTATGTCGGTGGCCTTGCAGTCCACGCAGTTGGGCGGGTTGATGGTGAGCTTACCGTCTTCCACCTCGTACACGCCCGCCGGGCAGAGGTGCGAGTAGAACTCGGCGACGGCGGTCTCGACACCCTCCTTGGCGATCAGGTGACACGGTATGTCGTCGCGCGTGATGTTGCCCGACTTGTAGACGGCGTCCACCTTGCTGATGGTGAGTGTGCCGTCGGGCGAGAACGGCTTTGCGGGCTTGACCCTCTTCGGCACCGCGGCGTCGGGCTCCATCTTGATCTTCTTGCCGGGGAACCTGCCGCCGGTGATCGTCATGAGCCCGGCCTTCATCGAGCCGCGGTAGAACCCCTTGTTGTACGCCAATCTCACATTGCGCGTCTTGTGCATGTCCTTGATGATGTACGAATCGTCTAGCAGCCGGTCGTACTTGTGAAGCACCTTGGCCGAATAGTCTCCTGCCTTGAGCGCACCGAATATCGCCTGCGCCGCATAGATGCCAGACTGCATGGCGTAGTGCACGCCCTTGAGCGAGGGCACATCCACCAGGCCGATGGAGTCGCCGAGCATCACCACGCCGTGACCGCATCGGCGCGACGGCACCGAGAAGTATCCGCCCTCGGGAATGGTCTTGGCGCCCCACTCGATCATCTCGCCGCCCTCCAGATACGGCTTGAACAGCTTGTGCAACTTCATCTCCTGGAGCAGCTCGTGCACGTCGAGCGAGGTGCTTCGGTAGTCCAAACCAACCACCAGGCCGAGTGACACCACGTTCGATTCGAGCGGATACAAAAAGCTGCCGCCGAACGCGTTGTTGGGAAGCGGCCACCCCATGGAGTGAATGACCCTATCGAGCGGCTTCTTCGTTTCCCACAGCTCCTTCACGCCGAGCGCAAAGATCTGCGGGTTGTCGGCCTTGATGCGCTGCCACTCCATGTAGGCTTGCGCCAGCATACCGCGCGAGCCCTCGGCGAGCGCCGTGACCTTGGCTAAGATATCGCTGGCAGGCATGAAGTTGGAGCCGGGGTTGCCGTCGCGGTCGAGCCCAGTCGCAACCGTCTTCACGCCGATGACCTTCTCGCCCTCGACGCGCAGCGACCCGGCAGGGAACCCGGCAAACACATCCACACCGGCCTCTTCCGCCTTTTCACCCAGCCAGCGTACCAGCTCGCACACAGACACCACGTAGTTGCCGTGATTTTTCATGCTCGGCGGCGTGGGAATTCGAATCGCGCGCTTCTCGCGGAGCACGTACACTGATTCGCCCGTTACAGGGGTGCCGAACGGGAGATCCTCATCCTTCAGTTCGGGGAACAACTCCCGGAACGGCCGCGGGTTCACGACCGCACCGGAGAGCGAGTGTTCGCCCAATGAACCGGCCTTTTCGAGCACGCCGATACTCACCTCGCCGACGCCATCGCCCTTCTCGTTGTCCTCCTTGATCAGCTTGGCGAGCATTATTGCTCCGGCCAAACCGGCGGGGCCTCCGCCCACAAAGAGAACGTCCATGTCGATGCGCTCTTCGTCCGGAGGACCGGAGTCGATCAACGCTTCTTGCGGCAGCGGAGCCTGGAACTCGGACGGCGTTATCAACGTGCGTGCCACGGTCAACCCTCGCTTATTTTCTTGATCTCTTCAGTGAGCCTCGGAGCAACTTCCATCACATCACCCACGATCCCGTAGTCCGCCACCTTGAAGATCGGTGCGTCGGGATCTTTGTTCACGGCAACTATCACCTTCGACGTACGCATGCCGGCAAGGTGCTGAATCGCACCGGAAATGCCGAGTGCGATGTAGAGGTTCGGGCTCACGGTCTTACCGGTCTGGCCGACTTGCTCCGAGTGCGAGCGCCAGCCGTTGTCCACCACTGCGCGGGATGCACCGACAGCACCGTTCAGCGCAGCCGCCAGCTCTTCGACCACATTGAAGTCGCCTTCCTCTTTGACGCCTCTTCCACCCGCCACCACGATCGACGCTTCGGCCACGTCGAGCACCGCGTGCTCAGGCTCTTTGATCTCGACCGTTGTGGCGCGCGCGGGCTCGACGGGAGCGGGAACCGCGACGTCTTCGGTGGCACCGGCTTTTCCCGCGTCAACAGGCGCAAAAGCGTTGGGCGGCACCGAGAGCACACAGGGCGACGCCGTGATTTTCACCGTCGCAATCGCCTTACCCGAGTACATCGGCCGCGTGATCGTGATCTCGCCCGAGCCCTCCATGGTCTTCACGTCGTTGAAGTAGGGAGCGCCCATTCTTGCGGCGATGCGGGGACCCAAATCCTTCCCCATTGCGGTGCCGGCGAGCACCACGGCGGCTTTGTCGGTTCCAGCTTGGGCCGCGATGTAGGCATAGCGATGAGCCTGGTAGAGCCCCAAGCTGTCGTCGGCCGCCAACAACACCTTGTCGGCGCCCGCGCCGCCCAAGCCGTCTGCGCTCATGCCGGGAGCGCCTATTAGAAGAGCGTGCACCTCGGCACCCATTCCATCGGCCAGACCGCGTGCGGCGGCCAACACCTCGTGCGAGACACGCTTTATTTCACCGTTTCGCTGTTCCAGTACAGCCAGTATCGCAGCCATCAGAGCACCTTCGCTTCGTTCTTGAGTGCATCGATTAGAGCCGGCACGGCATCTGGGCCCTCGCCCACGATGCGGCCTTCCTTGCGCTCGGGCGGATACGCCAGCGCCGTCAGCTCAACACCACTCGCCTCCAGCGTGATATCCTTTTTCTCGAGCGGCTTCTTCTTTGCCATCATGATGCCCTTGAGCGCAGGGTAGCGCGGCTCGTTCAGGCCCTTCTCGGTGGTGGCCGCCGCGGGTAAAGAAAAAACGACGACCTCCACTCCACCCTCGATCTCGCGCTCGGCTTTGCCCTTGCCATCGGCGATCTCGAGCTTGGAGATGGAACTCACACACGGCAGCTCCATCAGTTCGGCGACCATCGCCCCGACGGCATGACAGCCGTCGTCCACCGCGAGCTTGCCGAACAGGATCAAGTCGTAGCCGCCTTCTTTGAGTTCGGCCGCCAGCGCCTTTGCCACGGCGAGCGTGTCAGGAGCTGCCACGTCCGCCTTCAGCAGCACGCCCTTGTCAGCACCCATCGCGAGCGCAGTGCGCATGGTTTCCTGGTTGGCGTCAGTGCCGAGCGATACGACTACGATCTCGCCGCCACCGGCCGTTTCCTTGAGCTTGATGGCCTCTTCGACGGCGTACTCATCGAATGGATTGAGCACGAACTTGACGCCGCTCTCCTCGATCGATTTGCCGTCGCCACCGACTTTGATGCGGGCCTCGGTATCGGGTACCCGCTTTACACAAACAGCGATTTTCACCGTAACCTCTTGGTCAAATTGCACTTAGTATTGAACACCACGTGACAAGGTAAATCGCGGTGCAGCCCCATGGTAGGACGGGTGAGTCGTTAGCCTTTGCCGCGGCTCGGAGGGTACCGCTCGTTTCCGTTCTCCTCCCGATCGCGCTTATGTGCGCCGTCACAGAACGGCGCGTTGCCGGACTTGCCGCACCTGCACAACCATGTTTCGGCTTCGGTCGGTATCCTCTTGCCATCCGCGTCGATCAACTCGATCTCCCCGATTACACGGTAGGGACCGCGGTAGCGTATTTCGATCTTGGTCATTGATTACCTCCCCTTCAGACCCCCGAGCGTCTCCAACATCTCCTCACATGAACGCGCGTTCAACACGTCTTCTTTCTCGAGCCAGGCTCGCCGCGCCTGAACAACCCCGTACGCCATCAAACCGAGGTCGGGCACCCTGTGCGCATCGGTGCTGATAGCGACCTTGAGACCGCGCCGCTTGGCCCGCATCAGGTTTTCATCGGACAGATCGAGCCTGTCGGGGTGTGAGTTTAGTTCCACCACGACGCCGAATTCGGCTGCACACTCGAGCACTGCTTCGAGATCGAGAGCGATCGGGCCGCGCCGGTTGAGCAGACGTCCGGTGGGATGCACGAGGATGTTCACCTCGGGATGTTGCAGCGCCTTGATCACGCGCGCCGTCTGCTCTGCTTCAGGGAGCTGGAACCGCGAGTGCACCGCAATCAACACGACGTCCAGCTCGGCGAGCAGCTCGTCTTCGAGATCGAGCTCACCCTCGCCGAGCATGTCGACCTCCATGCCGCGGAGCAGGCGGATTTCAGGGTGTTTGGCCGCAACCTCTTCGGCCTCGACCCACTGGCGCCGGAGCTTTTTCGCGTCGAGGCCGCCTGCCATGGCGAGCGCCTTGCTATGATCGGTTATCGCGAAGTATTCGTAGCCGCGCTCCACACAGCCCGTGAGCATTTCCTCGAGCGACGCCCTACCGTCGGACCAGGTCGAGTGCATGTGGAGGTCGCCGCGCATGTCGGAGAGTTCTATGAGTTTGGGAAGGCCTTCTCCCTGAGCGGTCTCGACCTCACCCCTGTCCTCGCGCAGCTCGGGAGGAATGAACGGCAGGTCCAGCGCCTGGTAGATTGCCGTCTCGTCCAAGCCGGCGGAAAGTTCGGTCAACTCTGCACCTCGCTCACTTGCCCGATCGCGAAGTCGAGTGACGTGGCCCTCCGATCCCGTCGACTGCAGCAACTCCAGGCCGAAGGTATCGGACTCGACGAATCGCAGCCGCACGCGCACTCCTCCCCTCAGGAAGACGTTACAGACCGCGTCTTCCAACTCACCCACACCCTGTACATCCGCAAACTCGCTGCAACTCGACACCACCGCCTCGCGGTCGGCGGTGGTGACTAATACTTGAAGTTCCGACACCACCTCCTGCCTGCGGCGGTAGTTCCCACTCACCTCTGCCGCGGACACGGGCGGCAGATCTCGCAGAAACTCCACCAGCGGCGGCACGACAGCGTCGGCCTCGGCGAGTGTATTGGAGGCAAGACGCTGGCGGTACTCGACGATTGATTTGACGACCTTCTGCTCTGTCTTCTCCGCGAAACCTGGCAGGGCGGCCACGCGACCGGCCTTTGCCGCTTCATCCAAATCGTCTATCGTCTCGATGCTCAGCTCTTCCCAGAGTGTCTTTGCTTTCTTGGCGCCCAAACCCGGCAGTCGCGTCAGCTCCAACAGCGATATCGGCACGTCAAACGCCAGTTCCCTGAACAGCAGCGTCTCGCCCTGTGTCTCCAGGGTTTCGATATGACGCGCGATGTCCTTGCCGACTCCGGGGATCTGCGTGAGGTCGGCGCCGTTCGAGACCAGCTCGCTGATCGGTTCCTCGTAGTCGCGCACCGTGCGCGCCGCGTTGGCGTACGCTCGCACTCGAAAAGGATTGGCACCCTGAATCTCGAGCAGGCTCCCCACATCCTTGAGAGCGCGCGCTATCCAGACATTGTCCATCTAAACCTCGGCTCCGTTCTGTCGGAGCAGTTCGAGAAACTCTGCTTCGTTCAGTGTCGTCACTCCAAGGTCTTTCGCCTTGTCGAACTTGGAGCCCGGGTCGGCGCCGACCACGACGTAGTTGGTCGCCTTGCTCACAGACGACACCACGCGAGCGCCGAGCGACTCTACCAGCTCTTTGGCCCGGCCGCGCGCTAGTGACTCGAGACCGCCGGTGAACACGAACTTGGCACCACCCAGTGTGGAAGATGCTGCGACCTCACTTTCTTTCACCGTCACCCGCCCATCCAGCAGCGCGTCGATCACCTGAGCGTTTTGAGGTTCCGCAAAGAACCCCAACAGTTGATCGGCGATCCTCTGGCCTACGCCGTCGATAGCCTCCAGTGCTTCTCGGGAAGCTTTCCGCACCTTGTCGATTGATCCAAACGTCCGAGCGAGGTCCTTGGCGACCGTGGCGCCGACTTCGGGTATGCCGAGTCCGTAGAGGAAGCGATGCAATTCCACCGTCGAGGCTCTGGCGATCGCCTCGATGAGGTTCGTGGCCTTTTTTGCCGCGAACCCTTCGAGTGGAATCAAGTCGACGGCCTTTAGGTCGAACAGATCGGGCAACAGCGTCACAATCCCCTCTTTCACGAACAGCATCGCCGCTTCCTCACCCAACCCCTCGATGTCGAGAGCCTCGCGCGAGGCGAAATGCTCCAGCCGCCCAGCGAGTTGCGCAGTACACCCGAAGCTGTTGGGACACACCGTAAATGGCCCGCGTTCAACCAGTGTGGTACCGCAAGAAGGGCACTCCGACGGCATCCTGTAAGGAGGCTCGCGCTCGCGATCCGGTTCATCGACCCGTTCTATCACCTGCGGAATCACGTCACCCGCGCGCTGCACCCTAACGAGGTCTCCCTCGCGGATGTCTTTGCGCGCCACCTCCTCGCGGTTGTGCAGGTTGGCGCGGCTCACCGTCACCCCGCCCAGTTCTACCGGCCGCATCATCGCTCCGGGGGTGACGACGCCGGTTCGTCCGACACTCGGCACGATCTTGAGGATGCGGGTGACCTCCTTGCGCGGAGGGAACTTGTAAGCAAACGCCCAACGCGGGTGGTGCGCCGTCTCGCCGAGTTCGTCACGCGAGGCCAGATCGTCCAGCTTGACCACGACGCCGTCGATCTCATACTCGAGATCGTCGCGGCTTTCCTGAAGCTCGCGATGGTACTCGATGATATCGTCCACCGACTGCACCGCTCGCGACAGGCCGTTCACCGGCAGGCCCCAGTGGGCGAGTAGATCCAGAACGTGGCGCTGAGTCCGCGGCATTGTGCCTTCGAGCGCAAGCACGTCGTAGACGTAGATGTCGAGGGGACGATCCGCGGTGATTCGCGGGTCGAGCTGCCTCAGAGCACCGGCCGCGGCGTTGCGTGGGTTGGCGAAGAGCTTCTTGCCCTCGGCCAGCAGGCGTTCGTTCAACTGCTCGAATGCGCCGATGCGCATGATGACTTCACCGCGTAGCGCGACCAGCGCCGGTGCACCACCCTCCTCTCTCAGACGTAACGGCACGGACGGTATCGTGCGTACGTTCTCGGTGATGCCTTCGCCCACCATTCCGTCACCACGCGTCGACGCCCGCACCAAGCTTCCCTCCTCGTACACCAGCTCGACCGAGGCACCGTCCAGCTTGGGCTCGACGACGTAAGCCGTACCGTCGCCCACCGACTTTCTGATCCTTTCGTCGAACCGGCGCAATGAGTCTTCCGCCTGGGCGGAATCGAGGCTCAACATGGGCGCAAGGTGCTGGACCTTCTCGAATTGATCTAGCGGGACACCACCAACCCGTTGCGTTGGAGAATCGGCCGTAACGAATTCGGGAAACCGCTCCTCGAGTTGTTTGAGTTCGGCGAAAAGCCGGTCGTACTCCGAATCCGCAACGTCGGGTTGGTCCTTGACGTAATACAGGTAGTCATGGTGTCGGATTACCGCGTGTAGCTCGCGGATGCGTTGCTCGGCTTGCTGGCGATTCATGGCCCGTCTTCGAGTGAGGAAATTCGGATTGGAATTTAGTGCGGGTTGGTCAATAGCGGGGAGACTGAAATTCAACCAGCCGCAGAGGGACGCGGACGGATGCGCACGAACTAGCCTGAAGGGTGTACGCACATGTATATCTAGTACGGGCGCGGCCTCCACGCGCAAGATGGAGGGATTCAACGCAAAGTTGCGTTTGAGGAGAGGAAGATGAAAAGGTTTCTGCTTGCAACCGTAATCGTCGCTACGGGATGCGGAGGGGCACCATCACTCCCACCGGTGGTTCGTGACAGCGCCGGTGTCACCATCGTGGAGAATTTCGGGCCGACCTGGGGCCGCAATCAGGCTTGGATGGTTTCGGAGGAACCGACTCTGAATATCGGCGATACGACACGCGGCGAGGATTACATGTTTGCCCGTGTGGTTGGTGCGCTGCGCCTGCCCGACGGGAACATAGTGGTAGCAAATAATGGAACGGCGCAGCTGCGGTGGTACGGCGCCGACGGATCGTTTTTGCAGGCTGTCGGAAGAGCACGCTCGATTGGCGTTGTATTCAGCAACCTGGCGTGGCTAGGCAGGTTTGGAGATGAGTCAATTCTAGCCTTTGACGGCATGAACCTCAGAACAGCCATATTCGACACCGACGGCACGCTACAGCACTCCGGTTCACTGATAGTGACATTTCAGGCGCCGCCGGGTTCCGTGAGTGGCGTGTTCTCAGACAGCTCCTTGCTGGTGGTGCGAGGTGCACGTCACTGGGTCCGGGCAATGCAAGGACAGCCCAATCCACCCCAGGGACTGCGGCGCGGACCTACTCTGGCGTTTCGATACAACTGGCAGGATGGAGCTTTCCTCAATCCACTCGGCACGTACTCGGGGTCTGAACAGATCTTCCGAACCGGTCGCACTCAGATCGTTCACGTAAACCCACGCCCATTCGGCAAGAACGCGGTTCTCGCCGTGAGCGGCATCAACTTCCTGGTCGGAACACAGGACAGGTACGAGATCAGAGTCATCAGTAACCTCGATACCCTCAAAGCTCTGGTGCGGCTGCAACGTGAAAACCCGCCCGTGACGCAGGCGCAGATCGACAGATACAAGAACGCTCGCTTGACGAACGTGCACCCACGCGAGCGGGACGACCGGGAAGCTCAGCTAGACTCGTTGCCGTGGCCCGAAACGATGCCGGCATATTCAGAGATCTTGGTCGACACCGAGGGCAACCTGTGGGTGGCCGAGCACCGGCCGTTCGGAGTTGAGCAACCGGTATGGAATGTCTTCGACCCTTCGTATCACTTGCTGGGCTCAGTCGAGACGCCGCTGCGGCTCACGATCTTTGATATCGGGGCGGACTACATACTCGGTTTGTGGCGGTAACTGGATGGGACGGAGTCGGTGAGGATGTATGGGTTGGTGAAGCCGGAGGGGTAGTGAGTGATCTGTGATTTGCGATCTTTGAATTGTGATTTGTGATTGTCTGTGGAAAATCAAAAAATTGAAGATCTCATCTATGGCATCCTTTGTAGAGAAAAATTCATCAGAACCTCTCGTTCGGTCCCCTCGTTCTGAACCAACACGATACCCGGTGCGTAGCCCAACCTGCGGAATTCGACCCGATTGCCGGATTCCACCCACTCGATATCAACCCGATAGGTTCCGTCCGCACCAGTGACCGTGCGATCGATACCGTTGACAACGACCGCTACATCAGCGAGCGGTTCGCCACTCACCGAATCGGTGACCGTGCCGTAAAGCACCGGTGAGGCCTGCTCTACCACGACTCGGTTTGGGTCGCCAACGAAAAGGTCGAGTTTCCATGCTGGATGCGGCGACTCGTATACGTGGTCCCAGGCCCCTCCCGGTGCCCTGTCCCAACCAAACTGGATCAGACGGCCGCGGTATTCCTCGAACATGACGCTTCCCTCACGACTTGTAGCGCCGTCCTTATCCGCAGACAGCCGCACCGGCCGTCCGACAGGCACACCGCAGATGGCGTAAAAGCCCATTTCGTCCGTGGTGACCTGCTCGCCCATATTGCGCACGGACACGTCGAGCGCCGGTCTCTCGAACATCTGTCCAAAGGGACTGGTCTCGGTTCGGCCGCCTCTGCCAACACTCCCAATGCGAAATGTCTGCCAGAACGCAGATACCGACGCTCCTCTTGCCGGCTCAGCGGTGCCATGTCTCCGCACTATGCCGAATATCATGCGGGAGTCCGCTGACGGAACACTGCCACCACAGATCCGGCTCATGGCACTGCTCACATGAGGTACGGAAAACGCGGTCTCAGTTTTTCTGCCGCGTTCGATATCGACAGTGACGGTCTGATTCTCCGCCGCGACGGAGTCGAGCCGCGGATGATCTAGCGTAAGGGAATATTGTCCATCTAGTGGCAACGCTAGCTCGAACAAACCGCCGGAGTCGGTTATCGTGCGGAAATCGGTGCCCACAACCAAAATGAGTGCTCCCTTGAGCGGTCCTGCGCTCGTGCTGTCGAATACCGAGCCAGCCACATTAGCGGCCTGGGCCTCGTACACCGGCGTGCCATCCCTGGTGGTCACTTCGAAGACCTCCCCACCAGTGTCGGTGAACCCCACCACCTCCCCTCTGTGCCCCCTGGCATATCGCGGGTTTTCCGTGACATCAATCCGCGGAACCCGAATCTGCCACTCACGCACTATCCACGCACCGGAAGGCAACATCAGGAACCGTACGTTTCCTCCAATGCGACGGTCTCTAACGTCGTATGGGACCCTGGTGTGCCGCGCCTCCAGTTCGCTCAATTCCGACGACTCCTCGTCGAGCCAGAGAGTACCCTCCACGTCTGGCAGGGTACGGTCACTCGTGGGTTCGAATGCCAACCCTACTTGCCCGGGACGTTCGTCCTCGTCACGCACCACGTGGAAACAGTGGGTGGATAGGAAGTCGCTGTGTAGCAACGTCTGTGCGTCGGGCAGGTAGTACCAGGTTCCGTCTTCGCGCTCGGCAATGTAGCCGTCTCTGGCCAGTTGCTCCGCCGGGACACTCCGAAACGGCGGATCAGCAACGCCGGATTTTGTCGTTAGGGTTTCATCGATCTTGCGGTTGCGGCGGTGGTTCAGGGCTCGCTGGTACGTATACTGTCGGTAGTGGAACAACTCCTGTTCGTCTCCCCAAACGGTCGCCGCAAGAGCCTTTCGAATCTCTTCCCAAATGAGAATTGTGTTGCCCCCCTCGGCGGGATTGACGTTGCAGCTACCTGAACCCGCTACCACAACCGCATCCAA
>Ga0180432_10008246_pt1 | contig 13037 bp, 9 predicted proteins | sample SS_ome_10_FD_132414 | JGI IMG/M metagenome (GOLD analysis project Ga0180432, IMG submission 132414) | Hypersaline lake sediment archaeal communities from the Salton Sea, California, USA - SS_1_MS_2 metaG | ecosystem: Environmental > Aquatic > Non-marine Saline and Alkaline > Hypersaline >...
ATAGACGAGCATGTCGATTTTATAGCGATGAGTGAAGCCTTCGACAAGTCCCGATTTGTGTTGATACACTCTCTTTTTGATGTTGTTTGTGACGCCGATGTAGAGTGTGCGCGATTGATTGGTCATGATATAGACGTAATAGGTTCTACGGCTTGGCATGATGGTATTGTACTGAATGGAAGAGAATCTGTCATATTGAGTCTTTTCGTGAGAATTGTCTAAAAGTTGATAATCGTTCGTTGTTCGCAAGCCGGATTTCTCCGCTACGTCCGCCCTCGGCGAACTTCGGTCGAAATGACACCGTCGCGTTTGTCATGTCGAGCGCAGCCGAGACATCTGGCCACGTGCGATGAAAGTTACTCGTTCGGGACAAGATTTATGCGTTCCATTCCCTTTCGTCAAATGATGGCGACCTTCTATAAAAAGACTTCATATGCAGGAAAAAACCGGGTATTAAGGTGGGAGTGGGTTGTGATATTTATGCCGGAGGCTGCTGTGTACGGAAGAAATCGGGTACACAGCAGACTCCGGTTCGTTTGTAATCATTATCCCGGCAGGACGAGCAGGAGGAAGACGAAGCCGAACAGACCGACGGTCTCGACGATACCCATTGAGATGATGATAAAGACCAATCCCTTGCCCTGTCCTTCGGAGATCGAGCGACAGCCGGCCGCGCCGATCAGGCCCTGTATCCATGCACTGGTCAACTCCGCGATGCCGCCGGCGATGCCGATACCTAACAGGGTGCCCGGATGCGTGCTCGTGAGCGGATTGTCACCGATCACCAGGGGCGAGAGGCCGACCAGCATGAGGATAAATCCGTAGATGGTTTGCGACAAGGGCATGCCGGTGAGAATGATATAGGCGAAATTCAAAGGTTTTCCGGCTTTGGCTTCCTTGGCCCACGCCCCCGCGGCGGCTTTGGCCGCTGCGCCGATGCCGAGGGCGCTGCCCATTGTAGCGCCGATCAAAACCAGTCCCATTGACATTTGTCCCGCGAATTCCATACCTGTCATGATTCATTTTCTCCGATAGAAATCTTTTTGTCTTTCGTGAAAGGCCGATACGCATAGCCGGCCCATTTAACTCCAACGTTATTTGAAAATTCCAGCATATTCAATCGCACGCCGTGTGCGAAAATGGCAATGGCCGCCAGGCCGATATTGAGGGCGTGGCCGAAGATGACAATGGGAGCGCCGCCGATCCACGTGGCCGAGCCGGCCACTTTTGCGCCTAAGCCGTTGAACGCCGCGGCGATGTAGTAACTGGCCAATCCCACCGCGAACAAGCGGATATAACTCATAATATCGCTAAACGTGCTCAGCAGAGGTAAAATCGATGAGGCCAGGCCGATCAAAAATCGTTTAATTGGATTCCTGGCGGGTGCCGTAAACCAACTCGCTGCGACAAAGCCGATCAACAAGACATACGCGATCCACGCCGGCATTTGATCCACACCGATGAACATGAGATGCCATATAAGAACGAGCATATCGGCCAGGATCACCGACCAGGCAATTTCCGCATAAGCCCTGGAATCGGGGAACAATTTGACGGCGGTGTGCAGGTGCGCGGTAATCAGATGGACGCAGCCGATGACCAGCGATATTTTCATGATGAGGGCGCGGGCTTCCTCGCCGTCCGAGCGCCAAAGCGGCGCGATCGCCAGCATCGCATTGGCGATTCCCTCGCGTCCGATGCTAATGAACGATTGAGGTGTGATGCCGAAGTAGTTGGCCGTCAGGATGCCCCAGAGCATCGTCGCCAGACCGAAAATGATCAGCAGATGGGCGGACGGTTTGCCGGCGGCTTTGACGATCTTTTTGTAGAAGGCGAAACCCGCCCCCGCCAGGATCGCGCCGTAGCCGGCGTCGCCGATGAGCATCGCGGCAAAAAGCGGCAACGCGATCATAAAGAAAGGCGATATGTCGTATTCCTTGTAGCCGGGCAGCGTACCGAGCATATCGAACAGCGCCTTAATGGGCCTGGCCCAGCGAGGGTATTCGATCAGCGTCGGCGGCTGCTCTTCCTCCTCGACGGGCATCACCTCCACCGCGGCGGTAATGTCCCGTTCGGCCAGGCTATCCGACAGCGAATCGGCCTTACTCGAAGGGACCCAACCTTGAAGGGCAAAGAGTGCCTCGCTCGAAAGGCCGCTGTTCTGCACGACGCAGACCTCCGCCTCGACCTGATATTGTTTGTGTTGTTGCCGGATCGCTTCGACCAGGTGAGCTAACTCGGCCAGACGTTGGCGATGCCGTTTAAGGGACGCATCCACCTCGGCGGCCTCTTTCTTAAGGGTCGGCAGGTCCGTCGTCGGCCAGGGGATTTCCCTGGCCCCTTCGGGGACCTGGAATTGCCCCGCTCGATCGATGACGGCAATCACGACATCCCGGCCCGTCGGCTCGCCAATGATCTCGATACATTCGGCTTCGAGCTCGGCCAGTTCTTTTTGAGCGACGGAGAAAAATTTGATTTCGATATCGAGTGAACGAAGCTGATCGAGCTGCTTGAGTTCGACGTTCCCCCAGAGGGCGAGCTGGTCGGCCTTACGTAGCAGCGAGTTGAGGTGATCTTCCTCATCTGCGATAGCCTTTTGAATCGACAGGGCTTCCCTGGCCGCATCCAGGGCCGATACGTCGGGTGTATTACCCGAAGGTTCAATTGGCTGCAATATTTGCAGGCCGTGGTTCAGCGTGGAGATCGCCCGAACGGTCAGCTCCTTGGCGACGGCTTTTTCCGGATCGACCGGTTCGACGTGCACGACGCCTAATTGCCCGAGGGCATTCAAAAGCCGGTCCCGATTATGGTTTTGTGTAACGATGTAAATTTTGGACATCGGCACGATCATACGACGGCGGCCTCCAGGGAGTTTCCGTGTGCTTTTTGTTCTAATTTGGCCTTGGCGATTTTCGCCCTCGCCACGCCGGCGGTCATCTGATCGCCCAGGGCGATGCGAATCCGGCGGATGTTTTCAAGCGTATCCGGGATCTTCACTTTCTCGAAAAGATTGACGCGCTGCATGACCTTCTTCAACTCGGCCTGCAACAGATCGAGACATTCCTGTAAAATACCCAACTCCGCTTTCTGTTGATTCAGCTCTTTCACGTCTTCGAGCGCCTTATCCACCCATGGCGCCGTTGCAAACAGGCTAAAATCAGCCTTGGGAAAGGCGATGTTCTCGAACCGAGGGACATGGACGCCCGCGATGCTGCGGGTGGAGGTGTTGACGGAATCGGGCGCCGAAAGCTTTGCCAAATTAATCCCCGCGACGTCATTGAACAAGCCGTCATAGGCGGAGATGGTTCTTTCCGTAGTCTTGACCGCTTGCTCCTTCTGACGGAATTTTTGACGCGCCTGCACAATGGACGACTGCACCTGCTGCTGTTTGAGCTTGAGCGTCGGTAAATACCGCTTGAAACGCTCCAGGGCGTCGCGCTGTTGCTTAAGCTCGGTTCGAGTAAATTTTATCTTACGTTTAGCCATGTGTCTTCTATGCGTCGTTACGCCGGGACGGCTTCGGCCTTTGGTTCGGTTTTTTCCTGCGGTTCCGTGCTCGGCCAGTGTTTTTTGACAATCGCATCGCGAATGCCCGTCTCTTCCGGCTTAAAACACTCGGCGAGGATTTCCCAGCATTTATCCAGAGCGTCGAAAAGTTCGATGTTGAGCGTCAGGTCCATAATCTGATCTTCGAACAAGTCGCCGTACTTAAGCAGCCGCTCATCCCATTCGGATAGCTCGAAGCCCATTTCCCGTTTTTCCCGGCTTTCGTCGGATTGGGCGTAAAGCTGGATGCAAGCGTTCATTATGACCCGATGGTCGTCCCTTGTTTCTCCGTTGACCAACTGTTTTAAACGTGAGAGCGAACCGAACGGTTCAATCCGGCCGTTCCGCAGATAAAGCTGGCCTTCGGTGATATAACCGGTGTTGTCGGGAACCGGGTGGGTCACGTCGTCGCCCGGCATCGTCACGCAAGCCAGCAAGGTCATCGAGCCGGCGCCGTCGAAGTCCACCGCCTTTTCGTACCGCCGGGCTAACTGGGTGTATAAGTCGCCCGGATACCCGCGGTTCGAGGGGACTTGTTCCATCGTGATGGCAATCTCTTTCAGGGCGTCCGAAAAAGAGGTCATATCCGTTAAAAGCACGAGGACGTTTTTGCCCTGCAAGGCGTATTGCTCGCCCACGGCCAGGGCCAAATCCGGGATCAGCAGACATTCCACAACGGGGTCGGCGGCGGTATGGATGAACATGATCGTTCGACCCAGCACGCCGGCCTCGTCGAAACGATGGCGGAACGTCAGATAGTCGTCGTGCCGCAACCCCATGCCGCCGAGAATGATAATCTCCGCGTCGGCCTGCATCCCGACTCGCGCCAGCACGTCATTGTACGGTTCGCCCGCGACGGAAAAGATCGGCAGTTTCTGCGAGCCGACCAGCGTATTGAAAATATCGATCATCGGGATCCGCGTGTGGATCATCTTATCCGGAACTCTCCGCTTGATCGGATTGACGGCCGGCGAGCCGGTTTCCACGGTTTCAGCCTTCACTTCGGGCCGACCGTCTCTCGGACGTCCGGAGCCGTCGAAGACCCGCCCGAGCAACGAATCGCCAAACGGCACGTTGAACGAGTGGCCGAGGAATCGAATCTTGTCTCCGGTCGAGACGCCTTCGGTACCGGCGAAAATCTGGAGACTGACCTGGTCGTCTTCGAGACGGATCACCTGGGCCAGGGAAGGCCCCTGGGCCGTGGTAATAATGGCCAGTTCATCATATCCGATACCCTGGGCTTTGACCGTCACGACGTTTCCGGCTATTTTGGAAATCTCATCGTAAAATGTTCTCATTATCAAATGCCTTCGATTATTGACGTTGTTTCATTCTTCAGATTATGGTTTCAGGCGGTGACCTGCTCGATATCCTCTTGAGCGGCCGATTTCTCCGTGTTTTGCAGAAGCGATTGGATCGTCTCATCGATTTGACGGAGAATATCCTTAAAGTCACCCCGTTCCGTTTCCTGGTCGTCTTCGCCGACGGCTTTGTCCATCGGCTCATCTTCCCGTTCCGACTCCGGAATCACACTCTCATCCCAGGGGGCGTAGTTCCAGTTAATGAACATGCTGCTGATCTTCTTGAGCGAGTGACGCGCCTCGTCTTTGTCCTTGAAGGGAAAGTCCGCGTCGAGGACTTCGAGGATTTTGTCGAACACGAAACGCTGCCGGTCGATGGAGGTGGCGGCATCGACATCGTCAAACGCATTCTGCTGCAAATAGGCGGCATCGAAGAATTCCGCTTTAAGCATGATCGTAAAATCATCAATCGGCGTCCCTTCTTCGCCGACGACCGTCATCATCTGGCGAATTTCGTCGCCCCGCCGGAGTATGCCGTGGACTTTCTTCACCTTTTTCGGATCGATGATACCGAGATATTTGCTCCAGCTATCCAGCGGGTCAATGGCGGGATAGCGTCGGGCGTCGCTTCGCGACCGGCTCAAGCCGTGGAAGGCGCCGACGACTTTGAGCGTCGCCTGCGTCACCGGTTCGTCGAAATTCCCGCCGGCAGGGCTGACCGTTCCCCCGATGGTCGCCGAGGCAATACGATTGTCGCGAAGCTCGATGGCGCCCGCTCGTTCGTAGAAGTTCGCGATCCGGCTTTCGAGATAAGCGGGGAACGCCTCCTCGCCGGGAATCTCCTCCAAACGCCCGGAAATCTCACGCATCGCCTGTGCCCATCGGCTCGTCGAATCGGCCAAAAGCAGGACGTTGAGGCCGATCTGACGGTAGTATTCCGCCAGCGTCATCCCTGTGTAAACGGAGGCGTCGCGGGCGGCCACGGGCATCGCCGAGGTATTGCAAATAATGATGGTTCGTTCCATCAGGCTCTTACCCGTTCGCGGGTCCTGCAATTCGGGGAATTCCCGAATCGTATCCACGACTTCACCCGCTCGTTCGCCGCAGGCGGTTATGATCACGATATCGACGTGGGCGTGGCGTGAGGTAATCTGCTGGAGGACCGTCTTGCCGGCGCCGAACGGCCCGGGAATACAGTAGGTGCCGCCCTGGACGATCGGGAACATCGAATCGATGATCCGAACGCTGGTCACCATCGGTTTCGTCGGCAACAATCGCCTTTTCGCCACGCACAAGGGCCGTTTGACCGGCCAGACCTGCTGCATGGTTACCTTCTGTTCGTTGCCGGATGAATCGGCCAGGGTGGCGATCTCTTTTTCAATCGAATAAGAGCCGGGTTCGGCGACGGATTGAACGGTATACTGGCCTTCCAGGGCGAACGGCACCATAATGTTGTGCTCGAAAATACTCTCCGGAACGCTGCCTAACGTATCGGCCGCCTCGACGATGGTCCCGACCTGGACTTTTGGGGTCCAATCCCACTGTCGCTCGGTATCCAGGGCGTGAATGTAATGGCCCGGCTCGAGGAAGAAACCGACCTTTTCCGCCAGCTCCGGCAGCGGGTTCTGCAGTCCGTCGTAAATCTGGCTCAACAGGCCCGGGCCTAAGACCACCGAGAGCATGTCTTCCTGAAATTCGACCTCGTCGCCGACTCGCAGACCGCGGGTTTCTTCGAAGATCTGAAGATCGACGGAATCGCCTCGAACGCGGATCACTTCGCACAAGAGCCTGCTCCCGTCATGACGCACGCAATACCCAACGGCATTTTTAATCACACGATCCTCGGTCTGGGCCACGACCATATTTCCAAAGACGGCCTTAATTCGTCCTTTCACGATCTGTCCTCACTATCAAGCGATATTACGTTGTTGTTTCTCGGATAAAATGCGTCGCCAGCGATGCAGAAGCACCAGCCTGGCGGCGTAAACTTCAATTTCACAATCGGCAAAACTGTACCATCCACCATGCTCTTCGAGCCAGTCCCATCGGGCCTTATCCAGCACTTCCATCGCCGCTAAAGGGTCGGCTGCGGCGGACCAGGCCGAGACAATGGGATTGAAATCGGCCTTTTTATCGGCCAGTTCGGGCGCAACCAGATAAGCGGTGGGATCTAATTCGAGCTTGCGAGAGCGAGCGGTGACCAAGGCGTTACGAAGCCCCACCTCGAATTTAATCCAGGCTTTTAAAAAGGGGCTGCCCGCGCGTTTAGCGACGGATGCGGCGTGTTGAAAATATCTCGCCCAGATGCCATCGATCGATATGCGCTCGCTTTCTTTTTCTCCCTCTGGGCTTTCCGCGGATTCCGCCGGTAACAGGAAAGAGGGCAAGACCTCCTCATTTTCGCCTCTATCGAGCGAGAGAATGGCCAAATCGACCTGATCTTTCTCCACCTCTTCCGCCAAGAGGGCCTGATACTGGGCCAAATCGTCGCTCAGAAGAAGCATCTCCACGGTGCGAACCGGGCCTTTCGAGTCCCGAACCTGTTCAAGCAGGCCCGCCTTGTTCAGCGGAGGAATACTGCCTATGGGGTCCAGCGAAGGAAGAAGGCCTAATAGATATTCATGTCGGCGAAGTTGAATCATGAGTCCTTTTGAGATTCTGTTACAATCGTGGTTCGACGTCCTATGCCGTCTTACGCTTTTGCTTCCGTTGCTTTTGCGAGGAATTGCTGGAGCTCCGGATCGATCATTTCCGTCAGCAGGGAGGTGACCGAATCGGTGCTGACTTCGACGGTGGACCCTTCGATCTTATATTCGAAGCCGCTTTTCGCCAGGCTATGACGGGTATTCATCTGAACATCCTGGTTCTTGAGGGCATGGGCCAATTCTCTCAGTGTGGTTTCCAACAGCCTGCTTTTCATTTCCTGTGAAATGCTGATCTCTGTTTTCGTTCCGGCCTTCGCATACGCGGGGATCACTTCCCGCAGGACCTGATCGAGCGTTGTTTCATCGTTCAGGGCCTTTTCGACATTCGCTTTCAGGACGATGTCGATTTGCCCGCTCAGTTTTTCACGGAGCTGAAGAATCGCGTCGCGCGTAGCCAGCTCCAGGCTCGAATTCATCCGGGCCTTGACCTTTTCGGCTTCGCTTTGCGCGTCGGCGATGATCTGATCGCCCGTTTGTTTGGCCTCAGCAATAATAGTTTGAGCCTTTTTTTTCGCTTCGGCTTCAATCTTCTCAGCGGCTTTCCGACCGGCGTCCACACCTTCGGATTCCAGGGTTTTCACAAAGGATTCTATCGTTGTCGGCATGTCCTCATTTCCTCAATCGTGTCGTTTGACTGCGAAGGGTCGGTACCCCCAAATTTCGTTCAGTCCACTCGGTTTCGTTATCGCATTTTCCAGTTCTTATCACTCATCTAACGGATGGCATTAAAATCAAAATCCCATACCTAAAAAGAACAGGCACTATACACGATTATCGAATGGTTGGCAACCCATAACCGGAAGAAATTTTTCCGCTTAACTAAGGCCGTCCACTTTCTTCACGAGTTCTTTGACGTGCGTAAGGGATTGGTGGAACCGGTCGCGCTCGGCATCGTTCAAGTTCAGCTCGATGACCTTTTCCACGCCGTGACCGCCGAGAACGACGGGAACACCGACGAAATACCCTCCGGCGTCGTATTCGCCATCGCAATAGGCGCAGCAGGATATCACGGTTTTTTTGTCTTTTACGATGGCTTCGGCCATTTTGACCGCACCCGCCGCGGGGGCGTAATACGCGCTGTAACCGAGGATATTAACGACTTCGATGCCGCCTTTTCGCGTGCGTCCGATAAGGCGTTGGATGGTCTCTTCGTCGAGCAATTCCCCGATCGGGATGCCGCCGACGGATGTGAATCTGGGCAAGGGGACCATGTCGTCGCCGTGGCCTCCCATGAGCACGCATTTGATTTCCTCGACGCTGACGCCAAGCTCCATCGCGAGAAAACAGCAAAAACGCGCCGAATCCAACGCCCCGGCCATGCCCATCACCTTGTTCCTGGCAAAACCGGTCACTTTCGAGGCGACGTACACCATTGCATCGAGCGGATTGCAAACGACGATAATCATACTGTCGGGCGAGTATTGGGCTACTTTGCTACTGACCTCTTTAACAATCCGGGCGTTCTTGGCGAGCAGATCATCCCGGCTCATGCCGGGCTTGCGTGGCAGCCCGCTCGTGATAATCGTAATATCGCTATCGGCCGTTTCTTTCCAGTCGAGGGTGCCGACGATGTTCGAATCATAAAGCTGAACCGGTGCCGCTTCGGCCATATCCAGCGCCTTGCCCTCGGCGAGCCCTTCGACAATATCAATGAGAACGATGTCGCCGAGCTGTCGCGTAGCTGCAATATGCGCGGTCGTCGCCCCGACGTTGCCGGCGCCCACGATGGTCATCTTATTCCTTGTCATGAGTTTCCTTTTATTGTGTTTTTACTATCCACAGTTTCCTTAAACGATCGAAACGGGATTGTATGTAAAAAACAGAAAATTGCCAAAACAAAAAATGTCAATCCGCTATCGTAGGGACAGGCCCCCGTGCCTGTCCGTTTCCCATCGCCGGACATTGTCCTACCGCCGGATTCGGACGGCCACAGGGGGCCGTCCCTACGGCACGAATAACAGCAATTCCGCGTAGATGATTGGGCATAATCTGCATCACATCCAATTCAATGCCGGGATAATACGTTGGAATTTCATTCCACGTATCGCAAGCCATTTGCCCGGCGCCGTTCGCCAGCATTTCTCTATTCTTCTGATTTTAACACCATCAGTAAGAGGGGTGGATGAAAATGACCGACGAAGTCCGTCAGGCGAGGTTATTTTCCTGAGCCGACGGTTCTCAGCAGAAATTGTTCGTATTTGCGGTAGCGGGTCAATCTCTTGACGTCCCCGCCTAAACCGTGTCCCCCGGTGGGATCGAGGAACAACTCGACCAGCGTTTCCTTATGTGCCTTGATGAGCTCGCGGTACATTCGGATCGTGTCCTGGTACAGGACGTTCGAATCCTCCATGCCGTGTACGAGCAGGAGCTTGGCTTTGAGATTTTCAGCTAAAGGCAAGAGCGAGAATTTCTTCAACTCCGCCGAGCCGGGTTCGCTGATGCCGATGGTGCCCGAGGTGTACCACGAGTTGTAATTTTCCCATTCCGTCGGCCCTGCTCCGGCGATCCCGGCGACAAACACATCAGGCTCGGTATAGAGGCACATCTGGGTCTGGAAGCCGCCGAAGCTCCAGCCGTGAATGGCCACGCGGTTCGGATCCACGTTGTGGTTCTCGATGAAGTATTTCACGCCATCGACAATGTCCTCGACCTGGGGCTTGCCGACCTGCTCGAAGTTGGCCTTCTCGAAGAGTCCGCCGTAGCCGGAGTTGCCGCGCGGATCGATCGTGCAGGTAACGTAGCCGTGCTTTTTCGCCATGTAATAAGCAAAGAAGTAGGCGGAAGATTGGTAATACCCTTCCACGACGCTTTTGCGCGTTCCTAAGGGACCGCCGTAGATATAGACTAAAAGGGGCGGCTTGTCGGTCGCGTCCGGATCGTTGGGATCGAATCGGAAACCGTGGATCGTCTGCCCGTGACGGTTCGCGTAGGTAAAGAATTGCGGGCGAGGCCTGGTTAACTCGTGAGCGACGGGCGGATGCGAATCGGTGAGTAATTTTTGCTCTTGCGTTTCCGCGTCGATGAAGACCAACTCGCGCGGCGCGCCGTAATGAGTGAAGTTGGCGAGCGCTTTCGTCCCGTCGGGACTCACTGCGACGTCGCCATAGTATCCATCTTCATGCGATAGCCGGGTCATCGCGCCGTCTTCCAGCGACACCTGGTAAACATCCAGCCTCGACGGATGCTCTTTCGTGGCGGTGACAAACATCGCGTTATGGTCTTCCGTGATATCGATGGGATACACCTCGAAATGTCCCCGCGTCAGGTACATGTCGCTTTCGTAGCGCGGATCGAGAACGTGCAATTGCCGGAAACCGGTCTTCTCGCTGAGATAAACGACCCGGTGATTATCGGCAAGGTAGTAAGGCCGGACCATCCGCGGCGTGGTCGGGCCGCCCGTATGCAGGAAGCGATGGATCACCTTGGCCGGATTCTTCCGAATCGCCTCGTCTTTCTCGTCTTTCTTTTCATCTTTCTTTGCGTCGTTCTTTTCGTCCTTCTTTTTCTTATCCGTATCTTTGTCTTCTTCGGCATCCGGCTTCTCAGGGCAGACGGCTTCGAGGATGTTAATATGGCCGGACTCCTGGTCGTACACGGCGAAAACAATGCGTCTGGAATCGGGCGACCATTCCGGCAGCTTAACATAGTCCCGCGGCTGAGAGAGCGTGTGGCGATAGACTTCCGTGAGCACCGAGTCTTCCCGCATTAACTGATTCAATTCCAGCAGGTAAACAGTGTTTTCTTTTGTCCGGATCGGATCGTCGGAGACGCCGCGCGACACTTCTTTGACTTTCATAAACCGGTCGCGGTACTGGGCGATATTGACCTTCTTCTCGCGTCCTCCCGGATCGGGCCCTTCCTTGACGCTCACAAGGACCATCCGCTCGCCGTCGGGACTGAGCTTATATTGCGTCATACGCTCCTTGTCCGGCAGCTTCACGTAAAGCTGCTCGGCGAGGTCGGAACCGAACCGGACCTTCATCAGGTCGTCGTTTCGCATATACGTATATCCCGACGCATCCGGCAGCCAGGCGACCTGCCTTTCATTTTCCCGCGTGCGCGTCAGACGTTTTAATTTATTGCCGGCGACCTTGTATCGATAAATATCCCCGTCGGCGACGAACAACAGTTCGTTTGCATCGGGCGACCAGGTGAACGACTGGATACCTCTGTATCGCGGCGCCTTTTCCTCATCGGCATCCTTCTCGCCGACCCAATCGCCTCTTTTTTTCCTTTTTCTTATCTCTTTCTTCTCATCCCCGGCTTGCTTCTCACTCTTTTCCTTCTTTTTATCTTTCTTCTTCGGCTGATCTTTCTTTGCCTTCTCTATCCGATCTTCCCTAACCTTGCGCGTGCTCTCCTGAAACTTCGCCATAACGGAAACGGAGGTGATCCGGCGGGCTTCGCCTTTGGTCACATCGTAAATCCACACATCGGAGCCGTGACGTCGCTCCGCGTAAGGACGATACAAATAAGCGCCATATTTCCCGTCGAAGGAAAAGGCCGTCGATTTCGCCGACGGGCCGAAGAAGCTCTTCTCGGGAAAGAGCTTCTCCAGCGTCAGCTCGTCCTTCTTACCCTTGTCCTCGGAGCTTTTCTCTTTGGCAATGGAGAGTGCGCCACACAACAGGCAAACAAGAATCATCAAAGCCGGAATACGTCTTAACATGCTATCCCTTTCATGTTCAATTGTCACTATGAACCATTACAAAGATATATATGCTATTGACCATTTCTCGTTCTGTCAACCTACCAATCAGGAACGTCACGAACCTTTGAAGGCTATGTATTGCACACGCGATTTCAGTTGAGATGTGATACCCGTCAGATTAATTCTAAACGTCAAATGGTCTTATGTTTATTCCGAATTCTTCGTCTTTAGGGCTTGTAAGATAGATCTTTGGTTTAGTCTTTCTGCTCTTACACCAATTTATTACGTCATTCCGTTTTGTGCTGCATACCTGAAAGCCAAGTATGACTCCAGTCAGCCGTTTTTCTGGAAATGTATGTATACCAGGGCCACCTTCTTTGGGGGTAAATACTATTCTCCATTCATGCTCATACTTCCAATCTTCAGCTTTCGTCAGTAAAGAATTCACGGAAAAGTCGCTTTGTTTATGAGTTTCACCGACTGTTATATTCAAAATGTTAACTAAAGGCATTACTTTAGAATATGTAATAGGCTGAGCTTTTCGAAAGAACTCCCCCTTACGTTCAAACTCTAAACAGAAACCCTTATGGTTATTAGAATAATGAGCCCACATTAAAAGATTATCTCTCAGAGTCGTTAAGCAGTATACCCCTAATTCATCCCTTCTTGAATATTGTTTTGTACGGAAGTCATGAAAAAACTTTTCAAAATTTGATGGTTTTAAAGATATTTGATTGATTTCATTCTCTTTAATTTCAGGTAATCCTAAGGCCAAGTTTCTTTCCAGAAATCTCTGTCTCTCTTTTAGGTTGCCCTTACAAAAATATGCTATTC
>Ga0180432_10008247_pt1 | contig 13036 bp, 6 predicted proteins | sample SS_ome_10_FD_132414 | JGI IMG/M metagenome (GOLD analysis project Ga0180432, IMG submission 132414) | Hypersaline lake sediment archaeal communities from the Salton Sea, California, USA - SS_1_MS_2 metaG | ecosystem: Environmental > Aquatic > Non-marine Saline and Alkaline > Hypersaline >...
ACCTCGCACCGGATCTCACTGCCGGCTGAATCTGAGGCCTTGATCGCCAATGGTGCAGAGTGGTGAACAGTCATCGTCACCCGCTGCCCGGGCTCAAAGACGGTTTGCTTTATGTCGAAGACCGGACCGCCGGTGATGCCGGATACGATCCGCGGCACCTCATCAAGTGAATTGGCCGGTTGAAGGGTTATGTGCCACAACTTTGACTCATTGGGGCCGAGTTTCGTCAGGTTTTGGGGGTGTCGATCTGGCAGGGGCAATCTGTGCAACGGCTCCAGGCTCGAGGTTGATATTCGGTGATTTCTCCCTATGTAGTGGATCGTGTGCGAGGCCACGGGTTCCCGCGTTGCCATGACCAGGATTTGACCGTTGGGATTCTGGAAATATCCCCAGTAGTAGTCCTTTTCGCAGCGCATCAGTGTAGGGAAAAAGGTCTGATAGTACGTGGAGACATGGCTCATTTCATGGTGGATTCCCAGTCGCAACCGAATCCCCTTTCTCGGTACGATCTCGCTGTCCTTGGTGTTTTGCAGGCCGGCCAGAATCATCAACTTCCCGGCATCATCAACATAGCTTAAGGTACACTTGATCGGGCCGCGCGTCCCTTCAAAAGCGAGTTTGTCCTGTGAAACCTGATTGAGAGTCACACCTTCCCACTGCGGCCCGTTTGACCGATCACCTCTCCAGGGGATATTGATGGTTTTGCCATTGTAGGGCATCTTCATGCTGGTTATGGCGCCACGGGACGACACGGATATCGACCACCCCCCTGCCTTTGACGTATAGGACATCCCGTGTTTGTGGGCCTTCAGCCCTTCGGCAATGGGCTGGCAGGGCTTCCGATTCGAGTCATCCGCGGCATCCAGGCCGGCGGCGGAGCAGAGCAGGCAGACACCCGCGAACACAGGGACACCGATTCTCATCATTCTGCTCATTTGTTCTTCTCTTCTCTTCAACTGATAGGAACTTTGATTCCGCGTGACGGTGCGTCGGTGGGCGCTGCGTCGCTCTGCGAGCTATGCAGGGCAGGCAAAGGGTGAGGGGTTTGACAATGCTTCGGTTGCGAGGACATGATTTCCTCGGCGGCAACGCCGCCTGCAAACAGGTCGCTATGCGACCGCACACCTGCGCCATGTCTTGCCGAGTAAAGAGTGGGCTTTGAGCCTGAACCGAAGCTTGCTGAATAAGCACTACTCAACTGGCGTCTGTTTTTGGATGCGTCAGTGGCGGCTGGTGCGAAATGCGGGTTAAGGTTCAGCTTGAACTGACTGACGACCGCCCCGTGGTCCGAAGGAAAGGCAGGATAAAAACGCTCGGGGTAAGCCGGGTGCCGGACAATGGTAGATGCGGACACGGGTTGCAGGTGTTTCCCGTGCGAATATATGTAATCAATCCGGCAGTACAGTTCGCCGGCGACCTGTTTGTCCGTACGCCAGGTATACCCCAGGCTGCCCTTCTTCACGATGGGATGCACTTTTCTGTAACTGTCGATAAAACCGGCATTGGCCATGGCGGAACTCACGGGCATCGGTAATACCCGGCCTGCATGTAACCCGTCACGTTTTGTCTGCTCGCAATAGTCGAGGTGAGAAATAGTGTTGAAATCACCGGCCACAATCACGGAAACATTCGGATCATCTTTGTGTTTTTTCAAATCCTTATGTTTCAAGAATGCGCCTAGATACTGCATCCGGTTTTGATCCCTGTCTGTAAAAGTCTTCGTCTTCAGATCTTTCCGAACCAGATCTTTGAACTCACTGCCCCGCCAATGCAGCCAGATGTCATAAACACGGACTTTATGACCGCCGGGCAGGTTGACCGTTGCAGCGCAGAGACCGAATGGTTTCATGCCTCTCAGGCAACCGCCTTTAGAAATCGGATAACGACTGAAAATGGCCAGATTGGTAAACGCGGCCGGGGTGTAATAGTGAAAGCCCAATGCTTCGGCGATCGCGGCGGCAGATCCATACTGTTCCACCATGCAGATAATGTCTGCTTTGGAAGCCTTGATGATTTCGACCGTAAGTTGACGCCGGGATTTTCCGTCAACAACAGGAATCGCTGTGGTATTCCCTTTCCCCAGTATGTTCCATGTCATGACAATCAGTTTTTCCGGGGGCTGAGATGCGTCGTTGCCAAAAGCGATGCAGGGGGTGAATATGGCGACCGTGGCGGCCACAAGCAGCGATTTGATATGATTCGTCTTTCTCTGCATTACGATTGTTTCCTGTTTGTCAGAGAAGTATCCGGTTGGACCATTCCATGATAAGCAACAATCCTGATGACTGATAGGGAATTTGATTCCGCGTGACGGTGCGTCGGTGGCCGCTGCGTCGCTCTGCGAGCTCTGCAGCGCAAGCCGGGGGTGAGGGATCTAAAGCGTTTGCGTTTTGCAGGGCCTTTGGTGTCAGGTGGATAACAGTCCCGCGCCGGCGACCCCGGTGCAGACCAGGGCGTTGGGACGCAGGGCGCGCCGGCGGTAGAAGTCGCGGCGAAGGGTGCCCAGCAGCGATTCGGTGGCGCCCTGTCGCACGAGGATCATCATGCATCCGCCCAGGCCCGCGCCGGCGAGTTGGGCGCCGATGACGCCGTCGCAGCCGGCGGCGAGGTCGACGAGATCGTCGACGGCTTCGGTGCTGCACGCGTATCGCCCGGCCTGGTAGGCCGGGTCGGCGTCGGCCAGGGCGAGGCGCTCCAGTGCGGCGTCGTCGGTGCGGACGGTGTGCTTTCTCGTCCGCCCGGCGGTGTCGCGGCGGGTGACGCGGTCGCCGTCGTGGCTGACGTGCATGTATCGGCCAATGCGGTCGAGGTCGCCGGCTCGGACGGCGTCGGCGAAGCGGCGGCTGCGGACGCATTCGCAGAGGCCGTACAGGGCAACCCCGCGGAGATCGTAGCCGCCGAGGTTGGCGTGCGTGGCGAACAGCGCGTCGAGGCGATCGCGGTGTCGCTCGCCCAGCAGCTGCCGCAGGCGGCGGCGCGACGGGCGGCCGGGCAGGCGCTTCAGCGCGCGATAGATCTCGGCGGGGCGGAGCTTCAGCGCGTCGGGTGTCAGGTCGCGCAGGTGTTTCAGCCCGGCCGCGGGGGGCCAGACCTCGCGGAGAATCATCATGGCCAACTCATAGCAGGCCACGCGCTGGTTGAACACGTCGCGGGCACCGATGCTCTTGACGGCGGTCGAGCCGCTGTGGGCGATGACGACCCGCAGATCGGCGGGCATACGAACCTGCCCGGCGAGCTGGAATGGGAAGAACCCGATCCGGGCGATGCACCCGGCTCGGCCGGTGTGGATGGCGGCGTGGTCGGCACTGCCGCCACGCGAGCCGACGAACCATTCCCCCTCGCCGCAGAGGTCGACGAAGTCGCGCGTCTCGACGCGAAGTGCGTTGACGGCGACGGCGGCCTCGGCGAACGCGACGACCAGTGCCGAGCTGCTCGAGAGACCGGCGGCCATCGGGATATCGCCGCCGACGACACAGTCGAACCCGCGCAACCGGCGGTCGGGACATTCGTGCTGGAGGCGCAGCAGGGGCGCGCGGGCGTAATGGCTCCAGTCGCCGCGTGCGGCCTCGAGCTCGCGCCGCGCCGGCGCCGAGGCCAGGAAGTCCATCCAGTCGGCCCAGCTGGCCTCGCCGATCAGGTCGAATATGCGGAAACTCCGGGGCGGAAACGCCTTGGGCGAGACGTTTCGCAGCGTCACGAGGTCGTCGTCGCGCGGGGCGGCGGCCAGGAGCACCTCGCGGCTGATGGCCATGACGTTGACGTACCCGCCGCGATGGTCGACGTGTCGGCCCATGAGGTTCACGCGGCCGGGCGCGCGGCAGAGGATCATCTCGCGATCGCCGCCGTGACGTTTGGCGAACGCCCTGACCAGGCGGCCCATGGCCTTGCGTCGCGAGCTCAGGAGTGTCTCGTCGCGGCCGTACAGGCCGATCAGATGCCGGTTCAGCTCTGAGCCGGGCCGATCGAGAATGGCCAGCCACTGGCACGCGGGCTTGAGCTTCCGCTTGGTGAGCCGCCTGCGGCGGCTGGCTTTCACGCGAGGCGGGCGCTCGCGCCGCCGGATGACCTCCTCGATGGCGATCAGGTCGGCGGGCGTGTTGAACGCCATCAGGTCGTCGGCGTCTTCGACGAGCATGGCGGCCGCGCGGCCGCCGGCCGCGATCGACTCGACCGTGTCGGTCAGATACAGCTCCCCCTGGGCGTTGTCGGTCCGCAGTTGTGCCAGGGCCCGCCGCAGGGCCTGGAAATCGAAGACATACATGGACGCGTTGAGCGTATGGCTTCGTTTCTCGACGGTATTGGGACGGAGGTGTCGTCCGGCGAGTCTGATCTTCCGGCCGGTGCGGCGTGCGTGGTCGATGTCGCTGAGCTCGACGACGCCGAGGATTCGGCCGTCGCGTGCGGGGACGATTCGCCCGGCGGTGGAGTTCTCGGTCCGCCGCAGCGCGGTCACCACGACGTCGGCCCGGCGGGGGTCGAACGCCTCGAGCAGTCTTCGCACGGTTTTCGGCGTGGTGACTTTGTCGCCCATGACGATCATGACCGCCCCGCGGTATCCTTGGGCGGCCAGCGCCTCGGCGGCGACGGCCGCCGCGTGCCCCGTGCCGTTCGGCTCGGGCTGGAAGACGAACTGGACCTCGGGATGTGCCTGGCAGACCGTCGCGATGACTTGTTGGGCCAACTGTCCCACGACGACGATGAAATGTCTCAGCCCGGCGGCCTTATACGTATCGATCGCCCGCGTAATGGCCGCCCGGCCCGCGATGGGAAAGCAGACCTTGTGCTGGTCCGTGGCGCCCATCCGCTTGCCCTGGCCACCGGCCAGGATGATGCAGGGCATCGGTGTGTCCATCGCTCGCGCCACCTCCGGTCGTCACCGTCGGCATCGGAACGCATCGAACCCGATGGCGCCGAGCCGTTCGGCGTATGCGGCGAACTGCCCGTCGCACACGTTCATGCACATCGCCAGGTCCATCAGGCTTTACTGAACGGATGGGTCATTTGATTCCGCGTGACGGTGCGTCGGTGGCCGCTGCGTCGCTCTGCGAGCTATGCAGGGCACGCCGAGGGTGAGGGGTTTGGGGAGGGCGGGGCGTATGGTGCCCGTTTGGCACTCCGCTTCAGCCCTGTTCACCACCTGGCGCATCCGTTTGGCCCGTTTCGCGGGATCGTTGGAGCCCGGGGACCGTCCCCAGGCCGACTACAAACAATATGCCCCCGATCCCGGCTTAGTCAAGGGCGAGATTCGACAATCCGACGGCTGATTCAATCGTCCCCGGGGCAGTTATCCTTGCTGGCACGCCTCACCGGTGCAAGCAGAAGCTCCCGTACGGCTCCGGCGGCAGGCCGAGACGTCATAGCCACAGGGGCCCAGTTTTGCAGCGTGCGGACGGGCTATGAGCCTCCATGTGTCTCTCTTTCTGATTTCGGGGCTTACGAAGAGGGTTCGGGCCACACCAGTCAAAGGGCCGTTGCGAAACGTAGCGGCCCAGTGGTTTTCACGGAACACCGTCGAGAGACCTCGGCGGCGTCTTTGTTTTCTACGCCATTTCTGCCAAGAGGTTACGATTCCTGCCTTCACTGCGTGGTGTCTCTGATTCTCCGAAGGTGATACCCGGAGCAGGGATTATCCCCGTCCGATTCGCCTGTTTTGGCCCAAAGTCTCTCCTCGCCGGAGAGAACCGTGGGCTCGGGTTATGAGGAGGTTGCGCCCACTGAGCGCCCGTGACCTCCCTGGACGCGTTGCGCTTGCGATGGGTTTCTCCGGGGAGTATGCTCGCTCGTGTAGGCCGAACCGGGCATTGCCTCCCTCGGCGGATTACCCGCCTTGTGAGGAACACGCTCTTGCCGGGCATGCGGAAGTGTGCTGTCAGTCCGAGCGAGTCCACGGGACCGAAGGAGTGCACAATGAAGAACGCTTTCCTGGTGCAGGTGGGGCTGTTCTTGCTGTTCGCGGCCGGTCCGGCGGTCGCGGCGGGGCCGGCCGTCGAGCCGCCGCCGAATGCCCCGGCCCGGGCCAGGTTCGACCCGGCCAGCGGGGCCCTTGCGCTGCACTACCACGGGTCGCGGATTCTCCAGGCAAGCGTGACGGCCCGAACGGCGGACGGAAAGGCCGTACCCGGCCCTGCGGTGAAGATGGCGTCGTCCGCCACGTCGGGCGAGAAGATCGAGCAGCGGCTCACGTTCCTTCCGCTCAAGCCGCAAAAGGGACTCACGCTTGTCCTTCGCGGCACGGTGAGCGCCAGCGAGGAGGCCTTCCCGGCCGAGACGGCCGGCCAGGCGCAGCGGCGTTTTCCGGTAGTCCGCACCAGTGTCGGTCTCAGCCGAAACCTGCGAAACAACGCCGTGTACGACCGCCGCTGGGACTGGGCGCTGGCCGGTCCGCCTGACGGGGCGACGCGGATCGTCCCAAAGTCCGCCGGCCGGCGGGAGATCGCTCTTACCTGGGAAAGCCGCGGGCCGAGCCTCGAACTTGTCTTCCGCCCCCGCTTCTACCAGAAGCACAACGGGCAGACCTGGTTTGAGCCGTGGACCTACCGCGTGTGGACCGGCTCGATCGCCGGGTACTGCTCCTGGTGGCCTTATCGCAACGGGATCAGCCAGAAGGTCGTCGACGACCTGGTCGACGTCTTCGCCGCAAAGCGCCTGCCGGACTTCGGCTACACGTACCTTCAGCTCGACGCCGGCTACTCCGGCGGCGGCGGCGGGCCGCGGGCGTTCCTCGCATGGAACACCAAGAAGTTCCCCGACGGAGCGGAAGGCGCAATCAAGAAGATCCGCTCGGCCGGAATGAAGCCCGGCATCTGGGTCCATCGCGTCTACCGGTCCTACGTCGACAAGTACCTGCCGAAAATCGGCAAGCAGCACCCGGACTGGTTCGTCAGAAAGCCCGACGGGACCATCTACCAGGGCAGCTACGGGATCTGGACGCTCAACACCGCCAACAAGGCCGCCGTCGACGCCATGGTCCGGCCGCTCTTCCGCGAACTCAAGAAGCAGCGATGGGACTACGTCAAGATCGACGGCGCCGGCGACATGCTCTACTCGGACAGGCAAAAACCCGCCGCCGAACATTTCAAAAAGGTCGGCATCACCCCCGAACAGTCGCTTCGCACGTGGGACCGCACGGCCCGGGAGGAACTCGGCCGCAATGTCTTCATCCTGAGCTGCTGGGGCGTCGGGCCGGGCCGCGTCTCGGTCGGGCTGGTGGACGGCGTCAGGCTCGGCTCCGACGGGTTCCAGTGGAGAACCATGCTCGGAGAGAGCATGACCAACGGCGTGATGTGGCGCGGCGACCCCGACCACTGCGACATCCTGCCCGACCGCAAAGCCCCCCCGCGAACCATGAAGACCTTCGCCGCGCCCCAGGCCCCCACCGACACGATCGTCCGGCCCGCCGTGGTGGCCATGGCCGGAAGCATGCTGCTCGTCAGCGACAAGGCGGATGTCTACCGCCACGACGCCCACCTCGAAGGCATGAAACGCAGCGCGCCCGTCCTGTTCACCCTGCCGGGACAGCTCTACAGGAACGTCGGCAGCGGCACCTGGTGGCTCCAGGAGATCGACCGGCCCTTCGACCACTGGTCGGTGCTGGCACGCTTCAACTGGGACCCGAAGCGCCGCCCCCAGCGGCAGCAGACCGTCGCGTTCGCGGACCTCGGCCTTCACGCTGACCGGGAGTACCTCGTTTTCGAGTTCTGGGGCCAGAGGTTCCTCGGCAGGTGCAAGGGCTCGTTCACCGCGCCGGCGATGGACGAGAATACCGGCATGCACGTCTTGGCCATTCGCGAGGCGCGCGAGCACCCGTGGGTTATCTCGACGACCCGCCATCTGTCCCAGGGCGGAGTCAGCCTGAAGGCCGAAAAGTGGGACGCCAGGCGAAACGTGCTGTCCGGCGCCAGCGCCGTGGTCGTCGGCGACCCGTACGTGCTGACCGTGCACGTGCCGGATGGGTACCGGTTGACGAGGGCCGAGGTCGCCGGCGAGAAGGTGCAGACGGCCAGCCAGAAGGAGACCGTCACCGTCCGGGTCGTTCCCTCGGCCACGAAGACCATCACGTGGACGGTGGCGTTCGCCAAAGGGAAGTAGCCCTCGGCCCGCTCCCGCGGCACGATGTTCCCGAAAGGTGAAACCCATGACCGATCACCAAGCGACGCGGCGTGGTCTCCTGCAGACGGTGTCCGCCGGCTTCGCCATGGCCACCGGCGTCCTCGGCCGCTCTCTTGCCGCGGTCCGGGACGGCGGCACAGGATGGGCCATGGGCCCGTTCGTCAAGCGCAAGCAGCCGATCCTCCGGCCGACGGCCAAGTCCACGTTCCGCTGCCCCATTCGCGGCACAGACGTGCGATGGGAGGAGCGGAACGTCTACAACCCCGCGGCGGTCGTACGGAAGGGAAAGGTCCATATCCTGTATCGGGCCGATGACCGAAGCCCCGACCTGGGGTGGGGCCGTACGTGCCGCATTGGCCTGGCCCACAGCGCCGACGGCGTGCACTTCACGCGGCATCCCAAGCCGGTCCTGTACCCGGACGATGACGCCTGGAAGAAGTACGAGTGGGAAGGCGGCTGCGAGGACCTTCACATCGTCGAGGGCGACGACGGCGTCTACTACATGAACTACACCACCTGGCGTGCCACGGGCCGGGGCCGAAAGGACACCATGTCCGTGGCCACCTCGCGCGACCTGATCCACTGGACCAAGCACGGCCCGGCGTTTCGCAAGGCCGCGCCGGACAAGGTTCTCGGCTCGCGGAGCGGGGTGGTTGTCTCCCGGCGGGAAGGGAACCGCCTGATCGCCGCGAAGATCGACGGCAAGTACTGGATGTACTACACGCATCCATGTGCCCTGGCGTGGAGCGAGAACCTGATCGACTGGACGCCGGTCGGCAAGGCGGTCTGGCCCGGCGGCGGACGCGAGGCCGGTGCGGTCGCCCTGTTGCGCCGCGACGGCATCCTGCTGATGACCCAGGGCGGGCATCACAAGCGCGGCGCGTGGGTGCTCCGGCAGGCATTGATCGATAGCAAGGATCGCAAAACCGTGCTCAAAAAGCAGACCGAACCGTTCCTCTACCCGGAATACGCGTGGGAGAAACGGGGGATGACGGGCAATACGACCGTCGCCAACGGTTTGGCGTTCTTCCAAGGCCGATGGCTGCTCTATTACGGGGGCGCGGACCACGTGATCGGCTTGGCCACGTGCCGCGAGGGCCCCCTACCCAACAAGGGCGGGAACTGATTCACGTTTGTCGCAGGAGACCCATCGCATGATCCACAAGGCCTGTAGAAGACGAATCTGCCACCTGGTGCTTTCCATGGCGATGGCCGCCGCGGTCGGGTGGCCTGTCTCCGACGCCCGCGCGACCGGCTGGAAGCCAAACGTCCGGAAGGGCGCCGACATCGTCATGAAGGACCACCGATGGCCCTTCTGGGACCGGGGCACGTACTACTGCTTCTGGTACATGAGCTTCGTGCCGGGGCACCCGCGGCTGGGGAGTTTCTACGGCGGGATCGCCGTCAGCGGGCCGAACAAGACCCCCGGCATGTTCATGTCGTACTGGGGTGAGGTCCGCCCCGTGCACGAGGGGCCGTGCTTCTACCCCCACGGCTATGGCGCCGAGGGCGCCTCCGGCGGGGCGCACGGGGAGGCGCTCTTCCTCCGCCCCGGCGCGTGGTACCGATTCGTCATGCGGATCTTCCCCCCGATCCGCCGCAACGACCGGCGCAGCTTCGTCGGGTGGTGGGTCAAAGACCTCAAGAAGAACCGGTGGCACACGCACAGTGTGGTCAGCCTGCCGGCCCGGGCAAGCGGCTTCGCGGGCAACTCGGGCTTCGTCGAGGCCCTCGCGCCGCACGACGTCCATCGGGCCTTCGAGCGACGCCTGGGGTATTGCCGCGTGGACGGCACGTGGCACAAGACAGACACCGTCACCACCAACGGGCCGAAGTTCTTCAAGCTCATCGAGAACGGCACGGTTCTGCGGTACGATCGCTCCGAGCCGGATTCCCCAGGCAAGAGCGGATCCTTCACGACGAAGCAGCCGGACCGGCCGCAACTCGACGCCCCCGCCATTCAGGGCGCCACGGCCCGTGCGTATGGCAAGCAGGTCGCGGTGCAGTGGTGCATTCCCGACGGCGCGGCGCCGCAACTGGGCTACACGCTGGAGGTGTTCGGCACCCCCAAGGCCACCGGGTCGGCCATGGCGACCGCGGGGGCCAATGCCCCCTACGTAGTCGCCAGGCGCCTGGATACGCCGGTCGAGCCCAAGAGCGTCCGCCTGACGGTACGGGATATCTTCGATCAGACGAAACCGGTGGTGATTCCGGTGCGCGCCGCGACGTGTCGAAGTGCGAGGAAGCTGTCAGGCCTTCGGCCGGGCCTGGCCTACACGTACTACGAAGCTCCCAGGAAGACTGTATGGGAGCGCCTGCCGAACTTCGAAGCCCTGAAGCCTGCCAAGCAGGGCTATGTGGCCGCGCTCGACGACACGGTGCAGGAGGATCGGTACAGGCTCTTTGCCCTGCGGTACCGAGGCTACCTGCGCGTCCCTGCTGACGGTCTGTACGTGTTCTCGGTGGCCACCTGCGACGGCAGCCGACTCCGTATCGGTGATACCGTGCTTGCAGACGATGACGGCCTTCACGGGGCGTCGGCAAGGCAGTACCCGATCGCTTTGAAGAAGGGCTTGCATGCGTTCGCGCTGGAGTACTTTAAAGGCCCCTGTCGCCGCCACGGGGGCCATGCGAACCTGTCCAACAAGATCGCCATCGGCTGGGAAGGCCCCGGGTTCGCCCGCCGCCGACTGGGAGAGAAGGACTTCCTGTGCCGCCGCGCCAACGTGCCCTCGCTCTCGGTGTCTGTCCAGGGCGACGTGGCCGGAGGCGTGCTGAACGACAATCTCGCGGAGCTTCGCGTCCGCGCCGATCTGCGGGGCCATCGCCCCACGAAGATCCAACTCTACTCCGGGCGCAAGCTGCTGGCCACGGTGCGAGGCGAGGATGTAGCGACCGGCGGCGGGGCCGTCTTCCGCTATCTGTTTCCCGCCGGCCCCAACCGCGTGCGGGCACGCCTCTGGTACGACGATCGCTTCTCCGTCGACTCCGACCGGATGCTTGCGTTCGAGACCCGCGAACTGCTCGAGGGCCCCTGGAAGTTCGTCGTGCTGGGGCACAAGTACCCCATCGGCGCCCGCTGCAAGGACGGCCGGGCCTCCTTCATGGGCGAGGGGTTCTACGTCGCCTGCCAGAAGGTCACCGGCGACTTCACCCTCACCGGGCGGATCGCCGAGGTCGCCCTGCGGACCCGCGACAACGGCATGCACTCGGCCAATTGGATCGGGTTATACACCAGCGACGTAAGGCCGCCGAGGAAAGGCGCGGGCCTCGAGTCCACCTTCAACCAGTGGGGCTTCAGTATCTTCCGCACAGCCGGGCAGGGCATGCGTGGCTCGGCCGATCACCCGGATCTTGCCGGCAGCCGCATGTGCCGGGCCTCATTCCCCCCGGATCATCGATGGCTGAGGATCGTTCGGCGCGGCAAGCGGTTCGAGGCGTTCACGTCGGCCGACGGCACCACGTGGCACAAGGCGATGGAAGAGACCCGCCGGAGCTTCAGCGACCCGCAGTACGCGGGCATCTGTTTCCGCGCCGTGCCGGGCAAGGGGCGTGCGCTGTTCCATGGCGCGATGGACAACCTGACACTGGTCCGCGGGAAGGTCCCGCCAGAAGATCGCCCCAAGCCCCCCCCGCAGGACCTCGCCCTGACCGGGCGCGTGACCGCCGTCGTGCAGGCGCCCGCCGATGCGAAGGTTCTGTACGCCAGGACGACCGACAAGGGGCTGTGGACATCCGAGGACCGCGGCAAGACCTGGAAGGCCGCGAATCGAGGCGCGGGTTCGCCTGACGCCCTGGCCGTGCGCAGCGTGGCCGTGCATCCGAAGGACAGCTCGATCGTCCTGCGCGCGGGCGGCGGCATCGTGAACGGAACGCCGAAAAGCGGGCTGTGGCGAAGCGAGGACGGCGGGGGCACGTGGAAACTCGCAACGCGCGAGATCGACTTCGCCGGCCGGGGACCGACGACCCTGTTCGGTGAGGTCGTCGCCTTCTGCCCCCAGAGGCCCGACCTGGTGGCCGCCGCCGGCGAGACCAATGGCGTGTACCTCAGCCACGATGCCGGGGCCACGTGGAAGCACGTCGGCTTGGCGGGCGAGCGGGTGACGTGCCTGGCCTTTATTCCGAAAACCGGAAGCCAGGGCGTGCTGGTGGTCGGCACGTTCGCGGACAGCGAGTTCCGGGCCCTCGGCCTGGCTTCCCCCGCCAAGCCGCTGAAGGCGCCCGGACGCGTCTACTGGACACACGTAGGAAACCGGACGCCGCGGTTCAGCAGGTGTGTGGACGTACCGGATCTGGGGATCACCAACATCGCCTTTGGCGCGCACGAGAACTTCGCCACCTTCGCCACGACACGCGGCGTGTACTACACCTGGCAGCGGGGAAACATGTTCTGGCAGCGCCGCTGGGACATGCCCGCCGACCGGCTCTTCACCGCCCTGGGCTACCGGCAGTTCCTCAAGCAGTACGCCGGCCGGAAAAACGACTGGCGGACGTTCTCGACCACCGTCGCGGCCCCGTTCTCGTCCGACAAGCCGAGCCCGGTGTACCGTTGCCCGGACCGCACACACAACAAGTGGTCGGTCCTGTCTGTCCGTGCGCAGACCAAGGGGGCGGTCGGCTCCTTGCCTTTGAACCAGGGCATCTCGTGCATCCTGCCGGATCGCACCGATGCCGAAACGCTCTATGTGTGCAATACGCGCGGAATCTTCAGGAGTACGGATCTGGGAAGAACCTACGAGCTGGTCTTCGCCGCGCCCGTGAAGTAGGCTGCTGTGCCGTCAGTTTTGAATATGGTCGCTTGAGCTTGATACGGGCGTCGGCGCTGGGCAACTGCCCGTCGACACCGGTTTGACTGACGTTGCGATCCGCTTCCCAGGCAGCGACCTCCTGAGTCAGTTTGGCCTTGTCGCCAATGACCTGGCAGAAG
>Ga0180432_10008248_pt1 | contig 13035 bp, 8 predicted proteins | sample SS_ome_10_FD_132414 | JGI IMG/M metagenome (GOLD analysis project Ga0180432, IMG submission 132414) | Hypersaline lake sediment archaeal communities from the Salton Sea, California, USA - SS_1_MS_2 metaG | ecosystem: Environmental > Aquatic > Non-marine Saline and Alkaline > Hypersaline >...
AAAGGGCCACCGGGGGGCTCCCACCGGGAACAACGAAGTCGCCGATAGTCGAGAGCGTGTGGCCGGTGGCGCGATCGATGATTATCAGATTGTCGTAGGCGCCGTATAGAGTGCCGTCCGGGCCGAAATCAATGCTGGCAACCGTGGTATCAAGCTCTCCCACTTGCGTAGCAACGGCCGTCGCCGGGTTGATCGTATAAAGGAGCTTCCTGCCATAGGGATCGTCGTAGGGGTCCACTCCGTAGAGAGTTCCATCGGGATGAAAGGCGATGCCGGCTATGGAGGTGAGCTCGTCTGTGGCGCCGTTGATCATCGGCCCGATGGCGATCGTTGAACCGTCTGCGGGATCAACCATTCGCAGGAGGCCGTCGCCTGCGGCATAAAGCATGCCGTCCGGGCTGAAGTCGAGCCCCGTGTTGAAGCTCGACGTGGGGCCGATGAGGGCCTCGTCTGCGGGGTCGGTCTCAAGCTCGACAAGAGAGTACGCGTTGGTCCCGCCCCATCCGGTGGCTGCAAGCAAACGAAAACCCTGTGCAACTTTGGTCGCCCACGACAGGTCCGTATCAACCGGCACGAGCGTGTCGCCGTCGGCTGGGCCGGGGCTGCAGGGTCCGGGAGGAAGCGGGCGCGTGGTGATGGTCACCTTGCCGGATGTGCCGGTTTTGCCGTCGGCGGAAGAGGCTGTGAACTGCACGGTCCCGGGTGGCGAGGGGACGCTGAGCGACATCCCGAGGCGGCCAAGATCGGCGGCGCCCTCGGCGAAGTCGCCGGGTTCGAGGGCGTTCCCGGCGCCCGACAGGCCCGCAACCGTTACGCCGGGCGCCGAAATCGTTATCGGGAACCGGATGGCGGCCAGAGTGCTGATGCATGCGCCGGCCGAGTCTTTCGCCGTGAGCGTGCACGTGCCGATGGCGGCCTGCCCGTTGGGCTGCGGCGAGTAGATCGCCAGGTCGAAATGGTCCAAGATCCCGGTAACATCAAAAACCGCATCGGACGTATCGCCGACGGCCGGATCGGGCACGGCGGTTACCTTGATAAGGTACTGGCCGCCCGGCGCGCAACCCGCGGTATCCCAGTCGAAGGCGCCGAGCGCGTGGGAAACGGCCTGGGCGCCCGGTACAACGCTCCATATCGCTCCGGCTCCGGCCGAGTATTCGATTTTCACCTGATCGCCCGGCTGCCAGGCCATACCGTAAGCTTGCCACGTGATCGTGGCCACGCTGCCGGCTTCAATCCCTTCGCCGCCGTTGGGGGCAAGAACAAGAACGCGCCTTCCCATTGCGTTCCTGACGTTCAAGCGCCCGCCGCTCACACACTTGCTCTCGAGGGCCGGCAAGGGGTCAACGCCCCCCAGAATAGTGGCCTTGATCACGCTGTGCGTTGTGCCGGGGGGGCCGGCGGCCCGCAGAAGCGCACATGCTCCCGAAACGTGTGCCGCCGCCATTGAGGTGCCGCTTCTCGTTTCGTAACTGTTGCCCGGCGAGGTACTGAAAATGTTCTGCCCCGGCGCACCTATATCTACCGTTGCGGCGCCGTAGTTCGAGTCAAACGCTAGCCAGTCGGAGCGAGTAGTCGATGCTGCCGCGATGATATTGGGGCAGTCGTAGTTGGAAGGATAATGAGGACTGACGTCGTTGTTATTCCCGAAAATAAAATCGTCGGCGTTCCCGGCGGCGGCGACGAAAAGGGCGCCGGCCGCGTCGGTCGCTGCGATGGCGTCTTTCATGGCCAAACTGTACGGGCTCCCGCCCCAACTGTTGTTGATCACCTTGGCGCCGTTCCAGATGGCATACTCCAAAGCATCAATAGCGGCAGACGTGGGGCCGCTGCCGGAGGAATCGAAACACTTGAGCGGCATGATCTTCACACCCCAGCAAACACCCGCCACGCCCCTGGTGTTGTTGCCGACCGCCCCTATAATGCCCGCGCAGTGTGTCCCATGGCCGTGGTCGTCCATCGGATTGTTGTCGGGTTGGGGATTGCAGCCGCCGGGCCCCACAAAATCCCACCCCCGCACGTCGTCGTCGTAACCGTTGCCGTCGTCGTCGTAACCGTTGCCCGGTATTTCGTCGGTATTTGTCCAGATGTTATCCGCGAGGTCCTGATGATTGTAATCCACGCCGGTATCAAGGACAGCAACGACAACGTCGCTCGTGGTAATATCGTACCACGCCTCCGGGGCGTCGATGTCCGCGTCCTCAGTCCCCCCGATCTGGCCCGTATTATGCATGGCCCACAGGTCGCCGAAGTAGGTGTCGTTGGGAATAAACCGATTGTCGTCACAGATGTGAAGCCGGTAGTTGGGTTCTGCGTAGAGGACATCCGGATTCCGCCGGTATGCCATGACCACGTCTTTCAGCTTGTGGGCGCTGTGCGTTTTTACCAGGTGCCAACCGATCTTTGTGAACTTCCGGGCCTTCACGACATGTATGTTCTTGAGGCCGGTGAGCTTTTTGATGCCTTGTGTGGCTCGCCCGGCCTTGAACTTCACAAGTATTTCGCCGGGTAAGGCATCTATATCTTCGGGAAGCGGAGCCCCCTTTGTGGCGGCAAAATCGAGGGTTCGAGCCCCTCGCATCGGTCTCGCACCGGCCGCTTGCGCCTCCCGGCCGCAGCACAACACAACCAAAGCAAGCAACGCGGCAGCGGCTGCAAGGCTGCGGTGGCCGGCCCTGGCGGCGTGAGGCCTGCTCGACACGGGCGGTCGGCAAGGCTCAACCATGACCCTTCTCCCTCATCCTTGACATGCTGCTTGTATTCTCGATGCTAAGTTCTCCGTGGTGATTCAGCATGCTTCGGCAAGCACCTGCGGGCCAGACCATTCGCGCAGCCCGCTCCCTCTGCAATATAATACAACATAAAAAGCGCAGCGTCAAGCAAAACTCTGACTTTTTTTATCCGGCCGAGCGGCGCGGCGAGGGCGCCCTCGTCGGGTACGTTATTTATGAACCGTGATGGCATCGTGACGATACTAAAGTAAACATCCAATTGGGCTGAGCAGGGCTTTTTTTCGCAGTCGAAAAAGGCGCCGCTGGGCATGTGGTTGGTGGCCCGGCCGCGCATGCGGGATCAAACTAGGACAAACACATAGGACAAGGGCACAAAAGCGTGCGAGGCAGTGTGCTTCGAACGCGGCTGTGTCCGTTCGTGCACCTTGCGGCAAAAGGAGTCATGTGGTGAGAAAAGAAGGAATACGGGGTTTCACGCTGATCGAAATGGTGATCGTGGTAGCTATTGTCGCGTTGTTGGCGGGCATTCTGGTGCCGATCGCGTTCAACCAGATCGACGACGCCGAGGAGGCCCGGGCGATGGCCGATGTGCGTCAGATTTCATCGGCTATTTTGCTTTTCCGGAGCGACGCGGGTCAGTGGCCGGGCGCGACCGTAAACACGCTCTACAGCGACGGCAACTCGGCGCAGAGGGAAAACAGGTTCGGCATCGGCAGCTCGGAGCACATGAGCCGGTCGCTGCGCGACAACACCGCTTCCACGCCTGGATGGCAAGGACCCTATATGAGCCAGTTCGCGCCGGATCCATGGGGAAACAGGTACATCGTCGAGGTTAGAGGGTTCAGGACCGCGGCCAATCCCTACGCGTGGGTGATTTCGGCCGGGCCGGACGGTAGGTTTCAGACCGGCAGGAACGATACCGGCCTTAGCGGCGACGATATTGGCCTGATCATGAAATAGTTCGACGGTGCGAATGGGGGCGGCTGTTCTGGTCCACCGCGTAACCGTCAGCGCCTACATGGAGAAAAGTGGGCCATGAGCAAGGTGTTGTCCGGGAAAAAGGCCCTGGGGCAGCGTCTGATCGACGCGGGCCTGATAACCCGAGAGCAACTGGAAACGGCCCTTGCCGAGCAGCGGCGCACCGGCGAGCAGTTGGGCCGCATTCTGCGGAACTTGGGGTTCGTCAGCGAAGACAGCCTGTCGGCGTCGCTGCAGCAGGAGCTCGGCGCCGGCAGGGTCTCGCTTGATGCCCACACCTTCACGCCGGAAGTGATCGGCATTGTACCCCCCGATATCGCCCGGGAATACCAGCTCATCCCGCTCCAATTCGAAGATGACGTCCTGACAGTTGCAATGGCCGACCCGTGGAACATTGTCGCTGTAGACGAAATCGGGAAAGCCACGGGCTGCACCATAAAAGTAGTGGCCGGGGCGCCCGGGGAAGTACGAGCGGCCGTCGACCGCTACTACCCGGACGCCGCCAGCCATGATTCTCTGATCGAGAGAGTAATAGAAGATGCCCGACGAGGTGCCGCCCCGCAGACCGCCGAAGAGGCAGCGGGGCAAACACCGATTATCGAGCTCGTCGACAACCTGATTCTCAAGGCGATCAAAGACCGCGCCACCGACATCCACATAGAGCCGGAAGAAAAGATCGTGCGGACCCGCTACCGGGTGGACGGCATCCTCCATCAGGGGCCGTCGATACCCAGGGAGCTGCAATCGGCCCTATCGTGCAGGATGAAAATTCAGGCGAACCTCGACATCTCCGAACGCCGAATGCCCCAAGACGGTCGGATGAAGTTCAGGGAAAACGGTTCCGAGATCGATTTGCGGGTGTCTTTTTATCCTACCGCTCACGGCGAGGATGTGGTCATGCGGGTCCTCGACAGGACCAGTGTGCTGCTGGGGCTGAACAAGCTTGGATTTGACGATTGGACGAAAGAGAAACTGACCACCGTGATGCAGGAACCTCACGGGTTGGTGTTGGTGACGGGCCCGACGGGTTCGGGTAAGACAACCACCCTATACTCGCTGCTGGCGGAGGTCAACTCGCTGGAAAAGAACGTGATAACGATCGAAGACCCGGTCGAATATCAGTTGCCGATGATCCGGCAATCACAAGTGAATCCGAAGATCGGCCTGACTTTCGCGGCCGGCCTGCGGGCCGTGCTGCGGCAGGACCCCGACGTGGTAATGTTGGGTGAAATCCGTGACATCGAAACGGCCAGAATAGCCATAAGTGCCGCGCTTACAGGACATCTTGTGCTTGCCACGCTGCACACCAACACGGGCGCAGGCGCGCTCCCCAGGCTCATGGACATGGGCATCGAGCCGTTTTTGCTGTCGTCGTCGGTGTCGGCCATTCTCGCACAACGGCTGGTCCGCAAAATCTGCGGAGAATGCAAAGAAGCCTACAAAGCTTCCCCGGCCGAAGCCGAGCAGCTCGACTGTGAGCCGGGCACAACGCTCTATCGCGGCTCAGGCTGCCAAAATTGCCGGGGAACGGGATACAAAGGTCGTACGGTGCTGCACGAATTGGTCATACCGACGGACACCATTCGGAAACTTGCCCTGCAGCGGGCCTCCGAAGGCGAGCTGGCCGATGCGGCGGGCAAAGAAGGCACAAAAGAGATTCTACTGGTCGGCAAAGAAAAGGTCCTTGCCGGCGTCACTACCATGGCCGAGGTGACGCGAGTGTGCCGTACTGAACTGTGACGGCTCACACCCGGCAGCCGACCGTGTGTGACAACAATCGGTATTCCCCCGCGCCGCGCGGGAATTGCATAGGGCAAACACACCAATGCCGGTTTACGCTTACCGTGCAAGAAACGATCAGGGACAGTTGCTGGAGGGCACCCTCGAGGTGCCTGCAGAGGGTGAACTTGCCCACCGGCTGAGCGCACAAGGGCTGATGCTTACAACCGCCAAGAAGGTCAAATCAACCCGCAGGTCCGCCAGCGGGCAGATGCGGATCAGCCGTAAGGAGTTCATCACTCTCACATACAATCTCGAAACGATTTATTCGTCGGGCATCCCTCTGGTCGAAGGTCTGCGGGATCTTGCCAATAACGCCGGTAACCCATCGACCTCTCACGTTGCCGGTTGCCTGGCCGACGATATCCGAAGGGGGGCCGACCTGTCGGAAGCTATGGATCGCCATTGGAAGAGCTTCCCTCAGGTTTACCGAAACGTAGTCAAAGCGGGGGAGACCGCGGGAGCCCCCGGGCCGGTGCTGAAACGGCTGGCCGAATACTACCAGTGGCTGGCCGAAATCCGCTCTATGGCCCTTAGGGCATTCACGTACCCGCTCGTACTGGCGGGCGCGGTCTGCGGGCTGATCGTGCTGCTGCTCACCTTCCTCGTGCCGAGGATTCTCAACGTGCTCGCGCGCATGAGGGCGGAAATCCCCATGCCGACGAGGGTCCTGATGGCCGTGAGCAATTGTCTCAAAGACAATATTCTGATAATCGGCGCGGCGATCTTAGTGGGGGTTGTAGGCTTTTTTTGCTTCGCGCGCACGCCAAAAGGCAGGATGGCTGTGGATAAGCTCAAACTGCGCGTCCCCGTGTTGGGGCCGCTGATGGCCAAGATCAGCGCGGCTAGATTTGTGAGTACTCTGGGCATGCTCTACCAGGCGGGCATCGGCACCATCGAGGCGCTGGAGGCCGCCGAGAACGTTGTCGGCAACGCATACATGGCCAAGGGGGTACGCCAAGCTCGTGAGGCGGTCATTCAGGGCGACACCCTCGCCGATGCCCTGCGCCGAACTCGAAGTTTTCAGCCGCTGGTTGTGCGAATGGTGGGCCTCGGCGAGCAAACGGGCACCCTCGGCGAGGCGCTGGACCGCGTGAGCTCGTTTTATGATCGCGAGATACCGCAGACCATCAAGAGCGTTTTGAGCCTCTTGGAGCCGGCAATGATACTGGGAGCCGGAGTGGCGGTCGGCTTCATTTTGCTGTGCACGTTCCTGCCGATCTTCGAGATGGTAAAATCTTTGAGCGGGTGAAGGGGATAAAAAATGACCGATACCCAATGCCCAATGCCCAACAATCGACGACTCGCGAAGCCCGCGACTCGACCCCTCGGCTTCACGCTGATAGAGATGGTCGTCGCCGTGAGCTTGATAACGCTGCTGGTAGGGATCGCGGTACCGGTAGTCGGCGCGTCGCTTCGGATCACCGAAGAAAACACCACCCGGGAGAGAATGGAAGCCCTTGCCGAGGGGATCAGGAACTTCTACGAAGACACGGAAACCTTCCCCGCAACACTCAGCGATCTCGTTTCGATAAGCGGATCGATCAGCGGATGGGCCGGGCCATACGTGAATCAGGGTTTCGACGATGCCAAAGGCAATATCTTTTACGACTCGTGGCGGAATCTGATCCAGTACATCGACGTCGACGCCGCCACAAAGCGGCTTAGAAGTCGGGGGCTCAACGCCACAGACGAGGGCGGCGGCGGCGACGATATCGACCTCGACGTGGACGCCACAGCTCTTCTGAGGAAGAAAAACCAAAAACTGCTCGATGAGATAAATGCGGCAATCACGACCTACAACGTAACGTTGAGGATCACGAATCTGCCCCCGATGGCGGCAACGGGTGTAAATCCACCCCACGACCCCTCGGGCCACCAGCACACGCACACTTACATTTTTGACGGCAACTGGGTTTCGGTCACTCACAGGCACCAGCTCTCGATCACGCATAGCGTGAGAGATTTTTACGCCCCGGCCGACTGGCCTCGGGTTGCATGGGTGAACACCGTCTACGACGTGCCCCTGAAAGGCCCATGGTCGTACACGCTGAGCCTTCTGGAATTGCGAGGGCTGCTGGACAACACCGACGGGCGCTACACCACCGACGCCTGGGGCAACGACTTCGTCACGGGGACCGACCCGGTCCAATACGTTACCAGCGGCGGATCGAATTAGCACGCGGGAAGTACCATGGAACAGACCAATCTGCAAGCTCCGAGAGCAGAAGCAGCGATCACCGAGTCCGTGGGGACACAAGCCACGGTCTCTGCGGACCAGGCAACTCGCCCGGGCGCAGCATCGCCACCGAAGCAGAGCTTTGCGGCGCGATCTGTCTTCATTCCGCGAACGGCCGTGGGGTTGGATATCGCACACGACCCGGTGAGCGTGGTAAAAATTCGGAGGTACGGCAGTGAGTTCAAGGTCCTCCGCGCGGCCAGCGCATCCGTCGAGCAGCCCAAGCCGGGCGCGCCGCCGGGCGCGCATAGGGCCGCGCTCGGGACGGCCATCAGGCAGGCCATGCAGAGCGCCGGGATCAAAACAAGCAAGGTGACCGTTAATCTGCCCGAAGACTCGGCCGAATGCAACGTGCACACCCTCCCGCCGATGCCCCCCGCCGAGCTCGAAGCGGTGCTCAGGCGTCAGGGCGTAGAGCTCTGCGGAGCAGGCGCCGTGTGGGACTACATGGTCCTGCCGAGGAAAGGAGATAGCGAGCATCGGGTGATGGCCGCTTATATCTCAGGCGAGAAAGCCGCCGACTGCGTCGCACTACTCAAAGAGTGCGGCCTCACTGCGTCATCGGTGTGCGTATCGCATCTCGCTTTGCTCCCTCTCGCGCGGAGATTGGTGCAGAATGACGAGACGGCGGCGCTCGTGCATTTCGGCAGGCAGGCGGTCTCGGTGATAATACTGGCCAACGGCAGCCCGTCGCTTGTGCGCCGGATAGAGATCACCCGTGCTGCGGACAGCACCACTGATGACTACGTGGTGCAGGAGGTCAACAGGACTTTCCTCTACTACAAGCAGAAGTGTCGGGGCGAAAGGGTGGCCAGGGTGATCCAATCGGGAGCGTCGGAGAGCATGATTCGCATGCTGGCGGAGGCGACGGGAGCTTCGGTAGACGATTTCGGATCGCTGCCTTTCAGCCTGGGCGGGGCCTCCCTTGAATTCTCCCCGGTCGCCGCCGGACTGGCCGTGATGGGCACAACGGGCAGCGAGATAAACCTGCTGCCGGAAGAGATCAAACAGCGGCCGGTGAAAGGCATGAGAGCCGCCTCGATGTTGGTGGCCGCCGCCGTCGCGGTCGTGATCTTCGCAGCCTGCTACCTGTCGCTGTGCATGGCGGAAAGAATGTACGGGCGAGCGCTCGCTAACCTCCGCTCACACGCGGCGAGCTTCGCCGCAATCCGCCGGGAACACGGAGAGATCGAAGCGCTCAAAGAAAAGCTGGATCACAAGCAACGAGTGTGCGCAAAGCTGCTCGAGGAGAGGTTGCCCTGGCCCTATTTGCTGTGGGGCATGGGCAGAATAGTCCCCCCGGGTGTGCACCTGAAGGGGCTCTCGGTAGCTCGAAAACCCGACAAGGGCAGCATGCAATGGCAGCTCACGATCACAGGCGAGCTTGGTGTCCAGGGCGACCGCCGTACGGTTTTGCTCAGAGAATTGCTAGATCGCCTTCACCGCAGCGGGTTATTTGCCCGGGCCCGGCTGGAGCCTCTCAGGGAAACGTCGGTGGGTGAGGCCATGAACTTCAGCATAACGTGCGAGGTGTTGGCGCCGGTCCGGTGGGCATCGTAGCGGCTTTCATTGGAGAAAGCTCGTGAAGCAAGAATGGGTCAATAAGAAGTTCATGGCTGCGACCATAGGCATGCTGTGCGCGATCGCGGCGGCCGCTGCCGCCGTGGCGTATCCGAGGGTTACTTCGATAGTGAAAATCCGCGACGAACTCATCACCGGCAGGCACGAATTTGAGCTGTTTGAGGAAGCCACGGCATCGGTCGACACCTACCACGACACCGAGATGCCGGTCATCAGCGCCTCGCTGGCGGAATATGACGTCAAGCTGCCTGCAGGCGAACGTCTGCCGGAGCTGATAGCAGAGGTGAGGCGCGCCTGTAGGGCTTCGGCCATCACAGACATCTCGATCGTCACGCAAGGCCCTCGGCCCCTCGACCCTGCAGGGGAGCAACTTGCCGAATTCCCCGACGGATTGCTCCACAGCCTGCCGCTGGAGCTTGCAGGCACCGGCACCTATCGCGGCCTGGCCGCTCTTCTAAACAACTTGGCTGCCGGCCGCAGGCTTATAGTAGTGAAATCGTTTTCCATCAGAGAGGCCGACGGGCATTCGGGCCTGATAGCATTCCGGGCTGAGGCCGAAGGATTTTGCTTGCTCAAAACCGACAAAGACAAGTGAGCTGTGCAATTGGTTTACATATCAATTGAGTAAGCGCATTGCGAGAAACACAACAGGAGCTAACACACCGTGAAACCAAAAGCGATTGCAATAGTTCTGGTGGTGTTGGTGGGAGGCGCTATTGCATACGATGTGAAGTTTCTCATCAACAGATCCAGGAACAAGCCACGGCCGCCCGCTCCTGAGGTCGGCGAGGAAGACCACAAGCACGCCGAGGCAGAGGTCCCCAGCCCGGCGTCCGCCCCGAAGCAGATACCCGGCAAAGAGAATGCCACGACCGGCAAGCAGGCCGGCCGGACCGCCGAAGCAGCATCGCAGCAGCATGCCGCTCGCGCGGAGCTAGCAGCTAAGCTGCCTGCGATCTTTGGCGATAATATGCCGTGGGTTGATCCCTTCAACAACGACCCGCCGGCCGCGGGTGCACCACGCGCCGGCTCGCAGGGCGCGAAAATGGTCTCGGGCAACTCATTCGCCAATCGCAGCCCCGTAGTGAGCGCCGTCCTGATCGGCCGAACCGGCAGGTGCGCAGTGATCAACGGCTGGATCGTACGCGAGGGCAATGAGATTGGCGCAGCCAATGCGGTAGTAACCGCCATAACCGCGGAAGGTGTCGAAGTGAAAGCCGGGGACTCCACCCAGTTTCTCCCCGTGGGCGGCGGGCCGCAAAGCACAGCACGTAAAGCGGCCCACGGCACGCCCTGTGCAGCGCCCTCTGCAACTACATACAAGGCAACCTCGAAAACGCTACCTGATGAATGAATTCTGGGGTGCGACTATGAGCTTCTCAAAACTATTTCGCGCGATAATCGTCATTATGTGGGCAATCTACTGGATATTCTTCGGAATACCCGTGGGTGCCCAGCAGGCCGACCAACCCCCCGCGCAGGAAAACGCCGGAACAGATAAACCAAAGATCACTCTCAGCGGTGAGGGAGAAAAGATCACAATGCGGGCGGTCGGCGCGTCGTTGGTCGACATTGTTCGGATGCTCGCCGATCACGCCGGCATGAACGTGGTCATCGACCCCGCGATTTCGGGGACTGTAACGGCCAGCTTCAAGGATATCAACCTCGAGCGGGCCCTGGCCGTGATCCTCGAGGCAAACGGCTACGCAATCCACCGCCATGACGGGCTGGCCAGAGTGCTGAAAGCCGAGCTCGCAAGCAGGCAGTTCACGCTCAACGCAACGCCCGTAGGCGACCTCATAGAGCAATTGCAGCAGTTTCTATCGGCCGAGGGGAAGGTCATAGCGAATCCGCAGACCAACTCTTTTGTGGTGATCGACCGCCCCGAAGTTCTGGCCAACGTAGAAAGTTTCTTGGATCTGGCCGACCTGCGCGAGCGGCAGGTAACAATAAAAGCCCAGCTTCTCGAAGTATCGCTCGACAGGCACGATCAGTTCGGCGTCAAGTGGGATTGGCTCGACACGAGCATGCTGTCGATTCACGATATCACCGGCTCGATCACGCAAGAGCATCTTCTCACACCCGCCACGGGCGCCTTTCAAGTGGCGCTGGGCAACGAGCACTTCAATAGCGTTTTTGAGGCATTGCAGACCAACGGCTACATGGACCTGCTGTCGGCACCTACGATAACCACGGTAAGCAATCAGGAAGCAAAGGTCGAGATCACCGAGCAGCTTCCCTACATCGAGTCGACAACGAGCATAGAATCCTCCGGCGGCGGCGCCGCTACCACGTCCACCGAATCGGTCGAGTTTGTGGACGTTGGCGTGAAGCTCAGCGTACTCCCGCAGATCGGCGAGGACGACAAGATAAGAATGAAAATAACGCCGGAGGTGAGCGAAGCCCCCACCCGGTACGAGGGGGTGCCGGTCGTCAAGACACGCAAGGCCGAGGCGATCGTCTTGGTCGACGACGGTCAGACAATCGTGCTCGGCGGCCTGATCCGCAACAACATTACCGACGAAAGGAAAGGCGTACCGATCCTGAGCAGCATCCCGCTGATCGGGGCGCTTTTCACGCACAAAGACAAGAGGATTGTGAAGGTCGAACTGTTGATCGTCATCACACCCAGGATCGTCGATAGCGCCCTTGCCGACGCCGACGCCGAAGAAGGCCGGCGGCGCATCTCCGAGAAAAGGGAAGCGTTTCGGTGAATGTCCGATCACCGTGGCTTGCCCCGGGGCGGACGCCTTGATCTCACGCCATTCGATCTTAGCTCCAAAGGGCGATAGTCTTTAGCCTGTGACGTGAGCCCAATGGCGTGAGATTAAGACATCCGCGTCGTTGTAGGGGCCGGCTGAGCGAGTCTTCGAGCTCATTGCCTGCCCTCTTAATGCCTTAATTTCACGCCATTGGGCGTTAGCCCCTGGAAAACGATCGCCCAAGACCACAGAGCCCCCGCAGGGGGCGACCTTCGAAGGCGGAGTTCTCCGCCATAGCTGCCACAGCGAAGGCGGAAGGACGAAGGATGAAGGCGACGACCAGCACGATTTCATCACAGCCCGAAGGGCGGCAGTTATGTAGCCATGGGCTTCAGTCCGTGGAAAACCGCAGCCCCCACCGCACAGCCCCCGCAGGGCGCGGCAGAACCATTCGACGACGAGGACGAAACAATGATGAATTATGGCTCACCGTGGACTGACGACTGAACGACCGGGCGGGGGTGTCGTGCACCAACCAAGAAGGATATGTCGTTGTTGCACCCCAATCGAGGGCACATCAAAAACTCATTTGAAAGATAAAAGAATTCGCGCTATAATCCTGTTAGCGTCGACGACGGTAACCGTTCGATCCGGATCGCCGCGCCACGCCCGGGCGATTAGCTCAGTTGGCTAGAGCGCCTCCCTTACAAGGAGGAAGTCGTAGGTTCGAGTCCTGCATCGCCCACCAGTTGCGAGCCACGCCAAGCTCAGCGTACCTACCTACCTACGGGCAGTGCGGCCAAAGGCCATCGCGCTGTAATACCTCTCCGAAACCCGGTGGTCTACGTGCAGCCTGCGGCGCTGCGGGGTCGCGCGGCAGCGTCACTGGGGTGCAATTAAATATTCTGGTCTTTCTTATGTTTTGACAGCTCAGGAGTTGTGCGTGCATAGCGTCATAGGGGCTGTTTGAACCGTTTTCAAGCAATGATGGTGGGAGGGAAGCTCTTTGAGTACGTGTTTAGCGTGA
>Ga0180432_10008251_pt1 | contig 13034 bp, 2 predicted proteins | sample SS_ome_10_FD_132414 | JGI IMG/M metagenome (GOLD analysis project Ga0180432, IMG submission 132414) | Hypersaline lake sediment archaeal communities from the Salton Sea, California, USA - SS_1_MS_2 metaG | ecosystem: Environmental > Aquatic > Non-marine Saline and Alkaline > Hypersaline >...
CCCGACCAGATCGACGAGTTCCTCTTCGGCCCACAGACCCCCACCGACGAAGACGACACCGATGATCCCGACCAACAAGACGACGAAGGCGACGAGGACGACGAAGACCAGGTAACACTCGAAGGCGGCGCCCTCACCCTGCAGCTCTTGCCCATCTGTGACCTTGCCTACGAAGACTATCTCCTCGGTACTGCCGTAAACCGTTCCCTGCTCGGCTTCGCCATTGCCTCCATCGAATCCACCGACGGCCTACGCGTCTCCTCCACCGGCGGCCCCGTCGACCTCGGCGTGGTCACCGTCGCCGGCGATCAGGACGACCGCGTCAGCTTCCAGGGCAGCCAGGCCGTCTCCGTCCTCCAACTCGACATCAGCGGCGCCATCAGCACCGTCACCAACAACAGCGGACACTGGGAAACCTACGACACCAACGCCAACCGCTGGGTCAAAGGCAAGGGCGCCATATCACGCTGGAACGGCGGCGATATCGTCTCGATGCTCGTCGCAGCTGATGCCGGCGTCCAACCCGACGAAGAGGACGGCCAAACCACCCAGGACGGCGACGGTGACGATCCCGAAACACCAACCGCCCCCGAGTTCCTCGATGACGCCACCCGACGCGTCTTCCCCTTTGACTTGATCAACATCAAGGGTAATCTCGGCTTCACCGAAGCCATTACCGGCCAGAGAATACAGCAGACCCAGGGCCTGCCCGAAGCCCCTGGCGACACCACCATCTTCGGTGAAACCCTCACCGCAGGCCTCATCTCCGCCACCGACATCGGCCGCATCATCGTCGCCGGCTCGCTAGACAACGCCTCTGTCCAGGGCGACGTCGGACGCATCACCATCAACAGTGACGGCATCGAACAGCCCGGACAATTCGACGGCGTTGCCGGACCCATCTATGTCAGCGGCGACCTCATCCAACTCCATCCCGGACACGGCGTTCATGACCCGGGCACCGGCGATTTTCCCGCCTCCGGCGTCTTCGTGGGCGGCACCTTGATTTCTGCCGAATTCTCCGGACCAGGCAATGACCTCGCCGGCCCCCTCTTGGCCAGTGAAATCGAACGCGTTCGCATCCTCAATGGAGCCCAGATCATCGGCTACAACGGCGAGGGAGGAAACGCCGAACGCGCCCGCGGTGTCCTCTACATGGCCCACAGCATCGCCGCAACTACCGATTTTGCCGACTGGCAATTCGGAGATGACCTTAGGATAGCAACAGGCGAAATAGGCCTCATCGAGGTACGGGGCCAAGGCTCCGCAATTCATGGTGCTTCTATTAGCGCCGTGAGCATCGAGTCCATTCGTGTGCTCGCCGGTGCCGAGGGCATGTTTGACTCCCGCGTCATCGTCTTCGGCTTTGATCTGGACACAGGCTATATCCACGAAGTCCGGGTCGGAGGCCAGGGAATACACGACACCGTCTTTACCGCCGGAAGAACTATTGACCGCATCCTCGTCACGCGCGGCGGCACCATCGAAGACTCGCAAATCCACTCCGGATACCAGATCGGATTGGTCCAGGCTGACCAGATCAACCGCACCGACATCGACGCCCCAAGCAACATCGACCGCGTCATCGCTAAAGATGACATCTTCGACCTCGTCATCGAAGCCGGCGCAGTACGACTCGTTCGCTCCGGCGGCGACATCCTCGGCTCCGCCATCATCGCCGGAGGCCCACTCAACATGGTCAATGCCCGCGGCGACCTCATCAGCACCATTGAAGTCACCGGCCCGTACGGCCACCTCGGCTCCCTCCGCGCCGGCGGCGACATCGGCACCCCCACCGGCGGACAAATCCTCGTCGACGGCCGCGTCGGCATGATTCGCGCCGGAGGCGACTTCCTCGCTCACCTGAACTTGAACTGGACTGACGTACCCGTCAGTGCCGGCAACCCACAGGGCGGCTTTGTCACCTACCAACTTGACGGGCTCGAACTCGGACGCCTCATGGCTGGGGGCGTCATCGCCGGACTCGCCGATATCGGCGGCGACGTCGGCATGATACGAAGCGGCGGCGATTTCGGCATCCAAAACGAACAGTTCAACGTTCACGGCCAACTCCGACGCCTACAGATAGGCTCCGGCCGCACGCCCGCAGACCTCCAGGCCTCCATGTACGTCGCCGACCAACTCGGCACCGTACGCGTCTTCGGCAACGTCAACGGTGACATCAACGTCGAAAACGACTTCAACTCACTCATGCTACGCGGCAGCGGCGATGACCGCGCCGACCTCAACGGAGACATCGTCGTCGGCGGCGCCTTTGGCAAACTCACCATCATCAACGGCGACATCGCCCCAGGTGTACTCCTCGACGTCGCACAAGACGGACCCAGCATTGTCATCCGAGGCTCCGACATCGCCGGTGCAGTCTTTGCCGGCGGCGGCGCCACCATGGACATTGACGGCTCCATCCTCGACCAAGGACGCTACGTCGTCCAAGGAGACGCCGGCACCCTCCACATCAAAGGAAACATCGAACCTGCCGGCGTGCTCGAAATCGAAGGCGACGTCGAGAAACTCATCGTCGACGGCACCATCTACGGCACCGTCCATGTCACCGGCAGCGTCGGAACCCTACAGGCCTACAACATCACCGGCAATGACGCCATCGTCACCGTCGGGCAAAACATCGACCGACTCAATATCGCCGGTCAAATCAAGGACAGCTATGTCCTTGCCGGATTCGATGCCGGTGACGTCGTCGATGACGACGGCAACGTCCTGCTCAACCGTACCCAACAAGTACTCACCGGCCAGGCCACTACCGGCAGCATCGACCTCGCCTCCGTCGGCACCCTCTACCGTAGCGTCGTCGCCGCCGGCGTCAGCCCCGGAGACAACACCGTCTTTGGCGACTTCGACGGCTCAGACCTGCCCGGACAAGGCCAAAGCACCATTGGAAAAATGACCATTCGCCAGGTCCTCGGCGACGGCAGCCCCTTTGGCGTCTTTGCCGATTCCGGCGTCCAACGCCTCAAAGTCGCCGGACGACGCCTCGCTACTCCCACCCTCCTGTCTAACGGCTTCCGCTCCTTCGCCATCGAAGAACCGACCCTGCCCGCCCTCGGCGGCTTCTATATCGAACAGGGACTGCCCTTCCACGGCGTCATCGACGGCAAGCATGTCTCCGTCATCCTCACCGGACCCGGATGGGCCGAAGTCCTACCCGTCGGCGACCAGATTGAAGCCATTCAGCTCCATGACACCTCCGACCGTACCCGCCTCCGAGTCACCGCCGCCGGCGGCGACACCATCGACGTCGGACAACTCTATACCGGTGACGACGAGAGCCTTCGTCTACTCCAAGTCGACGGACTCATCGCCAATGACGAGCACGATGCCTACCTGCACGTCGGCGGCGATGTCGCCCAGCTACGAATCCTCGGCCTCGGTGCCGGCGCCGACCTCACTATCGAAGGAGCCGTCGACCGCGCCGACCTCGGAAACGTCAATGGCACCCTCGCCCAACCTACCAACGTCCAACTTGCCGGGCCCGTCCAACTCATGCGACTGGGCCAGGTCAGCGCTGACACCACCATCGCCGCCGCCCAAATTAACCGCCTGCAAGGCCGCGGCAACATGGCCGGCACGATCCAGACTCTGCAAGGCTCCCTCCAAAATGCCGTCATCCAGGGGGACCTTACCGGCGCCATCAGCAGCGCCCTCAACATCGACCGCCTCATCATCAAGGGACAACTCGGCCAGCCCGCAAGACTCACCACCCAGGGCGTTCGCGCCGCTCATGACATCGGCCTCCTGCGAGCCGACAGCATGACCTTGGCCGTCGCCGCCGCCGGTGGGGACCTCATCAAGGCCCAAATCGCCGGCGACGTCAGCTACTCCACCCTCGCCAGCGGACTCGATATCGGCGAAGAAGGCATCCTCAACAACGGAAACGACCTGGCACAATTGGGCGACGTCAAGAGCGTCATCATCGCCGGCGACTTAATCGAATCCAACGTCGTCGCCGCCCTGGCCGCCGGGCCCGACGCCCAATTCGGCACTGCCGACGACACCGTAGCCGCACAAGGATTGAACGCGCAAAACGCCCCACGCATCGCCGACGTCCTCTTTGACGCCAGCCAGCCCGACCGCATTACCGTACTCTTCGAACAGGCCAACAACCTCGCCAACGGCGACGTCGAGTCGCTCGTCGTCCGCGACGAAATACAAGGATCAGACTTGCCCGGTGAAAATTATGCCATCGCCGCCGCCGGACGCGTCCTCCACGTCATGGCCAATCGACAGGTCTTCGCCGGCGACGACAACGTGCAACGACTCGAAGTCCGCAACACCTCCGTCCTCGGCTCCGCCCTCGAAGTCGACGACGTCACCCCCGCCAACGCCAACACCTTGCCCTTCCAGGTCCTCGCCGATGGGCTCGATCTCGAATTCGGAACCCTGGACGATTATCAGGTCACCGGAAACGCCGACACCGCCGACCAACCCACCGTCTATATCAAATGGAACAGCCAGAACAACAGCCTCTGCTTCGTCAATGAAGACGGGTTCATCACCAATCCCCGCGGTACCAACTACTACCAGATCCGACTCGACGCCTCACAGATTACCAGCTACCTGGGCACCAATCTCGACGGCGACTTCGAAGGCGACTGGCCTACCGGTGACGGCACTCCCGGCGGAGACTTCATCTACTACTTCGCCGTCGCCGACATGGGTGACACCGTCGCCACCGCCTTCTCGCCCTTCCCCGACACCTTCCCCGAAAACGTCACCTGGCAGTTCCTCGCCCAGACCGGCGACAATATGAACTACTCCGGCAGCGACGCCCTGCGAGACGAAGACTACGTCCGCCTCAACGGCCTCCAACAGGGACAGGTCATCGTCGTGTCCGCCAGTGACAGCACCCAGTACATCGAAGGATTCTGGAATTGGGAAGTCGTCACCAGCGAGTATGGCTTGGGACTCTATCGCATCGTCGAAAACAACCTCGTCGGCAATGACTTCTCCGTCATTGAGTACGGCGGACGCAACGATATCACACCCGATGACGCCGTCCTCGTACCCGCCGACCTCGTCATCCCCGGGCTCGACCAGATCACCTACACCGCCGGCCAATTCTATGCCTATGAAGACCTCGGCGGCACCTTCTACACCCTCGACCCCACCACCTACGAGCCAACCCTGCTCGACAATAACCTCGACGACATCAACAACCTCGTCGCCGAAGACGGCGTCTTCACCTCCTTGCAGGCCCTCGCCGGACACAGCGACGACAGCCTCTGGGCCATAGGCCAGTTCAACCCCAACGACGGCCAACCCCGACAAAGCCTCGTCCTCCTCAAAAAACTCAGCCAGGATATCAACAACGTCGATCCCGATGAGCGAATCGAAGTGGTCTACTCCACCTTCGACTTGGCCAGCGCCTATGCCGACCTCGTCGGCCTCGCTGAACTCAACGGCGTACTCTACGGAATCGACACCGCCTCCAACACACTCATTCAATTCGATGCCGACCCACTCAGCGACACCTTCGGCCAACCCACACCCGTCGCCGGCCTCAACCGCGATGATTTGACCATTGTCGGACTGGCTCCCAACGCCGACGGCGAGAGCCTCCTCCTATTGCACGACCGCCCCATCGATGACACCCAGAATCTACCCGACGACGGACTCTACAACCTCAATGCCACCAACGGCCAGGTCAGCCTCCTCAAAACCTTCTCCTTCGACCAGGAACGCCACGGACTCGCCGTCGAACCCGATGGCACCATCATCGTCGGCCTGCCCTTACGCTCCAGCCCCGTCGGCGACCAGGTCCGCATCACCATCACCGGCGACCAGGACCTCGGCACCATGAGCCACACCTTCGGCCAAGACACCTCCGTCTTCAGCTCCCAGTACCAGGTCGCCTCGGACAGCAACAGCGTCTTTCCCAATGCGCAACTCACCGAGTTCATCCAGGCTGGTTTCCATTACGCCTTCGACATCGACTACGCCTCTGGGCCCGCCTACGGTGACCTCACCGTCACCATCGAAGGCATCGACTGGAACAACCCCACCGAATTCGGCCAGATATTCTCCGTCGCCAGCGACGACCCCGCTAACGTCGATGTCGTGCTACTCGACACCGATACAATTCAAATCACCATCGAAGCCGACAGCGGTGACGGCGACGTCCGCGTCTTCTTCGCCGGCACCAGTGATATTGAGGCCTATGAAGCCACCGACGTCGTGCTCGCCGGCGCTGTCAGCGGTGGCCGAAGAAACGACCTCGATCCCCAACGCCCTCTACTCCTGCCCGACCTCGACGAAATCACCATGAGCGCCACCGTCCTCGATTCGCTCAATTACGTCGAACTCAGCGACAACCTCCAGAATGTCCTCAGCGACGACCTCCAGGACCAATTAGACCAGGAAGGACTCAGCAATCAATGGGTCAACGATGTCCTCGACGAAATCTACGCTCTCGACCCCCTCGTCTACGACATCAATGGCCTCATCGAGGACCTCTTCAGCACTCTCAACAGCACCATCGAATACGATGCCCTCGGCTACGATAGCCAGCAGGAAATCTTCGCCCTCGTCAGCTCTAACACCCGCGACGCCTCGCCCCTCTATGTCAATGACCCTGACAACATCGACACCGATCCCGACAACGATATCCCACTCACACGCGATGTCCTCAGCGACATCCTCGCCTACCAGTACCAACTGGCCGGCGCCGATGAGCAAATCCAAATCGACGCCATTGACGCCCTCGACTTTGGGCCCCTCGATCAAACCACCAACATCGAACCCCTCTATGCCATCGCCACCTTCACCGTCACCGACACCGTCACCGACGAGGCCCTCACCTACGACGGACTACTCCTCATCAACGACATCCGTGACCCCTACGCCGGCATGGTCGTCGCCGAACCCGGCGGCCTCACCGTCCAAATCGACGCCCTCACCTATGACCTCGACATCACCAGCCTGGCTAACGCCGCCGTCCCCGCCGCCGATTCCTCCACCGGCGCCCTCTTCGGCATCGACGCCATTACTCAAACCCTCGTCTCCCTTGACGTCAGAACACACATCAGAGACATCCTCGGCAACCTCCGACCCAACGTCCTCTTTGGCACCGCCACACCACTCGGGGCCGAAATCGCCAACCTGGGCAATCCCGGCGATAGCAGTTTCCAGGTCACGGCCATCGACATGGATAGCACCGGCCGACTCTTCGGCATCGACCAGGCCACCAACGCCCTCGTCCGACTGAACACCGCCGTCGTCCCCGCCCCCGGACAGGAACGCATCGAAACATACCTGCCCCTGCCCGATGCCGACTGGCGCGACATCACCTTTGACGTCACCGAAACATGGGAAAGAAACCTCGATACTGGCGATACCTTCAACTTCGGCCTCGCCGGCCAGTTCAACGCACCCGCCGCCCTGCTCGTTCGCGGCGTCACCGCTGAACCCTTCGGCGATACCGTCCGCATCAGGCTCGACGACAGCGAATGGGCCAATCACACCTTTGGCACCATCCTGGACACGACCATCGGCAATGTCACCGTCAGCAGCAGTACCGCCAATGACGCCCAGTCCGTCACCGACGCCGGAGCATACTACCGCTTCGACATCCAATACGCCACCGGACAGGGCCAGATCGAACTCACTATCGACGACATCGACTGGCCCGCCGGCAGCACCGGCGACATCGACGCCGTCATCCTCAGCGACAGCGATTACGTCACCATTGAAACCTTCAACTCCGAAAGCCTCACCCTGGCCATCAACACCAACGCCGGCCAAGGAGACCTGACCATCTTTTTCGGCGCCACCGCCGATTTGTTCGAACCGGCCAGCGGACAGTTGACCGCCGAACTGGTCCAGGCCGCCCTCGCTGAAAACACCACTGAACTCGTCGTCGAAATTCCCCAGGACGGAGACTATGTCCTTCAGATCGCCGGCGGCGACGCCATGCTCTCCAGCATCCTGGACGACTTTGGCTTTACCCCGGGCTGGTGGTGGACCTACTTCTTCAGCGGCGGCCCCCTCACCACCTACGACCTCGACGTCAACATCTTCAACGACGGTAACAGCGACTTCGGCCTCTCCCAGACCGATAGCGGCTTCGACTACGACCAGTTCTTCCCAAATAACGACCCCGTCAATCTCGAACCGCTCTCACTAGGCAACGACGACCTCGTCCCCTACGGCAACACCACCGACCATTACCGCTACAACCCCGACAACCCCGACGCCCCCGCCGACGACCCACGACTTGACTGGCCCGTCCAATCCATAGCCGGCACCCTCCTCGACCCCGGAAACGCCAGCAACGTCACCATTGACACCGAACTGGCCAACCTCTACGACGTCGACGTCTATCAGTTCCGCCTCGCCCAGGGCCAGTTCATCACCGTCGACCTCGACGCCGAGGTCCTCTTCGGCCGCGACGACGTCGACCTCCAGGTCGGCATCTACAACGGCGACCTCGAATCCCTCACCGCCGTATACACCGATGCCGATGACACCCTGCCCGCCCCGCAGTTCGCTGACGATACCTACGCCGCCCAGGCCGTCTTCGCCATCACGGGCCACGACGAAATCATTGACCCCGACCCCGACGGCGACGGCTACGCAACCTATTATGTCGTCGTCACCGCCATACCCACCGACAACGACCTCTCCGAACATATCCCCTATCGCCTCATTATTAACACAACCGATCCCCAAACCATACAAACCAACGACAGCCCCCAGGTCGTCTGGCTCGCCTTTGGCGATGTTGAGACCAACACAAACGCAACAGCCGATTACCTCTATGGCGCCTTTGCCGGAGGAGGCGCCAACGAGGATATCGTCAATCGCCCCGCCTTTGACGCCGAAGCCTTCGGCCTGGCCGATATGCGGCAGGAATTGATTGAAGAAATTGCACAACGCATCGAACAGGTTTACCGCGATGCAGGCCTGACCGAAGATGAAATCGTCTTCACCCTTGATGAGCCTCCACGCGGCTCCGAATATTCCACCGTCATTTTCGGCGGCACTCTCCCTGATGACCTCAACCAAGGCGTCCTCCTGGGCCTCGCCGAAGCTGTCGACCGACACAACGCCAACCGCACCGACCAGGCCGTCGTCCTCTCCGACACCATCGCCCTGGTCAATAGCGACACCGGCTTCTTCACCGACGAGCCCCTCGACAATGACCCCCTGGTTCGTTTTGACCAGGCGGCTACCCTCCTCAGCAACACCGGCGCCCACGAACTCGGACACATTCTCGGACTCGAACATTGCACCGAGATTAACACCCCTGAACCAAACAACCTGATGGGCTATAACGAGGACCTCGTCCCCCAAGTCTTCGAGCAACGCTGCAGCTTCCGTGACTTCTCCAACGACAATTATGGCGGACTCCTTCGGCAGATCGGCTTCCAGAACGAAATCGACATGCTCCTGCGAAACCTCGCCCTCGCCCCGGAACCCTTCAACAACCTGACCTGATTACCCGCTAAGCAAACACGTAAGTGTACCCCAAACCAGGGCCACACCACACCCGGCAACCGCCCTGGACGCAATCATGAGGCTTTCGCGCCCCTCTCGGGCTCAGTACTGCCCGTCACGCCACCTGCTCACCCCACCAAAGGCGCCTCCCTTGGGCAACCCACAGCATCTCACCGCCCTGCCATCCAGATAACGCCCCCCCCACGACACAATTTCCCGCAAACCCAGCCAATTTCGCGCTTGACTTACCCGGCATATGACGATATCATGCACTCTAATGGAGTCTATGCGCGGGGGCGTAGTCCTGTAATCTCAGGATCCGATTGTGCCTGGAGATCGGATCAAAAATAGGAGGAAAAGGGCCTTGGAGGAGACCGTAAGGGCCTGTGCGGCACCTGCGCCTCATGCGCAGCGAAGACAAGGTGAGGAGAATGCAATGAGAGAGAAAAGAGAATGGGGGGCCGTGGTCGGTACGCTTTGCTTACTCTGCTTCGCGGCCGCTTCAGCCCACGCCGTTCCCGTAAACGAAGTCTTACACTGGCGCCTCTCTGCCGCCGATACCACAATCAACGTCGGGCAACCAACCGTCGTGACCGTATCGGCGTGGATTGAAAACGCCGCTCCCGGCAATGGGCTCGATACATGGCAGACCGATATCGATGTCGATATCGACAATGTCGTCGCCATCGATACCCCCGGCGGCCTGGCGGATCTCAACATCCTGGCCCCAGACCCCTACGCCCCAGGCAGCGGCTGGGATGCCGCCTCCGTCAACAACCCTCTCTCTGCGGAAGTACGTAATGTCAACGCGATGGTCGCCGACGAAAATTTTGGCGCCCCCTCCACCATTGGCGTCGACGCCTACACCGACCTCTTCGAATTCACCATCGTCGGCGTCGCTCCCGGCCAGGCCACCTTCACCGTCACCAAAGACTGGGTGGGAGGCGGCTGCTTTGGCTTGCTGGTGGACGGCACCGAACTTGATAACGAGGTCTTTACCGGTACCGTGCTCTTTGATGCCGACCAGTCCTGCAACATCGTCACCGTAGTCCCCGAACCAGCCTCCGCTTTCACCTTGCTCCTACTGGCTGGGCTCGCCTGGACAAAACGCCGACAGTAAGCCGGCACGCTTCGACCTGGCAGGGTCCTTTACAAAACAACTTTGCGCGACGCTGTCCAACGACATCGTACAATGGTGGCGCGCCAAGCCCCACCGGGGAGAGTTTTTTCGAGAGAGAATGTAGCTGCGCGCAAGGTGCGCTTGGCCACACGAAAAAACGCAGGCCCTAAGGCCTGTCCACACTGGAGGAGGTTGCTGATGGGCTACCGGTCTTGGTCCAGCCTGATTGGGCTCGAAACGTACGTGCTGGGGGCTCTGCTCTTGTCTCTAACGGTCACTTCTACCGCCCAGACCGTCCCGCACTTGTCTCCTGAAAACCTGCTTATCCTGGTCAACGACCAAAGCCCCACCAGCCACTATCTCGCCCGCTTGTATCGCCAGTACCACCCCGATATCTCCGATGACCAGATACTCCTCCTCCCCGGACTCTCCGACGCCAGTGGACCTCACGCCTCTCCCGCCACCGAAATCATTACCCGCCAGGATTATGAATCACTCATCGCTCAGCCCGTCCGCGACTACCTCACCCACCCCGACTACCCCCTCCGATTCCCACGCACCTATGTCATTGTCACCACCGCCGGTATGCCCTACAGAATCGCCGACACCGCCGTCGCCGACGCTCTCTACCCCGCAGGATCCAACGCCGCAGCCGTCGGCACCCAGGAGGCCAGCATTGACGCCGCCTCCGTCGAATCCGAGTTGACTTGCCTCTGGTACAGCAATAACGGCCTGGCCTCCTTCGGCCTGCCCAACCGCATGGTCAACCCCTACCAAGGCTGCCGCAGCAGCGTCGCATGCTTCGAAAGAGCCTGGCCCCACTCCAAACCCATGTCATGGGCCATGGGCGTCTCCACGTCGGCCCCCCTCGTGCAGCACCCACTTATGGAGGGCGATTGGCCACAACCCTATCCACCGCTCTATACCGTCGGCACCTCCGATCGAAGCTTTGGCCCCGGTGACATCTATCTGACCTGCCGTCTCGACGGCCCCAAGGCCCAAGGCCACTCCGCCGTCTTTACCGTCCGTGCTATGCTCGAACGCGCTCGACGCGCCTCTGATCCCCTTCGCGGCGTCCCGCCCGAATTGGCCGTCGCCCTGCTCGACGACGCTCCAACCACACCCGACGACGTCGACAATAACCGAGTCTTCAACCTCAATACTGACATTGAGTCGTGGCAATATCTACCCGGAACCATCGCTCCTCCCGATTCCCCCAACGCACGCTATGTCGACGACTACACCCATACCTTTCTTCAACTCACTGGCCAAACCGCTGCCCCGCAAACCCTCAATGCCGCTACCTGCCTCCTCGCCGGAGGCAACCTCATGGTCGTTTGCGACCGCCGCCCTCATGTCCGCACCAGCCAAAACGATTTAGACGCCGCTGCCGCACTCTTCAACGCCAGACCGCCCAATCAGGCCATCATTGCCCTGGCGACCTTCGGCGTCAACGGCGACACGCCCACCCCTCCCGATTACCTCTTTGACAACGACGGCACCGGACAACTCAACCTGCTCAACGGCGCCGTCTTTACCTCCCTGGAAAGCTTCAACGCCGTCACTATGTTCAGCGATGTCGCTACCCAACCAGCAAATCAGGCAAAAATTGTCGACTTCATCTCTATCGGAGGCACCGCTGCCATCGGACACGCCTTCGAGCCGCAACCCGACGCCGCTGCCGATAACGAATTCCTCTTCTACAACCTCCTCGTCGATGCCGATCTCGATGCCAGAGCCGACTTGACCTTCGTCGAAGCTGCCTTTTCGTCCCTGCCCTACCTCAGTTGGGCCGAACTCGTCATTGGCGACCCCCTCATGAGACTCGCCTACGGACCCGGCGAACCCGCCGCCTGGCAACCCGTCACCGGCGACGCCAACGGTGACGGACGCGTCGACATCAAAGACCGCCGCGCCCTCATGGTCGCCTACGGCGGCGTCCTCGATCACACCTGCCCCGACTACTACCAGAAATACAACGACCTCTGCGACCTGAACCGCGATGGATACGTCAATAGCAAAGATTTTCGCGTCTGGATGGCCGCCCTCTATGCTTATTAGACACCCTAAATGACTGACCCGACTTGACTTAGAAACACCGAGCCGTGTGTAACACCGCAAAATAAAAAGAGGCCGGTTTTTCCGTTGACCTCGCGGCTCGTTTCACGTAACATGAAACTGTATATGTGGCGGCTATCTAGCCGCTCCCTGTTCTGATGTAGTTCGTAAGGCACTTGTGAGAGAGAGAAGGACGCTTATGTGCGCCCCCGTTGTCTCTTGCAAGTGCTTTTTTTTGGCGCTGGCCTATCCGGCATGGACCAAGGCTATCGTGTGGATAGCCCTGCCCTGCCCTGCAAGGCAAGACGCCCCAAATGGGCTGATAGCAGCGGGAGGTGGAAAATGGCACGAAGGGGACTATTGCTCGTAGCGATCGCCTTGCTAG
>Ga0180432_10008253_pt1 | contig 13033 bp, 20 predicted proteins | sample SS_ome_10_FD_132414 | JGI IMG/M metagenome (GOLD analysis project Ga0180432, IMG submission 132414) | Hypersaline lake sediment archaeal communities from the Salton Sea, California, USA - SS_1_MS_2 metaG | ecosystem: Environmental > Aquatic > Non-marine Saline and Alkaline > Hypersaline >...
ATTGCAGTCTCTTCATTGATCCTGTTAAAAATCAATATTACTATAAAAATATTGAACAGGGTAAATCTTATTACATTCCGGTAACGATAGTTACCTGGGATCAAATGATACAGTTAGGTATAGAGTCAAGACATGATAAGAACATATCGATTCTTCCTTAAAAACTAGTGTTAACGAAAGCAACATATGTTACTTTCATTATACTTATTTTTAAAAAATAAATGTTAACGAAAATAACATATGTTATTTTCATTGAACTGGTTTTCTTATAAAAACCAGTGTTAACACGTCTCAAAATAATTATATATACTAAAAATGATATAATAGAATGATCAAAGCCGAAACAAGTACAGGCAATGATCAGGAGAAAACAAACTATGACAAAACAAAAAGAAATAGAAGAGGCAAATTTCAACCCGGACAACTATGTTTTTGACGAAGAGGTCGAATCCCCTAACTTTTTCAAGTTTGAAAAAGTAGGAGACAAGATCAATGGTATCCTGACAAACAAGGATGTATCAACTCGTTACGGTTTCGGATTGTACAGTATGCAACAGTCCGATGGGACTAGAATACGTTTCCATGGCTCAGCTCAATTAGATGATTTGCTGGAAGCGATTCAACCTCCTGAGATCATCGAGATAGAATATATCGATTCACAAGAGACACCGTCTGGAAATATGAAACTCTTCAAAGTAAAGCGTGGACGGAGAAAATAAAGAGGAATTTTCCCTCTTTATATTATGTAATAGTATGTAATAGTATGTAATAGTATGTATTTCTATTGATAAATATGTATCAATGCAGTCTATGTCATAAGGTCTTTACCCTGTCGGTCCCTTCGAAATCATTGAAGAAAAAATTCGATAATATTATGATCTATTGTCCTTTTTGTAACAGTGATAAAACATACGAGATCAGTGTGTATCATACTCATAACAAAGCGATCGTGACCAAACCTGTATCATCAAAGACCATTATCGATAGTTGTTTATGGACGGGGAAGAAAATATACAAGGTCTATACGTATGTAAACGGGGATCATGTCTTTATCGATAATAAAAAGACTCCTGTCGATGACGTGAAAGGTTTTATCAATCCGGTAATGAAACCTAAGCATGCTATTAATGATTATCTTGATAAGAGGAAATAATATGTCATTTATTCAATTCATTAAGCAACAGACCGGACTTGAATCTGATTATGAAAAAGCAGAAAGAGAAGCATATGAAAAAGAACGTATAAAACTTGCTAAGAAAGAAGGAAAGAAGCGTGCAATTCAAGAGATTAAGAAAAAGGATTGACCGGTACATGATCGATCATAAAGAAGAAATAGAAGAAACCAGTGCGAAAATGTCACAGGCAATGGTTGATGTTACCTATAAGATAAAATTCATAAAAGAAAAGGAGAAATGATCATTATGGAAAATGAAGAAATAACCAATACGATAATTCTTCTTAATGAAACTTTGAAGCAAATAAATTCAACCCTGGAATTAATTTCAGAAAAAATAGAAGATACGATAATAAAACTGGAGGATATAGAAATGGAATTACATTCAGTTAAACAAGAGATATCCTGGAGAAAATAAAAATGGGCTTGCGTGATCTAAAAAGAACATTATCTTCGGAGATGAAACTGTATCATACCGATAAGCATGCTTTCGGTATCGTCCAAATATGTAAACTTCTCGACCTGTTGAAAGAGGGTCATCTCATGCCTGTGCAGGAAGCAAAAGAAATACTGCAGGAATGGATAGATCATGACAGTATACCGGACAACCCTATCAAATCATAGGACGGATAGAGGATATTTCGTAATAGAAAATCATCGATTGCCAAATGGTGACAGGGCTGATGTTTTGATCTGGAGGGTAAGAGAAAATGAAATCTAGAAATGGGAGGAACTTGATAAAGGATGTTCAATGAAATAAGAAAATACCTGTCTTCAAACGATTTCTTTCATTTCTCGATGTATTTCAGAAAATACTGGAATATCCTGGGCAAACACATTATTATACAGAGCTTTCTCATATCGTTCATAGCAACAGCATGCATGATCATCGTATTCAAAGGAACGATTGATCCGGTTGTGTACATTATCGTCATTATCGGTGTCTTTCTGGCTCATATCGTGTATCGTTGCATGTTTGGTGAGGACAGTCAATATAAATACAGGAGAAATGATTAAATCAAGGAAAGCAACAGAAAAAAACATATCATTCTCATTCTTATCATAACAGTATGGATGCTTTATTTATCTGTCAATACCTATTCATCAATGATACAATCTCAGCATATCTCATATGATGAAAAAATGTACATGAGCCTATGTACAACAGCATCGGGTTTGACATATCCAGGGATGTATGATCTTGATCCCTTTGATCACATCATTAGCATATCCGAGTCGATCCTGTTCGAATATGTTCTTATGATCGTTTCATTATTGATCGGGATTCAATTATTTATGAAAAAGATTTTACATTAATTCATTAGAAAAACAAAAAAGAAATAGAAGAAGAAATTATTAAATAATAAATTCTTTATGAAAAATTAAATGTTTTTGACAATGAATACAATACCAACCAACATTTTTTATTTCTTTATCATGTCGAATATATAATCTAAACATTTTGGGATGATACGTTCTCTGTTGTTTGTCATTTGGATATGTTAATGAACAATCAGGACATCTCATTTTCAATCACTCTTTATCATTCTTATTATATGGTTTACTATGGAAAAGTAGTTACAGCAAAGATAAAGGTTACCAATAATCCACCTGTTAACCAACCTTCAATAAACCCTTTTCCCCAATCATCTAATTTATTCATCACATGGTTCAAGTGGATCACCATAAATAATTAAGTTTCCTTTATCATCCCAATCACATTCAAATGCTTGAATTGGTTGTTTCTGATTTATTTTGTTTTCCATTTTAATCACAATACTATGTATGTCATGCGTGGTATATATACTTTTCGGTGAAAACATACATAAAGATGATTTAACAGATAAGATAAAATAAAATTAATGTTAACATTAATCACACAACCTTAATAAAAACAAGAGCAATATTCAATAGGGCATGGGACGAAAAAAACAGTTACCTGTTATCGAGAAAAACGGTAAATTTTATAATAGGCTTACGAAAAATTACGTAAACGAAACGACAGCGAAACGGCTTAATTCCTTTTTCAGAAAAAACCCGAATGCGACCATGTATGAAGCATATGGACGACCCAGGTATGATCCATCAAAACCATGGGATCAACAGGCAAAAACTGTTAAGCAGATATACAAGAAGAGAACACAACTGGTCAAGACCCAAACACGAAAGGGAAAACCTATCTATTTCTCTCCAATCCAAAAAAAGACAGTCACACAGGCAACCTATAAGCGTATACGATCATTCGATTACAGAAAAGGATCGTTTCGTATCAACCTGTACAGGCTCACTGTCGATAAAGGACGTGTCTATCATATCATTACCTATCCACTGCAATGGTCATTCAAGGATCATAGCGATATCGATGCACATTTTGATTGGCTGATACGCAACTGGATGCAACCAGCTAAACAAATCATTTCTGATATCGAACGAAAACATCCTTTATCAAAGGTTGACGTTATGCATATAACGTTCAAGCATGGCATATTTTCAGAAACCATGTCTTCTCCCGGGGGAGTAACCGTAATGGAACAGCTTTCACCCAAGACAGGATTGAGATTTTTGCAAACGGAACTGGTAAGGGCTCGGACGATTTATCATACCTTGCTGAATAATTACAGGACGATACGAGTACAGAACGTTAAGATATACATCTATAGCTTTTCAACACAGAAAACAAAAGCGATCGCAGAGTCACGAATGGGTATATTCAAGAAACGTGTCTAAATGAAAATGGTTACTCTTGATATCGAGGGCTTTCGGGATTATCAACAGAAGCGAATAGAACCTTACCTTCTTGGGTTATACGATGGGGAAACGTTCACTTACTATAAAGGATCATTCTGTATCAGGGATTTTATCAATAAGGAACTGACGAAAAAAAATAGAGGAACGACTTATTATGTGCATTACGGTTCAATCTTTGATTTTAATCTGTTGCTTGAAGAACTCAATAAAAAAGAGTATCGTATCTATCCGATTAGCCAGGGATCAAAGATCATTAAAATGAAAATAACCGATAGCGGTGACAGAAACTGGTATGTACAGGATACATCAAGTTTATTATCGTTCGGGCTCGATGCCTTGACAAAAGCATTCGATGTTCAACATAAAAAGATCGAGATCATTAAAAAAGATAACAATTATGATCATAACCTGTATATGCTCTATAAGAAGAAACCTGATCAGGTACTGGAATATCTCAAACATGACTGCATGGGATTATATGAGGTCCTATCATCATTCAAGAATATCATTGAAAATTTAAATGGAAAGATGGGTCTTACTATTGCCAGTACAGCGATGAGATCATTTAAGAACGGGTACTGCAAGGATTTTCCAAAAATGGAATATCGATCGATCAATGATGAAATGAGACAGGCATATTTCGGAGGTCGAACGGAAATATTCAGGATGCATGCGAAAGAGTTAATTGATGATTATTACTATTATTATGATATTAATTCATTATATCCTTATGTTATGATGCATAACGAGTTTCCCTGTTCACGTCCTACTATCATGCGATATCCTAGCAAACAGGATATTTTTGAAAATGTAGGGATCACTAAAGCAAAAATTACCATTCCAGGATCGGAATATCTGCCTTGCATTCCGTCAAAAATAAAATCAGGATATAACAAAAAACTCATGTTCACTGTTGGCATATCATGCGGATATTTGGATAATAGTATTTTAAAAATGGGATATGAACAGGGTTATACGATAGAGCCTATCAAATCATTCTTTTTTAGATCAAGTGATCTTTTCAGTGATTATGTGAAAACATTCTATGATATCAAGAAAAGACAAAAAAACGGTACTCCGATGTATCTTATAGCTAAACTTCTGCTTAACAGCCTGTATGGAAAATTCGGTCAACGTCAGGATTCGGAAATGGTCATAAAAGACCCGTTCCCCAATAAAAAGAAATATGCCTTTAAGGATTATGTCGATTTTCAAACCGGTTGGGTACGGGTAAGCCAGGAGGGAAAAGGAAAACATTACCTTCCGCACATTGCAATACATGTAACGGCATTGGCACAGCTTGAACTTTATAAGACCATGAAAGAAATTTACGATAAGGGTTATCATCTGTATTATTGCGATACCGACAGCATCACGACCGATTACCGTAACCTTCCCGTTTCAGATCGTATCGGTGACTGGAAACTCGAAAAACGATTGCTTTCAGGTGAATTCATTCTTCCCAAAACATATCATACCGTTAATGATGATCATGTTGAAGAAATGCGAGTAAAAGGATATAACAAGACATTACGAGAAAAAATAGATAAGAATGCTTTCAGAAACGCTATTATAGATGATGATTACGAGGGCTTTACGGTTGAATCCGATAACGATCAGTTATTGCGATTGCGGGATTCATATAATCGATTCAGGTCATTTAACAGGCTTGATACGATCCGAAAATCAATAAAGACACGATACAATAAAAGAAAGATACTTGCTAATCTTGATACAAGACCTTTTGATATAAAAGAGATTGCTAATATTTAAATATGTTGAAATCAATACAAAAATTAGGTGAAATGTAAAAATGGCAGATATGGCTTCTAAAGTTATTGGTGTTGCAATCAGCTTATCCGTTGCGTTATCCGTTCTTGCCTCTATCATAGCTCCCGCTGTGGTCGATGCACAAACTGATGATAACCTTTCCTCATATGCTGTAATGATCGGTATCATTCTTCTCGTATTCGTTGCCGGACTTATTATGTATGTCTGGAACGAGTTCGGAAAGAAAGCAACGAAATAAGGAGGATCTTAGATTGACCTCTTTTAATCCTGATATGTTTCATGATGAGAACGTACATATCAGGAAATCATTTCTTTCTTATCAGATTAAAAAACGACATTTATTGTATTTTGTTTATCTTGGTGTTATCAACGGAATAATTATAAAGAACCTTTTGTATTAAATATTGTGAAAACCTTATGCAAAAAAAAATCATCTATTGCTTGCTGATCTGTTTTTATATGCTGACTATTGTTAATGTGTATCATGTTGATGCGTATCAGGATGGGGATTATTATATAGAAGACTTTGAAAGTTTTGCAAATGGAGAAAATGATATTAATAGTAGTATATCTGATTATGTTTGGTTAAGAACATTTGGAACCGGAGCGAGTGATATAAATAATGGTTATTGGGAATTTGGTCAAGCAACAGGTTCTATGACAACATATATCTATAAAGATACAACAAATTTAATAATAAATGGTACTTTAACAAGTTCAAATTCAATATCAAGTATTTCATTAGCGTTTTATAATGCTGAAAATGAACGATTATTTTATATTAATGAAAATTGGAATCATTTTGAATTTTATGCCGATGGTTTAGAAACTACAATAATTACAGGAATGGGAACAGTAAAAACATTTACTTTAAATGCTACATTAAATATTACAACACTTGAATATCATTTTAATTTATCTGTAAATGATGGTAGTTCTCAATTCTATTGGGATGGATGGACAGCGACTGAAAACAATGGTTATATATATAAAATAAGTCATACTCAAGGTAATTTTGGAAACGGAAAATTAAATTATATAAAAATAAATAATGAAGATTCACCTTTTTTATGGGAAAATATAGAATCTGATATAGAAGAAGGAAGTGTTACTCTTACGGGTAATGAATTATCTGCTCAATTATCCACATTTAATAATTTTGTTATAGAAAATGATTTTATTATTTCTTCAAGTATTAATCTAAAAAGATTAGCTTTATCAATAGGTGAAAATACTGATATAGATAATCTTGATATACAATTAAGAATAGGGGATAACGAACCTGTTTCTTATGATAATTATTATTCTTATGAAGAGAGATATATATTAGTATGGAATTTAAATCAAGAAATAATATCTTCTAATCCACAATTCGAAATTAATTTTATAAAAACAGGTGGTACTCCAGATATAAAAATATTATATACATCAATCGATAACGATAACGATGCCGATGTTCAATATAAATACAGTTATGAACTTGACAATTATAATGGAGTATATGATGGTGACATAACAGAAAATTATGATTTAATCTATAAACTATGGTATAACTATACTGATGATGATATTTACGATTATGGCGACCTCACAGATTATACAAAATCATGTAGTATAAGTTCACCCTCTGCCTATCAGGAACTTCTTGCTCAGGAATGTAACTGGATTGGATGCTGGAATATCGATACAGAATATATCGAAACACGTTTTAACGTGCGGACAACGGCAACGATAGAAGCCGTTGATCTTTATCTCGGAAGTGATCAATATGATCTCAACGGAGGCAACCTTGAATTATATCAATTATTCATCAATGGTGAGGATGCACAAGAGCCTGATCTATGGGTTCCTCTTGCCGATGGGAACTATATTCTTCGATGGCTATCCTGTAACATACCTCTTGATAATGAATATCCCTTGTTTGAATTTCGGTCATTATCAGGTGAATACAATCCACAGGCTGGAATACAGCAACCTCCTTATTTTAGTCATTGGGTAAGTGTAGGAACCTATAATAAATTTGAACGAGTTTCGAATATTTATGCTCATGGCATGCCCGGGTTGTTTGGTAATAATATTCTTGATGGTGAACAAGTCCAGTCAGAAATAGAAAATAAATGCATCTGCATGTGTTACTATACAGATACCTATGATCCCAATCCTCTTTATAATGATTCGATTATCGTACAACCGATCGATCAAACCGTTTATGAAGAATATGATGTTCTTACCATAACGGGAACGATATCGGCAAAAACACCTACTTCATATGTTCAACTCTGGAAAGATGATATGCAAATAACCGATCATGGATATGGAGGATCGGGCAAAAAAATAGATGATTATAATTTTCTCATGAATTTCCCTCTGAATAGTGAAAGTTATGATGGCTCCTGGGAAGCACATATTCATCGATCGGGCTCAAACGTTTCAACCTATGCCTTTACCGTTGAGGATAGGGATGATTATAACGGACATCTCTATACCTATCCCAATCCATCGGGAATAGGTGACAGCTTCACTGTTGGCTTCCTGTACAATAAGACTTATTATGATAACAATAACGGTATAATCCTCTGGGGACGGTATCAGGAGTTTAACGATAATTACCCTGTTGTTTTCTCAAATATTCAGGAAAATGGGGAACGATCCTATTCTCATAACAAAGCTCAAACCATGTATTTCTTTTTATGTGTAGATGATAACGGGGATTATACTCCTATTTCAACTCATACGCATTACGTGGGTGAATATTTCATACGAGAAATACGGGTATTGAAAGATGAACTCTATTTAAAAGAGGATTATGAAGGAAATATTCAGCCTGTAACTCAAACATTTGTAGGTTATCATTCCTACACCGGTTCGGATATTTACATCCTGGACAATGGTGATCGCTTATTTGACGTATCGTCCAATCCCAGTTTTGATCTTGACCATACCTATTATTCGAGTGGATATCATAATATTACCTTATCATTATATGATGGATCATCCTATACCACACTTGCAAGTGACAGTTTCGTTATCTATGATTACGAACCTGGAGCCGATATCGTACCCGGGATAAACTCGATCATTCCGGGGGAATACATGATCTTTCTCGGTTGTGCCCTTATAGTAGGTCTTGCTCTTGCACCATCAGGTCTTGTACTGAGTTTTAACAAGAATTTTAAAACACAGATAACGATCAAAAATGAGATCATCCTGTACATATCTATCATAACAGGATTTATAGGATATGTCTTAACAATTCTCTGGGGAATCTTTCCCTGGTGGACAATATTCGCTTTATTATTCATTCTCATACTTGTATTTGGAATAAAATGGTATTCGAGAAGTAGTGCACCGGGAGAGTAAGGACGTGATCGTATAGGAACCTCTAACAGTGCCTTTCTGATAAAAACCCTTCTCTTCATATCGATACTGTTTACGATGGTCACGCTTGCTCATTCTCTTGCTCTCGTGGTAAAAGGAGATCAATCGAATACAACTGTTGACACTGATCTCTTGCTACCAGGGGACGATATCGATACGTCAAGAGAAAACGATGAACAGAACTCATCGGAGTTTGATATCAGCGATCCTCTTCAAGTAGCTGGAGCTATATTAATAGGAATCGATATGCCGATGCCCATGCCTATTATTGTCACTGCTTTCAATGCCGTTTGCATTTCCGTAATCGTTTATATTGTCAGTGAAATGATCCGTCAATGGGTACCATTCATTTAAGGAGAAAAAAGAAAATGGAAAGCATCATAACCTATGATACAACACAATTCGCCATGGTCTTTCTTTTGCTCATGGTCATGTATTTTCTCTATATGGGATATGGCTTGAAAGGTTCCCGGGGAGGTTGGTTTCTGATCTTTGGAGGATTTTTTACGATCTCGTTATTTCTCATGATCGTATCAACCTTTGAAGGAATTTGGTGGTTTGCTTCCCCTGGGATTATTCTGTTTGCTATTCTCGTTCTCAAGGACGGTGTGATCAAGGCATTTTATGAAAGCAAGGAAGCAGAAGAATAATTATTTAACAATACTTATAAATAAAAGTATGTCTATATCATGCTATTAAATATCATACAGGAAAGATGATCATGTCTAAACATACTAAAACAAAACAGGTATCATCTGAAAATTTTATCAAAGCTAAAATCATTAGAGGGAATCGTCAGGTACGAGAAATCAATGTTAAGGCATCGAAACGATTCAGGGTTGGAAACGATACCTATATTATCAAACCTGAATGCATACGGACCAAGATCATTAATGGCAAGCTCGAAAGCGTGATCTATTATTCTGAGGGAAATCCAAACCCGCATGATTTCACTCCTAATAAGAATAATACATATCTGAACAAGGGATTATCCATTAAAGAATTCAACACACTCTATGGAGAGGATTTATATGATATGCTTGTCAAGATACAATCAGATAAAAAAGCCATGTATCTTATCATCCTGTATATTTTTGTCAATGTATTCGCTGTGATCACGCTTATTTCAGGTTTTTTCTAGGAGAAGAAAGATATGAAAAACAATACATTGCCGGACGGAATCACACAGGAAATGATCGATAAGAATCCGCATCTTTATGCCGAGATCAATATTGTAGAGAAAAAAACCGGAATGATCCGATCCTTTATCACGTATGCAAAGGATCAACGATTTACCTATGAAAATTTCAATTATGAACTGCAACCCGAGGGAATGAATCTCATTCCGATAAAAAACAGTTTTTGTCCTCTTTATGTCTTTCTTGAAAAACATAAGAATCCTGTTGATTTCAAGAACAAGAACAAACATGTTCCCGGTCGTGTTCTCTCGTTACTGTATGATCTCGATACCTATCGCATTCTTATCCAAATGGAATTTAAAAAACTCAATATGATCCTGGTCATTCTCGGAATAGTATCAATTATTGTTTTAGCCGTTTACGGTTATATTAATTTCACCGATATGCCGATCCCGGGAGTACGATAATCATGGGATTATTAAAGAAAAAACAAAAACCTATTAAGGAAACAAAAAAGGAAAGCCCGGGATTCACCAATCCTATTCAGGCTATTTTTACTCCGCAACAGGGTCAGAACCCGATTACCGACAGTGAACGACTGATCAATGCATGGCTCGATGAAAAAAAACTGCATATGAAGACAACACTTACACAGAATCAGGTCAACAGTGTCACTATATTATATTCGCTTGCCGTTCAGTTCAATATCGTTCCCTTAAAGGATTTACTCGATAACTTTATTAAATTCATGATCAGCAAGGATTCGGCATCGGCTAAACAATTAGTAAGCATTCTTGAAAGCAGGGGACTCATGGATCAATCAGATGTACAGGCTATCTCGAAATTCGCTAAATAAAGGAACTGATCGGTTATGTCTAAACCTGTCATGAAACAATTCAGGAACCGAAATGATTTTCTTTTTGGATCGTTCTATATCGATCAGGGTCATAACTGGATCAGTATACATGGTCGATTGAAGGATAAGGAATGCGACAGTCAATTTATGAGAATCGAATGGATTTGAACAGTATGAAACGAAAAAAAATGAGTTGTCCGATATGCGATAACATATTAAAATACAGAGGCAGTCATATCTATTATTGTAAAATCTGTTGTAAGGTATGGGAAATAAATTGAAAAATTTTATTTTTCAAAAACATTCATTGAGGTGGTACCTATAGAGAATGTTGTGATTGGCATCTTTGGATTCAAAGGCTCGGGAAAGACCCTTCTCATGGTGCTTCTGGCATATATCGAACATCTGTCAGGAAAGCGTATTCTTATGAACATGCGTGATCTTTCCTTTCCTACAGAGATCATCGATCCGGATGATCTTATCTCGCTTGCGTCCTGGCTTTCGGATTGTACGATCTGTATTGACGAACTGCATACCGTTGCGGATTCACGAAAGAGCTTGCGTGATCAGAATATCGGTATTTCAAATTTCTTTCTGCAAAGCCGTCACAGGGGAACGAATATTATTTACACAGAACAATTCCAGGGACAGGCAGAAAAACGCATACGAGACAATACCGATATCAAGATAGTTTCGACTAATCTGCAGATCGACAGTGATAATGACGGTATCTTTGACATGTTTGAATATACCATTATGGATATGAGACTGCAAACAGCCAATACGATAAAGATTTATGGCAAGCCTGTTTTCGATATGTATTCCTCTTCTGAAATTGTAAATATTTATGACGCGAAAAAACTGGAAAAGCTCAATAAGCAAAAAACAAGGTATTGATTATGAAAAGACAAAATATGTTAGCTAATGAAAAGAAACCGGAAGGTTTTACCCTTGAAATATTCCTTTTATTTATTGGAATTATGGGTCTTTTTATCTATAATTCCATAACTCTTCCCTTTCCCCAGAACATAATCGTCCTTATCTCTTCATGTCTTGGTCTGGGAATGGGCTTCATAAAGACCGTTTACAAAGCCTACAAGCTCAAAACGTTCAAACTAGACTCACAGGTCGAACTTACCTATGTTCTCTATCTGACTGTACTTCTTTCCTTGATGATGATTACTATTCTGTTCTTTACTCAATCATTGATTGTTTTTATTCTTTCTTTCCTGATACATGCTATCATGATAATTATTATCTACAAACTCTTACTTTTTCATATCGAACGATTAACATATCTATCAGATAAGGGAAAAGAAAAAATAGAAGAAAAAATAAGCAATGGCATACATTCCATGATGGGTTTGAACGATGACGATTAAGGAACTGATCGGGATCAAAGATCAACGGGGACAACAGGTAAGCGACAGTGCAGAGAATGTGCTAAGATCATTAGGCTCTATTTTGAAACGTTTCTGGAATGATAATATGAAAAGAAAATGGTAAATAATATAAATAGTTATTAGTAAAAAATAAAAGAAAAAAAGTAAGATAAAAATTTCTTACCTCGTATCAGAAATAATAAACCATTCTGCCTCCTTTTTATTAGCATGAATCGTGATGCTGTCATATTGAGCCGTTAACGATTGAGTACCTGCACCATTAATGTTTTGAGTTGAATACCCATCAATATCAACCCTGTTACCGCCTCCTAAATGGAAAATAGTCAATGTCATTCCATTATTATCCGTTGCATCGGGTAAATCAATATCAATATTTCCTGGAGACGAATCAACATAAATAAAATTATCAGCACTGGTCACCGTATAATCTCGTGATGTCGTAACATAACCTCTTTGAATGCCATAACCTGCATGAACTGTATCTTTTCCTGCATTGACTTTTAAAACATCATATTCGTTATCACCATACACAACAAAATCTACA
>Ga0180432_10008254_pt1 | contig 13032 bp, 11 predicted proteins | sample SS_ome_10_FD_132414 | JGI IMG/M metagenome (GOLD analysis project Ga0180432, IMG submission 132414) | Hypersaline lake sediment archaeal communities from the Salton Sea, California, USA - SS_1_MS_2 metaG | ecosystem: Environmental > Aquatic > Non-marine Saline and Alkaline > Hypersaline >...
CCTTCCATTCCAAATGCCTTTACAATTTTATTTCCGGCAAAAGTTTCGTGCAAAGTAGACGTTAAGCCTCCCATGGCCTCCTGCGTACGGGTAGTGACCTTACGCACCTTTCTTCCCAGCATAACAATGGGAAAGAAAGCAAAGGGCAAAACAACAACCGCGATTAAGGCCATCTTCCAATCCCGGTAGAAGATGACAAATATCAATCCGATAACGGTAAAGAGATCTTTCAAGGATCCGGTAACTGCAGACGAAACCATATTCTTAATAATGTTTACATCATTTGTTACCCGCGACATCAGAACTCCGGTCTTTTCTCTTTGAAAAAACGAAATAGGAAGGTCCTGAATTCGATCATAAAGACGGTTTCTAAGGCGCCTGATGATATTCTGCCCCACATAATTCATAAGATACTCTTGCCAATACATGGCAAAACCGAGCACTAAATAAATCGTTATTACCGCCAGGGGAATCAGCTTAAGCATCCCGATATCTTTATTTATAAAAATATCATCGACAACCGGTTTTATTAAAAAAGGAATAGCTGACCTTGCACCGGCGATCACCAGCATGCATATCATGGATAAAAACAGTTTGGGCCATTGATCTTTTATAAGCAACAGCAACCGTCTGTTTCTGTCTTTTATGATCGGTTCTGAAAATATTTTCATGATTCTCAAACTACAAATCTCGCCATTTCGTTAGATATCGCGCTATTTTTTGGACAAAAACAATGTGTAAAAAACACGATGCTCGTTACCGGTTTCTGGATACGATTTACTGGCAATTGAAATGTCCATTTGCATCTTTATTCATGCATCATACAACATTCCAATGGCTATATCGGCAACACGTTGAGAAGCACCCGGACCGCCGAGTGCATCTTTGACTTGCATCAATTCGTGTCTTAACTTTTCAAGTCCGGAAGCATCATCTAACATATGAAAGACCGTGTCTGCTATCCGGATAGGAGATGCCTGTTCCTGGAGCAATTCGGGAACAATCCTTTTGCCGGTAATAAGGTTGACCAGGCCGATGTGTTTGACCTGTATCATTGCCTTGCCAAGCCAGTAGCTTATGGGAGATACTTTGTAAATAATTACCATAGGTGTTCCGTAAATTGCGGATTCAAGAGTAACCGTGCCGGATGCGGCAATGACAACGCTGCTTCTTTCAAATATTTTTCTTACATGTGCGGATACGACCTCAAAATCGACACTCCCCCTGTGTTTGGTAACAATTTTTTCCACGGTTTTTCTTTCCACGCCGGGTGCAAGTGAAATGATAAATTTTACATTTTTAATCCTTTTGAACAAGATTTGAGCAGCACCCAGCATGATAGGAAGATGCCGTGCAATTTCCCGATCGCGGGATCCTGGTAAAAGGCCTATGACAGAGACATCATTATCAGGATTTTCAAAAGCCTTTTTACCATAATCAAAATTTGTATCCAGTAAAGGATGTCCCACAAATGTTACCGGAATATCATGTTCTCTGTAAAAGTCTTCTTCAAAAGGCAGGATAACTGCCATATGATCCACAAGTTTCCCGATCTTTTTTACACGGCCGGGTCGCCATGCCCAAATCTGTGGGCTGATATAATATAACACCCGTATTCCAAGCTTTTTGGCCAAAGCTGCCACATTAAGGTTAAAATCAGGGAAATCAATCAGTATCAGAAGATCGGGAAGCAGTCTTTTAAGAGTTTTTTTTGCAACAGCCAGCCCTTTGAGCAGATTGGGTATCTTGGAAAAGGCTTCGGTTATCCCCACAACCGAAATCTCTGAAGCATCAACTAAAATTTCTACTCCTGCATTCTTAAGGGCCTGTCCGCCAATGCCGCAGAAAAACAGGGCATTGTCTCTTTTCCGCATGGCGGTTACAAGCCGTGATCCGTGAAGGTCACCGGAAGCTTCACCCGCGATAATCATAATACATTTTTGTTCCGAAAGCGGCTCCATACCATTGCTAATGCAAAAAACGGCTGCTGGTATCACTGATTTGCTTCATAATGCTCAAAGCGATCTTTAAGGCATCACGCCCCATCTGCCCCGTGACCTCCGGAGCTTCACGTCTTCTTACCGCTTTTACAAACGATTTTAATTCATCTTCCAGCGCATCTCCCTTTGCAAAACTTAGCTGTTTGATTTCCATGCCGGGGATAAGACCACCTTCAATGTTATCGTTCTGTTGAATAACGGTAATTCCCTGATTTGCAAAATCGACGGATATATAGGCATTTTTTTGAAACAACCTGATCTTCCTTTCATTTTTGGTCGATATTCGACTGGCGGTAACATTGGCGATACACCCGGTTTTAAACTCAAGACGCGCATTGGCTATATCGACCTGTCCGGAGATAACAGGAACACCTGCCGCATGGATACCGACGATTTCCGACCGAACAAAGTTTAGTATAATATCAATATCATGAATCATTAGATCGAGCACAACACTCACATCTGTACACCGGTCCTTGTAAATGCTCAATCGATGTGACTCAATGAACATCGGCTTTTTAATAATATCCTGGATGGCCACAACTGCCGGATTAAATCGTTCCAGATGCCCAACCTGGATAATAAGACCTCTCGACTTTGAAAAACGGATGAGATCGTCGGCCTCTTCAGTGGTTTCCGACATCGGCTTTTCTATCAGTATATCGATATTATTTTCTAAAAAATCCTTGGCAACGGAAAAATGAGCCGGTGTGGGGACAACGATACTGACGGCATCGACTTTTCCAAAAAGGTATTGATGGTTTGGATATGCCTTTGTATTAAACTTACTGGCAACCTCCTCGGCCTGGGATTCGTTGATATCCACAACGCCGATAAGTTCAACGTCATCCATCCGGGCGTACTTTTCAGCATGAAATCTTCCGAGATAGCCCGCACCCACAACACCCACACGCAACTTTTTCATAACTTTTACTTTTCCATAGCAACCACGGCAATACCATATTCGTCCGCCATGTCGATCATCTCTTCCCTGTCAAAAACAACCGCCTTTCCGGCTTCAACAACGAGCACCCCTGCTCCTGCTTCAACCATGGTTTTAATTGTTTGCACACCGATTGCAGGGATGTCAAATCTTATGTCCTGGTGGGGCTTGCAGACTTTAACAACCACGGCAGTACCTTTGCCAAGCCTTCCGCCCCGCATGATGGTCGCATCGGTCCCATCAATAGCCTCCACTGCCAGAACAGATCCGCCTCCGACCACCACGCACTGGCCGATATCAAGACGCCCGATTTCCTTGGCCACTCTCCAGCCGAGTTCGATATCATTCTTTTCGGATCGAGTCGGTTTCCGTCTTGTCCAGCAGCCTTCTATCGCTAGAAGATCCGGCAGTAGAAATGTTGAGGGCTTTATTTCAATACCCTCTTTTTCAAGAAGTGTGACAAAACCCCTTAACAGCCCGTCATCGTGGGTATGCCGCATGCCGGCAATAAGGGAAATGGCTTTGATGTCGGGCCTTACGTCCGAAAACATTTTCGTTTTTGTTATTGCTCCCATCATCACCGCCTGGCTTACTGCGTTCTTTTTAAAAAACTTAATAATCCGCTTAATCTGACCGAGGTGGATCCATTCAATAGTATCAACATGCTCTTTCAAGCCGGGATCCGTCTCATTATGATAAGCAACTGCATAAATGATAAATCCTTTGAATTTGGCCGCCTTTGAAAAAATGATGGGAAACTGACCGCCCCCCGCAATAAGTCCTATCCGCATAGTATCTTTACGAGACCTTTGCAAAACGCCCCTTTTTGGCCGATTTATGAGTATACAGATTATAGATTTGTTATCTTGTAATCCCGCGCCGGGAAGATTTTATAAAATCAATCAGGTTGACAACCTCGGGAATCTGTTCCACCTCCGCTCTGATTCTTTCTATGGCCTCATTTAGAGTAATCCCGATGCGGAAAATAATCCGGTAAGCTTTTTTTAATAAAGATAATGTCTCTTGTGAAAATCCGTGGCGCTTCAACCCAACAGTGTTTAAGCCATGGAGTTTTGCCCGGTCACCCGATGCAATAACATAGGGAGGGATATCTTTTACCACCGCTGATTTACCGCCCACGTATGCATAATTGCCGATCCTGACAAACTGGTGTATGGCCACCAATCCGCCGATGGTGGCATGATCGCCGACAATAATATGTCCGGCAAGTGTTGCGTTGTTTGCAAAAATAACTTTTTTTCCGGTCATACAATCATGGGCAATATGGGTATAGGCCATTAAAAAGTTCTCTTCACCGACTTCCGTGAGGCCCCCGCCGAATTCCGTTCCCCTGTGTATCGTTACAAATTCACGAATAATAGTTCCGCGTCCGATTTTGACATCGCTCTTTTCACCCTTAAATTTCAACGACTGGGGAGGAGCCCCGATGGCGGCATACTGAAATATATGGCAATCCCGGCCGATGTTAACATAGGGTTCAATAATGACATGAGGCCCGATAACGGTTCCGGCTCCGATAAACACATTTTTCCGGATAATGGAATATGGCCCGACTTCCACGTTAGCATCCAGTTCGGCCTTTGAATCTACAATCGCAGTTGAATGTATCATTGTTTTTCTCCAAAAGAGGCCATCAACTCAGCTTCAGCCACCCGTTTTTCATCAACAAAGGCCATTCCGGACATCTTGAACACCTTGGCTCGCTGTTTTAAAAATTTTATCTCAAATATAATCTGATCCCCGGGGACAACCGGTTTTCGAAATTTGACCTTATTCATCCCCATAAAATATATCAGCGAACCTTGTTCTTCTTCGGGCAGTGATTTGGCAGCCAGCACAGCGCCGGCTTGGCCCATGGCCTCGATCATAAGTACTCCGGGCATAATCGGACTTCCAGGGAAATGACCCTGGAAAAAAGGTTCGTTGATGGTTACGTTTTTTAGAGCCACCACCTTTTCGCCGGGAACCAGTTCAAGTATGCGATCAATCATGATGAACGGATACCGGTGAGGTAATAAGTTCATAATTTTTTGAATATCAAAAGTTTTTTTCATTTTCCCTCTCCGATCCCTCAATTTTATTTAATCTTTTTTCGATTTCCTGCAGCTTCTTTTTAAGCTCCGGAAGAGTGGGTAGAATCTTTTGTACCCTTAGCCACAGTCGATGAGGTATTGCCGGTGATCCTGACACTGTTTCACCGCTGGGTACCGACTTTGCAACTCCGGACTGGCCGACGACAGTCACATCATCCCCAAGTATCAGATGGTCCGCAATTGCTGCCTGTCCGGCCAGTATGGCGTTTTTCCCGATGCTAACACTCCCTCCAATTGCAACCTGGGCCACAAGCACACTATTTTCACCCACGGTTACATTGTGAGCAATGTGAACAAGGTTATCTGTCTTAACTCCGCTTTTTATCCAGGTTTTACCAAAAGTGGCTCTGTCAATTGTATTTCCCGCACCAATTTCCACATCATCATCTATTTGGACCATACCGGTATGGGGAATCTTGTAATACTTTTTTCCGTCCGGAGCAAAACCGAAACCGTCACTCCCGATAACGGTCCCGGCATGTATAATCACCCGGTTTCCTATTGTGCAGCGCTCAAGAATTGTCACATTGGGGTAGATCCTAACATCGTTTCCGATGACAACGTCGTCGCAGATAACCACATGGGGAGAAAGCGCAATTCTATGACCCACCGTGACGTTATTTCCAATCACGACAAAAGGAGCAATCGATGCTTCCCGGCCGCATAAAAAGTTATTTCCGATATACGAGAACGAACTTATACCGGGTTTCGGTTTTAAAGGAGGATGAAAAAGGTTCAAAACCATGGCAAAAGCAAGCTGGGGATTGTCTACCTGTAGAATGTTTTTTGTCGAAGCTTGAAAATCGCGTGGAACAATAATCGCCCCGGCATTGGTTTTATCAATCTTTTTTAAGAATTTTGCATGACCGGCAAAGGTTATTTCATCACCGGCAGCATCATCGAAAGGCGCAACTCCGCAAATATTTATATTCTTATCTCCTTTTACCTCGCCGTTGACAACTTCGGCTATCCTGGCCAGTAACAATTCCATTTTAAATTATACCTGGTGGCTTCAATTATTTTTTCTGAGTCTTTTTATTCTTTTCAGCGTTCCGGGCAAAACTGGCATTGTATTTCTGAATTAACCGGTCGGTTATATCGATGGTGTTCGGGGAATACATCACTCCGGCCTCCCGCTTTTCTAGAATAAGAAGAAAACCTTCTTTTTTACCCATTTCATTAATAATCTTTAAAACTTCTTCCTGGATCTGGCCTACAATTCTTTGTTCTAGCTCTCTCATCTCAGACCGATATCTTTTTTCTAGGCTTTTGATATCATTGATTTTTATTCTTATTTCACGTTCTCTCTCTTCCCGCATCTCCCGACTCATTACAAGCGCTTCGCGTTCGAGCTTATTTTTTGCTGCTTCGATTTCTTCTCCCTTTTTCTTAAGACCAGCTTCTAGGTCTTGATGCCGTTTTTTGATTTCAGCTGCCGCCTTTTTGCCGGCACTTGATATCTTGAAAAGTCTCTGAAAATCCACAATACCTATTTTGGCGACATCTGCTCCATAAGAAGACGCAATTAAACAAAAACAAATTATTGTTGCCATAAAAGTCACTTTACACGTCCGCATGTTACTCCCCCTTCAAAGATAATCTAACTGCTTTTTTATTGAACTGCTAACTCACCTAACCATTTATAGTTAGACACTAGTTATCAAAAAGACGTACCCATTCCAAATTCCCACTGTGCCCCTGATCCCTCGCTATCAATTATATATCCTCTCTCAAGGCGTATAGGACCCATGGGAGAATACCATCTGAAACCGAATCCCGCGGTTTTTCTCAGATCGCCCAGGTCTATACTTTCACCGTCATTATAAACATTTCCCGTATCATAAAAGAGAAGGCCCACAACCCCTTGTTTCTTCAGCACGGGAATTAAAAGCTCTGCATTAAATTGTACATATTTGTTTCCACCGATTTCATCGCCGTTTTCATCCAAAACGAAAACGTCTCGCCAGTCATAGCCGCGTAATGAGTTAAGTCCTCCCAAATAAAACCGTTCATAATCCGGGAGGATTCCGCCTGAATTTTCCTCGACATAGCCGATTTCGCCGTGCAGAAAAGTCACAATATCCCAGAACACGGGTATGTACCATCCGGTTTCCCCCAGATATTTTGTAAAGGTGACATCTCCGCCAAGTCCGGCATATTCCACTGATATAATGTGCCGAGAACCTCTTGTGGGATTAAATCTTCTGTTCCTCGAGTCGTAAATCAAGGAGGTTGTTATACTGCTTGTAGTATTCTCGCCTTCCAGTTCTTTAATGGATACCGAAGCATTTTCTTCGATATTATCTATATCTGAAACTTCGTAAGAATAACCAATAGATGCCCGCAAAAATTTATAGACAGGGTAACTGAATCTAACACCTGCTCCCTGACTGTCCCTGTCATACGAATCATAATCGGTCTCCCAATCAAACACATCTAATCTTGCTGACAAAGGAATATCAAACAGCCAGGGTTCCGTAAAATTTAGTCTATACAGAGTTGTGGTCCCTCCGAGTTGGGCGTCAAGTTTAAGGATCTGGCCACGCCCAAATAGGTTGTTCTGGGAGATGGAGACCATGCCAAAAACATTTTCCACGGTGCTGTAACCGGCGCCAAAAGAAAAAGTGCCTGTGGGCTTTTCAGTGACGTCAATTTTTAAAATCACTTTATCGTCGGAACTTCCCTTGACGGTGTTAACCTTAATATCCTCGAAATAATCAAGCCGGTAAAGATTGCGGATGCTTCGTTTTAACCCTTTACCTTTGAAAAGTTCCTGTTCATACACCATAAGTTCACGACGGATAACCTTGTCCCTGGTCTTTTTGTTCCCGCCAATAACAATATTTTCAAAATAGACTTGGTTACGTTTTGCCACAACATAGGCAATATTAACTATCAATTCATCAAAATTTTTGTCAATCCTGGGAGATATTTCGGCATAGGCGTACCCCTCATCTGAATATAAATCCGTAAGGGCCAGCACATCGTTACGAACGATTTCACGGTTATAATAGGTTTCCTTGGTAATTTTTAGTGTTTTCTTTAATTCCTCCTCGGGTAAGACAAGGTCACCGGTTACGTTCACGTTATTGACCTTGAACCGTGGCCCTTCATCAATTTTTATTGTAATATCTATCCAGTTTTTACGAAATTCAATTTGCGGTTCCCCTACCCTGGCCTGGATATAACCGTTGTTGTAATAAAAAGCTGAAAGTTTAGCGATATCCTGTTCAAGATCCTCCCTGTTCAGAGCTCCGGATGAGGTCATCCACGAAAAGAACCCCTTTTCAGACGTTTCCATCATTTTTTTCAGTTTTTTGTCTTTATAAGCATTGTTCCCTTCAAATTTGATATGTCTTATCAGAATATTTTCACCCTCTTGGATAACGAATTCCAGGTCAGCCTGATTAGTTTCCAGCTGACTAATATTGTAAGTGACTTTTACATTATGATAGTTCTTTTCTTTATAAAGCTCTTCTATGCGTTTAATGTTACTGCGAACCTTGAATATATTCAGTATTGAACCTGTACGGATACTTAAATTTTCTTTGATTTCGTCATCCTTATAGACCTTGTTGCCCTGGAAACGTATAAGCCGGATACTCGGTTTTTCCTTTACCCTGAATATGATTACCTTGCCTTGGGGGCTTTCTTCGGCCTCAATCCGGATATCTTCAAAATATCCCATCGCATATACGTCCTTAAGGTCTTGAGAAAGGCTTTTGGTAATATATACGTCGCCGGGCTTTGTTTTTATAACCTCTTTGATAGCGTCCGCCTCTATACGCTTATTACCGTCAACAAGCACTTTGGCAACCTTTTCCCGCTTAAAAAGTTTCATGCTCATATCCCGGACGAGCTGCTTCACAATTCCGAGCAAGTTTTCTATGCTTCGACCCTCTTTAACAAAAATACCGACAGGCCCTTCTTCAAAAGATTCTATCATCTTTGTAACCAGGATGAATTTTTGCCCGATCCATGTCAAGTTGCCCCAGATAACATAGTCGGCACCGCTTTTAAAACCAAAATTCCGGATTCCTTCTATAGTTAGAGTACCTTTCTCCTCTGCAAAATCAGGAATAATTTCCGGTTCCAGTATAACGACATCTTCCTGTTCGAGGTCTTTTTTGATCATATCCGAAATTTCGGTTTGCAGATATGAAAAGTCTTTAACCGCATGTATTTCAAATGGTAAAACCACCAACCGTATGGTTTCTAAGGAATGGGCCATATTCGGGGAAAAGCATAGTATTGAAATAATAATCAAACATAATCGTCTTAACATAGAACTCCTAATTGCCCCAATTCTCAGATCCATAAACTCAAAATTTTACCAGCTGTCCGTCGACAATTGTCATGCTGCGTGACATGTAAGATGCAAGTTCCATGTTATGTGTCACTACTATCAGAGTCATGCAAAACTCTTTATTCAACTCCAAAAGCAGGCTATGGACGCGCTCGCTGCTCCCCTTATCAAGATTGCCCGAGGGTTCATCAGCCAGAAGAATAACCGGATTCACAACAAGGGCTCTGGCAAGGGCAACCCGTTGTTGTTCACCCCCTGAAAGCTTTCCGACTCTAATATTTAACCTATCTTTAAGTCCCACCCTCACAAGAATCGCCTCTGCCGCCTCCCTGGCTTTTTGTTTGCCCAGCCCTTTAATCAATGCCGGCATCATGGCATTTTCAAGAGCGGAAAACTCTGGAAGTAAATAATGAAACTGAAATACAAAACCTAAAGACTCGTTCCGAAATTGTGCCAACCGGGCATTATCAAGAAGAAAGATATCTTCACCTTGGAAAAGATACGTTCCGCTATCCGGACGGTCGAGTGCTCCCAGCAGGTGAAGTAATGTAGACTTGCCGATACCCGACGCTCCGACGATTGCCAAGGTTTCGCCGGCGTTCAAATCAAGGTTAACCCCCTTTAAGATATCAATACGGGTACCGCTGGTGTTGAAACTCTTCCATAGACCTTTCACCGACAAAAAACGATCTGGAACAGACTTTTTGTCGTTTTTCTCGGGATTAACCATAACGGATCGCTTCAACAGGGTTGAGTTTGGAGGCCTGGCGTGCCGGATAGAGTGTCGCCACAAAACAAATCGCCATTGCAGCGCCGGCGATAATAAAAACATCCAGAGCCTCAAGTCGTACCGGAAGGGTTGAGATATAATACACATCTCCCGGAAGCTCGATAAACTTATATTTCTCCAGCAATTTGCACATGATAAACCCAAGGCATACACCCAGCGAAGTGCCCATGAAACCGATGATCATTCCCTTGAAAATAAAAATCTTCCTGATGCTGCTATCCATGGCTCCCATGGCTTTTAATATGGCGATATCTCTGGTCTTTCCCATCACCATCATAATTAAAGTGCTTGCGATGTTAAATGCTGCCACAAGAACAATAAGTGCCAGAATAATAAACATAACCGTTTTTTCCAGTTTAAGGGCGGAAAACAGATTGTGATTCATCTGCATCCAGTCCCTGGCCCAATAGGGAAATCCAACGTCAGCCAATATCTTATCTGCAATATGCCTGGCCTTATAGACATCATTTACCCTGACTTCGATACCGGTGATGGAATCTTTCATGTTCAAAATTTTTTGGGCGTCGTTTAAATGGATGTAAGCCAGGGATCCATCATATTCATACATACCCGACTCGAACAAACCCGCCACATGAAAACGCTTCATGGCGGGCAAGTATCCCATGGGAGAAATCATTCCCCGGGATGATATCAGGTAGACCGCATCACCCATGCCCAAACCCAGATTTTTAGCAAGCTCCTTGCCAAGAATGACACCGGGAACAGAATCGGTGGTGTCCTTTCCTTGATGCATCTTTTCTAAATTTAACAAGGCGGAACCATCGATAACCTTTATTACCTTGCCGGCCGATTCCGGATCTATGCCTCTTAAAACAGCCCCGGATACTCCTGAAGATGAACGAAGCATGATCTGGGTGTAAATAAAAGGCGTGGCGGCTTCAACTCCGTTTGTGTTAACAACCCGGCCCAGTATTCTGTGATAATCGGAAAAAGAATTACCATGGCGCATAATCACCACATGTGATTCAATTCCGAGTATACGGTTCTTAAGATCGGATTCAAATCCGGCCATTACTGCTATTACCACGATCAATGCCATTACGCCCACAGTTACGCCGGCAATGGAAAGCATGGTAATTAACGAAATGAAGGTCTCTTTTTGTTTGGCCCTTAAATAGCGGCCGCCGATGAAATATTCAAAAGACATAGTAATTACTGGTTATAGACTTTTATTAAAGAAACATCGACAAAATCTTGTCGATGTTGAAATGTCCCATATCAAGTGGTCAATGTCCATTTGGAACTACTTTTTTCTATATCCCATTAACCTAATATACATTACTTTTTTCAGCAGGTTTCATGTGCGGGAAAAGAATAACCTCCCGGATTGAAGCGGAATCGGTGAACAGCATGGTAAGCCGGTCAATCCCTATTCCCTCTCCGGCGGTGGGAGGCATACCGTATTCCAAGGCCTCGATGTAATCTTTGTCCATGTGATGGGCCTCTTTGTCCCCGGCTTCCCTGTCTGCAACCTGCTGTAAAAATCTCTCTCTCTGATCAACAGGATCATTAAGCTCCGAAAATCCATTGGCAATCTCATTCCCTGCAATGAAGAGTTCAAATCGATCCGTAAGTTCGGGATGGGTGTCACTTCTTCTGGAAAGCGGGGAAACCTCTACCGGATACCCGGTAATAAATGTAGGCTGAATCAGCTTTGGTTCCACCAGCACATCAAACAGCTTGGTGACGATTTTTCCCAAGCGCCCGGTTTTTGTAACCTTGATCCGGTTTGCAGCGGCGAAATTAAGTAGATCTTCCCGATGTTTTAATAAATCGGTGTCAATGCCCCCAAACTCCTCTAAGGCAGAAGCAAGAGACATTCGACGCCACTGGGTGCCTAAATCTATGGTGTTTCCCTGGTATTGTATTGAGGTTGACCCGGCCACCTCCCTGGCCACATGGCAGAACATCTTTTCGGTCATGTCCATCAGATCATCGTACCTGGCATATGCCTGGTACAATTCGAGCATGGTAAATTCGGGATTGTGACGGGTTGAAACCCCTTCATTTCTGAAACTTCTATTGATCTCAAAAACCCTTTCAAATCCTCCGATAACCAGGCGCTTTAAATAGAGTTCAGGGGCGATGCGTAAAAACAGGTCCATGCCCAATGCATTGTGATGGGTTACAAATGGTGTGGCTTCGGCACCACCGGGAACCGGCTGCATCATCGGTGTTTCCACCTCAAGGAAATCCCGGTCAAGAAGAAACGTCCGTATGACCTGAATGATCCGGCTGCGTTTCGTAAAAATACCCCGAACATCTGAATTCATCGTCAAATCGATGTATCGACGACGATAACGCTTTTCCGGATCTTTAAGCCCATGAAATTTTTCCGGAAGCGGTCTTGCTGACTTGCAGATAAGCTTAAATTCCTTGACCAGAAGTGTCCATTCCCCTGTTCTCGTCTTGAATATTCCACCGTTTAGTCCGACGAAGTCACCGATATCGAGCTGTTTAAATAGATTATAGGCTTTTTCACCGATTTTGTCTTTTCTCACATATGCCTGAAGCTGTCCGGTTCGATCCCTGAACCTGATAAAGGATGCCTTGCCAAACCGGTTTATAGCCATCATACGGCCGGCCACAATAAAAACAGGTTCGTCCTCGGTAAGTGAATCCGGTGCATCTTTGGCGGCTTTTTTGATATCGCTTACCGTATGCAAGACAACAAAATCGTTGGGATAAAGATTAATATTGTTTTTTTTTAAGTCTAAAAGTTTCTTTTTTCGTTTCTCAATGATATCGCTTTTTTTGTCCATAAGGATTCAACAACACGTCTGTATCATTTTAATTTTAAACAACGAGGTCAGCGTTGCATGTCAGAAAATCCGGTTTTTAAACGGGGCACTGTCCGA
>Ga0180432_10008255_pt1 | contig 13032 bp, 9 predicted proteins | sample SS_ome_10_FD_132414 | JGI IMG/M metagenome (GOLD analysis project Ga0180432, IMG submission 132414) | Hypersaline lake sediment archaeal communities from the Salton Sea, California, USA - SS_1_MS_2 metaG | ecosystem: Environmental > Aquatic > Non-marine Saline and Alkaline > Hypersaline >...
ACTATGGGCAAGTTCTTTGTGCCTTCCACATCCCACACTCCAGCCGATCGCCTTCGTGAATCGCTGGATAAAATTGAGCGAATGATGCCGAATCTGCGCGGCACCGGCGCGCAGGTGCTGAAACTAGCTCACATGTTCGACCAGGCCGCCGAGGCATTAGCGGAGCTAGAGGAAGCCGGCATGGACGTACGCGCCGAACGCGTCCGATTCGAGAGCGCGCAGAGACAGCTTCGCCGTCGAAGAGACCAATTTCTGGCCGAGGCTGGCGCGGAACTCGAAAAAGAACGAGCCGCCGTACGCCCCCATCGGGACCACTGGTGGTGGTTCTTAGACGAGGAAAGAGCTCAACAGCGAATGAGACAGCTGCGAAAGGGACTGATAGGAGGGTTGATAGGATTAGCCCTTCTGGCAGTCGCCTGGCTGGCCTACAATCGCTTCCTTGCCCCTTCACCTCAGGTGCGCAAAGCGTTTCAGCACAGCACCACGGGAGAGACGCTAGTTGGGGAAGGAGACCTGCGGGCAGCGATGGCCGAGTTTGAAGCAGCCACTGCACTGACCCCCGACGATCCCGACCTGTGGATCTGGCAGGGCGTGCTCCATTCCGCACTGGGCGAACCAGACAAGGCAGAAACAGCCTTCGAGACCGCCCGCGTCCTGTCCGAGAGCGAGCTCGACTTTCTGCTGAGCCGCAGCCTGACGTATCTACGCACAGGGAACCTGGACGCGGCCAGCACCGACGTAGAGCAAGCCATCCGCGAGAATCCAGACGCAGCGCGCGCCTACTACATACGGGCCAGTGTCTTCACAGAGCAAGGAGACTTCGCCGCCGCTATCGAGGATCTGGAGCGAACGGCAGATTTGGCCCGAGCGGCGGGAAACGTACAACTGGAGGCGAGCGCCCGTATGCAGCGAGCCATGGTGATGCAGATGTTCATGGCTCAACCCCCCCCATCACCCGAGGGAGAAATCGAGCCCGACGAGAGCACCGAGTGAGGCTGGGCGACCGACAGTAAGCTATCACGCAGGCAAGCCGTACACAGGAAGGAGTCGGGCAACTGGAGGTTATACTTGACGCAAGAGGAGGAACTGAAACACCTGAAAGCGGTCAAGGCCAAACACCAAGCCGACCTGATGCACAAAGCCAATGTCGTCGGTGTGGGAATCGGTTTTCGACAGCGCGAGGGGAAGCTGACCGACGAACCCGCCATCGTGGTCTCGGTGACGCACAAAGTGCCTGCCTCCCAGCTATCTCCGAGCGACAAGGTTCCGCGTGAACTAGAGGGAGTACCTGTAGACGTCCAGGCTGTGGGAAACATACGCGCGTTCCCATAGCTGGTTTTTTCGGATATCAGGACGGAACGAGCAAACCGAGAGGAGAGTGAGATGGCCACCGAGATGAAAGCTCAAATGAAGCAAGTTATGAACACCCACATCTACGAACTGCTGAGCAAACGCAACGTCGTAGGAGTCGGTCTCGGACAAAAGATCAGCCGGGGAGCCAATACCGGCGAGATGAGTCTCGTCATCTCGGTCACACGCAAGGTAGCTCCTTCTGCCCTGGCAACGAAAGACCTGGTGCCTCAGGTGTTGGGCGGCTTCAAAACAGACGTGGTGGAAACAGGCGTGTTACGCGCATTCCAGTTGGGGCCGCGCGACCGCTGGCGCCCCGTCGTACCTCCCGGTGTCACGATAGGCCACTACCAAGTCACGGCCGGTACTTTCGGCTGTCTGGTACGTCGGGGAGATGAGACCTTCATCTTGTCAAACAACCATGTCTTGGCCAACTCAAACAGCGGGCAGGAGGAGGACGCGATTCTCCAGCCAGGCCCAGCTGACGGTGGCACGGCCGGCGACGGCGTGGCCACGCTGGCCGATTACGTGCCCCTCGACTTCGGAACGGCTCCACCTGATTGCCCCAGCGCTGAAGGGGCAGCCAAGCTGCTAAACTACGTCGCCAGGGCATTGGGCTCCAGCCACCAGCTGCAAGCGGTGAAACAGACAGAGGGAATCAACAAGGTAGACGCTGCCCTGGCCTGTCCCCTTTCACCCGACACGGTGAGCAACGAGATCCTCTATATTGGTGCACCGACCGGTGCCGGAAAAGCCACGCTAGAGACAGAGGTACAGAAGACAGGACGCACCACTGGCCACACGCAAGGCACCATCGTCCAGGTTGATGCTACAGTGCGCATTGACTATCACGGTTCTACAGCGCTCTTCACAGGTCAACTGGTCGCAGGCCCAATGAGCAAGCCCGGGGATTCCGGATCAGCGGTACTGGACATGGAGGGACAAGTCGTGGGATTGCTCTTTGCCGGCTCCGATGTAACGACGATCATCAATCCCATTCAAGAGGTACTCTCAGCACTAAACGTGGAATTGGTGATCTGAAAACCTGTGGGCAACCGCAAGGGATGCCTCTACGGCGATCATCTCAGCCGGTGCTACGGATTGACTCCCATGTACGTCCCCGCCGCCTCGCCTTTGGCCAGGATGTGACTTTCCATCGCTGCCAGCACCTGCTCCCCCGTCGCGCCCGGAGCGAGGTCCAGGGGTGTATCTAGCGCGTAGAGGGTAAAGACATAATGGTGCACATCACCGGGAGGTGGATACGGACCGACGTAGCCGACCCTCCCATTGGTGCTCGTCCCCTGCAAGACGCCATCAGGCAATTGAGACTGCTGAGACGCTCCCTCCGGCAGACCGGTGACGCTGGGTGATATGTTGTAAACTACCCAGTGGAAAAACGGAAAGTCCCGGTCCCTCAGCAACAAGGCCAGGCTCCGGGTCCCATCAGGCAAGCCGTGCCAAGTCAGCTCGGGGGAGATGTTCTCCCGAAGGAAACCATGGCGCTCAGCGATCTCGCCCCCCGGATCAAAGGCGCGATCCGACAGGCTTACCACGAGGCCGTCGAAAACGGCCGTGGGGGACGGCACGGCAGGCGTGGGCATAGGTGACGTCGGAGCGGGCAACGGAGGGAGCGCAGATGTCATAGTCGGCGCGGGTGGAGGCGGCGTAGGGATCAAGGAAGAGGAGATGAGCGAGGGAGTGGACACCAAGGGGGAAGGAGTTGGACAAACAGTGGTTTGGAGGTCTGACGAGCTGCAAGAGACCAGCAGCACAGCGACGGTCAGCGGAAGGATGTACAGGACGACAGGGGATCTTCTCATCTACCACCTCACTAGATTGAAAATGTCATGTTCCGTTCGTAGTCGGCGATTCATCGCCGAGTCAGCGCACTGAAGGTGCGCACTACGAGCCAAACTGCCTTGCCATACACTGAAATTGGCCTCTACGATACCCTGGGGCCAAACATGACATTGTCGAACTAGGCACAGCTCTCAGCGATCCTAAGGTTCGTTCACCGAGGTGACTTCATCCAACGCGTTGTTGCCTTCGTCCAACTCAGCGACATCCTCATTCACGTCAGCGGTGGCCCGAGTGGTGATCCTACTATACCAACTGGGATAGACATGAGTACAGTCCAACGTCACCGTCCCTTCTGGTACCAATCCACCAGTCACGTTCCACTCACATGCCGGTGCCGGCGCGCTGACACTGGCCCACCATTCGACGTCAAATCCACCGGCGGGCTTAGAGCCCCGATTGTGAACGCTCACCTCCACGGTCGTGCTCTGTCCTTGGACGGGTGGAGCAGGATCGAACGTAACGGCGGAGATGACCAGGTCAGGTAGACCTACCCTGACCGAGATAGGCAGTTGGTTGGTATTGTTGGTCTCATCGCTCTCTGTGACCGTCTCGCGGGAGTCCACCCATGCCTCAGTGGTGTAATTGGCGTACCCCCCAAAGGTGTATTCCATCTGAGCTATGACTTCCTCTCCCGGCTCCAGGGTGAAGGATCCTGGCGCATCGGTGTACTCGCACCCCTCATGCACACAGACCCTCCACGCCCAGTGGAAGTTCTCAGCAACACCATCGCCCTGATTACGTAGCGTGGCGACAATGTGCAGAGGCATCCCTTGACGCGGGTCATCGGTGCCCACCGTAAGGTCAGAGATGATCAAATCCGGCGGAAGGGGCTCCTCCGTCGGTTCCTCGGTGGGTTCTTCCGTAGGCTCTTCGGTCGCTTCCTCAGTCGGCTCTTCTGTGGGCTCAGGTTCCTCCGTCGCCTCCTGCAGCACGACGATCTGGACGTAGATCTGACTTCCGAAGCGCACCCCGTCGGGACTCTGTAGTTGCCAGGTGGATCGATAGGTCCCCGGCGTAGCTGGCGCCACCAGATCCACACTGACGTCGGTGCTGGATGCGGGGGCCACCGACGGAACTTCCGCGCTCGACGGCCCGTCCATCGGCTCGCCAGAGACGAAAACGAGCTGAGTATCTACCTCCCAGGCGCAGGTGCCGGAGTTGCGCACACGCCACACTTTGGTGAAAGACTCACCGGAAGCCAACTCGGTGTCGTCGGGAATCGTGACGTCGGCGACGTAGGCTGCATTCAAGGTGCAATCCCCGGGGCCAGAGACATCAGGGACAGGAGTGCTGGTACCGGTTGGAAGCGGGGGCGGCGTTGGATCGGTCACACCCACATCCAGAGGCGTGGGGCTGGCGCTCTGACCCATCGCCGCCGGGGTCATGGTGGGGCCCTCTGTTGGTGTCGCACTGCTGGGTAGATTACAGGCCAACATCGCCAGCCCCAGGAGAACCCCGGGTAGCCACGTCAGGCGTCGGTCTTTCTCGACACGCATTCTAGCCTCCTTATATAGGACTATCTCGCTCACTTGGAGCCTCGGTTCCCAACACGTTGACAATCGCCCTGCCTCTGCTGCGAAATATGGTATACTATGACGTGAGCCGCCGCGCCTCTGCTAAGGGATCAACACTACGAGACAACTCGATCCCTGATGACATGATCCGGCAACCACACCTTGTTCAACAGATCCTAAAGGTCCCATTTTCGTCGAACGATACGCATCCGAAGTGTCAATCTGAAACGATTAGCCCCTTGGTAGATCAAGCCTTAGACCTTCAGGATCTCATAGCTGAGTAAATGGCAAAATGCGTGTTCTCATTTTCAGCAATGCCTACAGACCTACCGTCAGCGGCGTGGTGACATCTATCGCGCTGTTCCGCCAGGGATTAATAGAGGCTGGTCACGGTGTACACATCATCGCCCCCGAGTACGCAGATTACGAGGACGAGGAGCCGTATGTCTTCCGTTTCCCGGCCCTGGACCTACCTGAGGCCCTGGATCTGGATCTCTCCTTGGCGATCCCTCTCAAGACGACGATAGCGCCCACAGTGCGGGGAATCAAGCCAGCCCTAATCCATAGCCAACATCCTGTGGTAATGGGAGGGCTGGCAGCCACTTTCGCGCGCGATTTCAGACTCCCTCTGGTGTTCACCTTCCACAGTCGCTACGAACTATATGCCCAGCGATACATGCCCATTATGCCGAAGTTGGCCGGCCTGGTGACCGATGAACTTGTCAAACACTACCTGGAGAAATGCACCTACATCATCGCTCCGACGCCCAGCATTCGCGATTTCATTCTGCAAGAGTACGAAACCGCCACACCGGTGGAGATCGTACCGACACCAGTGGATCTAAGCCAGTACCACGATCTGGAGCCACAGCGCGTCCGCGCTGCGCTAGGGCTGGAGAAGGCAGAACTGCTATTATACGTAGGTCGTTTGGCGGGCGAGAAGAACCTGAATTTCCTGCTGCGGGCCTTCATCAGAGTTGCATCCCAGCGCCCACAGGCACGGCTACTGATCGTGGGCCAAGGACCGATCAGACACAACCTGGAACGCATGGCATTGAAGCTGGGACTGGGCAAGCAGGTGATCTTCGCCGGCGCCGTTCCACACAGCGAAGTCCCTCACTATGCGGCCGCCGCGGATGTGTTCGTCTTCTCCTCACTGGTGGACACCCAAGGATTGGTGCTCATTGAGGCAATGGCTGCTGGCACCCCTGTGGTGGCCGTGGAGGCACCCGGGCCGACGGATATACTGCGCGCAGGTGGAGGCATCCTCGCGCCGGCCCAAGAGGATGCCTTCGCTGAATCCGTACTAAAGCTATTGGCCGACAGACCAGGCCGGCGCGCGCTAGGAGAGCAAGCCGCGCAAGCGGCGCAGCGCTACACGGTTCCAGCCGCCACCGCCCGTTTGGTCTCTGTCTATGAGGCAGCCTTGGCGGCTAGGTGATTCCCCTACTTCGACTTCCCCCCCCGGTAGAAGACGCCGCTCTTCTCCTCAGTTCGATCGGTGGCCGGTGGCGGCTCGACGGACAGAGCTGAGACTTCGGCGCGCCATTCAGGTGTCATGTTTACGTCGAGCGCCGCCAGTGAGGCCTCCAGTTGCTCGACGTTGCGCGCGCCGATGATCGGCGCAGTGATAGCCGGATGCGTCATGACCCAGGCCACGGCCAGAGACGCGGGATGCACGCCACGCTCCTGGGCGTAGGCGGTGAACCGCTCAGCAATCTCGTAGTACACGGGAGCGCCATACCGCTTGATATACATCTCATTCTCCACCAGCCGTCCCTGCTCAGGCTTGCGTGTGGTGCCATACTTCCCGGCCAGAAGCCCTCCTCCCAGGGGGCTGTATGAGACGACACCCACATGCTCGGCCTGGGCCAACGGAAGGATCTCGACCTCGGCCTGACGCTTGACCAGGTTATACATAGGCTGTATGCATTCAAAGCGGGCTAGGCCTTCGTGAGCCGAGATGCCCAGCGCCTTGGCAATTTGCCACGCCGCCCAGTTACTGACCGCCGGATACAGAATCTTTCCCTGACGGACCAGATCATCCAAAGCGCGCAGCGTCTCCTCAATCGGCGTTCTGGAGTCAAACTTGTGGAGGAAATAGAAATCCAGGCGATCTGTCCCCAGGCGCTTGAGGCTGTCCTCCACCGCCAGCATAATGTGACGCCGCGAGAGGCCACCGGCGTTGACGTCTTTGCCGGCAGGAACCCCAACTTTGGACGTGAGGACAATCTCGTCACGACAATCCGAGATCAACTGGCCCAAGATCTCCTCAGAGCGACCGTCGGCGTAGACGTTCGCCGTGTCGAAGAAGTTAATACCCACGTCACGGCAGCGATGGAACATAGCCGCGGAAGTCTCCTCATCGGCGATGCTGCCGAACGACATGGTGCCAAAGCAGAGATAGGAAACCTGTACACCGGTCCGTCCTAAGGTACGGTACTCCATGAAATCCTCCTAGTCTTATACATGGCAACTGAGTATGTCGAAGAAGTAGTGATCCATCAAAGTGATTTCGATAGGTCGAGCCAGGTCTCTATGGGTATGGGAACGGGGAACCACCTACCAAGATCCATTTGATGAAGTACCAGCTCGGGGGATATTTTAACCTATTGGAGAGGATCTTGTCAAGCCCAGAATGAATCCCAAGGCTACTACGAAAAGCCCGTTAGAAACAGCGGGGCCTACGTGCTCTAGCGCACGTCCATCTGGCTGATGGCTGGCGCTATTTTACCGACAAAACCTAAGCGCCACCATCTGGTGTCCCTCGATCTTAGGTATCACGAACTCGACACGGCCACCGTTCTGCTCAAAGGACAACACCTCCATCTGTGGGACGCACGTCACCTCTGTAACGGGCAGGGGCACCCTGACCGAGAGCCTGACATCGTACAACGGGATCACATCCTCAATGACATCGATGTAGTGGCTGCGATGCTCGGGGATATAATGTAACAGGTGCACTACCCAGCGGTTCTCATCAGCCTGCTCACTGAGTGAGACCTCCATCGTGCTAGGGCCTTCGCACCGGACCAAGGGCTCGGGCAACAGAATGTCCAGTGCATTCAAGAACAGCGTCTTACACCAACGAGGTGCGCTCATGTGATACTGGGTGAAGAGGGGATGCGCAAAATAGATCGTCCGCCCGTTCCTGACAACCGCGGACGCGCCCACCTGGCCCGAGGAAGGCGTCTGACGGTGCGAGCAGAAATGGCGGTACGTGCGATCGAAATAGGGGAGGATCTTATCCACCAGCACCTCGGCACCAGACTGGGCTTCGACGTCCAACCCGTGTATGTACATCACGTGCTCAGTCTCCGGCAGTCCCTTGCCCATCTGTCCCTTAGGCAAGACGTATTCGGCGAAATCGCCCCTTTCGAAGACCCGCCCTCGGACCAGCTTGCCATCAAGGTTCTGTGGCCCCTCGCTTCTGACTCGGACACCAAGCGATTGGAGCGTGAACGCGCTACGTCTGATATCCATGCCCGATTCGAACGAAGCGATCAGGGCCCCGCCACCAGCGAGATAGTCATCCAACTTGGCAGCAAAGTGCTCAGAGACCGGGATATTATCGGGCAGGACAAGCACCTTGTAGGGGGACAGATCGCTACGCGAGTCCAACACATCGAACTGGTGGGCGCTTTCCTCCAGCATGCGCGTGATGCCCATCAAGGCCGGTGGAAGCTCTCCGATAGCCGCGCCGTGGAACTCCTCGGGCGTGAACACACCGATCTCGGTCACCGCCCTGGCGCCCTGGCACCAGGGTTCCTTTTTCTCCACTTCAGAATAGACGGAACCGACCAGATCATAGACGTGATGGTCGATCTTCCCTGAGGGATGAAGCTGGTCTCCAATCTCGCACTTAGCGCCCAGGGCCAACATGCGAAAGCACTCGTATTGCAAGGCCGCTGGATTCTTGAACGAGTGGAAATCGCCCCACGAAGTGTGGAATTTACCCGTATGACTCACGCAGTCTATGCCGAGAGTACGGCTGTACCGCATCGTGATGGGGAAGTGCAGATACCCCCATCCACCACTAGGCAGCGATTCCAACTCGAAGTGCGTATAGGCCCCCATCACCGCCCGATGCTGGGGGCCGATGTGACCCTGATTATAGAAGATGCTGCACCGCGAGTTGAACTGACGCACAAAGTGGGTCATTTCTATCCGAAAGTCGTCGATCGTCCGGCGGCCAAACTGTTTACGCGCCTCGTCGGCGGCGGGATCGATGCCCAATGCCTCCATGCGGGCGCGGCAGTACCTACAAGAGCAGTCCTGCGGCTGCACGATATCAAAGAAAATGCCATCCACGGGCATGGTTTCCAGGACTTCTCGCGTATGGGCCTTGAGAAAGCCAAGGTAGGGCGAATTGACGCACAGCTTACGGTAGAAGCCTGCTTCGTAGACCGGCGTGCCGACCGGACAGCCGTCCTTGTCCAAGACGAGCCACTCAGGGTACTGACTGGCCGTGTAATGGTCCCACTGCACAGTGATGTAGACCGGCACACGGATGTCGCGAGCGTGACAGGCCTCGATCTGTTCTTCGAGCAAACTGCAGGTCAGGTGTGGATGCCGCCTTTCAGGAAACGCCTGGGTATCGTAGTAGACCCAGCCGTGATGACAGCGCGCGAAACACGTGACCGAGTTCACATGCGCCTTTTCCAGCGTGGCGGCAAACTCCTCGGGGTCAAACTGCGACCCTACCTCCTCAATATGTCCGCTGGTGTGAAAATCGAGGTGAATCTGACGAAAACGTAAATCCAGTTTGCTCATCGTAGAATCCCCCTACGCGTCCAACGCTTGTTCCAGATCAGCGATGATATCCTCCAGCGCTTCGATCCCCACCGACATACGCACCAGACCCTCGCCAATGCCGACGCGCGCCCGCTCCTCCGGGCCCAAGGCGCGGTGGGAGGAATGAGCCGGGTAGAGGGCCAAGGTGTACACGTCCCCCAGAGTAGTGGCCGGCATACACAGACGCAGCGCCTCCAGGAAGCGAAAGACCTGGAGCTGGCCCGCCCCGGCCAACTCGAACGAGACCATGCCCCCATATCCCTGGCCCTGAAACAGTCGCCCGGCCAGCACGTGCTGGGGATGCGATGGAAGACCAGGATACAGCACCCGGCTCACTCTAGAATGATCCGCCAGCCAGCGGGCCACCATCAGTCCGTTCTGACAGTGCTGACCTATGCGCAGCGGCAGGGTCTTGATACCACGCAGCACCAACCAGGCTTCCTGCGGCCCCAAGTTAGCGCCGGTCACCTTGAGCACCTCGAACAGGTCCGCCCACCGGGCTTGGGAGGTGACCACAATCCCGCCCAACACGTCGCCATGCCCGCCCAGGTACTTGGTGGCACTATGGATCACGACGTCGGCCCCCAACGTAAGGGGCTGCACCAAGCAGGGGGTAGCGAAGGTGTTGTCCACCAGCAACGCGGTCCCGTGCCGGTGAGCCACCTGAGCCAACGCCGGCAGATCGGCTACCTTGAGCAAGGGGTTGGAGATGGTCTCCACCAACAAGGCCACCGGTTCAAGTTCCACACAGAGCGCCTCTACCGCCTCCAGGTCGGTCACGTCCACAAAGCGCGTCGTGACCCCCTGAGAGCGCATGAGCTGATCCAGCAGGGCGTAGGTAGCACCGTAGATGTCCTGAGCCGCGACCACCGTCGACCCGGCCCGCGCTCCCACAGCCAACAAGGCAGCGTGGATGGCCCCCATACCGGAGGCGAAGGCCAAAGCAGACTCTCCCTCCTCCAACGCGGCCACGGCCTCCTCCAGCGCAGTTACGGTAGGGTTGCCATAGCGGGCGTAGACATAGCCCTGGCGAGTCCCGGCGAAGACGGCGTCCAGGTCGTCCAGACGCTCATACTGATACGTGACTGAGGGATGAATGGGTGTGACGGTGGGAATGAAATCGGCATGTGACGTGCGCAGGCCAGCGTGAACGGCACGGGTCGCCAGATGGCGTGAAGCCAGATCTTGCATCGCAATCTCCTTTCGTCCCCCTGTAGAGAACCAGGGCTCAGGTTTTCTCCTTCTCAGGCGAGTCCTCGTTGCGCTTCAGTTCGCGCAGCGCGGCTTTCACCTGCTGCCAGACGACGCGCACCAGCCCCGCCTGCTCTCGATCGAAGGCATGCAAGCTGTAGCGGGCCCTCAAGAAAGCCCGAGTAAGCATAGCCATCTCCTGCCGCGCCCCGGTCAGCCGCGGTCCCAAGGCGGCATCATACTCGGAAGGGGTCTGGGAGCGCCGGCGGGGAAAACCCTGCCGATCTGCACGCCGCAGAATACTCAAGTAGTAGTACACAATGCGCTCGCGGGGCGAGAGCGCGCCCAGCCGGAAGAAGTGGAAAGGGTTCTCCAACAGGTCTCTGCGTTCCCGCCGAAGGGACCACCGCTGCGGAAGGCGCTCGTTCACAACCTCCACCCACCCAACCAGGCGGCGCCAGAGAGCGATCAAGAAACGACGCAGCGCACGAACCGGACCGAGCGAGGCCAACGCCCTCCAATCCGCCGGATGATCGCGCAGGTAACTGCGAACCACGTAGAAGATCATCCCCAACGTGATCACCCAGAAAAGCAGAGAACGCACAACCTCAAGCCAGCCATAGGCACCATCCGCAAGGTCACCAGGCTGCCGTGGAGCAACGCGAAGCGGGGGAAGCCTACGCTGGGGAAGCGGTTGGCCCAGGAGCAAAAAAAGCAAATAAAGCAGCAACCAAGCGGGGAGCGAGATGAGGAAGAAGGCGAGCTGGATGAGAAACCAAAAGACCTCACCCACCAGCAGCAGCATGCCCCCAAGTGAGTCCAGCAGACCCATCGTGTAACCGGTGGGGAGCAGGAAAGCCACAAACGCCGCCAGGCCGATGAAAGCCAGACTGTAGCGCACCCAGCGACCGGGCAGCTCACTCCCGACCTTGATCTTCCGCCCTTGCCACTGCTGGCGCAATCTAGTGAACTGTACCTGTCCCAGCATCACCAACCCAAGCAAGAAATAGACCAGAACATTAAGCACCAGCCCTGGCACCGAGGGACGGCGCAGGTTCAACAACTGGGCGATCCCAATGCGATGCAGGCCCGATATGATCAGCAGCAATGCCCCTCCCCAGAAGAAGCGCTTGACCAGGCTGTCCCTGGGAGATGCGTAGTAGCGACGGATTTCAAGAGGTTCGCTGAGCCTGTCCAGATCTCGCACCGTCTGAGTGGCAGCCCACCATGAGAAAAGGGCCAAGAGGAAAACGGTTGTCGTCTGGGGATCCAGAATATTGACGGGTTGATGGGGCCAGGTCTGAATGTCCATCCATGCATCAATCCAGCCTCTATCCACATAGCTGGCAACCTTAAGGAGGATAAAAAACATCGCGATCTCGGCCGCGCGGAATCTGAGGACCTGGATGGGGCGTAGCTGCTGGGCTCGAACCAGCCGGTACGAATAGCTGGCCTCCAACGCAGCCAGCACACATCCAGCGACGAGGATCGTCCCACTCCAGTTCGGGGCGAACAGACGCACCAAACCTACCACCGCCAGGGCGATGCAACCAATCATGGCTGCGATGACCAGGGGGCGAAAGAGCTTTTCCACCCAGGGACTGGTGCTCATCTCCACTCCTCCAGATCCTGGTCCTTCCAAACGCGGTGGATGTTCACACCGAGCAAATCAGCCCGCCGCTGCAGCTCGGCTGAGGGATAGGCCGGCTGGGCCAGAATCAACGCGACGACGAATCCCGCCCGCCGCAAATAGACGGTGGTATCGAACAAATCCCCGCTCTCACGACCGGTGATGAGCACTAGCGTAGAGCCCCATGACAGATTCACGCTCTCACGGCGCAGTAAATCCACAAAAGGCGTCGTCGACGAGGATATCTGCACTCGGGCCAGCACCTCCAGCATGCTCATCAGGTGAGCGCGCTCTGAGCGGGGGGGGAGATAGAATCGAACCGGTCGCACCTGTCCCGCGTCATCCAGCGACGGATCCTGCGCCTCGGTGGTCAAACCGGCCGGCAGCCCCTCTCTAACAATGATGTGATTGGCGATGGAGGCAGCTATAACGATCGCCAACTCGGTGGCGGTGTAACGCTGACGCTGCCCGTAGCCCTCCTCGTTCAAGTCAAGACAGATAAGCGTCTCACGAGCAATGGCGGGCTGGTACTGCTTCACCAGAAGGCGTCCAGCGCTGGCCGTCGCGGTCCAATGGATGCGACGAGGGGAATCACCCCGTTGATAGTCGCGCACACCCATCACCCGCGCCGGATCCTCGAACAAAGGAGAGCGGGCGGGCAACGCCACAAACGGAGAACGCGTGGGCAGGCCC
>Ga0180432_10008256_pt1 | contig 13032 bp, 12 predicted proteins | sample SS_ome_10_FD_132414 | JGI IMG/M metagenome (GOLD analysis project Ga0180432, IMG submission 132414) | Hypersaline lake sediment archaeal communities from the Salton Sea, California, USA - SS_1_MS_2 metaG | ecosystem: Environmental > Aquatic > Non-marine Saline and Alkaline > Hypersaline >...
CTCCAACCGACGGCAGCGCTTGGGAAGATCCCGTGAGCGACTACCGAGTCATGCGCGGGGGGTGCTGGATGTCCCCCTTCGCTGGTATGGAATTCGGCCTTCCAGCAACCGTCCGAATGCCATCAGATCCGGATGAGGACAAAATCGAAGGCTTCAACTTCTTCGATGGCACAGGCTTTCGTTGTGCACGTTCGCCGTGACGGGGAAACCAGCATGAGACTTACAGTAAGAGTTATAGTTGCCGTGTCTGTCCTTTCATCGGCGAGTTTGACGTGCAATTCGGGTGAAGAGACACAATGCAAAAGGAACTTCGACTGTAACACCTGCGAGGTTTGTAACAACGGCGTGTGCCAACCTAGGATCTGCGACGACTGGATTTTCTGCACGGTTGATGTTTGCGAGATGTCGTCGGGTGAATGCTCCCATATTGCTGACGATGAACGGTGCTCCGGGGAGTACGCCTGCGACGCCAAGCAGGGCTGCGGCTGCTCGTCCGATGCCGACTGCAATCACAACGAGTTCTGCAACGAATTCAATCACTGCCAGTGCACGCCCGATTGCGCCGGAAGATGCTGCGGGTCGGATGGGTGCGGCAGTGGGTGTTGGGACAACTGCCGTGATACCGGACAAACCTGCAATTACCAGACTTGCGAGTGCGAGGGTGATTGCCAGCCGATGACTTGCCAGAATACGTTCCGGGAATGCGGCGAATGGCAAGACGGATGCGGGGGGAGCATCAATTGCGGTCAATGCGGTTCAAACGCAATCTGCACAGAAGACGGGAGCTGTGAATGTCTGTACGAGGCATGTGGCGACACCTGTTGTAACTCCGACCAGTATTGCAGCAATTCGGGAGCATGCGTACGACTCGACACCGAGGACATCTGGGCTATGTTTTTAATTCACCACTACCCCGACGACAAGGTTGTAGCCCTGGCGGTACTGCTTATTGGCGGACCAACCGGGAGGCAAGTACAGTTCAATGACTACAACTACATTGAATGCAACGGAGTCCGCTTCGGGCTGTACAGGGAACCGCAATCATCATCCAGGTTTTATGGCGCAGAGGTTCCACCCGACGGCCGGGGTGTCTATGAGTTCAAGCTGGTTCGCAATGACTCCAGTATTTCCACGTTCGTGACGGCGCCGGCGTTCCCGGCCATCACCGACACCAATCCGGAGAACACCATTCACGCCGGAACCGTTTTGGAGGTCGACTGGGACGCAAGTGAGCCCGGACAATATGTTGAATTCAATCTCTTCGGCGATTGCATAAGAAACACGTTTGAGCTGAATGTAGAGGACGACGGTAATCACACGTTACAGTGCATTATTACAGACGCCGATCCGAACAACCCGCAGCAGTGCACAGTAGACCTGCAACTCCGCAGGGCACTCGAGGGTCAAGTGGCCGAAGATTTCCTTGATGGTTATACAGTGGCTGAACGAATCGACATCAAACCGCTCAACTACGAGTAGGTCTTCCCACCCGACTTCGAACCTATATTCTGTATTCCTTGCGGCTGCCGATGGTCAGCGCGGCGGTGAACAGAAGCACCGTGGTTACCGCCAGGACGGTGAAGGCGGTGGTGAAGGGGGCCGGGTCGATGGGGGGGATCAGAAGCGACATCATGCCGCTGGCTTCGGGGCCCAGGCCCAAGAGTGACTTGAGGTAGTAAAGCAGGGTGAGCTTGGGGAAGGCGCCGGGGAGATTGGAGACCACCGCTTCCCAACCGAAGCCGATCAATATGGCCAGGATCATGGGTTTTCTCAAGAGCACGCCGAAGACGGAGAACAGGGCGGTGTAGGCTATCGCTGCGATTGAGAGGACGCCCATGTGCAGGACCAGGCGGGGGAGTTGCCTGCCTATCTCGGAGATGCCGTCGGCGCTTACTACTATTGCGTAGACTATAGAAAGGATCAGCGACAGGGCGAAGGCGACCACCAGGGCCACCGAGAAGATCTTACCGCCCAAGACCACCGCGCGGTGGAGCGGGCGGGCGAAGAGGTAGACTATGGTCTTGTCCTCGATCTCGTCGCGGATGGCCGAGACGCCCAGATACAACGGCAGGCCCAGGGCGAAGAACTGCAGGAAGAGGTTTACGGTCATCTCGGTGAAGAAGGCGGCGCCGTCGCCGCCTTCGGCGATGCGCCAGTATATGGCCATGGCCACCGGAATCAGCATGGCCAAAGCGATCCACAGTATGCGGCGGCGGCCCAGGCTTACCCGGAAGAACAATCGGGCCACCAGCCATCCGGAGGCCAGGGAACCCGGCAGGGGGCGTTCTTTTTTCATCGGGTCGCTCATTTCACCAGGTACCGGAAAACCGCCTCCAGGTTGTCGTCTAAAGACACCATCGATTGAACTCGAAAGTCGCCGCCGGCGGCCAGCTCGCCGATGCGGGTGTAGCATGCGTCCGGCGACCGGGTTTCGACGATTATGCGCTCGCCGGACACCTCCACTCGCACCACGTCGTCGAATTTCAGAAGCTCGCGGCCCAGGTCGCGCAGCCGTTCGGCCTGCAGGGCAATTCGGTGGGGATGATTGTCGATAAGCTCGCGGATGGCCTGCACCCGGCCCTGGGCCAAGAGCCGGCCGCGGTTTAACAAGAGAATGTCCTCGGTCATGGCCTCCAGCTCGTGGAGGACGTGGGAAGACACCAGCACCGCAGCGCCCTCCGCGGCCTTCTCCCTAAACAGGCGGATCATCCGGGCGCGGCTCACCGGGTCCATCCCCGACAATGGCTCGTCGAGGATCAGCCAGCCGGGCTCGTGCGAAAGCGCCTGGGCCACCTTCAGCTTCTGGCGCATGCCGTGGGAGAGGGTGCGGATGGGTTTTTCCAGCTTGGCAGACAGCTCCACCAACTCCAGCGCCTTGCGAGCCAGTTCCTCGGCTTTCTCTGCCATATAGCCGTGCAGGCGGGTGAGCAGGGAGACGAAGTGCAGCGGGGTCAGATCCTCGTAGAAGCGGTCGTGCTCGGGGCAGTATCCCAGAGAAGACAGCAGGCGCCGGTTGCCCCAGGGTGACCGTCCGTCGACCTTGACCTCTCCCTTGGAGGGACGCAGCTGGCCGCAGAGCAGCTTGATCAACGTGGACTTGCCCGCCCCGTTGGGGCCCAGCAGCCCGATTATGTTGGCCCGGCTTTCAAAAGACAGATCGTTGACCGCGATCACCTGGCCGAACCACTTGGTCAATCCGGTCGCCTGAAACATCGCCTACACCCTCATCCAGCGCCTTAGCTTGATCAGCACAACCACCAGTCCCAGCAGCGCCCAGCCCAACTGCCCCAGGCTGAACCAGAAAACTTCGCCCAGTGTGCCGCCTCCGCCCAGCAGGCTTCTGGCCAGCTGCTCGCTGGCCTGGCTGAAACCCACCGCGTTCAGCTCGTAGATCCCGGTGGCTTCCGCCAGCCCCTCACCGATGCCGAAGCTGATGAAGAACAGGATCACCCAGACGATCCCGGCCGCCCGGGCCCGCCCGGACAGGGCCGAGACCGCCAGGACAACCCAGCCCATGCACAAGGCCAGCAGTCCGGAGAGCAGCAGCAGGGAACCCAGCCAAAAGAGGAAGTCCAGTACGCCCGCGTCCGGTTCGGCCAGCCAGCGGAAGATCGCCAGCACCACCCCGGGCACCAGGGTGACCCCCAGCACGCCCACGCCGACGGCCAGCCACTTGCCGGTCAGGTACTGCATGAAGCTGACCGGGCGGGAGAAGTACACGATCAGCGCGCCGGTGCGCAGGTCCTCCCCCACCGCCCCCCGGCCGATGAAGAAGACCATCAACATGGCGAAGAACATCTGGATCCCCCAGAAAGGCATCCAGATGTCCTCCATCTGCCCCCCCAGCCCGTCGAAACGGGCGGCGACCACCACCAGCACCGCGAATACGATCAGCGGACCGAACGAGAACCAGGCGATGCGCTTGAACCACTTGGACTTCCAGGCCTGGCGCAGCTCGTTGGCCGCGATGATCAAAAAACGCGAGCGCGGCGAGGCCAGCCCGCCCGCAAACGGGCGGTAGGCCTGGTCGTAGATCCTGGCGTCGTCGTGGCTCACGGCGAGGTTCCCTCGCCGTCCACGGCCTTCTCGAAGGCCTGCTCCAGGCTGACCGTCGCCGGGGCCAGGTGGCGGATTTGCAGGTTAAGTTCGCGGGCGGTCTTCCAGATGGCGTCGGCGTTCTGCCCCTCGCTCAAGGCGACTTCCAAATGGCCGGTGCCCTCGCGGGAGACCACCTCGAAGCCCGAAGAAACCAGGCCGGCGGCCATCTGCTCGCGGCCCTCCTTGACCTTCACATGCAGCACCCGCGACTCCTGGTGCTGGAAGTCATCGCGCGAGCCGGAGAAGAGCACCCGTCCCTCGTTGAGCACCACCACATGGTCGCAGGTCTGCTCGATGTCCCGCAGGATGTGCGAGGAGAACAGAACGTTGATCTCGCGCTGATGGGCCACGTCGTCGATCAGCTGAAGCATCTCGTCGCGGCCGGCGGGGTCCAGGCCGGTGGTGGGCTCGTCCAGCAGCAAAAGCTCCGGGCCGTGGACCAGGGCGCCGGCCAGCTTGAGGCGCTGGCGCATTCCGGTGGAGTAGCCGTCCACCTCGCGGTAACGCGCCTCGCCCAGACCGACGAAGTAGAGCACCTCGTGGGCCTTGGAGACCGCGTCGGCCCGGCGCATCCCCGAGAGCTGCCCGCAGAAGGCGCACAGCTCCAGCCCGTTCATCCCCGGCAGGTACACGTCCGACTCGGGCATGTAACCGGCCGACTGGCGTACCCGCAGCGGCTCGGTGGCGGGATCCCGATCGGCCACCTGAACCCGCCCTGGCCGCAGGGGCAGCTGGCCCAAAAGCGTCTTGATCAGGGTGCTCTTGCCCGCCCCGTTGGGCCCCAAGAGCCCGGTGCACCCGGACTCGATTCCGAACGAAACCCCGAAGAGAACCCGATGGCTTTTGTAGGCCTGATCCAGGTTTTGGCAGCTGATGATCACCGGGACCGAGTGTATCGGCTGGCCGGGGTGTGAGCAAGCTCACACTGCTTCCTGTTCCAATGTGGAAAATGTGCATCTTGTTATGGCAACCCTCCGGCCGGGCATGAACAGAAACACTCGTGCTAACAATTGCTTGCGCTGCAGAGCAGTGTGGCATAAGGTTTGCTGTAGAATAGCTGGGTGACGGACGGCGTTATAAGCTATTGGAGGTTCTAAATGACCAAGAAAATGATCATAGCTATCCTGTTGATTGCCACCGCGGGCCTGGTCTTCTCGTCCTGCGTGGTGGTCGCCCGCCCGCGGCCGGTGGTCGGCGCGGCGGTGGTGGTCGGTCCGCCGGTTGAGTACGGCTACCAGCCCCTGCTCTATGACGGCTACGTGGTTTACTACACCGACGACGGCGTGCCGTTTTACTGGATGGCCGGCACGCGGGTGTGGGTGCCCATCGAGTTCCGCACCCGCTACATATCACACTGGCGCGCGCACCGGCACGCCTATATAAAGTGGCACCGGCACCGCGGTCATCATTACCGCGGCCGGCACTACAAGAGCCACCGGCGGGGCGTCAAGCACAAGCACGGGCACAAACCGGTGATCACGCCCAAGAAGCACAAGGGCAGGCCGGTCATCACCCCAAAGAAAAAGGGCAAGCCGGTCATCACTCCCAAGAAGAAAAAAGAATCCAAGCCGGTGATCAAGCCCAAGAAGAAGAAAAAACCGGTCATCCGGCCGAAGTAGCCCCCTCCAGAATCTGCTGCACCACCAGCCGGGAGCCCAAACGCAGGGCCACCGCCCCGGGAAGGTTCTGCCAGTCCACCCGCCGGGCGCGTTTCAGGTAGGGCGCCACCTCGCGGTAGCTGACCCGCATCTCCACAATCACCGGCGCCTCGGTGGTCAGCGCCCGGGTCAGGCCGGATTCCAGCTCACTGTCGCGCAGGATCCGCACGTAACCCACATCCAGCGAGCGGGCCAGATCCTCGTAGTTGACCGGCACCAGATCGAAGCAGGTCTCACGGCCCATCACCCGGCCCGGCACCGAACTGATCGAATCCATGGGCCCCTCGGCGAAGACCACCACCACCGGGGCCACGTTGCAGCGCCGGGCGGTGAGCAGCTCCATACCGGTCAGCAGGAACCCCCCGTCCCCCACACAGCCCACCACCCGCAACTCGGGCTGGGCCAGCTTGACCGCCACCGCCGCCGGGACGGCGAAGCCCAATGTACGGTAGTCCACCGGCGCCAGCAGCGTCCGGGGAGCATGGACCGGGTAGCAGCCTATGCCGAAGAAGGCGTGCCGGCCCGAGTCCAGCACCAGCACGTCCTCGGAACTGAGCAACTCGCGCATGAACCCGAAGAACTTGACCGGATCGACCACGTCGGTCCACTCGGGACGCTGCTCGATGGCCTGGCGCAGTTCGCGCTTTTCCAGCCGGATCAGATCGCGCATACCCGGGTTGGACTTGTCCTGCAACCGGTCGAGCAGCACGCGTAGCGCCAGCTTGGAAGGCGCCTTGACGATCACGTCCGGCTGCGGTCGCATCCGGCCGGTGCCCGGCTCGACGTCGATGTGCACCAGGTTGCTTCCGGGGTTCAGGCAGTTGGTGGCGATTTCCGAGGACATGCGGCAGCCGACGGCCAGGACCAGATCGCAGCGGGCGAAGGCCTTCTCGCAGAGCGGGGATCCCATGGGCCCCGGACCGAACCCCACCGCCAGCTTATGGATGTAAGGCAGCACACCCAGGCCCGACACGGTGCAGGCCACCGGGGCCTGGAGCCGTTCGGCCATCTCGGCCAGCTCGCCGGCCGCCTCGAAACATCCCGCCCCGGCGTAGATGCCCACCGACCGGGCGCCTTTGATCATCTCGCTGGTCTTCTCCAGGGCATGCGCCGCCGCGTCGGAAAGCGCCCGCGGGCCCGGCCGGAACCCGGTGCCCTCCATGCGGCCCTCGGCCCGCTGTACCTGGCCGGGGATCTCCAGCAACACCGGACCGGGCTCGCCCTCGCGTGCCCAGCGGGCCGCCCGGGAAAACGTGGTGGGGACTTCCTCGGGCTCCTCGGGATACAAAACGCCCTTGCACCAGGCCGGTGCGCCGGCAAGGTGATCCAGCGAAGGGGGCAGCATCCCCTGGCCGGGGTTGTAGGAAGCCGCCCCGCTGGCCACCAGCAGGATCATCGGCGAGGAGTCCAGCCGCGCCTGGGCGATTCCGCTCAGGGCGCTGGTCAACCCGGGGCCGGGGGTCAGCACGCAGGCGGACAGCTCGCCGGTCACCCGGGCGTGGGCGTCGGCCATCTGCGCCGCGGTTGACTCGTGGGTGACCAGGATCATCTCCACCGGACTGCCCTGGAAGGCGGCAAACAGCTCGGTGTTCTCGATGGCGGGGATCCCGAACACCCGGGTGACCCCGGACCTCCTCAGGCAGTCAACCGCCGCGGCCGCGCCGGTCATGTGTCCCCATTCGGTGACCATGTTATTCGCTGATCTGCTCCCCTTTCTTGTCGACGATCTTGCCGTCGGGGTTGAACAGCAACTTCCAGCGCTGCAACTCCTGGCCGGCGTCCTTTTTCACCAGGCGGTAGAACATGGTGTACAACCGCGCCCCACCCTGGCGCAGGTCCACCGGCGGGGGAATCAGATTGAGCGCCTTGGGGTAATAGGGCCGGCCGCGGAAATCCAGCACGGTGCGCACTTTCCATTCCGGCGGCTCCACCGCCACCACCTCGTCCCGGGCCCCGGACACCCCCGGGCGACGGAAGTACAGCACCTTCCCGTCCGGCGACCAGGAGGGAGAGGTGCCCGGACCCAGCACACGGGCGGATTTGGCCCCCTGGAAGGCGACCGTCAGATCTTTGCCCGCCGTAGCATACGCCAGCATCTTCCCGTCGGGGGAGAAGGCGTGGGGCAGCCGCGATGCCGCGGGCCCCAACAGGCTGCGGGACGCGTACCCCCTGCCCACCAGCCAGTAGTCCCAGCGGCATTCGCTCTCCATGCACCCCAGAGACACTCCCAGCATGGCCCAATTGGCGTCCGGGGAGGGAAACACGTTGTACTCCGCCAGCACCCGGGAGGCCGGCAGGAACCCCTCCCCTTCCGCAGTTTGCACGCGGTACCACAGCTTGCCTTCCACCTCGGCCCGTTCGGTTATGGTGACCAGTGTCTTGTCCATCACCAACTTGCCAGTGCCCGCGGAGTCCTCGGCGGGTTGCTTGAGCAGGGGGACTTCCATGTCGGCGATCCCCGCGAACACCGCTCCCGCTTGCGGGCCGGGATGCGAGTTGGTCGAAGGCGACAGGCGATCGTGGCGGTAGGCGCCGGTGATCACCGCAGCCTGGTCAAAGCCCGCCGCTTTGAGCGCCTTGGCCTGCGCTTCGGCGTAGGACTTGCGGGCGAACTTGCCGGCCAGGACCACCCAGCCGTCGGTGCCCAGAACCCCCTTGGCCTGATCGACCGAGGGATAACCCACCGGCACCGCGGCCAGCTTCTTGGCGCGGTCGCGGAGCTGCTGCGCCTCTTTGATGTCTTTGGCCTGGCCGATCACCACCCGGTGGAGCTGGCGGGGGCGCTCCTCCAAAAGGGGTTCTACGAAGGGACCCTCGGGGCCGGGGACCTCGGCGGGGTCGACTTCGGCGGGGGCCTTGCCGGGGAAGGCCAGGCCTTCGGGCTCGGGGGGAGGTGCGGGCTGATCCGGCGCTGCTTCCGGGGGAAGTTCGGGGGGGGGTACTTTGCAGCCGGGGATCAACAGTAAAACCAGGAAGAGTCTTAGCGGCATGGGGATACAATATCAGTACAAATGGGGCTGTCAATCCGGGCACCCTCACAAAACGAGGGCTGCAAACTGCGCCGCGGGCGCGGGCTCGGGCTCGAAAAACCTGGAACCTGGAACCTGGAACTTGGAACTTGGAACGTGGAACTGTTTTTGGTAGGATTCCGAGCCCGATGGATCATTATACCGAAAAGACGGTGGATAGTTTCGACGGGACTACTATCTGGTACCGGAGGATCGGGTCGGGGGAGCCCACGCTGATATTATGCGACGGGGTGGGGTGTGACGGGTACGTTTGGAAATACTTGATTCCTCATCTGGAGAACAAGTACCGGATCATCCACTACAACTACCGCGGGCACGGCAAGAGCGCGGCGCCGGAGAATCTGGAGAGTCTGGGGATCGAGGAGTGCGTCGAGGATCTCAAGTACGTGCTAGATGACGCGGAGGTGGGGCAACCGGCGGTGCTGGCGGGGCACAGCATGGGGGTGCAGGTGATCCTGGAGTTCTGGCACCGCTACCCCGAAAAGGTGCTGGCGCTGATTCCCATCACCGGGTCCTACGGCAGGGCCATCGACCACGTACACAACAGCGGCCTGGCCAAGCAGTTCTTCCCCCTGGCCAAGGCCGCGGTGGCCAGATTCAATCCGCTGGTCAAGGAAGTCTGGCAGCGGATAGTGCACACCGACTTCGCCTTCCAGTACGCCTTGAAGTTCGAGATCAACGCCGACCTGGTAAAGAAGGACGACTTCTTCCCCTACCTGGAACATCTCAGCCGGATGGACCCGCAGGTTTTCCTGCGCACGGTCGAGGGAGCCGCCCGGCACACCGCCGAGCCCTTTCTGCATGAGATCAACATTCCCACCCTGATCGTGGCCGGCGAGGCGGACAAGTTCACCCCCTACTGGCTGTCGAGGCGCATGCACACGATGATCCCCAACTCGCAGCTGCTCACTCTCCCCATGGGCAGCCACACCGGGCCCATCGAGCTACCCGAGCTGACCAATCTGAGAATCGAGAAGTTTTTAGAAGAAGTTTCTAGTCATCGAGGCGAATCACCTGCGGCCCCTTGAAGCGCCGCCGGCGCTTTCTCTTCTTGCCGGGCTTCTTGCGCTTGGCATCTACGACCTTGGCCTTCAGCTCCAGCAGACCCTCGTCGTCGGGGGAGATCTCCAGGGCCTCGTCGACCGCGGCCACCGCGGAATCGTATTTCTTCTGCAAGAGCAAGATCTGGGTCTTGAGCTTCAGCATCTCCAGATCCAGCCCCTCGGCGGAGAGCTCCTCTTTTACGTAGCCCAGAGCGGTCTTCAGGTTGGTACTGGACTCCATGTAGAGCGAGGCCAGCATCCGGCGGGCCGGGGAGGATTCCGGGGAGTACATCATGGCCACTTCCATCTCCGAGATGGCGTCCTGCAGCCGGTCCATCTTGCGGTACAGCTTGGCCAGCAGCAGGCGCGCCTCCAGCTTGCCGGGATCCAGCTCGGCGGCCCGCTTGAAGCTCTGGATGGCGTCCTTGTGCTCCCCCTGCCGCACGTAAATCTCCCCCATGGCCACATGGGCGTCTACGAACTTGGGCTTGATGGTGATGGCGTTGTCCACCGCGGCCAGGGCCTCCTCGACCTTGCCCTTGGCCAGCTGCACCCGCGCCAGGCCCACCTGCCCGTCGACGTTTTTCTCGTCGACCTTGGTAACCGCGGAGAACTTGGCCAGGGCGTCGTCGATGCGGCCCAGCTTCAAATAAGCGTTGCCCAGATCCACCAGGGCGGCGGAGGACTCGCCGTCGATGCCCGAAGCCACCTCGAACTCCTTGGCTGCGGCCTCGAACTGCCCGCTCTTGACCAGGTGCCGGCCCAGGGTCAGGTGGACATGGAAGTTGTCCGGGGCCGCCCCGGCGGCCTCCTGCAGCTTCTTCAGCGCCTGGCGGTCCTTGCCCTGGCGCAGCAGCACGTCCGCCTGCAGGGTGATGATCTGGACGTCCTTGGGCACCAGCGTGCGCAGCTTGCGCAGGCTGCGCTCGGCGTCGGCGAAGCGGCCGGCCTGTATGTAGTACTCGGTCAGCTTCTTGTGCAGGTCGGGATCGTCCTGGTCGCGGGACACCGCCGCCTGCATGTGCTTGATGGCCGACTTCAACTTCCCGCGATCGGCGAAGATCAGCCCCAGGTGCAGCTCGGGCTCCACCCGGTCGGGGAGCATATCCGCCGCGCGCGACAGCGACATGATGGCCTGTCCGTTGTCGCCGACCTCCTTCAGCGCCAGGCCGTGCTGCAGCGCATACTCGCCGTTCTGCGGATCCAACCGGGCGGCCTCTCCGTACAAGGCGACGGCGTTCTTGTAATCCCCCTGCTGCGCCGCGGCCAACCCCTGTGCATGCAACTGCTTGGCCTTCTCCACCGGCGTCGGCTCCCCTTTGAACAGGCTGCATGCCGAAACGCAGGCAAGCAGAACCACGACAGTTAGTCCTCTAAACCACATATTGCAAAATCCCTTCCGGCAGCTTGCAGCCCGCGCCCGGACGGACTAGGATGGCTGCCGATGATGAACAACAGCCATTCACATAACACCATTGCCAAAACCCGTCAATACGGGCTCCGGGCGCTTTCAGCTCTGCTGCTGCTGATGTTCGCCTGTCACCGCATGCCCAACCCTCTGGACGAAGACCCCCGTCTCCCCGAGGCCTACAGCTCTCCGGAAAAAACTTTCGCCACCTGGATCGCGGCCACCCTCTCCGGCGACGAGGCCGCCATCCGCGACTGCTACTGGCCGGGCCTGAAAAAGGAGGAGATGACCGCCTGGATGCGCGAAAACCTCCGCCCGCAGGCCAAGGAACTTTTCCAGGACGCCAAGCTGGTAGAAGTCCGCCCGGCCACCCTGGTTGAAGTCAACTTCACCTTCACGGTCATAGAGGGCTCGGAGGAGATCCGCGGGGTGATGGTAAAGACCAGACAGGGCTGGAAGCTACAGAGCTGGTAACCAGTCCATTTGACCGATACACCCCCAAAAACGACCCAAGACCCCGTGGCACAAAGGCATTTCACGGTCCAGCTGACCGATTGTCCCGGTTCCCCCACAGGCTTTAAACTGTAACCAAGACGATTTGGATGATTCTACAGCCGGGGAGGAGCCTATGAGAGCAGTCTCCGGATCGCGAAGAAGCCAGTCCGGCCAGGTGGAAGTCGAAACCGCCGTGGTGCTTCCGGTCGCGGTCTTCCTCCTCCTCGGACTTATCCAACTGGGTCTGCTCCACCAGGCCCGCATCATCGCCGAGTACGCCGCCTACCGGGCCGCACGCACCGGCGCTCTTTACAATATGGACATGGGTAAAATGGAAGCCGCCGCGGTGGCGGCCATGCTTCCCATTCTCAGCTATGACAACCGCGGCGCGGAGGTCCTTTCCCGCACGGACACCGCCGCCAACTGGGCCAGGAAGTACATCAATCCCGGTTTCAAGATGAATCGCATGCTGGACCTACCCATGTTGAAATACGCTGAAATCATCGTCTGCGGCCCACTGAAGAAAGAAGTCAACAACCTGACCTATACGGCGGAGGGCAAGCAGTATGTCCCCTTCGACAATCCGGAGGTGGCCGGCGGCTCGGGTGCGAAGACGAAGCTCCGAGTTCAACTCACCCTGAACTACCGATTGATCATCCCGTTTGCCGACTGGGTGATTTTCAGAATGTGGAAGGGCAAGGAGATCACCAAAGAACTCCACCTTGACGCGGGCGGCCGGGGTCCCGGCTTCAGCTTGGACAAGTACGATATGGCCGCGATGGCCGGCGTCCATATCATTCCCATCCGGGCCCAATACGCCATGAAACTGCATTCGGACGTCCCCCTGGATCGTTTCCCCACGGGGAACGACTGCGAATGAGGAGGCGCTGATGCCGTCGGTGATAAAAAAGCGGAAACTGCACGGCGAGCGCGGGCAAATCATGATCCTGGGCGCCCTCGGCGTCCTGCTGGTGGCCCTGATGATGTTGCTCACTCTGAACGTGGGCCAGTCGGTCTTCGAGAAGATCCGCATCCAGCAGCTCTCCGACGCCTCGGCCTTCTCCCTAGCCACACAAAATGCCCGGGCCTTCAACTTCTTCGCCTACACCAACCGCGCCAACATAGGCTCCCTGGTGGCCGCCTCATCCGCCCACGGCTTCATGAGCCTGGCTTCGACTGTTCCCGAGATGTTCAGGGCCGGAAAGATCAACTTCTACATAATGATGGCCTTGGAATTCGCAGCCTGTGCCGGGTGTCCAGAGTGTGGTTCCTGCTGCAAGCACTGTATTCACGCCCTCAAG
>Ga0180432_10008257_pt1 | contig 13032 bp, 10 predicted proteins | sample SS_ome_10_FD_132414 | JGI IMG/M metagenome (GOLD analysis project Ga0180432, IMG submission 132414) | Hypersaline lake sediment archaeal communities from the Salton Sea, California, USA - SS_1_MS_2 metaG | ecosystem: Environmental > Aquatic > Non-marine Saline and Alkaline > Hypersaline >...
ACAACTGGCCCAGTACTACAACGACGCCGTCTGCCCCGATGATCCTTACGAGTTTGTCGGTCTGCTCAAAGGGCAGGATATGCTGGCTTCCAAGCGGAACCGCCTGGTAAGGAAGCTCTCCGAGAAGCTACGCGTCAGTTCGACGCTGAAGGACCGTGTTGCCGCGATTGTCGCCCGAGGAGACAAGACTAGCGAAGCGGACTGGTCGCGGGAGATGGAATCTCTCGCCAATGTTTCGGGCGGAAAGGAGTTCATCGAAGACTTCCAGCGACTAATGCGAGATTTCATGGACATCACAGTCGGGTCTAAGCGCTTGATCGATCAGGCCGAGTTGATTCTGCCAAGCCTGTTGGAAATGGCGGACTCCGAAATGCCGAGCAGCGATGATGAAACGGATGCCGAGACGCTCGAAGTTGAGCAACTCGAAAGCCGCCTTTTTAGCGCGGTTGGAGAAAACCGACGGGAAGAAGCTATCGAGGTGCTCCAGATCGGTCGCCTGAGTTGGCGACTGCGAGACGACGACAACCTGTTGGTCAGCCGTCTTGAGAGCCAGCTATATCGGGCCGCCACCGTGGGCATCGAACGACTACGTGCGGCCGGCCGCCTGTCTTCCGGCGGCGACATGAGTGAAGAGGCCGCAATTCTTGTGGTCGGCGGGTTGCGAACCCCCTCCCAAACTTCCCTCAAGCTGCCTTCGAAGACGCCGTCCGAACTGGAACTCCCGAATGATACCTCAACCAAACCCCGTCAGATCGTCGGCCAACCTGCTTCTCCTGGAGTGGCCACGGGTAAGGTCCGCAAGATTACGGATCCCGAGTCCTTCGCTGGATTTCGGGCCGGTGAGGTGCTTCTGTGCGATGCCATTCAACCGATGATGACCCACCTCGTACCGCTGGCGGCCGCGGTTATCGAGAGACGTGGCGGAATGCTGATCCACGGGGCGATTATCGCCAGGGAGTTGGGAATTCCGTGCGCAAATGGCGTTGTCGACGCAATGTCTTTACTCAGCGACGGAGATTTGGTCACAGTCGATGGACACTTTGGCATAGTCACCGTCGGGCCACCCGAATTTGACCTTGAATTGAAGGAGCACCCCGATGAACACAGCTAGGTTGTCGGCGGAGCGGTTAGGTGTTTGTTGGCACGGCCCACGGCATCGCGAGGTTTGGACGAGTCACCTTGCCCCGACACGCGAGCATCCCGATCCTCTCGGGTATCAGAGAATATCGCCCCTTGTGCGGGCGTTGTCCGTCCTGCTGATGGCCGTCGTCTGTGTCTCGTGTACTTCCAAACAAGAGGAGACTTCCCAAATGAAGAACGAAACGACGAAGCAGGGACCGGATGAAAGTGATGCCGTCGGAGAAACTGCAACTTTCGGCGCCGGATGCTTCTGGTGCGTTGAGGCGGTCTTTCTAGAACTCAAGGGAGTCCTGTCCGTCGAGTCGGGTTACTCGGGTGGCCAAACGCCGAATCCGACTTACGAGCAGATATGCACGGGCACCACCGGCCACGCCGAAGTCTGCCGGATCCGTTACGATCCAAACAAGACGACTTACGATGAATTGCTCGAGGTCTTCTGGAAAACCCACGACCCCACAACGCTCAATCGGCAAGGCGCCGATATCGGTACTCAATACCGTTCGGTAGTTTTCTTTCACAACCAGCGGCAAAAGGATCTGGCCGAGAAATACAGGGCCGAATTGGATGCCTCGGAAGCGTTCGAGAACCCCATAGTCACGGAAATCGTCCCCGTCGTCGAGTTCTTCCCCGCCGAGAAATATCACCAGGACTACTATCGCAATAACCCGCAACAGGGATATTGCCGAGTTGTCATCGGTCCGAAGTTGGAGAAGTTCAGGAAGGTTTTCAAGGACAGGTTGAAGACGACTGAATAGCCGTTTCCGGCCGTTGAGAACTATTAGCGAGCAGGACTCCTCACTTCGTCATATCGTGGCCGGGCTTAAATGTGTCAGGTGCGGGACTTGAGCATCGGTCGCTGGAACAGCTTGCGCGGAAAGGCCTCCCCAAGGCAAGTCTGTTTCGCGCGAAACAGCCGTATAGCATATCGAATATTGCTCTCACACCCGGCAGTTTCGTGGGAGCCAGAATCCATCCCAAGCCGACGACACGATACGCCTCTCGCACGGCGTCCATGCCTTTTAGCACGGTTCCGTCGGGCAAGATGGCGTGCAACACACCAGAGACTTCCTCGTCGGTCAGGCCATACTTGGCCGACTCGAAGTTTCCATCGGCGATATCGACGAGCCGCAGCCTGTCCGATCGATCGCGCCGCTTCAGCCAATCCGCCTCGCGACGACAAAACGGGCAGGCACCGTCGTACAGCATCGTTAATATATCATTCATGAAGACCACACCCTCGCTGCGACCGAGACGCCGTGAACATTGCAACCGGGCTGACTCGGCACCGAACGAATCGCCTGAAATCGAAGGGCCAACATAACACGCATACCGGCGTTCTGTATTATATTCGCCAAAACGCAACTGTCGGATGCGTCCGGCCGGTGATTCGTCGCCAAGATGAAAGAAACACTCGATTCGCTCTCGTAATCCATGCAGTCCGATCCTATTTTCCGAGTATTGCTCAGCGGCGACGTATATTCTCAATGGACAGTTAGAAATGACCGCCCGCCGACGGCGACCGATGGTTGACATAACCGATCAGTCGCAGTAGCCTAACCTACCGAGTGGAAACCGCCAGTCGCCAGATATCGGAAGGACATACCGATGCCGACGAAAACGGAAGCGGAATGGTTCGATGCGAAGCCTCGCGTGGTGGTCAGCCGATGTCTCGGGTTCGAGGCTTGCCGCTGGAACGGCGAAAAACTCAACTGCGAGTTCGTCGAGAGTCTTAAGCCGCACGTTGATTTCCTGACGCTTTGCCCCGAGTGCGAGATCGGGCTCGGCGTGCCGCGACGTCCAGTCCGACTGGTCGCGCCCGCCGACGCGCCGCGAGGGGAGCCGGTCGAAATGTCTTCCGTGCAACTCGTTCAACCGGCCACGGGGCTCATCGCAACGCAAGACATGCACGATGCTTCCGAAGCGATGCTCGATAGCGTTCACCCACCGGACGGATTCTTGCTCAAGCATCGCTCGCCGTCGTGTGGCCCGTTGGACGTTAGGATATACCGATCGGCCGACGATGGCATGGTGGCGGGCAAGGGGGCCGGGCTCTTCGCCTGGAACGTTTCCCAAAGATACCCCGATCTACCCCTGGAAGACGAAGGACGACTGCGAAACTTCCTCATTCGAGAACATTGGATGACCGCCGTGTTCGCAATCGCAAGGCTGCGCCGCGTCATGCAACTCGGGCGGATGCGCCATCTGGTGGAGTTTCACGCTCGGCACAAATACCTACTAATGGCCAACAGCCAAGAGGGGATGCGGCGACTGGGGAAGATCGTCGCGGGGGGAAGCGATCGGACGGCCGAAGAAACGCTCGACGAGTATCTGAGCGTGTTTCCCGGCGTCATATCGCGGCGCTCGCGAACGCCTTCCCGAATAAACGCTCTACAACACGTCTTCGGCCATTTCTCCAGCGACATCACAGCGGCCGAGCGGCAATACTTCCTCGACCTTATCGAAGATTACCGCCGCGGCGCGACGCCGCTTTGCGTAATGGTGGCCATACTTCGATCTTGGGCCGAACGGTTCGATAACGACTATATCCGCAACCAAACACTGCTGCGCCCGTATCCGGAATCGCTTTCCACACTCGGCGACACGGGCAAGGGCCGCAATCTGCCGTGAGGAGCAACTACGACTTATGCGGCTCGATCAACATCTTCCCTTCGGTCATTTGGTTGATGTACTCTTGCAGCCCCTCGACGGTCTCCCGCAAGGAAAGGCGCCGCCGCACCTTGGTCTGAATTGTTCCGTCGATCAGCATCCGTTGGGCATAGCCGGCCGCTTGGAGTGTGCCGAGCATTCCACGGCTTTGCAGCCACTCGCCCAGGTAGAACCCTCGCACGGATTTCCTTCGGAAGATTAGCCCGAGTGGGTCGATGTTGTCGCATGCCTCTTCGCAAAGCGCCCCGTAAACGTAGACTTCCGAACCGACCGGCATTGCATTGATGATCGTGCCGGTCATTTCACCGCCGATCGCCTCGAAGGCCGCGGTGGCTCCGAGTCGCTCGCAAACGGCGTGAAGTTGCTCGGGGAAGTCTTCATCCGTCGAGTTCAACACCTTTTCCGCTCCCAGTGATTTGAGCAATTCGACTTGCGCCTCGCGGCGAACGACGTGAACGAGCGGATAGTCCATCTTTCGCGACATCGCCAGCAGCATTCTCCCCAGTTGGCTCGCCGCCGCCGTATGGACGGCCGCCGGATGGCCTCGGCGCCGCGCCGTGTCGAGCAGCCCAATCGCGGTCAACGGATTCACGATCAGCCCGGCCGCCTGATCGATGTCCATTTTTCTCTTAAGCGGAATGCACATATCGGCCCGGGCCACGAAATACTCCGCCCAGGTCCCGTCGCGATCCTCCTGCAGACCGCAAGCCACCCGCTTTCCAACCAGCCACCGGCCGAGCAACCCGCCGCCGCATGCAATAACCTCACCCGCCCCCTCCCAACCGGGCACCAAGGGCAGAGTCTTCAGCGTGCCGTACTTTCCTTGCAGCAGAAGCAAGTCGGAAGGATTGCAGGGTGCCGCATGCATCTTTACCAACACCTGGCCTCGCGACAGCGCCGGCACGGGCCGCTGGACAACCTTGAGCGAGGCAATCGCCTTGGACAGGTCATCTTCGTAGCTTTCCAGCAGCAACGCACGCGTTGTTTCGGGGATCTTCTTAGACATGACGTTCTCTTCTCTCTTGAAACCTAGCACAACGTGCCGACTGCTTCTTCATCGCCGCCCGTTATTACCAACGTCTTCACTCCTCGCTTGCGCTTCGGGTTAGTGTGAATAATCCGACCTATCCACGAATAAGCCGCCACCCGGTGCCGGCCAAAGCCGTTTGGGCGACCGCTATCCAAACCATAATCAGCGTCAGGGCAACGGCAATAACCACGAGCCGCTCGCGAATTCGGGCGAAGAGGTCCCCAAACTCCGCCCGCGTCTTGACGACTCCTCGATCGAAGCACTCGGCGTGTTCCTCAACCTTTGTAAGCGATTTGTCGACAAACGATGAGATTGTCCTAATCCGCTTGGCGTTTTCTTCCACGTTCCGATTCTCGCGAACTTCCGCAAGTGCAAACTTGACCTCGTCGGCAAGCTCCCGCGTGCGACGCATCTCCTGCTTCCCGTCGCGCAAAGCGCCGACCAGATCGTCAAGTGTGCGGGTGTCTTGCTTCACGAACGCGGAGGCCGATTGAAACGCGCTGGAAAGCTGTTCGATCAGGTCCGCCGTCGAGCCGATCAAGGAGATCACATCCCCGGCAAGTTGAAGACGGGCGTACAACTGCCGCTCTATTTCGTCAATGTCGGCCGCTTCTTCCAGAGGCACGTCGCGCGATTCGGCAACTCGCCGTTGCACGCGAACGTTCAACTCTTCAAGGGAGTCTTGCGCCTGGTCGATGTATCGGTTCGCGCTGCCGGAACGTTCCTCGACGCGTGCCAGAATGTCGTCGAGTCGGGTGGACACGTGAACGACCAGATCGTCAACTTGGCCTCTTAGACGCCACACCTCGACGACACCCGCCAGGGAAGCGATACAGCCGACCGCGCCCAGCAGCAATGCAAGCAGCCCTGTAGCGCGTCTGAGCCATACCATGGGCGATCTCCCCGACACGTGTGAACGGTGTGCATATTTGTTCTTGAGGCAAGAGACTCCGAACAGTTTACGTGCTAAACGCCCTCATGGCAATTGAGATTTCTTCCATGGCAACCAAAAAGAAAGTGCCGGGCGTCCGGAGACGCCCGACACTTCTGCCCCCCTTATCTCCTGCTCCTCGTGAAATCATACCTCACGGGCCGCCCCTCATTTGCCCCAGGCGACCCGACCAGGAAATGATTCCAGCGATAAGCGTCAACGGCAGCAGGTTCGCACTTGAACCTGCACGGTTTTCGGTACCATCTTGCAGACGCGGACTTGGATTTCCCGCTCGACCTGATGGGGAACCATCACCGTGTACTGCACGGTCTGCTCTTCAGGCAAGCACTTGAAAACGGTCACCTCCTCGGTTCTTATTTCCGTCTTGGGAACACAGACCGTGTAGTTAACCTCTTTGGTGCGAGTCTCCACGTTGCACTCGACGATCTGGCGGGTGCGAGTGCGGGTTTCGTTATCCCAATGGCACACCCGATGGGTTTTCGTGCGAGTCTCGGTCGTGAAGTTGCAGACCTTGACCGTCCTGGTGCGAATCTCCGGCTTCAGCACTCTGACCGTGTAGGTGTAAGGCTGGTCGAAGCACTCGCGCTTCATGACGGTGACTTGGACTTCCTCGCGAACGATGTTGGGAACCCAAACCTTGGTCGGCTCGCAGCATCTACGCGCGGCACGCCGGGCGGCCAGTCTGGCCTTGCGGGCCGAACGTCGAGTCTCGCAGCAAGCACACGGATCGGCTTCGCAGCACGGCGCCGCACAGGCCGTCTGACCGCAGGACGTTCCGCAGCAGTCCGGTTGACGCACCTCCCAGTGACCCCGATCACGACAGACCGTGCGAGTTTCCGTCACCGGCACGCAGCGAACCATGCGTCGCGTGGCCTCGCGCGTTTCGCAATGGGGAACCATCACCGTGTACTCGCACTGCTTCTCGGACCATACCGGCACGCGGACCTGATATTCCCGCGTCACGTTCTCGTACCGGGGAACTCTTACCGTATACTCCTCGGTAACTTCACGAGTGGTGGGAACTTTCACACAGTACGAAACTTGCTTGGTTCGGGTTTCCGGAACCATAACGGTGCAAGTCTTCTCGATGGTCTTCGTCTCGGGCACGCGCTTGAAGACGGTAACCGTCCGTTCGCGCGTCTCCGGGCGGCATTCGGTGGCCGTCACGGTTCGCGTCTCGGTCGTCCAGGTGGGAACCTGAATCGTCCTTTCGACGGTTTTGCATGCCGGTTCACAGGCCGGCTGGCAACAACCGCCACTACCACATGCGGATTCTCCACGGCAGCAAGATGCGTCCGCGGAAACCGGAACACCCACCAACAGCACCAAGGCGGCCAGCAGCGCCGGCAATGAAATAAATGCTCTCATCACACCCTCCTTTGGAACCAGAAACTTGGAACGGGAACTCGATTTAATTGGGGCGAACCGAGTCTACGGTCCGCGCTGATCCTGCCGGGTACCTTACGGTAGCGCCGACATCCTTTCGATAAGAGCAAGCTTCCATAAGCCGCCGTCCCTGCTTGGCAAACGATCAAAAGCTCACGGCCGATTTGCCCTTTGCCCGGAGAAAAAGCAGGTGGCGTGCCAAACTGTAATGGAAGGAGCCGGGAGGCCCTAAAACACTATCTGCTAGACGTTTGCGGAAAGACTGAGGCAGAGGCGGAGATTTCAGCTTCGCCGAAATGGACCGAATGTTGTCCCCGCGGGCGGAATGTTGTCCTTGTTGTCCCCATTTCGCGACGATGGATGGCTGGACCGCGCGGTCGCCGGTTCTCAGTAGGGCAGGCATTCCTGCCTGCCACGGGGTGGTTGGCCGCATGAAGGCGGGCAAGAATGCCTGCCCCACTGCCCAGATTCAAACAACCGGGGTCACTTCTGTTCCTGCCTCCTAAATCGACACCGGGTGCCATGCTCCACGCTTGCGTGGGCATGAGAGTCACTTTGAACGTCGTTTGCACGACATGCCCACGCAAGCGTGGGACATGGCACCCGAGTATTATCAACAAGAACTACCTAGCTGCCCACTACACCCCCGCCAGAACCTCCGCCGCCGTGGCGCACCATTCGCTGGCCTGATCGTTGCTCTTCGCTTCGGCAATCGCCCGGACGACCGGTTCGGTATTGCTGGCACGAACCAACAGCCAGCCGTCGGGCCAGTCCAGTCGCAGCCCGTCGAGACGATCCGCCGCCGCGTCGGAGAAATGTTTCTCCAAGGCGTCGAGTCCGGCGGCGACCTTTTCCTTCGCCAGGGTGATCTTCGTCTTCACGATTTCATAACGGGGCAATTCGTCGGCCAAAGCGGAGATCGGCAATTCTCGGGCGGCCATTGCGTCGAGCAACTGGGCCATGCCCACGAAACTGTCGCGGACGAAACCCACGCGGGGGTCGATGGGGCCGCCGTTGCCCTCGCCGCCGAAGACGGCCTCCTTGGCGATCATGGTGTCGACCACGTTGGCCTCGCCCACGGCCGAGCGAAACAGGCTCGCGCCGTACTTCTCGGCAACGTCTTGCGACATGCGGCTGCTTGAGCAATTCGTAACCACCGGGCCGACTCGCTCCCGCAGAACGTGGTCCACGCACATGGCCAACGTGTATTCCTCGCCTAAGTAACGGCCGGCGGCGTCGATTACCGCCAATCGGTCGGCATCGGGGTCCTGGCAGAAACCGATATCCGCGCCGGAGGTCTCGACCGCCGAGAGCACCCCGGCGAGGTTCTCGGCCGTGGGCTCCGGCGTGTGGGCGAACCGACCATTGGGCTGCTCGCCAAGGATCGTGACCTCGCAACCGAGCGATTCGAGCAGTCGGCGGCCCAGCACGCTGCCGGAACCGTGGTTCGAGTCGAGCAGCACCTTGAACTTGCGACCACGAATGCGCTCCGCGTCGACGGTTCCCAGCACGGCTTCGAGATGGGCGGCCGTCGTGTCGCCGCAATCGAGCGGCTTGCCGGGCGTCTCGGCCGCGGCGGTCGGCTTTGGATTGTTGTAAAGATCGAGAACCTTTTCACCCTCGACGCCGGGAATAACGCGTCCCTGGCGGCTGAAGAGTTTCAGTCCGTTGTACGGTGCCGGGTTGTGGCTGGCGGTGATTTGAATACCGCCGGCGGCGCCGATGTCTCGCAGCAGCACGCCGGTGGTGGGCGTCGCCGCCACGCCGCCGTCGACCGTATCTCGTCCCGCCGATTGCAACCCCCGGCATATCGCCTCGGTGAGCATCTCGCCCGACTCTCGGCCGTCGCGAGTAACGAGAATCTTCCCCTCGGGCGCGAACGCCGCGAAAGCCGACGCATAGCGAACAGCCACCTCGGCCGTAAGCGTCTCGCCCACGACACCCCGCAACCCGGAAACGGAAATGATCAATTCACTCACGATGTAATTCCTTTCATCCGCCAGTGGTTCTCGAAGAGCTTTGAGCCACACGCAAACTCGGGTGCCATGTCCCACGCTTGCGTGGGCATGCTCGAAGCAAAGCGAAAACTGCTACTCATGCCCACGCAAGCGTGGAGCATGGCACCCATTGGCCTTTCAGGAAACAGAAACCAACGAGCCAAACGCAAGCGGAAGCCATACTCTCTTTACTATCCACTATCCACTACCCACTACTCAATCTCCATCAACGGCTGCACCTCGCCGGTCCTTTCAAACTGAGCAACAAGCATCTCGCTGGAGAGATTATGGCCCAGCAGCGTGCGGTTGACCGGCGGGGTCAAACTGCGGTAGATCAGCCATTGCTCGTCGCCGATGGCCACGCGATAGCCGGCCGCTCGGTCGGGCGTCTGAATCTCCAGCGACTCGGCAACCGTCAACCGCCGCCAGGTGAACACGCGGCTGCGGCGGCTTCGGTCCAGGTCGATAAACAGCGGTGCGTACAGCCCGGTGCCTTCGGCCGTTTGCCGCAATTGCAGCTCGCCGTCGGTCTGTGCCAGGTCGCCGGGCGACTCTTCTGCCCGCCACTCGGGCATCGCCAGCGGCAACACCCGGGCACGCGGCTTCTTGCCACAAACCGTGCCCTCGAAACTCTCCTCGGCCGCCTCGAACTTGACGCCCTCGCACAGCGGCAGCGTGCCGATATAATCGATCTTCGCGATGTCGTCGCAAAGCAAGGCGTCGGCCAGCATCAGGAACCCGTCCTCGCGGGCGAGCAACATCTGCCGCTGTAGGCGAAGCCCCTTCTTGTCGAAATCGAGTTCCAACTCCAAGTAATCCACGTCGTCGTCGGAGAACCAGCAGACTTCCTGCCAATCCCCGTCGGGCTTGGCCGGTTTTCCGTCGATTTGAATTTCCAGGCCCCACTTGCCCGAGAACAGAACCTCTCCGCCGCATTGCAGTTCCGCCGACAGATCGCTGCCTGGGTATAGGACCGTAAGGCGCGGCTGGTTGGCACCCCAGAAAGGTTGCAACACGGCCGTCGACGCCCATTCTGAATGCACGGCCGCCGGGGGCAGTTCGAAATCCTCCGTCGGCCGCTTGCGTCGGGGCAATACGCGTTGGGCAATGTCCTCGTCGTCCTCATCGCCGCCGAGTTCCAAGGCGGCCTCCAACAGGCTCGCGCTCCAGGCACCCTCCGGCCCGGTCGAGAAGGCCTGCGTGCCGTCGGCCCGGGCGGTTCGCAGTGCGGTGCGGACCATCCATTGATAATCGTTGTCGGCATCCTTCGTCCAACAACCGCCGCGCAGCTTCTCGCCGATTGCACTGCATCTGGTCCAACACGCCAGCAACGGCCGGAACAGGTCCGCGTATTCGGCGTCCAGGACACCTTCGCCGTCGAGCAGTTCGCCGAGCGCCGTGGAAAGCGTCTCACGGGCCTCGTCGGCAAGTTTGGCGCAAGGCTTGATCTCGGGCAGCAGATAGGCCAGCACCAGCGGCAACTCGCCGCCGAGCAACTGTTGCGGCAGCGGGTCCTCCTCAACGGAAATGGCGGCCGACTCGCCGACCGTTTTCAACAGATGATTCAGCACGGCCCACCAGGCATCTTCGGAAATCTTGGCCGACAGCTCGGGCAGTTCGACGGCCAGGGCAACCGCTTGCAGGGCGTAGGCCAAGCGGTTCTTCTCGCCGACCGATTCCTCCAACCATGCCAGGATCGCGTCCTGCTTCATCTTCGTCTTCGGCAGCACGTCGTCAGCCATGGCCCAAGCCAGCGGCCAGGATCGCCCGGGCAGAAGCTTCACCGGCGGTTTGGGCTTCTTCCGCTCGGCCAGATGTTTTTGCCAGGCCTTCCATCCATCTTCGGCCGCATATGCGCGGACGACCGTCTTGGGTGCCGATTTATGCCAGACTGCCTCGTTGCCGTGAATAAGTGGCCGCCGGTCGGCCGATTTCTTCGTTGTGGGGCTCGTCGATGCCATTGCAGTTCCGCTTCCTTGGGATTTGGTTTGTATTGCTATCCAGCGTGGGGGTTGAGGCTGAAACGCGGTTGGAGCTTGGCTGACAGCTTTTCACCGGGTGCCATGTCCCACGCTTGCGTGGGCATGCGGAATAACCGGGTTTATCGTGCCTCGCATGCCCACGCAAGCGTGGGACATGGCACCCGATCGCAGCCCGGGGGGGGCGAAGTCGGTTTTCCGCATTGTCCATGGCCGGAAAAGGTGCCATCGACTACAATGCGCAAGGCTGTAGGCTTTGCTGCGGTCGCCGCCCCCCACTATTTGCCGGGGCATGACGCCCATTCGGCCTCGGCTGGATGCGAATATCTTACCAACTAACACCGCGATTGACTCCCCCCCGAGTCGCACAATTTGCCGCCATTTTTCCGAAAGGTTATCGGCCATGACACGACCGAACGGACAGCTAACTCGAATTCTGACCGCCACTGCCGCCTGTTTCGCCATATTCGTGCTCGGATGCGAATCCAGCCAGGAGACGCCCCTGCCGGCGGAGGAAGCCCAGGATGATTCGCCGGCCGAGGCGGCGGAAACGACGCCCGAAACGATTGATCCCGCGACCGAAGTCGACGAACCTACGGAAACCACCGAACCGGCTGAACCGACGGCCGAGCCGCCCGAGGAAGAGGCCCAGCCGGCGGCCGAGGATTCATCCGAGGCCAAGACCGAGGAGGAACGGCTCGCCGAGGAGATATCGGAACTGGAAACACAGAATGCCCGGCAGATAGAGAGATTGTCGCAAGATGAAGACAACGGCGAATCGTCCACGGAGGAAACCGAGAGAACGGTCGAGGTGGACCCCGAGGTCGAAGGCATGTCGCTCGAGGACATCGCCAAATCGGGCGTGATTCCGCTGAAGGAGCGCCAATCCGAGGAGGACGCCGACAAGGCATTCGAGGAGGAAATGAAACGGCGGCGGGCCGAGCGGATGGAGAAGCGGAAGAAGGTCATCGAATCGCTCGGCAAGCCGCTGGTGGATAACTTCGAAGATATGCGGAAGCTCGATCCGGTCTCGCCGGTTTGGCTGGACAAGAAGAACAAGCGGGTGGTAGTCCTGGGACAGGTTTGCCAGACGAAGACGCCGCTGGAGTTCCTCGCCTGTCTGGTCGACACCAAGGAGCACGAAGCGATTCTGTCGTTCGACACCAAGGCCTTCCTCGTCCACGCGGGCTTGCTGGCCACCGGCGCGAAGGCCGGCACCCCGGTCCAATTCCGTCCCACCTACGTCCCGGCCAAAGGCACCGTGATCGAGATTACCTTGAAGTGGAAGGACGAGCAGGGCGAGGTGAAAAGCTGCCCCGCCCAGCAGTGGATTCTCAACACGAAGGTGAACAAGCCGATGCAGCAGGACTGGGTCTTCGCCGGCAGCGGTTTCTACGTCAACGAGAGCACCGGCCAGCGGACCTACAAAGCCGAGGGCGGCGACTTCATCTGCGTCTCGAACTTCCCCTCGGCCATGCTCGACCTGCCCGTCGAAAGCACCCAAGCCGACGCCCAACTTCTCTACGAAACCAACACCGAAATGATCCCCCCGAAAGGCACGCCGGTGACGATGATACTTTCGCCGAAGGGGGAGGAGGGTGCGGGGGAGAAGAGCGAGTGAGGCCAGCGTGAGCGTTGCCCGAAACCTACGAGGTCAGCCACGGATCGGCACGGATTAGCACGGATAAGGTTTTGGCGAAGCACAAAGCCCCAAGGGGGCGTCCCTAGAGAAGTGCGACGGTTCGATTAGGGCCGCCCGGTTGCGGACATCGTCGAGCACCCACCTTCCCCCGACCTACTTAACCTCCAACTCCTTCAACAGTTTCGTGGCTCGCGCGTCGCCCGTCTTGACCAAAGCCCGTGCGGCCAACTTGCGTGTGT
>Ga0180432_10008259_pt1 | contig 13027 bp, 11 predicted proteins | sample SS_ome_10_FD_132414 | JGI IMG/M metagenome (GOLD analysis project Ga0180432, IMG submission 132414) | Hypersaline lake sediment archaeal communities from the Salton Sea, California, USA - SS_1_MS_2 metaG | ecosystem: Environmental > Aquatic > Non-marine Saline and Alkaline > Hypersaline >...
CAGTTCCTCTCAGGCAGCGGTCAAACCTCACCGGGGGCTGCATGACCACCCCCGTGAAGTACCCCAGCCAGCCCGATCCTGAGCTTGCCATGCAAGCCATCAACGTCCACAAGTACTTCAAGGGCGCCCACATCCTCAAGGGTGTGGACCTCAGCGTGCGTCGCGGTGAAGTGGTCTGCATCATCGGTCCTTCAGGAGCCGGAAAGAGCACCTTCCTGCGGTGCATCAACCACCTCGAGCCGATTCAGGAAGGCCGCATTTGGGCCAACGGGCACCTCGTCGGGTATCAGGAGGTCAACGGCCGCCTCAAACCCACCGGCAACGCCCGCGTCGCCCGCCAACGTCGCGACATTGGCATGGTGTTCCAGAGCTTCAACCTGTTCTGGCACATGACGCTTCTCGAGAACATCATTGAAGCCCCCATGCGCGTCCTCGGCAAATCACGCGCCGAGGCCATCGCCACCGCACACGACCTGCTCGAGAAAGTGGGTCTCAGCAACAAGGCCGACGCCTACCCCAGGCGACTCTCAGGCGGCCAGCAGCAACGCGGCGCAATCGCCCGCGCCCTGGCCATGAATCCACGCCTGATGCTGTTCGACGAACCCACCAGTGCACTCGATCCCGAGACCATCGGCGAGGTCCTCAAGACCATGGAGCAGCTCGCACGCGAGGGCATGACCATGATCGTCGTCACCCACGAAATGGGATTCGCGAAACGTGTTGCGAACCGCGTCGTCATGATGGATGACGGTGTGGTCATCGTCGATGAAGAGACGAAAGCGTTCTTCGAGGCACCCAAGGAACAACGCCACCGCGACTTCCTGAGCAAACTGTTATGAGCCTTCTAGGCCAAGGGTTTATGCCACCCGTTTCAGCACCCTTCGCTTCCCGCTACGCCCACCAATATCTCGTCGCAACGACCGATCACGTCGCATCCTCGGTCGCCACTTCTGTCCTAGACAAGGGAGGCAATGCGGTGGACGCCGCCATTGCCTGCGCCGCTGCACTCTCCGTCGTCGCACAACACCAGTGCGGGATGGGAGGCGACGCATTCGTCCTTGTTCACGAACCTTCCGGAGTCGTTCACGCCCTCGATGCTGCCGGTCGCGCCGGTTCTGGCGCAAACCCGGATCGAGCCCGTTCCGAGGGACTCTCCAGGCTCCCTCTTCGTTTGGACGTGCGGTCCGCAACCGTACCTGGCGCCGTCGCCGGCTGGGTTGCCCTGCACGAACGATTTGGATCCTGGGATTTTTCTGATCTCCTAGCGCCCGCCATCGAACTTGCCGAATCAGGATTTGTCGCGAGCCCCACGCTCGCAAGAGATGTCCGTAACGTTCTTGGGATTGACAAGCACCCCGAGTTTGCCTCCGTACGCAAACCTGGGGATCCAATCCAGCGACCCGGCATTGCCCGGGTTCTTCGCGAAACGGCCGCCGGGGGGCTCTCCGGTTTCTATCAAGGTTCGTTCGCCGAAGGCCTCCTCGAATTGGGGCAGGGCGAATTCCGTACCGACGATCTCGCAGGGGCGAACGCAACGTGGGTGCCGCCCCTGCACCTCGAGGCGTTTGGTTCGACACTTTGGACCATGCCGCCCGTCTCGCAGGGGTATCTCATCCTTGCAGCCGCCTTCATCGCTGATCAGCTCGACGTACCGACCGACCCGTCGGACCCGTTGTGGGCCCACCTTCTGATGGAGGCCTCCCGCCTTGCGGGCATGGACCGCAACGCCGTGCTGTACGAAGGCGCGTCAGGCGAGTCCCTTCTGGACGCTGACCAACTCACGGAGCGCGCGCAACGCATCGACCCATCGCGTCGCAGCGAGGTGACGGACCACGCGCGGGAGGGCGACACCAACTATTTCGCCATCGTCGACAAGGAGGGTTACTCCGTATCCTTCGTCCACTCCAATGCCCACGGTTTTGGAAGCCACCTTGTGGTCCCTGCAACCGGCATATTCCTGCACAATCGTGGCATCGGTTTCTCGCTCAAGCCCGGACACCCAGCTGAATACCGACCCGGCTCGAAGCCACCGCATACCCTCTCCCCCATCATGGCAACCGATTCCCGGGGGCAACTCCAGGTCGTGACGGGCACCATGGGCGCTGACTCGCAGCCGCAGGTATTGCTGCAGTTGCTTCACCGACTCCTCGTCGTGGGCGAAGATCCCGCCACGGCGCTCGCAGCCGGACGCTGGTACTTGGGCGGTCCGGACGGCGAGCATGCTCCCTTTGATACCTGGGACGTCCCCGGCTCCGCCAACGTGCAACTCGAGGGCCAGTGCCCCCCTGCATGGACCGACGGTCTAAGCGAGCGCGGTCACGACGTTCGTGCCGCCGAGTCGTTCGGTGTACTCGCGGGCTACGCGCAAGCGATCGTCAGGACTGAGGATGCGCTGGTGGGGTCGAGCGATCCACGTGCGTGGTCAGGCAGTACCATCGGCCGCTAGGTACGTTCTGCGCCTACAACCACGCCTCGAGGCTTGATGCGACGTAGGGCGTATACGTCAACGCCTTGGAAACATCGAAGTATCCGTTCGTGACGAACAGCAGGGTTGCTCCCGCAGATCGTGCGGCGTGCGCTCCTGCCTCGCTATCCTCGATGACCAACGACTTCGCTGGATCGACGTTCAGTCGCTCACAGGCCAGGAGGTAACTGTCGGGAGCGGGTTTGCCTCGCGCAACATCCTCGACGGATACGCGCACCCCGAGGTGCGCACCCCACGATTGCGGCGCGAGTGAGGCCTCGATCATGGCGCGCGGTGAATTCGAGACCACGGCCCGCGGCAGGTTCCGATCCACGCATCTCTGGATCCAAGCGCTGGCACCTGGCATCTCCCGAACGCTCGCAAGCGCGTCGGCGAGTTCAAGAATCACGGTTCCCCAAAAAGCCGTGGGTTCTCGATCAAGTCCGTACTGATCCTGAAGGATGCTTGTCGTACTGGCACGATCGAGGCCATGCAGTTGGCCATGAGCTTCGCTTGGAAGGTGACCTCCTGAGGCTTGCATCACGTTTTGCAGTACGGCAAACCAAATCGGTTCACTATCGACAAGTGTTCCATCCATATCAAAGAGCACAGCTTCGAAGTCATCAAGGTTGATTTGTGGCGGTACAAACGTCCGTGCAGGAATGGGTTCAGCCTCCTTCTTGAGACCTTGGATCGATCGCATCGCGGAGCCAGTCGCCAAGCAAATTGATGCCGAGTGTCGTAATGGCAATCGCGAGGCCAGGAAACACAGCCATCCATGGGTGGGTCGTGAGAAAGCGTCGACCCAGGGACAGCATATTCCCCCAACTGGGAACCTCTGGAGGGACGCTGAGTCCTAGGAATCCAAGGCCCGCCTCATAGAAGATCATGGCAGACACCTCGAAGGTTGCAAGTGTCGCAAGAGGGCCTACGATGTTCGGCAGCAGGTGCCGTGGAATGATGACCCGGCTTCCTGCACCGAGGCCCCTCGCCGCCTCGACGAACGCCAACTGCTTGAGGCGAAGCGCCTCGCCCCGCGCAAAGCGAATGAACACCGGGCTGCTCGTGACTCCGAAAAGCAAGATCACGTTTACCAAGCTTCGGCCCAGTACCGTGGCAATCACAATGACCAGCACGAGGTAGGGAACGGCGAGCAGGAGATTGGCGAACGAGGAGATGATTCGATCGGTCCATCCTCCGAACCAACCTGCGAGTAGCCCTAGGGTGACGCCAAGGGATACGGCCGTAAGCGCACCAAGGAAGCCCACGAGCAGAGAGACCCGAGCACCATAGACGATGCGGCTGAAAAGGTCCTGGCCAAGTTGGTCGGTTCCAAGAAGGTATGTAAGCGAACCGTCGGGGTTCCAGGCAGGGGGCTGGCGTGCCGCCAGAAAGTTCGCAGCACTTGGGTCATGCGGTGCGATCCACGGAGCGAAAATTGCAGCTGCCGAGATGAGTGTGACAAGCGCGAGGCCGAGCATGCCCGCTGGACTCGCGAGCAGCAGGCGAGCTAGCCGTGCCGGGTGGAGCAACGATCGCGAGGCCGTGGAGTGATCTTGCGTCATGCGATTCGAAGCCTTGGATCGAGGAGACCATAGAGAAGGTCCGTCAAGAGATGAACCGATATGGCGACGAAGGCGATGAACACCGTGATGGCTTGCACGAGAGGAAAGTCCGTATCACGTACTGCGCTTTCCAGAAGCGTGCCCATGCCCGGCCAGGCGAAGACGGATTCGATGTAGACCGATCCTCCGAGAAGATACGTGAATTGAATACCCAGGACACTAATGAGCGGAATTGCGACGTTCGGCAGCACGTGCCGAAAAGCCAGGTGGGTCGTGGCGACGCCTTTGGCCCGCGCGGTCCGAAGATAGTCACTTCTGCGAACCTCGAGCACGGTGGAGCGGGTAAGGCGCACGAGTTGACCAAGACCCGAGAAGCCCAGCGAGACGGCGGGCAGGATCAGTGAAGCGGCGGTATCACGTCCAAAGGAAGGCAGCCAGCGGAGTTCAACCGCGAAAAAGACGATGAGGAGCATGCCCAGCCAGTAGCTGGGAATCGTCTGGCCAGCCAGCCCAACGGTCCGGGCGATCTTGTCCCACGTTCCGTTGGGTTCCATTCCTGCAGCAAGGCCAAGGGGAATCGCGAGAACCACGGCAAACGCTAGCGCTCCCAAGGCCAGTTGCACGGTGGGCCACAGGCGCTCGAAGATGATGTCGACGGCAGGTCGACGCTGCCGTAGGGAGTCACCCAGATCACCGCGAACAACATCCCCGACATACAAGAGGAACTGCTCGATGACGGGTCGGTCGAGTCCCATGTTGATGGCGAATGCCTCGCGTTGCGAGTCGGGCGCATCCTTGGGCACCATGAGAGCCACAGGATCTCCTGTGAGCCTCACCAAGAAGAACACCAAGACGAGAACGCCCACCATGAGGGCGAGCGACTCAAACGCCTTGCTGGCGACGTACTTCAGCACGATCGTGGGGTCGTGTCTGGCCGGCCTTCCGGCCGGCCAGACACGCCAACGTCGATCAGTCGACGATCCTGACGGAGCGGAGGAAGTACTCCTCTGCAGCGAGAGGCTGGTACCCCTCGACCTTGCTCGAGACCGCCTCGAAGATGACGGGTTGGTAGAGGTAGATGAACGGCGGGTTGTCGCGCATCAACGCGTGGAGCTCCTGATACTGCGCGGCACGGTCCGATCGGTCCACCGTGGTGTTGATGGCGTTGATTCGGCTCTCGAACTCGACATCTTCCCAAGCGTTGTAGTACGCGCCCGGGATGAGGGCGCCTTGAAGGCGCGGAAGAGCTTCAGCCACGTCACTGGACCAACTGTCAACGAACATCGGACCGGTGACGGCGTATTGCGGCTCGCTCCAGTACGTGTTGGTCGTTTGGAAGTCCACCTCGACATCGACGCCGATGGCGGAGAGGCTTTGGGCAACGGCTTGACATACCTCGTTGATGTTGACGTACCCATCAGCGGGGCAACCCATTTCGATTTCGAAACCATCGGCGTAACCGGCCTCAGCGAGAAGCGAGCGAGCCTTTTCTGGATCGTAGGGGAACGCTTCCATCAACGCTTGGTCGTAGCCAAGGTTGCCTTCCAGGACGAAGCCGGGCGCAGCATTTGCGAACCCGCTGAAGATGGCTTGAATGATGCCGTAGCGGTCCGTACCGTAGTTGAGCGCTTGACGGACGCGGGGATCTTCGAGGGGTGTTCCGACGCCGGCACCCACGTTCTTGAAGGCGACGTAGTAGACCCGATCGTTGAGGTAGGTCAGTACTTCCACACCATCCTCGCCCTCGAGTGATTGGGCGAGTTCGGGGGTGAGACGGTTGGCAATGTGGACTGCACCTGTTTGAACGGCCGCCACGCGCGTGGAGGGATCGGGGATGACGCGGAACTCGATGCCATCGAGATAGGGCAGGGACGGCTCCCAGTACTCGGTGTTCGCTTCCATCACGATTCGCTCGCCCGCAGTGCGCGACACGAAGCGGAAGGGGCCCGTACCGACAGGCGCTTGGACGAAGCCATCGATACCCACTTCGCGCATGTAGTCACCGGGGATGATGGCCCAATCCTGAGCAAGCGTGGTGAGGAACAGGGCATTGGGCTCAGCGGTCGTGATGCGGACCGTGTAGTCGTCGAGCGCCTCCACGGAGCTGGCCGCCGTGTAGTCACCGGGGTAGTCGTTGCTTGCGTCGCTACCGAACTCCCATGTGGCAACCACGTCATCGGCCGTGAACGGTTCGCCGTTGTGGAAGGTGACGCCCTGGCGAAGCGTAAAGGTGTACGTCAGGCCGTCCTCACCAATCTCCCAGGCGGTGGCAAGACGCGGCTCGAGCTCGCTGCTCTCGTTGATGAACATCAGCGTGTCGTACAGCGTGTGGGAGGCGTTGCTCGCCGTCCGGTCGGCTGCGCGGGGAAGGTAGAGAGACGTCGGATCGCTCGATAGTGAGACCACGAGGACGTTGTCCTGGGCCACGGCGAGCGTGAGTAGGCTCGCGACCAGCAGAACGGCGAATCGACCAAGGCGTGAAATCATGCTTTTCCTCCATCGGATGACGAGCGTCAGCGCACGATGTGCGTTGCCGTAATGTATGGAGGTTTCGTCAAGACTTCATCACGGTTTGGTCAAGGATTTTCCGGTGCCCGACACCTCGATACCAAGCAAGGTTGAGAGGGTTGCCTCTACGTCACTCGCGTCAGCCACATCGACCTGATGAGGAATGATGTCGGGTCCTGCAGCAACGAAGAAGCGGTCGTCGCTCGGTGTTCCGGGACGAAGGCCATGCGTCGACGCGTAAACCGGTACACCGGACTGGTGCTGAGGATTCGCGTGTTCCGGCGCACGCTCGAAAGCTGCTCCGGCAGGAGCGGAGAACGCGGTGAGCCGCTCTGCCGTATCGGCAGGAAAGGGGCTCGTGTCGTAGGGCAAGACACCTATATCCGCAAGACGTTCGATGGCCTCGCGGCGAGACGTGGCATCAGGCGTGTGAACGAAGAGTGTGCCGCCCTCGGGTGCAGCTTCGTGGTTAGGGAGGATTCGTTCTGGGTAGAGCGCTTCGCGTACGGCGCCATGCCCGTGATCGCTCAAGATCACGACATTGACGTCATCCAGTGTCCCGGCCTGTTCCATTCGATCCATCATGATTGCGACGAGGGCATCGGCGTAGGCCATGGACCAAAGACTGAAAGGATGATCCTCGCCTGCCACGTGCTGAATGCTGTCTGGAATGAGGATTTCTCCCATGAGGAGGTCAGGCCCATTGGGGACTGCGGCAAGCGCGGCTAGGTGGAGGGCGAGGCGTCGGTCACCCTCAAGGCCCGCCATGAGGTACACGGTGCGATCACCCGCGTACGGATCAGGAAGGTCGCGTAAGGACGCTCCCAATCCTCCCCTCTCCAGATGACCAAGGTCGTCTCGCGGCGGCATGGTGCGAAGCCAACCATCTTCGGCTGCAATCGGTTTGGCGTCCCGCCCCCGTTGAATCATCTCAGCCACCCACCAGGGGTGGTGAAAGGTGGCCGCATCGTCTCGACGCACCATGCCAAACCCCAACACTGCAGCTTCGAGTCCAGCGTCGGTGGCTCGTCTCGGCAGCGTCGGGACCCGGACGTCATCGGGAGTCGCGTAGCGGAACCTCGCGCCATCGTGAATGGTGTTTCCGTAGACGCCATGGCTCTTCGGTGAGAGTCCAGTAAGGATTCCTGTTCGCCCTGGGAGTGATGTCGCTGGCATGTCACTCTTGAGCCGATTCACGTTCAGGCCGTTTTGGCCCAAACGATGCAAGGTGGGCAGATCATGCGCATGTCGCGCGAAAGCGTCTGCAGAAATTCCATCGATCATGAGTAGAAGGGTGCGAGCCATGCCGTAAGGCTACGCAACCTTGGGTCGCCTCGTGGTCACGACATCGTCAGCCATCCGCGTGGGGTGATACATGCCTGACGACGGCCGGGTACCGTAAGGGGTCGTGAAATCCCAGGGAATGGCGCGTCTCCTTGCTGCACCAGCCACCGTAGTGTTCGTCCTCTTCGGGGTCATTCCGCTTGTGACGGTCATTCGCTTTGCGGGCTGGCGTTGGAGTGGCGTTTCCGACCCCACGCCCGTGGGTTTCGACAACATGCAGCGGTTGCTGCAGGACACCGAGTTGTGGCGGTCCCTGGGCACCACCGCGGCATTTGCGGGTCTCGCCCTGCCCACGTTCCTTGCGCTCTCCCTCATGGTGGCGCTGGCGATTCAGGGCACGAAGGCGGAGCGTTTCGTGAAAGCCCTGCTGTTCGCGCCTGGCCTGGTCACGGTGGGGGGATCGGCCATCGCCTGGTACCTGCTCTACAATCCCGACTTTGGTGTGGTGAGCGAGTTCACGGGTCTTCGGCTTCCCTGGACCACCGATCCGTTTGCGGCCCTGGTGTACGTCGTGGCGTTCACCTTGTGGCAGCAGACGGGGTACGGCGTGTTGGTGGTCTCGGCCGCCCTTCGTGGCATTCCTCCCGAGGTCAAGGAGGCAGCCCGTTTGGATGGTGCAACCGAGGGCGGCGTATTCCGTTACATCACGCTTCCATTGCTTCGACCCACCCTCACCTTCCTGACGATCATCGGCACGGTGCTGACGCTGCAGTCGTACACGGCAGTGTTCCTGTTAACGGGCGGGGGTCCGTTTGGAAGCACGCGAGTGCTGGGGTACTACCTGTACGAGACGGCGTTCGAGCGTTTCGAGCTTGGGTACGGTGCAGCCATCACGCTTTTCGTTCTTGCCGTGACGCTCGTCGTAGCCCTTGCGCAGGCGTGGGTGCTTGCAGACCGCGGCGTGGGTCGCACGAGGCGGGCGGCATGATCATCCTGCGGATCGTTACCGTGCTCGTGAGCATCTTCGTTGCGGTTCCACTGTTGTGGCTTCTCTACGCAGCCTTCCTTCCCGCGGAGGCGTTGCTGATGGCCGATCTCACGATGCTCGGCTTCACGCTGGAGAACTTCCGCGAACTTTGGTAGTGGCCTGTTCCAGTCGCTCGCCGTCTCGATCGCAGCTTCGGGCACCACGGTGGTTGCGCAGTTGTCGTTCGGTCTCGCCGCCGCGTACGCGATTCGCAATGGCGCTCGCATCACGGCACTCGTGTTGATTCTTCTTGCCTTGCCGTCGGAGTTGCTGCTCGTACCGCTTTACCGGCTTCTGCAGACGCTTTCCCTGATCGATACGTTCGGCGCGCTGGTGGTGCCTTTCCTAGCAAGTCCGCTGGTCGTGTTCCTGTTGCTGCAGGCGCTGCGGCGCGTGCCGTGGGAGTTGGTGGAGGCCGCTCGGATCGATGGCGCGAGCGAACCCACGATCCTCGCGCGCGTGGTGGCCCCGGTCTTGCGGCCCGAACTCACGGCGGCGGCGGTCCTGGCGTTTGCCGCACACTGGAACCTCGTGTTGTTCCCTCGCGTCACGACGACCGAGTCGATTTGGACGGTGCAGGTGTTCCTCTCCAACCTGCTGCGTACGCGTCCGTTTGAATGGGGTCTGCTGGGTGCAGCAGCGTTGGTTGCGAGTGCGCCGATTCTGATTCTGTACATCGTGTTCGAGAAGCGTATCCTCACGACATTCGAAGCTGGTTTCCGGTCCTGAAGGAGGAGCCGTATGCCTAACCCTTTCCGTGTTCCCAACGTTCGTACGCTCACCCTGAGTTTGTGCCTGCTCCTTGGTGTTTCGAGCCAGGGGTTTGCGCAGACCGAGATCACTTTCTGGCACTCGATGGACTCCGCGCTCGAGACCGTGGACGCCCTGGTCGCGAGATTCAACGCCAGCCAGGACGAGGTTCGCGTCGATGCGCGCTTCGTGGGTGCCTACGCCGAGGGACAGACCCGGCTGCTTGGCGCGTTTGGAAGTCCCGATGAGCCAGTGTTGTTTCAGGCGGAGATTGGCTTCTTCCCTCGGCTGGTAGCCGAGGGGGCGACCCAGGATTTACGTGATCTGGAGCGTCAGCTACCGGCCGAGTTGGTGGAGGACTTCGTGCCCGGCCTGTGGGCCTATGGCGATATCGACGGGGGTCGCCACGGACTTCCCTGGGGGAGTTCCACGCCGGTGATGTACTGGAACGTTGATGCCCTTCGCCGCGCGGGACTCGAGCCACCCACGACGTGGGAGGAGTTCGAGGCGACGGTCGATGCCTTGACCTCGCGCCAGTCGCAGGGCGTGGTGTTCGTAGGGGACTCATGGTTGTTCGAAATGATGGTGCTCAGCCTGGGTGGCCGCCTGGTCGACGATGACGGGGTGCCCACGCTGGATACACCGGAGGCCTTGCAGGCACTGACGCTGCTCGATGAGCTCGAGGCGCGCGGTTCGCTGGCGTTCTTTGGCGCGAGTGAATCCACACCCGCGATTCTTGGCTTCGTGCGCACGCGGTCGCTCATGGCGTTTGCAAGCATTGCCAACTGGCCTGACATTCGGCGTTTCAGTGTGGCGTTCGACGTCACGGCCGGCCCCGTTCCGATGGCGCCCGGGGGTGTTATTCCTTTGGGTGGCGCACAGCTCGTGGTGATGAAGAATGCGAGTGACGAGGAGCGTGAGGCTGCCTTCACCTTCTGGCGGTGGTTGATGGAACCTGAGCAGGTAACAGAGTGGGTGGAGGGGTCGTACTACATCCCCGTCCGTCGCGCTGCGGTTCCCTTGCTCGAGAATTTCTATGCCGAGGATCCCGGTCGGGCGGCCGCGCTTGAGCAGTACGACATGGCCATTCCGCGTCCGCGGATTCCTGAGTTCGATGCGATTCGCGGGATTCTCGATCAGATGATGGAGCGGGTGCTTCGAGGCCGGACGAGTCCTGGAGACGCGCTGGCGGATGCGCAGGCGCAAGCCCTGGCGGAGGTGAACCGATGAGTCGGACGACGTTGCTGGGTGTCGCTGCCCTGATTGGAGCTACAGGCTTTGCGGCGGTCGAGACCGGTGGTCGCATGATGGGTGTTCGCACGGCGATGACGTCCTCGCTGTGGTTGGACGCTGCTGCATTCACGCTCACGGCCGTGCTCCTCACTGCGCTGTACGCGTCGGCGTGGGAGCGTGGCGGTGGGGTCCGGCGAATCAGTGCCGGAGTTGTCTACGTCGCGTTGTTCCCTTTTCTTGCCGCCCTCCTCGCAGGGTTAGCTGAGTTGACTGTTCTTGGATTGTGGGGTTTTTCAGGCGAGGTACGCACAGCGTTGATTGCGGGTCCCCTCAACCTGCTGGCAACGTTCACCATCGAACTCGGCGTCGTTGCCCTACCCGTCGGCATTCTCAGTGTTGGGGTGCTGATGTACCTGGCGCGCAGACGCTGAGCGACCTCGGGAACGCCCGAACACAGGTGTGCCTGGAGCACGGTCTTGGATTACGGAACCGAGTAGCGTAGAGGTATGAAACGGGTTGTGTCTTTTGCTCCACCACGCTTCGCAGGTCTCCTGGTTCTGTTGAGTGTGCTTTCCGGTATTGCGTGGGCGGAGCCCACGTGCGAAACCTTGCTGGACGCCCTCCCTACCGTCTTCGAGGAGGCCACGGCCTACGAGATTGGGGTCGGCATCATGCAGGGGGATAACGAACTGGCGTACGAACTACAGCGCGCCGAACTGCAGGCAGATGGAACCTGGACCACTACGACGCTCGAGCGACGTGGACTTCCTCGGCCTCCCGGTACGGGCAACGAAAGCCCGGACGGTGGTTTCAGCGACCTCGGCCTGATCTGCGACGCCGAACACACCCTCGAGGTCTTGCCTTCGGGGTCTGCGCGATTGGACCTTGCCGCCCCCGATCCCGATGGCGCCGTCAAGAGTTGGTCTCTGGAGTTTCAGAATCTCGGCAACCGCTGGGTACCACGCGAAATGATTGGCGTGTTCGAGACACGCATTCTCTTCGTGCCCGTCTCGGGAAGCTTCAACACCACTTTCTCAAACTGGTCTTTCTAGCGAAGTAAATCCAGACTGCGGGTGCACGCTATCGGTGTGCACCCGCTTTTTCTTTACCGGAGAATCGCGAGGAACACGCCCGCAGCAACTGCGGAACCAATCACGCCCGCCACGTTGGGTCCCATCGCCGCCATCAGCGGATTGACGCGACCGTTGGTGTGCTTCGCAACGAAGGTCTGCACCACACGTGCCGACATCGGCACGGCGGAAACGCCGGCAGCACCGATGCAGGGATTGATGCGCCTATCCTTCGGCAGGAACAGGTTCACGAGTTTGGCGAGGATGATGCCGCCCGCCGTGCTACCGATGAACGCCACCATGCCGAGCAGCAGGATGAACAGCGTCTCGGTCCGCAGGAACCCTGGACCGTCCATCGTTGCGCCAATCACGAGCCCAAGGAGAATCGTGACGATGTTGATGAGGGGTCCTGCCGCCGTCTTCGAGAGCCGGTCGGTCACACCCGACTCACGAAGCAGATTGCCGAACAGCAGCAGACCCACAAGAGGTGCGGCCGCAGGAATGATGAGCGAAACGATGACGGTCGTGGCGATTGGGAAAATGATAACCGCGGTTCTCGATACCTCACGCTCCTGCGAAACCGGAATCTCGCGCTCTGCTTGCGTCGTGAGAAGCCGCAGGATGGGTGGCTGGATGACCGGCACCAACGCCATGTAACTGTAGGCCGCAACCGCGACGGCGCCGAGGAGTTCCGGCGCGAGAATCGCCGTCAGGAAGATGGAGGTCGGACCGTCTGCACCACCGATGATGCCGATCGATGCGGCCTCCTCCACGGTGAAACCGAACAGGTAGTGCGCACCCAGGGCGGCAATGAAAATACCAATCTGTGCAGCGGCCCCAAGAATGAGCACGAACGGGCGGGCGAGAAGGGGCCGAAAGTCGGTGAGCGCACCCACACCAAGGAAAATGAGGGGCGGCAGCAACTCGGTCTTGATCCCCGCGTCGTAAATCAGTTGCAGGAGGGGTATGTGCCCACTGGAATCGCCGACGTAGCTGCTCGACGCCGCAAGGTTCGCGCCCGGTAGATTGGCCAACACCGCACCAAACCCGATCGGCACGAGAAGAAGGGGCTCATACTTATGGCGAACCGCCAGGTAGATGAGGATGCCGGCGACGAGAAACATCA
>Ga0180432_10008261_pt1 | contig 13022 bp, 8 predicted proteins | sample SS_ome_10_FD_132414 | JGI IMG/M metagenome (GOLD analysis project Ga0180432, IMG submission 132414) | Hypersaline lake sediment archaeal communities from the Salton Sea, California, USA - SS_1_MS_2 metaG | ecosystem: Environmental > Aquatic > Non-marine Saline and Alkaline > Hypersaline >...
TACTCCCCATCCCCGTCCACCAGACAGAAGGGCGAAGTTTCGAAACGCCTTCGCCCGGGGCCGGCCAGACCGCCGGTCCGAAATCGAAGCCCGGTGTTCCGCCAGCGCCGGGCTTCACCTTTTAGATATCGTTGTCCCGAAACCGGATACTGCTGTATTTCACAGGAGCACCAGGCGGTGATGCTGGCTGATTACATTGGGCTGAAAAGTCTGATATTTCAAGCTTTCTCATCTGATGGCACAGTGTTTGCGTGTTTCACCTGGCAGCTGACGAATGACTGTGCCACCATCTCCGCTCGTCAGGAGGACGGCCCTATCGATACCCTGCTACACGATCTCAGATACGCCCTCAGGTACTATCTGCGCACGCCGGGCTTCACTGTAGCGGCCATGCTCATCCTGGCCCTGGGGATCTGCGCCAACACCACTATGTTCAGCGTCGTGTAAGGGGTGATCATGCGCCCGTTCCCCTATTCGGAAGTCGACGCCCTCGTGGGCTTGTGGGATATGCCGGTCGATACCCCCTTCAACCGCTCGACCGTCACCTTTCCCAACTGGCGGGATTGACGGTAGCAGAGCACCGTTTTCGAAGATATCGCGCTGTATCACAGTAATGACCTGACCAGGCTACCCGAGGGAGACCTGCCCACAAAGGTCGCAGTTGTGATCTGCTCGTCGAGTTTCTTCACCCTGCTGCGGGAGGTTCCTGCGACAGGGCGTTTCTTTACCGCAGAAGAAGATAACCCCGAAGCCGAACGCACGGAGGTGCTCTCCGATGCCTTCTGACAGAGTCGCTTCGGCGGTGATCCCAAGGCTGTAGGACAGACCATCGCCCTGGAGGGTACCGACTACCGGATCGTCAGGGTGGCCGGAGCTTCCTTCGATCACACCCCGCTCTATATCGACTCCGAATCCGAGGTTCTCGTGCCCGTCGGCATGGATACCAACTGACACCCGCAGCGGAATATCGTCGGCTGGCCCATTCTCCACCTGCCCTGGCATTCGAGTAGCCGCACCTGCCGGATGACGGGGTTGACCTTCTCCGTCTACTGACGGCGATTTCTTGGCGGATAGTGAAAACGACACAACTATCTCCTCGTCGGGATCGTTATTAATGAAGAACATATGTGTTCACGGCAAATAAGGGGGTGGTCAGTGTTCTCTCCGGAACTCAAGAAGGGAAGTGTCGAGCTGATGGTGCTGACACTTCTATCCGAGAAGCCCAACCACGGTTATCAGATCGGCAAACTCATCGAGCTGCGTTCGGGAGGACAGATCCAGTTCAACATCTCATCCCTCTACCCGATCCTCTGCCGGCTGGAGAACCGCGGCTGGATCCGGGGTCAGTGGGTTGAGAAATCGGGTGAGCGCCGGCGCTGTTTTTACCACCTCACCGCCAAAGGCGAGACGGTTCTGGCCGAACAGTTGAGAAACTGGGAAGCATACACGGAAGCTGTGAATCTGGTGATCGGAGTCGATCATGCCTGACTGGAAAGAATTCGTGCGAGAACGATTTCAGGTACCCGAACTCAAAGGTCTGCGCCGGGAGAGATTGATTGAGGAGGTAGCGGTTCAGCTCGCGGATGTCGAGCGTGAAGCCCTCGAACGAGGGCTCAGTGCAGAGGCGGCGGCGGCTCAAGCAGCCGGCCATATCACTGATTGGGATGAGTTCTCGCACCGTCTGACCGCTGCCGAGTATCCGAATCGGCTCCCAGCCTCATCACGCTGGTTCGAAAGCACGACTCTGCAGCTCGATTACCGGGGCGGTCCGGCCCGCATCCTGGCCGAGATGATCCGCACCGTCGGTCGTACCCTGCGCTCGATCCGGTTCGAGCCCGGCTTCTGGGCGGTGACGGTCGGGATCCTCGCTCTCGGTATCGGGGCGACCACGACGATATTCAGCGTGGTCAATGGAGTATTGTTGAAAAAACTCCCTTATGACGATCCGGCCGAGGTCATAACCCTGCAGGAACCGTCGTTTTCGATGCCGCGCTACCAGGATTATCTCGAGCATTTGACGAGCTATGAGATCCTGACCGGGCGCTGGGACAGGGAAGTCGACTGGACCGGAAACGATCGGACGTTGCAGCTCGGGGCGTCCCTGGTCCTGCCCGGCTTTCTGGAACTCTTCGGCGCCACCGCCGAGACCGGCCGTCTCTTCGTCGAGGATGATTTTCACGGCGCCCCTCACCGCGCTGTCCTCAGCTACAGCGCCTGGGTCCGTCACTTCGGGGCCGATCCCGGGGTGGTGGGGCGCACCATGTTCCTGGACGGGCAGATCGCCGAGGTTGTCGGGATTGTCGCGGCCGGATTCACATCGCCCGACGAGCTGGTGAATCAGGACCAGGACCTCTGGCTGGCGATGGATCCGAATTGGGAGGAGGTACAGACACCCGACATCTGGATGCTGGAGCTCTACGGACGCCTACGCGACGGGGTGAGCCCGATCGCAGCCCAGCGGGAGATCGATGAAGTGATCCTCCGGTTGGCAGAAATTCACCCGGATCTGCACCTCAACAGCGAGGGTGAACTGCTGTCGGTTACCGTCCAATCCCTTCAGACGGTACTGACCGGTGACGTGCGTGGTACCCTGGTCATCCTGATGGGCGCGGTGACTTTGCTCCTGCTGATCGGTTGCACCAATGTGGCGAACCTCTTCCTGGCCCGGGGGACAACCCGCTTCCACGATGTTGCGGTACATGCGGCGATGGGGGCGGGTCGGGGCCAGATCGTCCTGCAGCTCCTGACCGAGAGTGCGGTTTTCGCCGTTGCCGGGGGCCTGCTGGGCTGTGTTTTGGCAATGGTCGGGGTGCGGACCTTCACCCTTCTCTATCCCGGCGATATCCCACTCATGGAACATGTTGCGGTTGATCTGCCCGTATTGATATTCACGCTGGGACTCTCGTTACTCACCGGATTGCTTTTCGGGGCGCTTCCTGCTCTACGGACCGCACGGCTCGACCTCGCCGGCCTGTTACGTGAAGGAGTTCAAGGTGCGGCAGGGCCCGGGCGCAGTCGTCTGCGCTCGGTTCTGGTCGTGGCCGAGATCGCCCTGGCCCTGATCCTTCTGGCTGGGGCGGGATTGCTCTTCAACAGCTACATCAGACTGACGGCGGTGGAACCGGGGTTCGATGTTCATCGTCTGGCCGGGATCGAGCTGAATCTGGGAAGTGAGCGGTTCGATTCCGCTCATCGGCAGGAGTTCGTCAACCGTCTGCTCAGTCGGATCGAGAGTCTGCCAGGAGTCGAGCAGGCGGCGGTCTCGATGACGATCCCCTTCCAGAGTTTTGGTGAGGGCCGATCGGGTTGGCGGAGCGGTGCCCTACAGAATGACGCAGGGCGTGAGATACTCGAGTCGATTCTCACCCAACCAGTGACCGACGGCTATTTTACAGCTCTGGGGGCCCGGTTGACGGGCGAAGCCTTCACTCCCGAGAACAGAGATACCGATCCTCTCCCGGTCGTCCTGTCGAAACCCCTTGCCGATATGATCTATCCCGACGGCGATGCCCTCAACCGGACGTGCCGGGGGTTGAACCAGGGTGAGGACGCTCAGGATCTCCGTATCGTCGGGGTGGTTTCGGGACTTCACCACTGGGGCCTGGACCAGGGGGATGAACCGGTTCTCTATGTGCCCTGGGAGCGCACCGCCACCTGGCTGCCATTTGCCGCTCTGGTGGTACGTACTCGGAACGATCCTGAAGCCCTCTTGCCTCTCTTGCGCGATGTCGTCTGGGACCTCGATCCCGAGATGGTGCTGTCGAATATCTTCACTCTCACTGATCGCCTCTCGGAATCGCTCGTGTCACCCCGGTTCTATTCCGCGCTGTTGCTTGCATTCGCTTCGGTCGCCCTGCTGCTGGCGGCCGGCGGCATCTATGGTTCAATGCTCTATACTGTCCGTCAGCGACATCGCGAGATCGGTATCCGCACCGCCCTGGGCGCCGACCGGAGCCGTCTCGTGCGCCTGATCGTGACAGCGAGTGCGCGCATCACCGCTCTCGGTCTGGTGGTGGGCTTGGCGGGTGCTTTTTTCCTGACCCGCCTGCTCCAGAGCATGCTGTTCGGAGTCTCCGGCAACGATCCGGTCACCTTTGCGGTCGTAGCTGTAATCATGGGGGCGGTGGCGATCGGTGCCTCCCTCATCCCCGCCTGGCGGGCGGCGGCGACCGATCCGGTGGAGGTGCTGCGCGTGAAATAGAACGGTGGTCGGGTTTTCGGCGGCTGAACTTATCTTTCGGCGCTCCGTATTGATGTGGTGTGAGTTTCTCTGCATCGACCACTGGAGAACCAATGATGAAGATATCGGCTGCGGTTCCATTTGCCTGTGCGCTCCTGATCATCTCGCACTCGCCGGCAGCTGGGCAGGATATTCATCAGGCTGCCGCCCGGGGCGATCGGGCGCGTGTCATCGAGTGTCTGGAGGATGATCCGCGTCAGGTCAATGCTCTCGACCAGAGCGGTCGGACGCCGCTCTTTATGGCGGTGCTGGCCCGGCAGGTCGATATCGCCGCTCTCCTGATCGAGAGAGGGGCTCTGGTCCAGGTCGGTGACAGCGGGGACCGCACCCCCCTGCACTATGCCGCGACCAGCGGTCAGCTGGAGGTCATACGCCTGCTGATCGAGCACGGCGCCGTGGTCAACGCCCGGGCGGTCGGAGCAGCCACGCCCCTGCACTGGAGCATGTGGGGTGGACAAGGTGCCGCGGCGGAGCTGCTCCTGGAGCTGGGGGCCGATCCCGAAGCCATCTGCAACGCCGAAATCACCCCGATATACATACCGGTTCTGTTGGGACGTGCGGATCTGCTCCAGATGTGGCTGGACCGTGGCATGCGACTCGATCGACCCGATTTTCTGGGCCGGCCGCCGCTGAGGATCGCCGTCGAGAACGGCTTCGCCGGGATCGTTCAGCAGCTGATCGACCATGGTGTCGATCCGGTGTGGACTGATCCGGTCGACGGCTCGACGCTGCTCCACCTGGCGGCTATCCACGGGCATTCTGAGGTCGCCGAGGTGCTTCTCTCCCACGGTCTTGATCCGGCTCAGCATGACGATGCGGGGCGGACCGCCGCCGAGTGTGCCGGCCGTTACGGTCATGACGATCTCGCCGTCCGCCTGGGCGGATCGCGCACCGTTGGCGGGGAACGGTCATCCCGGGCGACTGCCATCCTCGAGAGGGATCTCGGAGCGGGGGAAGTCTCAATACTCAGGATGCGCGGCGGAAGCTGGGGGATACGAACGCAGTCTGGCTGGTTCGTCTTCGGATACACCGAGTCCGGAGTTCGCCCCGAAAGCGCCGGACTGGCCAGCGGGTATCTGGCGGCCGCAGAACTGCGCGACGTCACTTTCCATCTCATCAATCCCGGACCTCCGGTACAGCGGCTGGAAAGCCTGATCCGGACGTCTCGGACAGCCCACCTCGTTCTTCCCTCCGGCCTCCAGGGAAGTCTCGATGATCGGTTCGAAAACGATCTCTATCCGTCTCCCGGTCAATCCCTCACCGACGGAGCAGTCACGGTAACCTGCCTGCCCGGATGGGCGGGCAGGCACGGGTACCATCTCGCCGCTGACGGAATCGGTATCCTGTGGGTGCCGGAGATCGGAGACGACTACCGGCCCACCGATCGGCACCTCCAGATGATCACCGCAGTACGGGAACAGGGATTGCCGGTCGATATCGTTCTCATGAGCCAGCCCGGCGGGTTGGGGCCGGAACGGGCTTCGGCGATCGTACGGATCTATGAAGAGTGCCGGGTGCACTTCCCGGACTCCATCTATCTGCCCATGGGGGACGGGACCCTGGGGTGCAGCGTGGCGCGGGCATTCGGCTCCGACACTGCCTCATCAGGGATCTTTTCTCCCTCCTATCCCGGTGAGGGGCGGATTTTCTCGATTTCAAACCGACGGCTCGATGGTCCTGAATAGGAACATGACCTGAACCGGATCATGTGCCGGGAACCGTAGTCGGTCGGGGAATCACTCACTCCCAGCGCAAGGCTATGGATGGATCGATCCGGGTCGCCCGCCGGGCCGGCATGAGACAGGAGAGCAGAGCTGTTACGCTCAACCCGATCGACACGGCGACATATGTCGACAGATCGAGGGGTGTGATCCCGAAGAGGAATCCGACGAGCACGCGGGACGTCAAAGCCGCTGCGCCGAGGCCGATCAGGGTGCCGATCCCGATCAGCAACAGACACTGCTTCGAAACAGTCCAGAACACGCTTCCCCGGGTCGCCCCCAGGGTCACACGGATACCGATCTCCCGGGTCCGGCCGGCCACCAGGTAGAGCATCAGGGCGTAGATTCCAGCCAGGGTCAGAACCAGGGCGGAGAGGGCGAAAATCCCCAACAGAAAAGTGCGGAAGCGCGGGATTCTGAGTACGGCGTCGATCCGATCCTCCATGTTCTCGATGACCGGAACGGGGAGATGCCGATCAAGTTCCCAGACAGAGGCCCGCAGCTGCGGGGCGATCGTCTCGGGCTCGAGCCCGGTCCGGATAACCATCATGAGGTACCGGAAATTGGCATGCTGGAGATAGGGGAGATACAGGTTCGGGAGAGGTTCGCTCGCCGGTGATTCCTGCCGGATAGCGCCGACGACGCCGATCACGGTGTACCAGGGACCATCCGGATCCCCGGCCAGGCACAGTCTTTTCCCGATGGGATTCTCTTCAGGCCAGTACGTTTCAGCCATGAGATCATCAACAACGGCGACGGGTTCACCCCCGTCATCATCCTCCCGCGTGAATTCCCGGCCGCTGAGAAGAGGAATCCCCATGGTCTGGAAGTACGCGGGACCGACAGGGTGCGTGGTGATGAGGGGTAGGGGATCGTCATCCACACCCTCGATACGTACGAAGGTCGTCCAGTCGCAGAAACCCATCGGCGGATCGGAGATCCAGCTGACCGCACGCACTCCCGGTACCGACTGCAGACGCAGAGCGAGACTGGAGTAGAAAGTGATCTGGCTCTCGTCGGTAGTGTACGAACGGGGAAGCCGGATCGGCATGATGAGCAGATCCCGGGGCTCGATACCCGGATCAACGGTTCGCAGCCGCATGAAGCTGTTCAGGAGCAGGCCGGCTCCGATCAGCAGGGTCAGGGAAAGAGTCAGTTCGACGGTTACCAGGGCTGCCCGCAGTCGGGCCGTCGCCCGGTATCCGCCGCTCCGGCTGCTCAGATTCCAGGTGGTGGACCGGCGTGCATTCAACAGGCTCGGGACCAGTCCGCAGAGCACGCCGGTCAGAACTGCGAGCATACCGGCGAAACAAAGGACACGCAGATCGAGAGTGATTGCGTCCAGGCGGGGGAAATCGGCCGGAAGGATGGCCGGGAGGATGCGAATGCCTGCCCCTGCAATACCGATTCCCACCAGGCAACCGAACAAGGTAAAGACAATACTTTCGGTGACGAACTGGCGGACAATCCGGACCGATCCGGCGCCGAGGGCGCCCCGGATGGCCAGTTCCCGGGTGCGGTCGAGGGCCCGGGCCAGGTAGAGGCCGATGATATTGGCAATGGCGATCAGGAGCAGCAGGCCGGTTACTCCGAAAAGGAGCAGGAGATCACCCCGGCGATCGCCCACCGTGGCTTCCAGAAGCGGTACGACTCCGAGGCTGCGTCCCTCGAACAGCCTGCCCGTATAGAACTCCGGATGCGCAGCGGCCAGTGATGTGGCCAGTGATTCGATCTCAGCGCGGACATCCAATACAGATCTGCCCGGGTTCAACCGGCCGACGCACAGCAGATTGAAGTGCGTCCAGTGATCGGTATCCGGCATGCCGGCGAGCTGCAGAGGTGTCCAGAGTTCTGTGTCGGGGAGTCGTGAGAAGGGATTTTCCATGTTCTGAGGGTGACGGAAATCCGGTGGCATCACCCCGATGACTGTCATGGTGATGGGTTCTTCAGAACGTTCTTCACCGGCGCTGAAGGTGGCGCCGATGATATCGGGATCCCCTCCCCAGCGCAGCTGCCAGACATTATGGCTCAGGATGACGACCCGGTCGGAGCCGGACCGGTAATCATCCTCGGTGAAGGATCGCCCGAGAGCGGGGAGAGCACCGAAGATCCGGAAGTAGTCACCGGTCACACAGGCGACAGTCAGACGCTCCGGCTGCCCCCCGACCGTCAGATCGAATGAGGTCTGGCGTGAGGAGGCAACAGCCTCGAGGGTATGCGTACTGCCCTGCAGGGCGAGGAATTCCGGCGGCGTCATTCCCGCCGGCCGAAGCGGATTCCCGAACACGGTTCCCAGATAGATGAGGCGTTCCGGCTCCGGATAGGGCAGGGGTCGGAGCAACACGCCGTTGACGACACTGAACAGGGTCGTGCTGGCGCCGATGCCCAGCCCGAGGGTCAGCACGGCCAGGGCGGTGAATCCCGGCCGGCGGCGGAACTGGCGCAGGCTCACCCGTAGGTCGCTGCGCAGACCGTCGAGGAAAAGCCGGCGCCGGTGGCTGTCGGCAGTACGCCCGGTGCTCCCGACGAGGTCGGAGCGGGTGGTCTCGAGATCGGGGAAGCGCCGGGCGATCTCGGCCTGGGCCTCGGTCTCGCTCATCCCCTGTGAACGGTAGCGCTCGAGGAGTTCTTCCAGATGGTGGCGCAGCTCGTCGTCGACCTGGGCCTGGACGTGTTTGTCCGATTCGCTCAGGCGAAAAAGGCGCTTCCAGCCGCTCATCAGACTCATGGAGTTACCCTTTCTTCAGGCCGGGTCATGGTGATTCGCTTCTGTCGTATGGTGACGATCACGTCGTATCACTCCCCGCGCAGGACCGTCATGGGGTCGAGCCGGAGCGCCCGCCGGGTTGGCAGCAGACAGGCAATAGTGGCCGTCAATCCCAGGATCACGGCCACCCCGGCATAGGTCGGCAGATCGAGTGGGGTGATACCGAACAGCAACCCGCTGAGCAGACGGGAGGTCGCGGTAGCCGCTGCAAGGCCTGCCAGGGAGCCGACTGCTATCAGACCCAGACACTGGCGGCTGATTGTCCAAAGGACTTGCCCCCGGTCGGCTCCCAGAGCCATGCGGATACCGATCTCACGGATCCGGCCGGTCACCAGGAACAGCATCAGGGCGTAAATACCGGCCAGGGTCAGAATGACGGCCGTGAAGGAAAAGGCATTGAACAGAAAAGTGAAAAACCGGGGATCGCGCAGATCCGCCGAAACCCGATCCTTCATGGTCTCGATGGTGGGGACGGGAAGCGTTGGATCCACTTCCCAGACTGCCGTCCGCAGCCCGGGTGTTAGATTCTCCGATGGAACCGTCGAACGTATGACAACCCGCATCAGACTGAAACGAACGGTGTGCTGAAGAGCAGAGATATAGATCTCCGGATGAGTCTCCTGTCCCAGAGACGACTGGTGAATGCGACCGGTCACACCGACGACTGTGAACCAGGTATCCCGGGTGTGCAGTCGTTGCCCGATCGGATTCGTTGAGGGCCAGAACTCCTCGGCCAGCTGTTCATCTACAATCGCGACCGGCAGGTTTGAGGCATCATCAGTCCGGGTGATACCACGACCATGAATCACGGGGATGCTCATGGTTGCGAAGTAATCGGGACCAACTGGATGGATCCCGATCTGCAGGACTTCATCCTCACTCATTTCTTCAGTCCGGGCGGGACTGCTCATGTTCTGTCCATACAGCGGTGGATTGGGGATCCAGCTGGCCGACTCAATTCCCGGAAGGGAGTAGATCCTGTCAACTACATCACGAAAGAAGGCGGAGTACTTCTCATCTGTGTCGTAGGAGCCGGGTAATCGCAACGGCATGACCAGAAGGTTTTCGGTCTCACACCCCGGATCAACCTCTCTGAGTCGTATGAAACTGTTCGCAAGCAGCCCACCCCCGACCAGAAGAATCACAGCCAGAGTTGTTTGAACGGAAATCAGGAAACCTCTCAGTTGAAGGGCGCTTCTCGAAGCACTACTCCTGTTCCCGCTCTGCAGAGACGATACAGAGCGATTACGGATGATCGAGAAGAAGGGAACAAGGGAGCTGAGAAAACCACTCACCAGAGCGATGGACACCGCAAAGACAGCTACCCGAATGTCAGGGGTGAGATTGTCGAGACGAGGGAGATTCGAGGGGGCGAGCGTCTGGACAACACGTATCCCGGCAATAGCAATGATGAAACCTGTTACGCTGCCGAGAAAGGAAAGGAATGAGGCTTCTGTCAAAAGGAGCCGGAGGATGTGACCATGCCCGGCACCCAGTATCGATCGAATGGAGATCTCTGTTTTGCGATTCAACACCCGTGCTAACAGGAGACCGGTGAGGTTGGCGATCGCGATGACGAGCAATACTATCGTGGCTCCAAAGAGGAGCATGATACTGGATCGGTATTCTGTCACCATCCGGTCCAGCAGGGAGACCGCGACAAGATTTCTCCCTTCATAGGCTCCGGTGTAGTGCTGGGGATGTTCTGCTTTCAGAGCAGCAGTGACACGGGTTGCTTCAGCCTGGACATCCTCCAGACGCATACCGGATCGCAGACGGCCGACTGAGTCAAAGACGAAATTCCCGAACCGCCACTCGTTATACTCCCAATGAGTCCCGGCTAACCGAATCGGTATCCAGAAATCGGCTGACGAATGGAACGATGGAGGCATGATGCCGACGACCGTACGGGATACTGCTTCGGTCGTATTCCGTCTGTTGACGGCGATGACCTTCCCGATGATTGCCGGATCCCGGGCATAATGTTGCTGCCAGATACGGTGACTCACAATCATCACCGGATGAGCCTCAGCAGAATAATCCGTCTCGGTGAATACGCGACCCAGAACAGGGCTCAAACCGAAAACATCGAAATAGTCCTCGGTGACTTCAGCCGCGGTGTACTGTTCCGGATACAAGCCCAGGTTGGTAGTAAGAGTAATGTACTGGTAGGCTGTGTAACTCTCCAGAGTATGGGTCTGGCGGGATAGAGCAATGAATTCGGGGGCAGTGGTCCAGGATATCCTTCCCTGGCGTGAAGTCGAAATATAGACCAGGTGATCGGAATCGGGATAGGGCAGGGGATCCAGAAGTACTCCGTTGACGACGCTGAAAAGGGTGGTACTGGCGCCTATTCCCAGCCCCAGGATCAGCACCGCCAGGGCCGTGAATCCCGGCCGGCGGCGGAATTGCCGCAGACTCACCCGCAGGTCACTGCGCAGACCGTCGAGGAAGAGCCGGCGCCGGCGGTTGTGCACGGTTCGCCCGGCACTCCCGATCAGATCCGAACGGGCGGTCTCAACGTCGGGGAAGCGCCGGGCGATCTCGGCCCGCGCTTCAGCTTCATTCATTCCCTGTGAACGGTAGCGTTCGAGAAGCTCGTCGATATGATGACGCAGCTCGTCATCGACCTGGGCCTGGACGTGCCTGTACGATTCGTTCAGGCGGAAGAGGCGCTTCCAGCCGGATCTCAGAGTCATGGCGATTCCTCAACTTCAGGCTGGGTCATAGTGATGCGCTTCTGTCGTCTGGTGGCGATCACGACGTGTCACTCCTCGCGCAGGACCGTCATCGGATCGAGTTGGATAGCCCTTCGGGCCGGCACGAGGCAGGCGATCACAGAGGTCAGCGCCAGGATCGCTGCGACTCCGAAGTACGTCGGCAGATCGAGCGGGGTGATGTTGAAAAGCAGGCTGGTCAAGAGGTGCGAAGCGATCGCAGCCACGATCAATCCGGCCAGGGTTCCGATGCCGATCAATCCCAGGCACTGCCGGGTGACCGTCCAGAGGACCTTTGCCCGGTCGGCCCCCAGGGCCATGCGGATACCGATCTCGCGAACCCGGCCGTTAACCAGGTAGAGCATCAGGGCGTAGATGCCGGCTATGGTGAGGATGAGGGCTGATATGGCAAAGGCGCCGAGCAGCAGGGTTCGGAAGCGGGGAGTTCTGAGCACCTCGTTGATCCGACCCGACATGCTCTCGACAACGGGCACGGGCAGGTTGGGATCCAGATCCCAGACAACAGAGCGCAGTTGGGGTGCGATGCTCTCCACCGGTGAATCACAGCGGATGACCATCGAAACCTGGTTGGAGAAAAACCCCTGAAACCAGGAGAAGTACAGGCACGGTTCGGGATCGACATACAGACTCTGGCGAACGTTACCGACGACACCCACAACGGTATACCAGTTTTCTCCTCCATATTCGGGATTGAGACAGAGCCGTTTGCCGAGCGGATTCTCATCGGGCCAGTAGCGGGAAACCAGCACGTCATCGACCACGACAACCTGTTCGCCGGACTCATCATCGGCCGCGGTGAATCTCCGACCGCTGAGCAGAGGAACGCCCATCGTCTCGAAATAATCGAGCCCGATAAAATGGACATTCATCTGAGGGAATTCCTCATCGGTCTCGAAGTCTTCGAGACGGACGTGGGGCCACCACATCGGCGAACCAACCGGAGGGTCGGGAATCCAACTCGCCGAACGTACACCCGGAAGAGTACGGATACGCTGATTCAGAGCGTTCAGGAGAGTACTGACCTGTTCATTCGTCTCGTACAGTTGAGGCAGATCCAGGGGCACCACGAGCACCTCATCAGTGGATACTCCCGGATCGACCTGCTGCAGCCGTTGCAAGCTCTTGACCAGGAGTCCGGCTCCGACCAGAAGTACCAGGGCCAGGGCCAGCTCGGTCGTCACCAGTACAGCGCGCAGACGGGCTGTGGCCCGGCGACCTCCTCTCTCACGGGAACGCAGGAAAGAGGCGTCGGCCCGCCGGGTGTTCACCAGCGACGGAACGATCCCGCAGAGCATGCCGACCGCGATCGCGATCCCCCCGGCGAAGAGAATCACCCGCACATCGAGGGCGACATCCTCGATTCGTGGTAAAGTGGCCGGGGCGAGGTGCCGGAAGATGTCCAGTCCGCCGACAGCGAAGACGAATCCGAGACCGCACCCGAACAGGGCCAGGGCGGTGCTCTCGGTCGCGAGCTGACGGACGATCCGTCCCCGTCCGGCACCCAGTGCGGTACGGACCGCCATCTCCTCGGTTCGATCCAGGATCCGGGCCAGGAA
>Ga0180432_10008262_pt1 | contig 13018 bp, 10 predicted proteins | sample SS_ome_10_FD_132414 | JGI IMG/M metagenome (GOLD analysis project Ga0180432, IMG submission 132414) | Hypersaline lake sediment archaeal communities from the Salton Sea, California, USA - SS_1_MS_2 metaG | ecosystem: Environmental > Aquatic > Non-marine Saline and Alkaline > Hypersaline >...
GGGTTATGAGCCCGACGAGCTACCAGACTGCTCCACCCCGCGGTCTTGTGCGGCCCGCGCAACGCCTCTGCGTACCAACGGCGTCGCACGACCTTGGGCGTGGCGGTACCGGTCAGCACCGGTACGCTCCACATCCACAATGCATTATAATCCACTGAAGCGCACTGTCAATTCGAAATCCGCGCGCCTTTCTCGTTCTCGCACCCGGGCGCGAGGGGTCACAAGACCTCGAACAAGGGATCGTTGTGGTCGAAGTCCTGCGGGAGCGCGCCGCCCGGGGTGTTGGGGGTGTTCAGGCCATAGTCCGCCATGGCGCGCGCGTACGCGCTGCCCAGCCACGCCGCGGCGAGCCCGTTGTCAAAGGCCGGGTCCTGCCGGGGGCTCTGTCCCTTGGGCATGAGCATCTCGCGGCGCAACGTCTCGCCGTAGTCGCGCAGGCGCAGGGCCTCCAGCTCGGCGCCGGTCCGGTCGCGCTTCTCCTCGAACATGCGCAGCCGGGCAAAGCTGTAGTAGAAGCGGACCATGTTGCGCGTGTACCGGAACCGACGCGCGCACGCGCTCACGCGCTGTCGGAGCACGGGATCGTCGGGGCAATCAAGCAGGGCCTGGTCCAGGATCGCCTCGGCGTCGTTAAGAAGCGCAATGGTCTCGATAAACGACGGACCGTCGTTCACGTCGCGTTCCCTGGGCAGGTACGGAAAATGCTCGGTCGAGAAGATGGGCCCCTGCTTGCGGATGAGTGCCCGCCGAAGCCGGTGGCGGCGCATGCCGGCGTAGTGCTTCAGGGGCTTGGCGTTCCTCATGGCCTTTTCGAGCACGGTGTAGAACTGCTCCATGCGCTCGGCCAAGCCCTTGTAGCGCCGCTTCCAGTAGTCTTGCAGATAGGCGCTCGCGTCCAGCTCGTGGTCCCACAGAAGCGCACTGTACAACCCATTGGTCAGGCAAAGCGAGCCCCAGTTCATGACGGTTACATGCATGTAGTGCATGTGGCGCACCCCGGCCGCGTGGTAGTAGGGGATGTCCGCGGCCATGATCGACTGCAGGGGAACGGCGATGGACGTGAAGCTGGACACGTTGTAGTACTCGCCCATCATCAAGCTGCCGCGGAAGGTCTTGCCGACCAACTCGCTCCACGACTGGAAGTAGCGGTGCAGGTCCTTGTTGATCTCCGTGCAGCGCGGGTTCGCGAACGCGTGCGCATAGCAGCGCTCGATCGGGAAGAACGTAGCGACCAGCCGGTCGTGGTCGAAGTCCGGGGGCAGGGGTTTGGTCGGCGCGTCGAGCGTTTCGTGATAGGCGGGGATGACAACCTTTACGTCCCGCTTCAGGCGGCCGGCTTGGCGCGCTCGGTCCATAGCCCTGCAGCAGTCGCAGGCCAGGGCCAGCAGTTGGTCGGTCTTGTTGCCCAAGGTCTGGCACGCATCGCATTCGCACCAGTTGCCGTTGTCCAGGGGCCATACGTTGACGAAGTCCGCGTACTGCTCGGGGTCTTGAGCCAGGGAGCGCACCAGGGTCTCGGCGAGCTCAGCGCGCATCGCGGCGTTCGAGAAGCACAGGTTGAACCCTGTGCCGTCCGAGAGGTCTCTCTGCCGCTCACCGTGATGCAATGCGTACCATTCCGGATGGTCCGCAAAGTATCTGTCCGGGGGAAGGTACCGTCTGCCCGTGTCGTGCCCGCCGATCATAAAGCGCATGCCGAGCTTGCGGCACAGGGCCGCGTGTTCGGGTGCGGGACTCCAGAGGTTGAGCCGGTTGCGCGCCATCCACAGGATCATGCGCTCGCCGCCCCGGCGCCCGCTGATGAAGCCGCGTGTCTCGAACGAGGGCGCTTCGGTCGCCGGCCAGTCCAGGACCGGCGGGATCAGGGCCTCGGGAACCTCTGTGTCCCAGGGGTCTGGGCCATACCAGCGGAAGCCCATCCGCTGCAGCAGGTCGTAGGCCCCGTACAGCGCCCCGGTGCGGTCCGCGCCCAGGACGAGGTACCGCGCGCGCGAGCCTTGGTTCTCCGGTTGCGCATGCTTGATGACATAGGACTGCGCTCTCGCAGGGGCGTCGATCTCGCCGAACGTGTCCTGAAGGGTCGCGCGGTTGCGCTCGAACGTGGACGATTCGAAAAGGAGAATCGCGGACGCGTCGGGCACAGCGCCGGCCCACGCCGCGGTGCTCGCCTCGGTGTCCGGGGCCTGGTTCAAGGAGCACGTCGTTTCCTGGGCCGCAAACGAGAGCGTACAGGCCGCGTCTTCGCCGCAGCGCGGGTTGACCCAGTCGACCGCACGCTCCGCGTGCGCGGCCTCGTCGATCGTGGAGAACGGCCCCGTGGCGGGGACGATGACCGTCCAGCGCATGGGTGCCTCACACGTCGATGATGTAAAGGTAGGGGTGCATTCCGGCCTCGATATCGCCGCTGTGGTCCTGCTTGCGAGGTTCGCGAACCGCCCCGGTCTCGCCCGCGTAGATCGTACCGTCCCGGCCCACGGTCATGGCGTGCACGCGCTGGCCCTCGATTCCGCTCTGCTCATCCCGGATGGGACCGACCTCGCGATGCTTGCTTGCCGTTGGATCGCATTCAAAGAGAATGGCGCCACGGGTGCCGTACTGCGGGCCTCCGCCGGCGCATCCGTAGATGCACCCGTCGCGCCACACCAGGGCCGGCAGGCGCGGGCCGTCCACGGGACGGCACAGCTCTCGGAGCTTCAGCGTGCGCGGTTCGAGCGAGAACACGATGCCGTTCTCCCAAACGCCGCCGTAGACCATCCCATTCTCGCCCAGCATCAGGGCGTCGATCCTGCGCGCGCCCTCGCCGGGAAGCCGAACGTCGGTCTCGGTGAGCTCGCGCTTGTTGCTGTCATACGTGAAGATGCAGCCTTCGCTGCACGATCCGTACACGATGCCCTCCCGGTCGCACACGATCGTGTGGCTGCATGCGCTGTCGCCCCAGCAGGCGCCGTGCACCTGGTCGGCGAACAGAACGTCTCCTGTCCTGAGGTCGACGGCAAAGAAGTCGTTGTGGAAATACGTCATGCCGAAGAGCTGGCTGCCGTCAGGGCTCGTGCAGGTGGCGATAATCCACATGTGGGGCACGGGCACGCCCAGGTCGCGGCCCTGTTCGGTCTTCGGGTCGTACACGAACACGTGCCCGCCTTCGTCCTCACTGATCTTCTTGTGGACCGCGCCGTAGCCGTAGTTCTGTCCGGTCCCGCCCGCCAGGCGGCCATCCGGCAACGTGTCGAGCGCATGGTGGATCTTCTGCGTGTAGGGCGTGCCGTCCCGTTTGTACACCTCGTTGGCGGACACGACCTTGTCGCCCAGGTCGCGCACTGCGCCGGTCCCCGGGTCGTATTCGCACAGCAAGTGGCCCTTAAGGCCCGTCAAGCCGCCGTAGATTCGGCCGTCCGATCCGGTCGCCAGACTGACGACCTCCAACCCGCCTTCGAGCCCGGTGTCCAGTGCCTTGACCTTCATGTGCCTCCTCCTTTGGGATCCCTGTGGCGCGGGGGCGCCGATCAGCCTCCTGTCCGCGCCGGGCACGTTTGATACGCGTAGCGCCGCACGCAAGCCGCTGCAGTCGAATCGTTTGCTACCATGGCCTGCGCTCCTGTCAAGCCCGAGCCTCGGCCAAAAGCACGAAGCACGTCTGCGCGTCCGTCAAAACGCCGTGGGTTGACTTGCCTCGACGTGCGGCCAAAATGGGGCGCGGACGCGGCAGGCGCGTGTCGCGCCGTTTGGCTCACGCGTGGAAGGAGAGTGGCATGTTTGTGGCCTGCGTGCACGTGCGGGTGAAGCTCGAGCATCGCGAGGCGTTCCTACAGGCGAGCCTGGAGAACGGGCGCAACACCATCCAGGAGCCGGGGGCCCTTCGATTCGACGTCTTGCAGCAGCAGGACGACGCGGACCGATTCCTGCTCTACGAGGTCTATCGCGACGCGGCGGGCGCGGCCGCGCACAAGGAGACCGCGCATTACCGGGCCTGGCGCGAGGCGGTAGCGCCGTGGATGGCCGAGGACCGCGCGACCGTGAAGTACACCTCCCACTTCCCTACGGACGCGGCGGCCTGGTCTGCGACTCGCTGAGACGAGGGGGCGTGCATGCAGTACCTGGGAATTGCGCTGGCCGCATACCTCGTGGGTGCGGTGCCGTTCGGGTATCTGCTCGGACGGCTCGCGGGCAAGGACGTGCGCGCCGAAGGCAGCCGCAACATCGGCGCGACCAACGTGGTGCGGGTATGCGGATGGCGATGGGGCGCGCTCGCGCTGGCGCTCGACGCATGCAAGGGGTTTGCGCCCGTCTGGGGGGTCGGCTTGGGCGTGATGGGGGGCGTGCCCCAGGCCGGCCCAGCCCGGGCCCAGGCGCTGGCCGCCGTGGCCGCAGTCCTGGGCCATACGTTCCCCGTATACCTGAAGTTCCGAGGCGGCAAGGGCGTGGCCACGAGCGCGGGGGCCCTGGCCGCGCTCATGCCCGGGGCCCTGGCCATGGGCCTGGGGGCCTTTGTCCTGGCCGTGGCCGCCACGCGATACGTGAGCGTGGGCAGCACGGCCGCGGTGCTCGGGGTGCTCGTGGGCGCGCACCTTCTCTCGCCCGCGCCCTATGGCGAGGACCTGCCGCGCACCATGCTCGCGTGGCTCTTGGCCGTGCTGGTGGTGGTGCGCCACCGAGCGAACTACGCGCGGCTGTGGCACGGCACGGAGAACCGGCTGGGCGCCCGGCCCCAGAGCACCGGTCGGTCGCCATCGGATCAGACGGACTGAGGGGAGGGCATGGCCCGGTTCGCCGTGGAATCCGGACGATTCGGCCCGCACGAGACCGTGGCGCTGTGCGACGAGCACTTGGGGCGCGAGGCCGTGTTCGCGCGTCTGGGCGCGACGCTCCTGTCCTTGCGCGTGGTCCATCGCGAACGCGAGGTAGACGTGACCGACGGGTTCCGCAGCCCGCAAGAGCTTTCCGCAGGGCAGGGCGGGCGAGGGTGGATCCTGGCGCCCTTCTCCAATCGCGTGGACGCGGGCCGGTACTCATGGGGTGGGCATACGCGTGCGCTGCCGGTGAACCGGCCCAAGGAGAACACGGCCCTCCACGGGTTCGTGCACCGGGCCGCCTTCTGCGTGTGCGAGGCGCAGACCAAGGACGCGGAAGCGCGCGTCCGGCTGCGCACGAGCGCCTTGCGGCCGGACGCGTTCGCCGGGTATCCGTTCGCCGTGGACGTGGACGTGATTTGCGCTTTACGGCCCACGGGCCTGTTTCTGGAGATTCGCGGCACGAATCTGGACGACGAGAGCGCGCCGTTCGGCGCGGGATGGCACCCGTATTTCCGCCCGGGCCGATGCTGCGTCGACGGGCTTCGTCTCGCTCTTCCGGCCCGAGCTCGGGTGGAGACGGATGCGCGGGGGATCCCGCGCGCAGGAGCACAAGCCTACATGCCGATCGAACACACGCCCGAGCGAGACTTGTGCTCGCCCCAGGGCGCATGCATCGGGGACGGAGTACTCGACACCGCGTTTGGTGATCTGGAGATGGACGCAGACGGCTGGGCGCGGACTGTACTGACCAATGCGGAAGACGGCCTGGCGCTGCGCGTGGTGCAGCGCACGGGCCTTGTGCATGTGTTCACAGGCGACCCCTTGCCCGAGCGGCCGCGCCGCAGCGTGGCCCTGGAGCCTGTGGAGTTCCCCACCAACGCCTACAATCGGCCCGAGTGCCGTGAGGCCCTGGCGCTGAAGCCCGGACAGACGCGGTCCTTCCCCTGCGGCATCGAGTTGTGCACGGACTGAGGCGTCGGTCTATGGGTCGGTTCGGTCCGCATGCGGTCTGCGCACGTCGTGGATGAAGTAGAGGAGCAGCGTCCCTCCGAGCAGCCCCAGGCCTGCGAGCGCGAACACGACCTCGTACACATTGTACAGGGACCCGCCAATCGGCATCGACCAGCCGCGCGGCACGAGCGCAAGCACTCCGCCCGCGGTCAGGTAGGCGAGCGACCGCCCGGTGACAGCCACCATGGTGGTCACGCCGAAAAAGAAGGCCCGACCCCGCAGGGGCGCGAGGTGAAAGAGCTGGGTGGTCGCGGCTACGCTCGTGAGCGCCACGGCCCCGCCCGTGATGACGAACACCGCCATGAGCAGGGGCTTGCGCGCGGCCGGCGCCAGGCCGTGGCTCGTGACCACGATGAGCGCGAGCGCGCACAGGCTGAGGTGCGCGAGCAGGAAGGTGCGCTTGGTGCCGAGGTGGTCCACGAGAAACCCCGCGCCCAGGAATGCCAGCGCCGAACCGAGCGTCGTGAACCCGTAGATGACCACGTTCTCGGAGGTGTCGAAGCCCAGGTGCTCGAGATACAGCACCATGGGCTGCTGCAGGAAGCCCGCGCAGAACACGAGCGTGGACAGATACAGGCAGAACACCAGGACCTCTCGGCGGCGCACCAGGGTGCGCAAATGTCCCTGCCAGTCGGAGAACCCGTCGCTGCGCTCGGCGTGCTGGGAGGGCTGGGGGATCCGTGCGATGATCACATTGCGCAGGAAATGGCCCGCGAGCGCCACGCCGAGGACCACCTGGTATTTCCAGAGCGGTGGATCTGCGCCGAGAAACACGCCCGCGGCGACCACGCACCCGTACACGGACATGTTCCACACGAAACGCAGGTTCCCGAAAAAGCGGCCCCGGGCGTTCGAGGGCACGACGTCATGGAGAAGCGGGAACCAGAAGGTGCTCCCCACGGCGCGAGATGCCGTAAATGCGCACAGGAATAGGAGCACAATCCAGGTCGGGCCCGCGCCCGTGGGAAGGAACGACGGCAGTATGGCGGCCACGCCCGCCGCGGCGCCCGCGAGCAGGAACATGCGCAGCATGAACCGCTTGCCCCGCGTGGGGGTCACGCGCAGCGAGGTCGGGATCTGGAGCACGATGAACAGCCCGAAGAAGGAGGAAAGAAGCATCGCCTGGAAGTCCGTGCCGCCGAGCGCCTTGATGAAAAGTGGCCCCACCGACTTTTCGGTCAGGAGCACGGTCAGCGGCAGGCCGATCGCCTGGGCGAGATACGCGCGGCGCATTCCGGCCCGACGCGCGTCGGTGGGCAGAGAAGGGCTGTGGTCTTCGCCGTGCGCGGGGGACATGGCGTCTCCAGCCGGGGCTGTGCCTTGGGTCAAAGCGAGCCTGTATACCGTACGTGCGCGGCCGACGCAAGGCTTGGCCTTGACCGGTTGCTTCCCTGGCCTAGAATAAAGGCGCTTGAACAGGGGCCGAAGTGGCGGAATGGCATACGCGCGGGTTTCAAAAACCCGTGTCCTTCGGGACATGAGGGTTCGAATCCCTCCTTCGGCACCAACTTCCCCATGCGGCCCGGCGCCCGCGCCCGCGTCGTCGGTCGAGGCTCCGGCGCTGAGGCCGTCCCACCGCGGTGCAGGGGAGTGGGGAGCCGGCCTCCAGCATGCGCGTGCGATTCTCGCGGGGTCTCGATTGATTCGGGGCGACAGCGCTTGGCGTAAGCGCGTCTTGACCCTACTGCCGCGTGAGGGTAGCATGGGTGGACTAGGCCGGCGGCACGCAGCCCCGGCCAGGTGTGGAGTATGGCATGCAGGCGACCTTGCCGGATGTACATGGCTTTTTCGGGCCGTACGGGGGACGGTACGTGCCCGAGGTTCTCGTGCCCGCGGTGGACGAGCTCACGGCAGCGTATGCCGAGGCGTGCGCGGACCCGAGCTTTCAGGCGGAGCTCGACGCCCTGCTGCGTGATTACGCGGGCCGGCCCAATCCCCTGACCCTGACCGGCCGGCTGACCGAGCATCTGGGCGGGGCCAAGGTATATCTGAAGCGTGAGGACCTGAACCACACCGGCGCGCACAAGATCAACAACACCCTGGGACAGGTGCTCCTGGCTCGGCGCATGGGCAAGCCGCGGATCATCGCGGAGACCGGCGCCGGCCAACACGGCGTGGCCACGGCCACGGCGGCGGCGCTCTTCGGCCTGGAGTGCCACGTGTACATGGGCACCGAGGACGTGCGCCGCCAGGCCCTGAACGTATTCCGCATGCGCTTGCTCGGCGCCGAGGTGCTGGAGGTCGCCTCCGGCACGCGCACGCTCAAGGACGCCATGAACGAGGCGATCCGGGACTGGGCCACCAACGTGCGCAACACCTTCTACTGCATCGGGTCCGTGGCCGGGCCGCATCCGTATCCGCAGATGGTGCGCGACTTCCAGACCGTGATCGGCCGGGAGGCCCGCGAGCAGATTCTGGCCAAGGAGGGACGGCTTCCGGACGCGTGCGTGGCGTGCGTGGGCGGCGGATCGAACGCCATGGGGCTCTTCTTTCCGTTCCTGGAAGACAAGGACGTGGATCTGATCGGCGTAGAGGCCGCCGGATACGGCGCGGACACGGACCGACACGCGCTCAGCATCGGCAAGGGCCGTCCGGGCATTCTGCACGGATCCAAAAGTTACGTGCTCTGCGACGAGGACGGCCAGATCCGCCATGCGCACTCGGTGAGCGCAGGCCTCGACTACCCGGGCGTGGGCCCGGAGCACAGCTATCTGCATCGGACCGGCCGGGCCAAGTACGTGTCGGCTACGGACGAGGAAGCCATCGACGCGTTCCGGCTGCTGGCCCGGTTGGAAGGCCTGATCCCGGCGCTGGAGAGCGCGCACGCCCTGGCCCATGTCATGGAGCTGGCGCCCAAGCTCCCGAAGAGCGGAATCGTGCTCGTGTGCCTGTCCGGCCGGGGAGACAAGGACGTGCAGGAGGTCCAGCGGCTGCTCGACGAAGGCGCGCACCCATGAGCCGGATCGAGGAGAGCTTCGCGCGGCTCAAGGCAGAGGGCCGGGCGGCGTTCATGCCCTTCCTGGCCGCCGGGGACCCGGATCTTTCCACCACCCGGCGGCTCGTCGCGGCGATGGCCGGTGCGGGGGCCGACCTCGTGGAGATCGGCATTCCCTTCAGCGATCCGATCGCGGACGGCCCCACGATCCAGCAGGCCAATGAGCGCGCGCTCGCCGCGGGGACCAAGGTACGCGACGTGCTCGGCATGGTGGCCGATCTGCGGCGCGAGATCGAGATCCCAATGCTCCTGATGGGCAGCTACAACCCGGTGTACATCTACGGCGTGGAGGACTTCTGCCGCGCCGCGGCGCAGGCCGGGGCGGACGGGCTGATCCTTCCGGACCTGCCGCCCGACGAGGCCGAGGAGCTAACCGGTCCGGCCGAGGCGGCCGGACTGGACACCGTGTTCCTGGTGGCGCCCACGAGCACGGACGAGCGCCTGCGCTTGGCCGGCAGGGCCTCGCGCGGATTCGTGTATGTGGTGAGTCTGACCGGGGTCACCGGCGAGCGAGACCGGGTGGCCGCGGATCTGGCGGAGTTCCTGGTACGCGCGCGACAGCACATCCGCCTGCCCCTGGCGGTCGGGTTCGGCATCTCCACGCCCCAGATGGCCCGCGAGGTCGGCCGGCAGGCCGAGGGCGTGATTATCGGGTCGGCCATCGTGAAGCGCATCGCAGCGGCTTGCGAGGCCGGACGCGACCCCGTGCCCGATGTGGAGGCCTTTGTGCGCGAGGTGGCCGGTGCGATCCGGGGCAACGTCAGGCCGACTGCCTAGGGACATGCGCTGTGCGGGCAGGCTTGCCGGGCTACGTCCGCGCTCCTCTTGCAGGCTTTAGCCGCCGGACATGACCTTCCTGCCCGAAGCATCCTTGCCGCTTGGGTGCCGCAGCGGTACAATTCCTTGCAGTTGAGTGCGAATAACCAAGACCATGGGAGACCTGTATGACGTTGCGCACGTTGTTGCCGTGGGGCAAGTTCTCAAGGATAGCATGGGCGGTGATGGTCGTGGCGGGCCTGGCGCTGTCAGCCAGTATACCGGCCGCGGAGACGCTGCCGCCGGACGGGCGCACGGGGAACTTCAGCCTGCCCTGGGCGCGCGAGCCCGCGGGCGGTTCGACGCCGTCCGAGGAGGAGCCGGCCCCCGCCGACAAGCCCGCGCGTGCCCCGACGCGTGCTGCGGCGCAAGGGGCCCTCTTCCACTACGTGGACCAGCCATACGTGCCAAGCACCGATGTGACGATGGATACGCCCTGGGGACAACTGCCGTTCTCTCGCCGCGTCGCGTTTCAGCACAGCGCAGAGGAGGGCCCGGGATTCAAGGTGAGCGTGCCCGTGCGCTGGCAGCGAGCCGTGCAGAAGCACCCCGGCCTGGGCGGCATGCAATACCGGTTCGTGGCGCCCAACGACCTCACGCGCGTGGTGGTGGTCGTGTTCCCCATGGAAGAGCAGGTCGACCTTGTGGACTTCCTGGAGAGCAAGCAGACCGAGCTCCTCAGCTCCTTCAAGAACGTGACGGCTCGCGACATGCTGCTGCGCGGACGCAAGGGCCTGGGCGCCTACTACCAGGGCATTCTTCTGTGCCGAGATGCGGCCTGTCACGTGTTCCTGGGCCGGCACCAGTCCAAGGGATATTTGGTCTACGGGCTGTACTTCGACCGCGAAGGCGGCCTGGACGTAGCCAAGATCCTGAGCACCGTGCGGATTTTCTGAGTATCGCGCGCGTCTGCCTCAAGGGGCGACCGGCCCGCCAAGACGTTCGTCGCGTGACGCTTCGCCGATCCCAACAACGATTTTTCACTTGTGCGGGCGCCGAGGCCGCGTCCGACAGCTCGCGGCCTCTTGTTGGATCGCGTGTCACGAAGACCGCTTGAAGACCACCACTCCCAGCGGCGGCAGAGTGAGATTGAGCGAGTGGTACTGGCCGTGGTACGGCACGGGCACGGAGTCGACGCCGCCCAGGTTGCCCTGTCCGGAGCCGCCGTAGTTCCATGCGTCGCTGTTGAGGACCTCGCGCCACGCGCCGGGCTGGCCCACGCCGAGCCGGTAGTTATGCCGAGGGACCGGGGTGAAGTTGCAGAGGACAAGCACCTGCGCCTCCGGGTCGCGCCCTTTGCGCTTGTAGGCGATCACGCTGTTGTTTACGTCGTTGAAGTCGATCCACTCGAAGCCCTCGGGCACGTTGTCCGCCTGCCACAAGGCGGGTTCGTCTCGGTAGAAGCGGCTCAGGTCCTTGAACCATTCGAGCAGGCCTCTATGGCGGTCGTCCTGGAGCACGTCCCAGTCCAGGCTGCTCTCGTGGTACCACTCGTTCCACTGGCCGAACTCCCCGCCCATGAACAGATGTTTCTTGCCCGGATGCGTGAACATGTATCCATAGAGCAGCCGGAGGTTGGCGAAGCGCTGCCAATCGTCGCCGGGCATCTTCTGCAACAGGGAATTCTTGCCGAAGACCACCTCGTCGTGCGAGAGCGGCAGCACAAAGTTCTCGGAGAATGCGTACAGGATGCTGAAGGTGAGGTCGCCGTGATGATACTTGCGGTAGACCGGTTCCTTGGACATGTAGCGCAGCGTGTCGTGCATCCAGCCCATGTTCCACTTCAGGCCAAACCCCAGGCCGCCCGCATAGGTCGGGCGCGTGACCATGGGCCAGGCCGTGGACTCCTCGGCGATGGTGAGGATGTCCGGATGCTCGCGGTAGGCTGCTTCGTTCATGTTGCGCAGCAGAGAGATGGCCTGCAGGTTCTCGCGGCCGCCGTATTCGTTGGGGATCCATTCGCCTTCCTTGCGGCCGTAGTCGCGGTAGAGCATGGACGCGACCGCGTCCACGCGCAGGCCGTCGGCATGGTAGGTCTTGAGCCAGAAGAGCGCGTTGCTCACCAGGAACGCGCGGACCTCGTTGCGGCCGTAATTGAAGATGTAGCTTTTCCATTCCGGATGGAACCCCTCGCGCGGATCCTCGTGCTCGTACAGGTGTGTGCCGTCGAAGTACACGAGCCCGTACTCGTTGCTGGGGAAGTGCGACGGCACCCAGTCCAGCAGCACGCCGATGCCGTTCTGGTGAAGATGGTCCACGAGATACATGAAGTCCTGCGGCGTGCCATACCGGCTGGTGGGCGCGTAGTACCCGGTGACCTGGTAGCCCCAGGACCCGTAGAAGGGATGCTCCATGATCGGCAGGAACTCCACGTGCGTGAACCCGACCTCCTTGACGTACGAGGCCAGGCGCGGGGCGAGTTCGCGGTAGGTGAGCGGACGCCCGCGCTCCTCGGGGACCCGCTGCCATGAGCCGAGGTGCACCTCGTATACGGACAGGGGGGCGTCCAGGCTGTTCCGCGACGCGCGCGACTTCATCCAATCGCCGTCGCCCCAGTCGTAGTCCAGGTCCCAGACCACGGAGGCGGTCTCGGGCGAGACCTGGCAGTGGAATCCATAGGGATCGCCCTTGTCCACGTGGTAGCCGTTCAGTCGGCTGGCGATGTGGTACTTGTAGCAGGCGCCCGCGTTCACGCCCGGCAGAAACCCCTCCCAGATGCCCGACTCATCCTCGCGGACGCGCAGCGGGTGCGCCTGGGGCGCCCAGCCGTTGAAGTCACCCACCACGGAGACGGCCTCGGCGTTGGGCGCCCACACCGCGAACTGGGTGCCGTCCAGGCCCTCGCGGCGCATGGGATGCGCGCCCATCTTGTCGTACAGGTGAGCGTGCGAGGCCTGCTTGAAGAGATAGATGTCGTATTCGGTCAGCAGGGAAAACCCGTACTCGACACGACTGGACTCTGTGGTCATATCGTCTCCCGGTCAGTATGGCTCAACGACTCGCCAGCAAGTCGCGAATGCTCTGCAGAGGGATCGTCGCCCATTGCGGCCGGTTGTTCAGCTCGTATCCGAGCTCGTAGACGGCCTTCTCCAGCACAAATGCCTCCAGCAGCATCTGCAGGTCCGCCCAACGCGACGGAAGAAAGTCGCCCTTGGCCGCCGTGTCCAGATAGGCGCGTACGTACACGCCGCTCACATGTGCCTGCCACGCCTCAATCCACGGTCGGAGCGCGGCGACGTCTTCCGAGCGCACCACAGCCCGGCGCAACAGGGTGCTCTGCGCTGCGTAGCTGAACGAGCGGATCATGCCGGCGACGTCCACCAGGGGCGAGCGTTTGTTGCGGCGTTCGCTTAGGCTGCGTGCTGGTTCGCCTTCGAAGTCGATGATGTAAAAATCCTTGCCTGTA
>Ga0180432_10008263_pt1 | contig 13018 bp, 13 predicted proteins | sample SS_ome_10_FD_132414 | JGI IMG/M metagenome (GOLD analysis project Ga0180432, IMG submission 132414) | Hypersaline lake sediment archaeal communities from the Salton Sea, California, USA - SS_1_MS_2 metaG | ecosystem: Environmental > Aquatic > Non-marine Saline and Alkaline > Hypersaline >...
AGCACACCATGAAAAAAACGATGCGTCCGTCGAGGTGTCGGCAACGCAAGCGTCCCCCTCTCGGGCGACACCGGTGTCTGCGCCTTCGACAAGTTTATTGAGCACGGTCTCAGCGAAATCAGCCTCCTTACCCTTTTTGAAGTGAAGAAGGAGACCTTCTTCGGTATAGCAGGCAGCCTCGCCGCGCTCGAGCGTGGTCGGCCGGTACCGGCGGTCCTCGGTTGCGATGACGATCGCATGATTCGATTTTCCCCCTATGGGGACTACGACAGCCTCACAGTCCTCTGGCGGCGCCGATGTAAATCCGTACTGCTGGAATAGCTCCGCTCCATTGAGCACTTCGCTGTGCAGTACCTTCACCTGGACCTTTTGCACCTTGAGCCCTGTCTCGAGGGCCTTGATGACCGCTCGCGCCGGGAGACGTACGAGCTTTCCCAGGGCGCGATGTATTCGTTCGTCGATTGTTTCAATGAGCCCCATCAGACGAGAGCTCCTCTTTGGCAAAGCGTAAGCCCTGTTCTTGTCCCCTCGATCTTCGATCGCATGAACTTGCGACCCAGAATATAGAAAGTCCCATTGAGTCCAGCGAGCTCGTCGTCGAGATTGATCGTCATGTCGTATCCGTAAATAGCCTGGTCGTCCCCATGCCACGGGACTGTGTATCGGATCTTGGTGCCTCTGGTGCGTCTCAGAGCCACTTCATGTTCGGCCCTGCGTTTGGCCTGGGCGAGGTCTGAGATCTCGTAATCCGTAAGAATAAGAGGCCTCCAGATCCCGCGATCGAGGAGCTCGGCATCGGTGGCCGTGTATTCGATGCCGGCGGCCTCTTCGCCGGAGAATTCATCCTCTGCCTGGCGCTGGGCTTTGACGGTAATATGGGAATATCGATCCGCCATGCCCCGGACGACATCGCCGGATAGGATGTTGTTCCCCGAATTCCTTGGGGCCGTCAGGTGATGGTGAAGAGAGAACGTAGGGGACTGTGCATAGTTGGGTTTTGAGATCACCAGCACCCCGTCACGGCTCATCCACATCATGAGCCCCTGGTTCTTTGCATACCGGTTGAGAAAGTCCCAACAGGTCTCTCCGGGCTCCGGCTGGGTCCTGGGCAGGGTCCCGAACTCCTCGGCCTCGGCGGCCTCGATCGCTTGTCTTGCGTCAGGATGCGCTCGTACAGGGATATTCCAGGGCGAGCAGACGTTTTTCGCGAGATCCAGAAGCGAGATCTTGTCGTATCCGGTGGTCGGAGCGGAACAGTCAACGAGGTAGGCCGCCAGGCTCCGGCCCCGGAGGGTCATCGCCGATTCGGTTTTGTTGTATCGGAGCCCCACGTCATCGATGACTCCCCTCATCTGCGACCGGCCGTCGACAAAGATCTGGCATCGATCGCCCTCGAGGATCGTATCGAAATGCTCCGGCGTGGGAGAGCCTACGGTCATGGAGAAGGCATCGGCGGCTACAAGGATATTCCCGTCAATCTCGTAGGAGAGCCAGTTCGATAGCTCTAAATTTCCCACGGTGATCGATACTCTATGCTGCATAGACTTTCAGCTCGCTTCCTCGAGGCACGTCATTGGGATTCCGGATCCAGGGATTTAATTTGAGGATCTCGTGCACTCGGGTATAGTCGCTGTACAGTGTATGAGCGATCACAAGGGCCGGCAGGTCCCCGGGAGCCTCATAGACGACGATCGGAGGCTTTTCGATCTTCACGCGCTCGGCCACATCGAGCACCGCTCCCGCCAGGGCTCCGAGGACCTCATATATGCGGGCTCCATCGATTCCGCGCATAATCCTGGAGATCTCGATGGTCTTCTGTGCGCGACTTCGGGCTTGCGTCACCATCGCGTCGATATCATCGGGATCCAGATCATCGGCATTTTCTTTGATCCAGATCGTGGTGAGCTCGAGCGCCGCCAGGGTGTTTTCCTCTTTGGCGAGGGTGAAGACCTCGAGGTTGGTATTGCCGCCGGTGTACTCGCCTTCTCCAAGCTCGTAGGCGTCGATGATCGTCTGAGGGATATTGAACTCCTCGATGAACGTGCTTTCTGCGTCGTCCAGGGCGCGACAGAGGTTGTCGACAAAATGCCCAGGGGCCTCGATCACGTCTTCGATGGCCTCTCCGACAAGGCTCAGCGTATTCGATATCTCAGCGCCCCAGAGTGTCGGATTAACCACGAAGTTCTCCACTGTACGGCTCAGGCTCATCGCACCGTTGGAAACGGTTCTCAGGACATCGTGAAGCACGTCCGCGGTCTTATTGAGCGCGGTCTTTATTTTGAGCAATGTCGACACCGCCCCCTGGGTATCGGTTATGGTCGACTCCAGGGAATCCAGCACATGACCTTCGCCGTCGCTTCTGAGATCGGTAGCCTGAGATACGATGGTTGTCGGGGTGCCCACTTCGACGGCGAACTCAGCAGGCTCTGTGGAATCCTCGACGAAGGTGAGGGACATCGTCGCATAATTGTGAATATCGCCGACGTGACGAAGCCGTCCGGCTTCGACATTGGCATGCCAGGCGCCGAAGACAGGATGAATAAACTCTCCCGATCCGTCCTCTTCGATGGCGGTCAGAAGCGCATTCATGCCGTCCGGATAATCCTCGCGGAAAAAGACCACCGGAAGCGTGCACACCCGGGGATGCCTACCCTGGTCCTCGAGGTCGGCTCCCGGCCGGTGGGGATACTCGTGTCGCACGAGGGCGCGGGAGATCTCGTCCTCTACCCAGAAAAACTTGAACGGTACCCCTTTGTAAGAGGCTTGTCGGATGTTCTTCCAGGCCATTAATCGAATCCTCTTCGGCGCTTTTCCACTTCGATTGAATTGACTCCTTGGTTCTCTGTGACTTCTACCCGGCCGTCATTGTGGACATCGATCCCGAGTTTCAGGTTCACTTCCGGAGTCCATTCGTGTGCAGGCGCGCTCGGTGTTCCCAGCGCCGTTTGCAGAAAACCAGGCTGCTCGTATCGGGAAAGATCCTCGGCTGCCTTGTTGGCAAAAATCTCTCCGATTTTGTACGTTCCCCAGGAGTATGCTCCGGCCAGCGCAAGCAGTGGCGCAGATCGTCCTGCTGTGGCAAGGAGCCCGGGCAAGGCCCCTTTTAAAGCCGCTCCTTTTTTCCCGAGCCAGTACCCGAATCCTGTAGACGTAGCCGATGCTGCGACACCTCCGCCAACCGTCATGCTCGAAGGCCAGTTCGTCACAAACACAGGAGTCACGCCGGCTGCCTTTTCAAGTGCCTTACCGGTCGCAATGCCCGCTGCGACTCCACCTCTGCCGGTAAGGAGCCCACGGATTCCGCCAACGCCTTTGAGCACGCCAAAAAGGCCGCGGCCGCCTTTTGCCAAGTGATAGATTCCGTAGGCGGTGAGTCCCCCCAGGGCCAGGCCGGCGGCCCCGGTCGTGATCTCCGGAAGAACACTCTCTTCTTCCATTGCAAGCTTGCCGATGTTCTCGACGAGCTTGTTCGTGCCGTCGACGAGTTTTTTTAGGGGGTCAAGGGCGGGTCGAAAAAGGGCTGCGATCGTTGATGACGATGTCCCTTTGAGCGCATCGAGGCTCTTTCCATATCCTTCCATCACCTCGGCCATGCGCTGCTGGATTGTCATCGCTTTCTCTGCTGATTCCGCGATCGCCTCGATTGAGTTTTTGCCTTCCGACAAAAGGGCCATCGCTACTGGGGCCCCTTCTTCTCCGAAGATCATTTTTAGAATGTTCATACGTTTGGGAGTGGATTCGATCTGACCAACGGTGGCTCTCAGCCGCTCGGCGATGTCGACGATGTGGCGCATCTTTCCGCGTTCATCGAAGAACTGAAGCTGATTGCCGAATTCCTGGTTGAGCCCTGCAATAGCCTTCCTTGCCTGGGGTGTTTTCCCGGTCAGCCCATAGAGAAACTGTGTGTAAGAGGTTCCGGCTCTGGTCCCCTCCCGCCCATATTTCGATAGAAGAGCCAACGCCAAAGCCGTGTTCTCGATGTTCGATCTCATCTGCGCTGCTGGCCCAGCAGCATAAGAAAATCCCTGTCCGAGCTGTTCAACGTCCGTTGTGGCAGCCGAAGATACCCTGACCAAGGTATCAGCCAGGTCCATGTATTTGTTGGCCTCTACTTCGAACGGTGTTCCTATGGCGATGAGAATCTTTCCGGCCTGAGCTGGATCCAGTCCTTCCTCGAGGGCCGCAAGATAGGAGGCGGCGGCCGCGGCTCCATATTCTCCAATCGCATCCTGAAATAGAGCGCCGGATTTCTTGAGCCTAGTGATCGTATCGATCACCTGGGTCATGTCGAAAGGAGTCTGTGCCTGAACGGCAAATGCGGTCTTCCTGGCTTCGGCAAGCTCTTTCTTTGTGAGCCTGGCAGCCTTTCCCGATTCATAGAGCTCTGTTTTGAGTCTGATCACTCCCGCCTGAAGATCGGACGCGAGCCCAACGGCGGGAGCAAGGCCCTTCTTCAGTTCGTAGGCGGCGAGCAGCCCCTTACCCCCCTTGCGCAAGCCTTCGGTCATCTGGTTGAAACTTCTCTCGACGTGCTTTGCGTCTTTTGCTAGACTCAAGACACGACCACGGAATGCCTGAATCCCACGGGATCCGGCATCGATCATCGTGAATTTCAGTGCAAGGGTTAATACAGACATGGACTTTCAATTGTTGATGGGTTGGGGCCTTGGTTTCGCGGTAGGAGGCCTGGTGCTCTGGCTCTTTATTCGGATTGCTATTGAGCCCTGGTTTTTCGGCCTTCTACAACGTAAGTGACCGTCTCTCCCTCTCCTTCGACGCGCTCCGACTCCGGCTTCAATGCCTCGCAGATGACGTCTTTATAGGAATCAAGAGACCCCTGGAGCATCCCCAGGAGCCCCTCCTCTGACCACCCGGTCTTCGTCGCCACCAGAATCATCTGGATCCGCAGGGGCTTCAAGGCTTTCTCGAAAAAAGCGGACTTTCTCTTCCACCTCCTTCTGTGCCTTCTGGAGGATCTCAATATCATCAGCATGGAGATCCAAGATCATGGTCCCGTCAATCATTTCTCTCGGAATTTTCCCCAGCTTGTTGATCTGGCGAGCAAGCCTCGCAATCCCCGTGTAATAGTCCAGCCTGGGATCGGATTTGACGAGTTTCTTCCCGCTCTTTTTGGCCTCTTCTTCCTTGGCGGCGTCGGCCACGAATCCTTCCATTATGGGATCGCAGAACGCCTCGATCTGGTTTCTCACGAGCTCGGGCTCGATCGTGAATTCCCGTTGCCACTCCCCGTGATAGAACACGCCGATCCCGAGCTTGCCGGAGACTTCAAATTTTGGTCTTTCCACGACTCTTACTCCTCAATCTTGTCCAGGGCATACATGTCGAGAGTTCGACGAGCTTCGTCATCGACGTTGTATCGCTCCCCGACGTCGGTGACTCCGCATTCGAGATAGCTCACCCGCTTGCCGCCGCCTTCCTTGGGAGAGATGGTGATCTTGGCGTCGTCGATCGCGTCCCAATCGAGATCTCCTGTCTTCGGAATGACGACTTCCGCTCTCAGGGTAAAGTCAGGGGTGAGCTCAACCGATCCTGCCGCCCGACCCTTTCTGTTCATGGTCTTGACGACCTTCCGAAGGGATCCGCGCGTGACCTCGAGGCTAAACACCTCGACATCGACCGAGTCGACCTCCATGACAATGTTTCCCACGTATTTCTTGGCCATTTTTGCCTCCTTGATGTCGATGCTTCACATCGAATACTGCACCGAACCGTTTACAGGATCATGTTGATCCTGGCTGCGAATATGTGAAGCCCGGGAACGACCGGTGTTGGAAGATCGGCATTGATTCTGCCCGCAACGTCTTCGTCGACCTCGAAGATGAACTCATCTTTGTGCTTGTCGATCTCCTTGAGGATCTCGGCTTTCTCCAGTCTCTTCGCCACATCGAGAATCTCGGATCGCACCTTGGCAGGGGTTTTTTCAAGAAGCTTGGACCTCCCGAATTTTGCTGCGACCCGCTGCCTGTAGGCCTTCCGCGAGTAAAACAGAATGAGCGGCGAGGTCGTGTCGAGAAGAGCATCGTCTTCTTCTCCGGCGGCGTTCTTGGTGTAGGTGGTCACGCTGCGCCTGATCTGGACGACCTCCCCAGGCCCCACCTCCAGAGGAGTAATGCCGTTCCACAGGGCGCTTTCGATTTCGGTTTCGGTGGGGCGGTCTTCCATGTCCGGAACGCCGATGCCCACCAAGGGCAATGTGTTCCTGGGCATGGCAGGGTCTTCCTCGCCTGCGTTGACCGAGCCGTAGGCGGCCGCGATCTCGTAAGACATGGACGGCGACCCTTCGCACCAGGGACCGTCCATCCATCCGCTGTTGATCGAAGCGGCGAGCGTTGTGGCGGCTGCGAGCGTCCCTCGTGTGGCGAACATCCCCATGCCTTCCCGCTGCTCGAGGGCGTTTTGCATGAAATCGAGATGTGTCTTGAGATCTCCCAGGTTCGTCTCGTCGTTGAGGGCCAGAACGTTGAAGTCATATTGCATGGGCTTGGCCGTATCGAGCGCATTCTCGGGATCCGGATCCGTCGCACCATTGGCCATATCCACGATCGTTGCCGTGGTTGTGATGTCTCTCGACCAGACGGCCTTGAGCCTGATGTCGTTTCCCAGGGTACCCTTGTTCTTGGCGGTTAAGTCGACCTGGGTGTCGTCTCCGCCGTTGACGGCAGCCGTCAAGGGCAGATCCGGGAGCTTGGTCGTGGCCATTGCGGCGACCAGGGCCGCGGCGATCTCGGTCGGCGTGTCTTCGTTTTCCACCAGAACCTCGACCTTCTGGTTACCTATCCAGACCGTGAGCGTGGCCGTTCCGGTGGCGTCGCTTGCGAAGGTGATCGTTCCCGTTGCGGCCACTCCTTCTCCGTTGTCCTCCATGCTGCAGGCATAGAGATTGACATACGGATTTGCCTTGAGCGCAGCCGAGATCATGAGCGCCAGAATCGATCCGCGACCGAAGTAGGTCCATCCTTCGGATTCGTCGAAGATGGAATACACCGTTTCCTTCGTGGCGTTGCCCGATGAGGTCATCTGGCCGATGAGCAGCAGGCTTTGCCTGTTCTCCGGAAGCCCCCTCTGGGCAAGTTTGGTGTTGAATTCAAAGTATCGACCCGATCTGCGGATCGACTTCGGGATTTCATTGAATTGCATCGTCATGGCACAAGCCTCCTTTGTTCACATTAATCTTTTCCCGCCGGCACAGCTGCGGGGGATATTTCAATCGCCCTGAGTCGCAGGCGCAGGCCTTTCCTTGGCCGGAGAGGGCTTTTCCTTTCTCGGCGCGGCCATCTTCTTCAAGGAGCCCTGCCTGATCTGCTTCCGGTAGTAGTAGGAATCCTTGACTCTCACGGGCGTTTCGCTCGAGATATGGATTCTGGGCCGGCCCTCCTTGGGAACAATGAGCCCTGCTTTCGCGACAATCCATATATTATCCTTTGCCATTTTCAATCCTCCTCCTCGAATTCGATAATGTCTGACGCACGAGGCTCTTCCTCCTCGGGTGGTAAATGATGACGGAGCTCTATGCTTGTAAGATCTCCGGCGTCGTCCTCTTCATTGTATGGTTCATAGTCGAACGAGGTCTCGACCTCGATCGAGTAAATGGACAGGTCCTTGGACTGATCGAGCGATAGCACTCTCAAGGGCTTGATCTCGGAGATCTCAAGCCCCAAGGTTTTGCCTACGATGGTGAAAAGTACGTCTCTGACCACCTGATACGAGCCCACCTCTGTATCGCCCATACCGCGGCGGCGTTCGTATTCGCCACGGAGATTCCGGGCGCCGACGAGAATGAGAAACTGCGCGGTCTCAAGGATCGTGCTCATCGAAGTCTTCTTGAAATCCGATCGGTCATAGACCACCAGCACCGCAGGGAACCTCAAGATGAGGTCGGCTTCGGCCATGTCGAAATCGCCCTGGTAGGTGGCGATCGTCTTGCAATAGTCGCCCATCTGTGTGGCCCGTAGTGCTGCTACGATCGCATCCTCGATCTGGCTGATCATGTCTTGAGCTCTCGTTTCATGAAGTTGGTGAAGATATCGTATATGGCCAGGCGATCGCCCGTGAGGATCTGTGCATAGGGTCTCGCCGGGATCTTGACTTTCTTGCCACGGCCCGCCATTCCGCCAAAATGATGGATGGCGGCATACGGAAGCTTGGTTCCGACCTCGACCTCGTCGCTGGTTGTCCGGTACGTAAACGACCGGAGAAGGCGTCCTGTGCGCATGAGGATTTTCGCTCCGAGGATCTTTTTCTCGGATCCTTTTTTGAGGCCTCCTCTTTGCTTGAAAACCCTGCCGACCGTGCCCCCGGCCCTCTGATATAGAGTCACAGCCGACAACGGCTTCCACCGCTGCGGCCGTCCCTGTTTCTCGAAGGTCTGGTGAATGGACTCGATCATGTGGCTGCCGGTGGCTTCGAAGGCCGGCCTGAAATCAAGCCCCTGGGCCCGACGCATCATGCGCCGGAATTCACGGTCGTCGAATCGGACCTTTGTTGTGAGCCCCTCAGCCATCAGCCAAATCCTTTGAGCGTTTCCTTTGTGAACACGCGGTCGTCCTTTGTAACTTCGGCCCGGGACACGTTGTCCTGGGGAGTCGTTGCGGCCGCCTGGCCAGGTAGTATGGCTTTCCCCTGGGAGATGTCTTTGAGAAGTCCCATGACCTCGTCGTATTGTTCCTTGATGTGATCAGGGACCTTGCCGCGCCGGCGCTGGTAGACCATGTTCACGGCGATCACCACAGCCATGCGCTTTACATCGTCGTCTGCTGTGAGCGGCAATGTGTAATGCCGGCCTGCGTAGTTTTCGATCCTGGATTCCGCGGCCGCTATGACGCCCGAGACGAGGAGCTGGTTCACCTCGCCCACGCGCTCGTCGTCGGTGAGTTGGACCAGGTCCTCCTCGCTGATCAAGTCATAAAGATCGTCGATTTCGATGTAAGCCATTTCTCAAGTCCGTCGATTACGGGCTCTGGGGAGGCGTGGCTTTTGAGGCCACGCCTCCCGCGCCCTTTCCTTTGCGCTTTTCGCGCGTGGTATATCAGTCGAGCCAGGGCACCACGATGAGCTCTGCCGAATTCCTCCAGACATTGGTCGCGCCGGCATCGTTGCGCTCGGCCAGCAGAATCTCTCGGCCCGCCTCCTCATTGGCAGGTCCGACGATCAAGTGCGAAGGCTTGATCCCGAGCGGAGCGCCCTCATCGTTCTTGAAGCTGAGCATGGCCTTCCGCGCTGCCGCGTACTGCGTGGCATTGAGCGTCTGCTTCGATCCGTATGCCAACTGCCACAGCCCCACGCCGAAGCTCCCCCGGTAGTCCACGCCGTAGAGGTATTCCTTCTTCATGAAGACATGCTCGGATGTCCTGGGGTCATCCATCTGGATGAGCTGCGGTCCCGTCCTGCCCTGATAGATGAAGGGCTTGATCGCGCGCGTGCAGTCCAGAAGCGCCCAGATGTTGCTCGAGCCCGCACCCCAGTTCGAAACGTTAGAGCCTGCCACCTTGTGCGTGGTCGAGAAGAATTTCTGGCCGTCGAAGCAGGTTGTGGAGTTCCCGTTGGCCAGGAGCGAAAAGATCATCTCGTCGGGATGAACCTTTGCGCTCCGGCCCATCTCGGAGACCATCGGACTGTAGACCCCGATCTGATCGTCGGCGATGTCATCGCGGTCGACGGCAACCGTCCCTTCGTAGGGCTTGTTCGTGAGCTCGTAATGGAAGCCCTCGAGGCTTTTCACAACACGCTCACCGATCCATTCCCGGAGCTTGGGGAAGTTCCCGAGCCATTTGTAGTCGAGGCTTCGACCCTCGGACGGCGAGAACATGGCCACAATCGACCACTGGTTTTCGGCCTCGGTGAAGGCCTTGTTGAAGATCGTCGAAAACGACTTGTAGATGCCCGCAAGGTTTGCGGCGTTAACAATCATCGTCCTTTCCTCCCTATTGGGTTCATTATTCCAATCTCATCCGAACGAATGCGACTCCTCGGTTACGCTGCGAAGGTCACGCTTTTGTCGGCCTGGTTGATGTTCGCAAGCTTTTCATCGGCGTCGTCGCCGCCGAGGCGCGCTGTGACATGCACCAGGTCGTCGGCCGAGTTGGTGAGCGTGCACTCGAACTCGCCGTTTTCGTCACAGGTGACCACGGCGTCGTTGGAGTTCTCGCCGCTCACGAATTCCCCCTTGGTGGCGGTGCCGAGGGTGGCGGTGCCATGAAGGCTCCCGCCGACGGCGTCCAAGGCCTGCAGCGCCAGGGTCGCTCCCCCATCGGCTACGTCATCGAGGAGCTGCTGGACGTCGATGGCGATCGCCGCCGTGGTCGAACCGCCGGTGCCTCCGGTGATGTCGTCCTGAATGATCTTCAACAGGTTCTCCCTCAGTGCGGCGATCTCGGCCAATCCAGCCTCCATATCTTCAGCGTCGAGGATCTCTGCTGCATCCTCGAGCCCGATCATCGATGCGCCTTTACCGTTGGCCGTGCTCGCCAGGTCGGTCTGAAGGTCCTCGAGCTCGGTACGACCCCCCCGGATTTCGACCCAGACGCCGTCGTCATCGACTTCGATGACCTTACCGGCGATCGGAGACGTTGCCAGCGACGACACCGTCTTATCGTCCTCGATGTAGCAGTTTCCGCCCGCATGGGCCTGTGTAACCGCGTTGCCGGACGAATTCTCATACTTGAACACTCCGCGGCGGACTTTGACGGTCACGTCCCCGTCGGAGCCTCCGATGTTGTCCACGGCCTCTTCGGCGCGGCCGAGTGTCGATGCACCGGCCACGATCGCTCCGGCCTTGGCGTAGCCTGCGTCCTCGATCGTGATCCCCCCGGCAAATATCACCGCATCCGCGGCCACCGGGACCACCATGAGATCGCCCTCCCTCCAGGGCGTGTTTCTGTCTTCTGTGAGTGCCATCGTTTTTTCCTCCTATATCAGTGCAATTTTCTGTTCCGCTCTCCCGGTACCGGCTGCCTGTTCTACTGGACAGCGTCCTCCTTGGGGCCGTACTTGGTGAAATCGTCGGCGCCCACGCCAAGCATTCGATTGATCTTGAGCTGTGTGTCATCGGGGATCTCGCTGCCGGTGTTTTCGGTTTTCTTGGTTGTCCTGGCGAGCTCGCCCGCGCTCACAACCACGGGCGCATCCTTGAGGAATGCCTCGAAGCCATCGGGATCGTCGAACGCCATCTTCTCGGCCCAGGGGAGCTGTGCGGCGGTGATTTTCCCTTCCTCGGTGGCTCGTTTTACAAGCTCATCCCGCCTGGTCTCCTTGCCCTTGGTCTCGAGCTCCACCACACGTTTGGAAAGATCGTCAGCTCCGGACGACAGATTCTGGAGTTTGACGATCGCTCCGGTCACGGAGGTAATGCTTGCGTCCTCGCCGAGCGCGAGGGCTTTCATGACATCCGGGTGTGCCACCTGGTGGCCGGCCGAGGTCTTGATGGTTTCGATGATCTTGGCTTCGTCTTTGGCCTCTTCAGAATCCGAGGCGATGCCCAGTGCCTCGAGGATCTTGGTCGTGGCCGTGCGTCCGGCCGCCTCCTCACAGGCGGCGAAGACGTCGTCCTCACCCGCTGCCTGGCCCAGACTGAAAAGCTTCCTGAGTCGTTCGATCAATTCCATTTCGTCCTCCTTTCGCGAAAAATTGTTCATTCCAAAAATCTCTCCGGCGAGCGCCGGCATGGCGATCGCCGGCTTGTTGACCAGGGCGACGCTGTGTAATTCAAGGGGATGTGACTTATCGTCCAACGGGAAGACCGGAGAAAGGTATCGATACTCCCGGCTGCCGATGACTTCTCTTGCTTTATCCGTCCACCGGACAACTGCCCATAGCCCTTGGCTGCCTTTATCTATAAGCCTCCGGATCCAGCCGGCGGCGGGTTTGCGGGTGCCTGGAGGGACCATGATCGTATCGTGATCATAGTCGACGACCACATCGATCCCTCGGGCGTCGAATGCCTTGACCACCCGATCGACGTCGTCTTCATCGACGTATGTGGGGATGCTCATCCGCTCGTGATACCCCAGCGGAGCAACCTGGACTTCCTGCTCCTCGGGAACCTCCCGGCCTTCGGCGAGCGGGATCATCAGTCCAAGACTCGCCTTTGCATATCGGCCGATCTCGAATTTCTCGGCCGCCTTTTCGATCCGGCCGGAGATGATATCTTGTTCGTCGGAAGTGTAGGGCTCCTTGTTCTTCGGCATCCCCCAGTACGAGAGCGCCGCCCGAATGTGAGCTTCGTCGATGGGATAGCGGTAGTTCACCGGATCCGCGAATTGATCATCGGCCAGGTGCTCGAACTCACCGGGCTTGGTCACGTTCCCGCCGGCCTTGATGCCGATCTTGTACCGTTCGGACCTCAGTTCCTGTGCTCGTTTTTGAGCCTCTTTCGAAAGCGCCATCGATTAAATTCTCCGCACCAGGCGGCCTGTGCGGCCCCTTGTGGGCCAAACAGGGTCTGGCCTATACCAATCCCCCAGCCAACTGCTCCATTCCCGCCATTTTGACCACCTCAGACACCGAATAGCTCCGATTTTGTCTTCGTCCCCGGAGATCCCTCCCATCCGGGATCGGGATTGACTCCTGTCGGCGGCCGCCTCGGCTTGAGCCGTTTGCCGGCTGCCACACCGACGACTGAGCATCTGCAACGATGCCCATTCGGAGGCCACCAGGTCGACCAGATCGGATCGTCCCTAGACGCCGTGGTGCCCGACATTGCAGCATGAGATGGCCTTGTATCTGCGTCCCCGATCGCGTGATATCGGAACATGGGCACCAGGTCCTCAACCTCTGGTGCGTGGAGCTGATACCACCTTCCGACTCCGTATGCCGTGAAGACGTTGTTTCTGAATATGGTCTCGATCTGATACCGGTTGTCGCCTGAGTACCCCAGGGTCGACCAGACATCATCGAGGCCCTTTTTCCACTGATTGAATGAGGTCCCCTCGTCGATCGCCTTCTCCAGAGAGCCACGGACTCGCTCGAGCGTAGTCTCGTCGATCGCCTTGGCGATCGTGAA
>Ga0180432_10008265_pt1 | contig 13016 bp, 11 predicted proteins | sample SS_ome_10_FD_132414 | JGI IMG/M metagenome (GOLD analysis project Ga0180432, IMG submission 132414) | Hypersaline lake sediment archaeal communities from the Salton Sea, California, USA - SS_1_MS_2 metaG | ecosystem: Environmental > Aquatic > Non-marine Saline and Alkaline > Hypersaline >...
AGGTTCACCGCCACAAGTCTCTGCCGCATGTAAGAGGTGAACGTCTCGTTCGATTCGTTGAAATACTCCAGGGCTTTTTCCGTGTCCTGCATCTCCAGGGCCAGCTTTCCGAGGTTCGTAACCACCTTCGCTTCGCTCAACCCGTCTCCCAGCACTTGATACATCAGCCGGGCGTCGGAAAACGCCCCGGTGGCCTCATCGAATCTCAATAGCTGCCCATAGATGATGCCCATATTCGTCAGAATACTTCCGGTATCCTCCACATATTCATGCTCTTTCGCAAGCTCCAGGGCCTCTTCATATACCTTGAGGGATTCTTCAAAGTCTCCAGACCGGTCCAGAATATCCGCCCTGGTCGTCAGTATCTTGATGGTGGAATCGATCTCCTCGATCTCCTTCAGAAGGCCTTCCCCCTTTTTCAATCGCTCCAGTGCGTCTTCGTATCGCCCGATGCTTCCCAGGGCGACAGCCGTCCGGGTGACGACCCACACCATGGAAACCGTATCGCCGGCCTCTTTTCCCGTCTCGTAGGCAGCGTCATAGGCGTCCAGTGCCTTGTCTACCCTTCCGATATCGACCATGATATCCCCCACGCCGATCATATCCTGCATGAAGGCCGGCTGATCCCCAAGCATGCCGTGCAGCTCCGCAGCGGTGATAAACATGGTAAGGGCGGTCTCATAATCCTCCAAGACGTAGTAGGTTCGGGCCAAGTTGTAGATCGCCTTCGCCTGCTCACTATCCATTCCCAGATCGGAGTAGTGCTGGGCCGCCTCTAAGAACGCCGCGCCGGCCTCATAAAACATCCCGATGCGATAAGCGGCCATACCGAGGTTCATCAGGTCATTGGCCATATCAGAGTATATACCCCGCTCCCGGTCTACCTCCAGCGCCTGATAGAAATACTCCGCCGCGGCGGCGAAATTCTTCGTATAGTAGTGTATCAGGCCGATGTTGTAGAGTGTCATCGCCTGGTGCTCCAGGTCATCGTGCGCCCGATAGAGGGGCAGGGCCTTTTCCAAATAATCGACGGCCGCTTCATAGTCTCCTGCGGTGAATGCGTTCACGCCGAGGTCGAACAGCTCGTTCGGATCAGTGTTCTGTCCGAAAACGGGAGATACGGTAAGAAGCCCGACCAGCATCACAAAGAGAGGGACAAGCTTCCATCGTTTTCTTTTTGAAAAATTCATATATTCACTTCCTGACAATAATCATGGTATATATCTATTACTGATCTTCTAATACTGTTTCCCGTACTCCATATCCATCTTTGATGAAATGATCTCCTTAATTTTCGCCATCAGATCATTTCTGTCTTCGTAGGTCATGCCTTCCACCTCCACCGGATCGTGGACGATCAGTTGGATCCTCCCCGGCTTCATGGCAAAGGGCCTCCCCTTGGGCAGGGCGTATCGGCTGCCGTTGACCGTCACCGGCAGGATGGGGGTATTCGTCGCCAGGGCCATCACGAAGCCTCCCTTTTTGAATTCCATGAGCTCCCCGTCGCAGCTCCTGGTCCCCTCGGGGAAAAAGACCACGGAGACGCCGCTTCTAGCTATTTTTTCCTTCGCCGCGTCGAGACTCTTCCTCGCCTTTTCCGAATCCCTCCGGTCGATGTATATCATCCCCAGCTTGCCGCAGCCGTACCCGAAGATCGGGATACGCCTCAGCTCCATCTTCATTACCCATCGAAGCTGGAGCGGCATGTAGGCGATCAGCGCCCAGACGTCGAAATGGCTCTGGTGGTTCGACATGAGGATGTAGGATCTGTTTCGATCGATCTTCTCCTTGCCGATGACATCGACCCGGGTCATGGCCACCTTCAAATTCAGCCAGGACCAGAGCCGCCCGATGAGGTTTCCGAAGTTCGCATCTCGATCGATCCAGGGTATCAGGCCGACAATGATGACAATGATGCCGAAAAACGTGGTGCTGACACCTATAAACACAATCACCACAGGATACCACAGTTTATACACGATTCCGTAGAGAAATCGTTTCATGGCGTATCCTCCATTCGATCATATCGTGAAAACTGCATGGTGAACGTCGCCCGTCCCTGGCTCTGGGAGCGAAGCGCCGTTGAATAGCCGAACATCTTCGACAACGATACGTCCGCTTTTATCTGATTGACGTTTCCCTTCACGTCCACACCCTTCAGGTGCCCCCCCCTTGTGTTGATATCACCGATGATCTCGCCCATGAACTCCTCCGGGGTGATGATCTCCACGTCCATGATCGGCTCCAGGAGAACCGGCTTCCCGTTCTGGGCGCCCTCCCTGAGGGCCATCCCCGAGGCGATGGCGAACGCCATCTCGTCGGTCAGCCCTTCTTTTATATTCGCAGAAACGATTTTTATCTCCACATCCACCAGCGGATAGCCCATCAGGGGGCCGGTGGTGGAGGTATCCCGGATGGACTTGATTGCCGACTCCACCCACCCGGGATCGACGGTCCCCTCGCCGTCCGTGGGAAGCTCGCTCTTGATCGAAAGCCCCGATCCCCGCTTAAGGGGAGAAAGGGTGAGCGTCACCCCGGCGAATTTCGCCTCCCCCGCGATCTCCCGGTCGATGACGCCCTCGGCCTTTGCGCTTTCCGTGATCGTCTCCCGGTAGACCACCTGGGGTTTTCCCACGTTGGCGTCCACGTTGAATTCCCGCCGGAGGCGATCCACCATGATTTCCAGGTGCAGCTCCCCCATCCCGGAGATGATGGTCTGGCCGGTATCCTCGTTCTGCCTGACCGTCAGCGTCGGGTCCTCCTCTACCAGCTTCTGGAGGGACTGCTCCAGCTTCTCCTGGTCCGCCACGGTCTTGGGCTCTATGGCCAGGGAGATAACCGGATCGTTGAAGAAGATCGACTCGTAGATGATCTGGTTGTTCTTGTCACATAGTGTATCGCCGGTGGTGGTCTCCTTGAGCCCCATCGCCGCCACGATATCCCCGGCCACAGATTCGTCTATGCGCTCCCGCTTATTGGCGTGCATCTTGAGAAGCCGGGCAATCTTCTCGGGTTTTCCGAGCCTCGGGTTATAGACCGTATCGCCGGCCTTGATCTTTCCCGAGTAGATCCTCAGATAGGTGAGCTTTCTCCCCTGGTCCATCTGCACCTTGAACGCCAGGGCCGACAGCGGCGCATCCTCATTTGTATCCCTCCGAAGCTCCTCTTCGCTCTTCGGATCTATCCCTGTGATGTTCGGTACGTCCAGGGGCGACGGGAGGAGATCGACCACTGCATCCAGAATCGGCTGAATCCCCTTGTTTTTCAGACCCGATCCCATAAACACCGGCACAAACTTCCGGGCGATGACGCCCTTTCTCAAACACGAGACGAGCTCGTCCGTGGGAATCTCTTTACCCTCAAGATATTTCTCCGCCAGCTCATCGTCCATGTCCGCGGCGGCCTCGATGATCACCTCACGCATGGACTCCACCTCGTCCTTCAGGTCATCAGGGATGTCCTCGGTCAGCACTGTCGTCCCCATGTCCTCATCGGAAAAGAGGATGCGCTTCTTGTGTATCAAATCGATTACGCCGGAAAACGCGTCCTCGGACCCGACGGGAAGCTGGAAGGGAATGGGGGTCACCGCAAGTTTCTCCCGCATCATGTCCAGCACCATCATCCAATCGGCGCCGATGCGATCCATCTTATTGATAAAGGCGATCCGGGGAACTCGGTATCGATCCGCCTGGTGCCAGACCGTCTCTGACTGGGGCTCAACCCCGTCCACCGCGGAGAATATCGCCACGGCCCCGTCCAAAACCCGCAAGGATCTTTCCACCTCCATGGTGAAATCCACGTGACCGGGGGTGTCGATGATGTGTATCTCGTGACCCCGCCAGAGGCAGGTGGTCACGGCGCTGGTGATGGTGATGCCCCTCTCCTGCTCCTGGGGCATCCAGTCCATGACCGCCTCTCCGTCGTGCACCTCGCCGATCTTGTAGGAGACGCCGGTATAATAGAGTATCCGCTCGGTCACGGTGGTCTTCCCGGCGTCGATATGAGAGATGATGCCGATATTGCGGATCCTGTTGAGTCGTCCTGGCTTGGCCATGAATGATTTCCTCGCGCTTCCGTCATGCCGGCGGGCCGGCTGAATACTATGGTGAAATATTTTTGCTTTTACGCGGTAATATCAACGTGGGTCACATCGGAGATCGGTATCCCCAAAAACGGACCTCCCACCCGGACGAAGCTGTCCGGATCATCGGTCACATAAAAAGAGACCCGCCGTTCGTGATCGGCGCCGTTTTCCAGTCCCCGCTCCGAGAGCATCTCCTTCACCTCCCGGGCCACTGGCGTCGCCGAGTCCACGAGGTGTACATCAAATCCCACGGCTCTGGCTATCTCCACCTTTAAAAGCGGGTAATGGGTACAGCCCAGCACCAGGGTGTCGATGTCCTGGGCGGCCAACTCCGAAAGATACCGTTGGGCCACCAGCGATGTCACATCGTCATCCGTGCACCCTTCTTCCGCCAGGGGCACAAAGAGGGGACACGGCACGCTGAACACCTGTATATCCCGGTCGATGGCGTGAATCTCCCGCTCGTAGGCGCCGCTGTGTATTGTCGCCCTGGTCCCGATGACGCCGATCCGACCGTTTTTACTGACGCGACAGGCCCTGGCCGCCCCGGGTCGAATCACCCCGATAGTGGGGACACCCGCGTGCTCCCGGATGGCGTCTATCCCCGCGGACGCGGCGGTGTTGCACGCCACGACCAGAAACTTGATCCCTTGAGAAACCAGGAAGTCGGTGTTTTTCCTGGCGAACCGAACCACCGTCTCCGGTGACTTGGTGCCGTAGGGTATTCGGGCGGTGTCTCCCAGGTACAGGCAATCCTCATTCGGAAGCGCCCGAAGTATCTCCCGGAGCACCGTCAGCCCCCCTACCCCGGAGTCGAACACGCCGATGGCGCCCTGAGATGTATGATTCGGTGATGCGGCGTCCCCGGAACGCGTCATGGTATGTCCTTTCCCGTGATGTATTCGTATATTCTGTAGACCGGGTGTGAAGCGTGCGGCATCACCACCGCCGAACGGCACAGCAAAACATCAGTGTAGAGTATGCCATTTTTTTGTTTCTGTCAAGAGACGACCGGGGCTATTTCCACAGGTTTCAGTAGAAATTACACCCTTTTTTATCATATTAATCTTTGGATTTTTATGGGGCGAGAAATGAGAAGGGATATGCGGGGATATTTCGCAACACGGCGAAGAGAACGATGACGGCGAGGATCGTCCATATCCAGATTGGTTTAAGCTGCTTTTTAAACAGGCGCTTTTTCGTGACGCACCGGTAGACGTGTGCCAGATAGGCACCCAGGAGAAAGGGCACGGCGATAACCGCCAGGGCGTTGCTGGAAAGGGCGGAGAGGATTCTCCCGGAGAGGAGCTCATGGATCGCCCACAGGGCGCCGCACCCGGGGCAATACCAACCGGTCAACACGCGAAAGGGGCAGGGGGGATAGATGATCGATGTGACGGGATCGAATACGAGGACCATCACGGTGAAGAGCATGACGGCGACGGGCACCAGCACAACAGTCCAGATACCGGAGGCGTGTTCTCGTGTCGTCTCCGTCTCCTGACGCTTCATGCCGTGACTACATCGCTTCGGCGAACATGGCCGCGCCGATGATGACTATATAGAGCACCACATACATGGACCAGAAGACAAGGCCCGCGGCGAAGGTGATCCAGCACCACATCCGGGCGTTCCGGGAGGCCATACGCGCCTTATCGTACTCCCCGGCGATGAGCCGACCGTTGACCTGAGTGGCATAGATCAGGCCGACGATTCCCAGGGGAAAGCAGCAGAAGATCATTACGATGATGGCGGGGGCCAGGTAGTTGGACATATATCCTTCCACCGGGGCGTTATCTCCAGCCGGGAGGCGGGGCTCCTTCTCGTCTTTCGGTGTCCCTGCGGTGGGTTCTATCTCCGTCGAGGTCATGGGGGCTCCTTTGCTTCGAAGGAATTTCGTGGGTCTCCTCATCTATACACGATACGACGGGGAGACACAAGTCATTTTTTCGCCGTTTCGTCGTCGGGAAAAAACGCGGCAGAGTGTCTCCTCGGCCGCGTTTGCTTTTCGATATTCTGTTTTTCGGCTTATCGGTACCGGTGAGAGATGCGGGCATCCGCCATTCAGCGCGTCATCCTGCATGTCCCCCTCATTCGCCCCCCGGTCACCTACTTTGCCCGGACGATGTCTTTTACCTTCATGAGTCTCGACAGGGTGGAGCGCTCCATCTCGTCGAGCTTGATGGTGATGAAGCGCACTGTCTCCTCGATGTTCGGTATCAGTACGTACTCCAGGGCGTTGACCCGCCGGCGGGTCTTGACCAACTCGTCTGCCAGGAGTTCGGCTCGTTTTTCGTTCTGGGCGAGGACGATCATGTCGGAAAAGAGCTTTCTCAGCTCCATGATGTAGAGATCGAGCTCGCCGGAGGTGCCGGCATAGCCGTAGCAGCGCAGCGCCCCCTCCTCCTCGTAGGTGATCTTGGGGACCTTGACATTCATGATGGAGACCACCGAGACGTCCATCTTGATATTCACAGAAGGCAAGGCCAGGGCCTCCTCCACCCGGGCGGGCCCCATAAAGGCGTTGATATGGATAAACCTCTTGAGGATGCCCGACAGGTCCCGCTCCACTCGGGCGCGGATCTTCCTGGTTTCCTCGATGATCTCCATGAACTGACGCATCAGCTCATCCTGCTTGTCCTTGAGTAGCTTGTGGCCCCGCTGGGCCACCGCGAGCCGACGCTTAAGCCGCATCAGCTCCATCCTGGTGCTGTTTACGTTGAGTTTCATCCGGTTATCCGTCTTGTCGGGTGTTACCCCTGTGTTCGCCTCTCAATCAGTCTATTGTCTCTCCCATCGTCACCCACCCCTCCCTTTCCCAACTCCCTCTTGACCCCCCGTTAACCGGCGGCGGCCTCCTCGCCCTTGAACCGAGGCAGGTATTTCTTCAGGAACTCTGGCCTGATACGCTTAAGCTCCACCGTCGGGAAGACCGACAGCAGCTTCCAGCCCAGGTCGAGGGTCTCCTCGATGCTCCGATCGGCGTATTCCCCTTGGGATACATACTCGCTCTCGAAAGTATTGGCGAAATCGAAGAAGAGCTTGTCGAGATCGCTCAACGCCGCCTCACCCAGGATAACCGCCAGCTCCTGGGCCTCCTTGCCCCTGGCATACGCGGCGAAGAGCTGGTTGTTGACGTCCGCGTGGTCCTCCCGGGTCTTGCCCGGTCCCATACCCTTGTCCTTCAGTCGGGAGAGGGACGGTAGCACGTCGATGGGCGGGTTGATGCTCTTACGATACAGGACCCGGGAGAGGATGATCTGCCCCTCGGTGATGTACCCGGTGAGGTCCGGGATCGGGTGGGTCTTGTCGTCTTCGGGCATGGTCAGAATCGGAATCTGGGTGATGGATCCGCTTCGTCCCTGGATCTTTCCGGCCCGCTCGTAGATGGAGGAGAGGTCGGTATAGAGGTATCCGGGGTATCCGCGCCTGCCCGGGATCTCTTTTCGAGCGGCGGAGATTTCCCGCAGCGCCTCGCAGTAGTTGGTCATGTCCGTCAGGATGACCAGTACGTGCATCCCCTTCTCGAACGCCAGGTACTCGGCGGCGGTCAGGGCCATCCGTGGGGTGGCCACCCGCTCCAGGGCCGGGTCGTCGGCCAGGTTCAAAAAGAGCACCGAGCGGTCGATGGCGCCGGTCTTGTTGAACTCGCTGATGAAGTAGTTGGCCTCCTCGAAGGTGATGCCCATGGCGGCGAACACCACGGCGAAGAGCTCGCCGCTGCCCCGGACCTTGGACTGCCGGGCGATCTGGGCCGCCAGCTGGTTGTGAGGAAGGCCGGATCCCGAGAAGATCGGGAGCTTCTGCCCCCGGACCAGGGTATTGAGGCCGTCGATGGGTGAAATACCGGTCTGGATGAACTCCTCCGGATAGTCCCTGGCGTAAGGGTTGATGGGGTCGCCGTTGATGTCCAGCCTTTTTTCGGCGATGATCTGGGGGCCGTCGTCGATTGGATTTGCCATTCCATCGAAAACCCGCCCCAGGATATCCTCGGACAGAGGAATCTGGATGCCCCGCCCGAGAAACCGCACCCGTGAGTTGTAGATATCCACGCCGGAGGTGCCCTCGAAGAGCTGGATCATCGCCCGGTCACCGTCGACCTCCAGGACCTTTCCGGTGCGTCGCTTCCCGTCGGGCAGCTCCACCGTTACCAGCTCCTCGTACTTGACCCCCTCCACCTCTTCCACGATCACCAGCGGGCCGTATACATCTTTTATCGTCAGGTATTCTTTCTGCATTGAACTGTTCCCCGTTTTCGCTCCTTAAAATCCGAGCACAATGTCCTCTTCGGTGGTTACCTTCACCTGGGTCTCCACCTCGCCCTGGATGCTGTTCCCGATTTTATCAAGGGCCTTGATATCCGTCTCCGGGATGTACTTCATCTGGGCGATCTCCTCCTTGACCTTGAGCTTTTCAAGGTTCTCGAAGGGTACCCCCCTGTTGAGGGCCTCGGTGGATATATTGTGCAGTTTCAGGATGAGCTTTATCATCTGGTTCATCTTCTTCGATGAACAGTAGCTGTCCACGTCGTGAAAGGCGTTCTGATGGAGAAAATCCTCCCGGAGAGACCGGGCGGTTTCCAGTATTAGTCGGTCCTGGGCCGACAGTGAGTCGACACCCACGAGCTTGACGATCTCCGCCAGCTCCGCCTCCTCCTGGAGGATTCTCATGGCCTCCTGCCGGTTCTCCACGATGTCTTCGGCCACTTCCTTCCTGAGGCTCTCTTCCAGGTTGTCGTGATAGAGGGAGTAGCTGTTGAGCCAGGATATGGCCGGGAAGTGCCTCTGGAAGGCCAGCTTGTCCTCCAGGCTCCAGAAGACCTTGACCACCCGGAGCGTCGCCTGGACTACCGGGTCCGAGAGGTCGCCGCCGGGGGGAGACACCGCGCCGATGATGGAGACGCTTCCCTCCCGATTTTCGCCCCCGAGAGTGATGACCCGGCCGGAGCGCTCGTAGAACTCCGCGATGCGGGTTCCGAGATACGCCGGATACCCCTCCTCGCCGGGCATTTCCTCGAGGCGTCCGGATATCTCCCGCATGGCCTCGGCCCAGCGGGACGTGGAGTCGGCCATGACCGCCACGGAGTATCCCATGTCCCTAAAGTACTCGGCGATGGTGATGCCGGTATACACAGACGCCTCCCGGGCAGCCACCGGCATGTTGGAGGTGTTTGCCACGAGGACCGTCCGGTTGATGAGGGTCTCGCCGGTCTTCGGGTCCTTGAGGTGGGGGAACTCCTGGAGCACGTCGGTCATCTCGTTGCCCCGCTCGCCGCAGCCGATGTAGACGATGATGTCCGCGTCGGCCCATTTGGCCAGCTGATGCTGGATGACGGTCTTTCCGCTGCCGAAGGGTCCGGGCACACACGCCGTTCCCCCCTTGGCCAGGGGGAAGAAGGCATCGACGACCCGCTGGCCCGTGATGAGAAGCTCCGTGGGGGTCTGTTTTCTCTTGTAGGGCCGGGAGAGGCGGACGGGCCAGCGCTGGAGCATGTTGATCTTTTCCGTGCCGTCTTCGGTCTCTACCTCGCAGACCGTGTCCTCGATCTTGAACTGGCCCGACTTGATCTTCTTTATCTTTCCCGATATCCCCGGTGGAACGATGATCTTGTGGACAACGGCCACCGTCTCCTTGACCTCACCGATGATATCCCCCTCTTCCACCTGATCGCCGTCGGACTTCACCGCGACGAAATCCCACACCTTGTCCCGATCCAGGGCCAGGGCCTCCACGCCCCGGGTGATGTAATCCCCCGCTTTGTCCTTGATGACGTTCAGGGGACGCTGGATGCCGTCGTAGATGGAGGTTATCAGGCCGGGTCCCAGCTCAACCGACAGCGGCAGGTTGGTCGGGTACACCGGGTCGCCGGGGCCGATGCCGCCGGTTTCCTCGTAGACCTGGATAAACGCGCTGTCACCGTGGAGCTCGATGATCTCGCCGATGAGGCCCTCGTCGCTGACCTTCACCACGTCGAACATCTTCGAGCCGGACATCTTGTCGGCCACCACGAGCGGTCCCGACACCTTCGTTATGACTCCCTGTTTCATAAACCCACCGTATACCGAATATTCACTGTATGTGTCTTTTTCATCTTATATTTCGCGCCGCTTCGTCCCGATTCATCCGGGGAGCGATCCGCTATTCTTCTTCCTCGTCCATGGCAAGCCGTGATCCGACCGCCGTGACGATGATGTCATCCAGTTTCTTCAGCCCCATGCCCCGGCTGCCGCCGGCGTCGGGTATAGTCACCACCGACGGGATGGGCCGATGTGTCATGTCCGCGATCAGGTCGGGTATTTCCTCGGCCAGACGCTCGGTGATGAAGATGACCACCGCCTCGTCTTTGACGGCCCGGGTGAACGACTCCCGTACCTGCTCGGGCCTCGGGGTCATGACCGTTACGCCCAGGACCGCAAATCCCAACACCGAATCCCTATCTCCGATGACCGTCACCTTATTTTGCGACATATCCCAACCTCATCTTTATATCGTCGGCACCGAGGCCGTTTTCCTTTCCCAGTACGACGGTCCTGAGCTTCTGTATCTCGATATTCTTGCGATAGAAATAATCGATGAGCACCTCGACGCCGAAGTTGATGAGTCGCACCCGATCCAAGAGCCTCAGAATTTCGTTATCCATCAAAGACTCCAGCCGGGAGAAGGTAGTGGCGCTCTTCAGATAGGGGATGCCGTCGCCGGTCAGGTCTGCGTACTCCGTTTTGACGAAGAAATCGGTCTCAACCTCCTCGATCTCCCGGGGATATTCCTCGATAAACCGAGACAACTCAATACTCCCCCCCTCGATGTATCCCTCGGAAAACGCCGCCTGGGGCTCCTTGAGCCACTTGAGCCTCAGAAACGTCAGGATGTTGGTGATATCCACCTCCATGACAAAAAGCTTGTAGAGCAACAGCTCCCGCTTCTTCTTCGCCTGGGAGATGAGATATTCGTACATGATGCGGTCCACCGCCAGGTCGATATCCACCGGATTCTTCTCGGCATCGTAGGCGTCCCGGGCGACAATCGCGGCCTCCCTCAGATGATCGGGGAGGTCCCCCGATTTCTCCGGGTCCCTGACTTCTTGGAGTATCGTCAGGGGGGAGACGGTGCCCAGCTCGCTGAATGATTCCCGGGCGTCCATACCCCGATGGATTGACTTCACGGCCAGCTTTACGTTGAAATAGTCGTAAGGAACAAAGAGGAGATCCGTCACCTCTGTATCCTGGCTCAGAGAATCGACGAGGGTCTTCACCCGCTTTTCCTCATCAGAGAGGATACGGTTGATGTCGTATACCGCCTCCGAGGCGCCCATATCGTCCTGGTACGCCTGGGCGTAATCGGTATCCCCCAGCATGGAGAAAACATCCTCGGTCCGCCGTGCCTCGGCCAAGCGATAGAAGCGATCCGGGGCGATCATGCGGTGCTCGATGGTTCTAATAAACCCGGCTGCATAGGTATATCGCCGATCGTCGCCCCAGCGCCACTGCCCGGACAGGAGGTACAGGTCGAAATCCACCGGATAGACGCTCCCCATTCCGACGGACCCGAAAAACGCCACATCCAGGTTCCTGTCCTTTTTCAACGCGGGGTGTACCGGTATTTGATTCATCGGTTCATTTCTCGCTGTGTATCGGTGCGATGCTCCCATCGCGCCGTCGGGTGTTTTGGTTCAATCCCGATTCAGTGTGTCTGAGTTTTTCTTCGGCGGCCATCGCCCCCTCCCCTATGCGGGGAAGAGGATCCCGGTCAGCCGGCCCTCCAGCTCGTAGCGGAGCTCCCCTAATAAAACATCGAGACTCAGGTTGATCTCCGTCCGCCCCTTGGAGAGGACGATGCCTCCCTCGATGTTCCTGGTCTCGTCGGAGACGGTAACCTTCCCGGGAATCTTCTTCTTCTTGAGGGCGTCGTTGATCGACCCGGCCCAGGTCTTGAGACTTTTAGAAAGGCGCTTCTTGTCCGACGGGGAGAGCATAACGACTTCGTCCCCGGAGACTGAGTGAGCCACGGCGAGGCTGGTCAGAAGCTTCAGGTATTCATCGTCCGGGAGCTCCAGCAGCTTTGCCTTCGCCGCGGCGAACACCTCGTTGAGGATACTTTCCTTGGCGGCGAGAACGCGCTTTCTTCCTTCGAGCAGGGCCGACGAGGTCCGACGGTTGAGGATCTCCTCGGTCTCGGCCTCAGCCATTTTTTCAGCTTCCTCGTTCAGCCGACGCTCCTCGGCGTCTAGCCGGGCCTGAAGCTTCTCAATATTTTCCCGGGCCCCTCCATCGATCACCCGGATGGTCTCCTCGGCCTCGGTCCGTATTTTTTTGACTATATTTTCTAAGGACATACGATCACCTTATGTTCATATCGGGACGGGGCTGGACCCCGTCCTGTTCCCGTGCATTCCGGCTTTTTGATGGGCCGGAGCGCCGTTAGACGACGATACCCTGGAGCATCAGGATGGTGATCAACAGGCCCAAAATCGCGTATGTCTCGACCATGGCGCCGTAAATAACCGCCCGCATCATGGCGTCCGGTCTCTTGGCAGCCATGCTGACGCCGGTGGCGCACACCTTGCCCTGGTTGATGCCGGATATCCAGCCGGAGAGCCCCGTGGGGATTCCCGCAAAACAGAGCATCCAGGCCTGTGCCATTCCCGGGATAGTCGGGTCGCCGGTGAGCAGGTTGATCTGGTTCAGAATCAAAAACGCGCCCAGAAAGCCGTATATACCCTGGGTTCCCGGAAGGGCCACCAGGATGAGAAGGTTTCCGAACTTATCCGGGTCCTCGGCCAGCACGCCGTTGGCCACCTGGGCCGCCGTGCCGATACCGATGGCGGATCCGAAACCGCCGAATACCACGGCGATGGCAGCACCCAGAATGGGCAGCGCCAATTCGGGCACTGTGAGCATAAAAATGTTTTCCTGCAAGATCTCTAACATGTCAA
>Ga0180432_10008266_pt1 | contig 13014 bp, 9 predicted proteins | sample SS_ome_10_FD_132414 | JGI IMG/M metagenome (GOLD analysis project Ga0180432, IMG submission 132414) | Hypersaline lake sediment archaeal communities from the Salton Sea, California, USA - SS_1_MS_2 metaG | ecosystem: Environmental > Aquatic > Non-marine Saline and Alkaline > Hypersaline >...
ATTGTCAGAAAGAGTCTTATCTTGGCGGGGCAGTTCATAGGTGCCTCTTTAAGATTCCGGCCGGCACAGCCGGCCCTACTTTACATATCTTGCTGAAGCCTCGCGCGGATCGTCCGGGTGCGGATGTTAGGTACTGGGCACTGAGCGCTCGCGCGGATTCATTCTCCGGAGGTTTTCTTCGACGGCACGAGTTGTTCGCCGGATCGCTGTTGGGCGACCCGGTCGAGCAGCTCCAGCAAGGCGGCCTTGACCTTCGGCTCGGCCTCCACCTCCAGGCAACTGCTTCGAGCTCGCCAGGTCGTGTATCCGCCGAGCTTGTGTTGATCGGGTGGTGGAAGATAGCCGTCGTAGCCGTTGGCCAGGTCGACGTTGAACGTCGGCCGAAGCGGGCTCTTCGCCTTGATCTCCAGGCCCGTGCTGCCGTAAGCCTCGTTCGGCAGGGCCGTGATCCCCAGCGTGCCGATGCGGATCGCCTGCAACTTGAGCTCGCGGGTGGGCGGCAACTGGGACAGAAAGACCGTTTCCCGAGCGTACACCTCGGGGATGTTTTGGGGCTTGGTGACTTTGTTCTCAGCGAGGTACTGTTTTGCCTGGCGCACTTCCTCGTCGCTGGGCATGCGAACGCCGAGCGTGAGGAGCTTCTCCTCCATGACCAGCGGCACCCAGTCGTAATACTCGATCGTTTTGTATGCCTCGTAAGCCGCCCGGGCGACGTCCTCGGCAACGGTGAACCGGGTGAACTTGCGGCGGCGAGGGCCGTCAAAATCGCAGCAATTCGCATCGCCGCTGGTACCGTTCGACATGATGCCCACAAAAGGCGGCGTGAGTTTCTCTGCACCGATAAGCTGGCCGATCCGGTTGCAGAAAATCCCGAAATAGTCGGCCGAAATTTGCGACGAGCCGGCATAGTGCGTCGAGTAGTTCGAAAACAGGGCGATCGGTTGTCCCTGGCGTGTTTGCACCGAGAGGACGGCCACGTCGGGATCCGCGGGGCCGGTCCGCCGGACGGCGTTTGGATTCTGCCAGCCGGGGTTCATTTGTGCCTGGTCGTTCTTCGTGCCCCCGAACGGGTTCGTTCGCGCCGTACCGGGTTTCATCAAGTAGCGGCGGCAGAAGACGTTCGTCGGGTCCCGGCCGATCGCCCAGCCGATCCGCGCCGGAGCCAGGTTCTTCCAGGCGGTCTCGATTCCCTTGGCGATCCGACCCGGCAGGTATCGAATGTACTCCTCGCTCTGGCCCGTGCCCAACACGGCGTAGACCGACGGAGCCGTATGGGTGTGGGTAGCCGACATCAACATCCGTTCGGGGCGAATGCCGGTGGCCTCGTGTGCTAGTCGCTTTGCCTCGTCGAACAGCGAGCGCGGAATCACGCAATTGTCGACCACCGCGATGGCAATCTGCTCCGTGCCGTCGTCGAGCACGAGACACCGGGCATGCAAGGGATCGACGATCTTCGTGGCCATCCTCTCACGCATCGAGCCATTGGAAACGATGGGCAGCTTCGTCGGCGTGACGTCGATCGCAAAGGCCCCGGCGCGAAAAACATTTTCGGCCGCCAGGGCGCCGGTGCCCTCGGTATGCGGCAATAGCAAAGCCGCCAAGGCAATCAATACGATGGTCGCGCCCACCCATCGAAACGGGAACAACATCAACATCATCAATCGTTTAGTCATGGGAAGCTTCCTTCGGAATGAGACCTGGTAGGTTAAGGGCCGCGTCCGCCATGATACCGGCAACTCCGGGGGAAGCAAGTCCCTGGGGGAAATCCCGTCCGTCCGGACTGCTTACCGGCAAACCGAGCAAACAGGGTCAGACACGGATTCCCTTCGAGGCCAAAATGGGCCGGAGCACGCCCCGGATGTTCTCTCGGAGGATCAACCGTTTTGCCGATTGGGGGATGTCGGCGCCATGGACTTTGGAAAGCTGCGAGGCGAAACTGCGACCGCCGCCGTCGCTGCCGTACATCACCCGCTCGGCACCCAGCTCGCGGACCGCCATCTCGACCATCCCGGCCGCGGGGGCCGAGCCGCTGATTCCGGCCCAGACATTCTTTGTCGCGCGGATCGCCCGAAGGCCGCACTCCCAATTGCCGCCGACGTGCGCGGCAATGAACGAGGCGTCCGGGTGTCGGGCGGCCAGCTCGGCAAGATCTGTGGGCGTCGACTCGGTGGGATAGTTGCCCGTTGTCTTGAACCAAACGTGCTGCAAGACCACCGCCTTGAGCTTCACGGCCCGGCGAACGATCGGGTCCAGACACGGGTCGTTGCAGCGTGTTGCAATCCAAAGTTTGATGCCGACCATCGGGCCGTCGCGCACACAGCGATCAAGCTCCCGGATGCTTTCTTCAACGTACTTCGGGTTCAGATACGCGAAGCCGAACGCCCGGTCGGGCCGATGGCTCAAGGCGCGCAGCACGTAGTCGTTGTGCCGGCGGACTTGCTCGGGCGGCGGATCGTGCAGGCGGCCCAGTCCCAAGAAGATCACCAGCCGCTCGATAGCGACCCGGTCGGCATACTCGAGGAGCTGTGTCAATCGTTCCTCGGGCGTGCCGTCCACGCCCGTCAAATGACAGTGCATGTCCCAGGCGGGTTCTTTTATGGCGGTGAAGTCCGGGGGCGCGGCATTGAGTGCCTGAAAACTCGTTATGCCGGCCGTGGCCGCGGCAGCCTCCACGGTCCGGGAGAGCATCGCCCGCCGTGTCATCTTCAGGTGTTCGGCGTCTACGTTCATCGTTTCGTCGGCCGCTCGTTTGGCGTCTCTTGTCGACTATGTTGTATGTTGCCGATCTTAACGCCACCGGGAGCCCGTGGCAACTGCCGGGAGTAAGGCCGGAATCGACACGAAAACGGGGAGAAGCCTCCGGCACATCGTCCGGGGGGCCGACGTACTCCTTGGAAAAAGAGGACGGAAAAAGAGGACATTGCGTTTTCCGCCGCTTTTCCCTATCCTGAAAAGCCGTTTTCGTGATCGTCGACGCGAACAACCGTTCAGACGCCGCCGTCGCGTGGTGGCTTTCCCCGGGGTGACATTATGGATCCGATTGGTTTTGTGCGGCCGATGCTCATTCTGAGCATCTGTTTGCTCGCGTCGGGTTGCGGCGGCGACGATGCCCTCGGACGCCGGGCGATCTCGGGCAAAGTCACGCTCGACGGCGCACCCCTCGATTCCGGCACGATTCATTTTGAGCCACTAGGAGGCTCAACCTCGCATGGAACCGGCACCGTCATTAGAGATGGGCAGTACGAGGTTGCGGCGGACCACGGGCTGCCGCCCGGTTCATACAAGGTGTCGATTTCTGCCCTGGAACAAATTAAGCAAGCCCCGGTCATGGGACAAGAGCTGCCGCCACCTGCCGAGCGGATACCGGCAAAATACAACGTCAACACCGAGCTGGTGGTCGAGGTCACCGAGTCGGGATTGACCACGTTTGACTTCCAACTCGAATCGGCAAAGCGATAACACCAAACGGTTTTCTTGGCCAGGATGCAGAAGGCCGTTTGTTGCCGGCCCGTGACCGGGCGGGGATGAGAAAGAATGTAACACTTCAGCCGTCTGAAGTACGACGGGCCTCCGAGCCCGTCGAGGCTCTGGATTCGTCGGCGACGGGCTCGGAGGCCCGTCGTACAGAGCGTTCTCCCAGTTGGCTGAATTGTTTTTACGAAAGGGTTACGCAGGGCGGCTGTGAACAAAACGTACACCCTATACGGTGGAATCCTCGCCGCGGCGGCGGTTGGATCGGCATTGGCCGCTGCCGGTTCGGATTCGCCGGTCTGCTGGACCGCGGCCATCACTGCTCTCGTCGCGGCGTGGTGGGTCTTCGAGCCGATCCCAATCGCCGCCACGTCGATGATCCCCTTTGCCGTCTTTCCGTTGGTTGGAGTGATGGATCACCGGCAAGTTGCGTCGGCCTATGGGCATCATATCATCATGCTGCTGATCGGCGGGTTCATGATCTCCACGGCCATGGAGAAGAGCGGTGCCCATCGCCGGCTGGCACTCGGAATGATTCGGACCGTCGGGGGTCGAGGCGGCCGGCGGCTCGTGCTCGGGTTCATGCTCGCTACCACCCTGCTGAGCATGTGGATCTCGAACACGGCGGCCACGCTGATGATGTTGCCCGTGGCCTTGGCAGCTCTGGAGCAAGCCGGCAACAAGAGGGAATTGGCCGTGCCGTTGATGCTCGGCCTGGCGTATGCGTCGCACGTGGGCGGTCTGGGGACCCCGATCGGAACACCGCCCAACGTGATCTTCATGGCCGTCTGCAAGGCCACGACCGGGATCGATCAGAGCTTTCTCGACTGGATGAAGTTGGGCGTGCCCATGATGCTGGTCATGTTTCCGGTGGTATGGCTATGGCTCACGCGGCGGCTGGGACCTTCCAGTGAGATTGAAGTGCCCCGGCCGGGACCTTGGCGGACCGAGGAACGCCGTGTTTTGATCGTCTTCGCGTTGACCGCGCTGGCCTGGGTCACGCGCAAGGATCCGTTTGGCGGATGGAGCGGGTTGATCGGCGCTTCTGGTGCCGGCGATAGCACGGTGGCACTGGTGGCCGCGGTGACCATGTTCGTGTTGCCCAACGGCCACGGCGGGCGGCTGTTGAATTGGCAGACCGCCAGCAAGATCCCGTGGTCGCTTTTGCTGTTGGTTGGCGGCGGCGTGGCGATTGCCCGGGCGTTCGACCTCTCGGGGCTGAGCCAGGTTGTGGGCGAGGCACTTGCCGGTCTGGCGGATTGGCCGCCCTTGTTGATGATCACGATGGTCTGCCTGGGCGCGTCGTTCTTGACCGAAGTGGTAACAAACACGGCGGCGGCGGTGCTGCTGATGCCGTTGTTGGCTGCCGCCGCAAGGGCCGCCGGGCTCGACCCCATCCTGCTGATGCTGCCGGCCACGTTCAGTTGCAGTTGTGCGTTCATGCTGCCCCCCGCGGCCGCCCCAAACGCAGTCGTCTACGGATCGGGCCAGATATCCACCGCCGAGATGGCCCGCGAGGGACTGCCGCTGAAATTCATCGGCACGGCACTCGTCATCCTGGTAACCTACCTCCTGGTGTGGCAGTAGGCCGCATTTCTCACCGCACGGGTACATTTGCCGCAACCGTTCACGGGCTGCCAGCGGAATACCCGGCATTTCTCGCACAATGTCGCCTTTCGCTCCGCGAAAGCAGTGCTACTTTCGCGGAGCGAAAGGCGACTCTTGCGACCCGTGAACGGTTACCATTTGCCGACAGGGTGCCACTGCTGGCTTGCCCAGCAGTGCGAAGAATAACCGCCGCAAAACACTGCTGGGCAATCCAGTAGTGGCACCCGACCCGAGCAGCTTGCATGAATGTGTAATGTTCGATACCCTGGGATTGTCCAGAAATCGTACACGCCTTGAAGGAGAGCAAACGTGTCAAGTACCAGGTTTGTCTTGTCGACCATGTTGCTTTTGTGTGCTCTGACGGCCCTATTCGGTGCGTGGCCTCCGGCTTGTCCGGCCGGTGCGGAACTCCAGGTGAAGCACGTGTTTCGATCGCCCTCGGGACTGCCGACGATTGAACAGCACGCGCGGGATATCCCGGTCGTTCGCCGGGCCGACGTGGTGGTGGCGGGCGGAGGGGTTGCCGGCGTGACTGCCGCATTGCAGGCGGCGGCCGAGGGTATGTCGGTCGCGATCATCGAGGAGCGCAACTACTTCGGATACGAATTGGCCGGCCCACAGACCTACACGACTGATCCCTATCGGCCGGCTTCTTCCTGCCCAATGGCCGAAAAGGTCTACCGCCGCCTGGCTGAAAACAGGGCCGTCAGCAAGCAACGGCTCAGCCCGACGAAGCTCAAGCAGGCCTTCCACGGGATGGTTCGCGGCGAGCCGCGGATCATTCCCTATCTGTACTCTCTTCCGGCGGGTGTTGTGATGGAGGGTGGCGCGGTCCGCGGCGTGGTGATGGTCAACCGATCGGGCCGGCAGATCGTTCTGGCCAAGGCGGTGATCGATGCCACGGGCGACGCCCGGCTTGCCGCGGCCGCGGGCGCGGAGTTTGCACGGCCGCTGGCCGGTCAGAAAACAGTTCGGCGATTCATTACCGTCAGCAAGGCCAACCCTTTGAAGCCGGGCAAGCTGGAGCCGCCCGACGAGCTTGGCCTGCTTCGCGCCTCGGTCGTTTCGCTCGGGCGGGAACACCAGGTGGTCGAGTTGGCACTGCGGGCGACGCTCGGCGGCAACGTCGGGCGGGATCTCTCCCGCGCCCAAGCCTCAACGCTTGAAAAGGCCGTGGCCCTGCTCGATCATCTCGACAAGACCCCCGCGGCTTTCCAAAGCGGCAAGATCGACCCGGAGCGACCGCTGCGCGAGCATATACGTCCGGGGCCGGAGATCCTTATTGACGAGCCGCCGGTGGTGGCGTGCCGATCGCAGAGGGATTCCGAGAAATTCAAGCCTGCCGACCTCAAAAACCCCGAAACCTGCTTGCCTCGGGGGATTAAGAACCTGGTGATTGCCGGGCGGACCGTCTCCGCGGCCAGGGAGGCTTCCGGATTGCAGGCCCTGTTGGCAAGCGGGGAGCAGGCGGGCCGGACCGCGGTCGAGATCGCCCGCAAGACCCACGGATTTACCGAAACTCAAGCCGGGAAGACCCGTGCCGGCCAGGCGTCGCCCGGACGGCACGTCCGGGAGATTTTGGGTGGCCCGGATCGCACTGCGTCGTACCCGGTCGTTCGCCAGGGGTCGGCCGCGTTGCCGGTTGTGGAGAGGGACGTGGACGTTTTGGTCGTAGGCGGGGGCACTTCGGGCGGGCCCGCCGCGATTGCCGCCGCCAGGCAGGGAGCCAAGGTCGTGCTGCTGGAATTCCTGCCCAACCTGGGCGGCACGGCCACAAACCGCGTAACCGGATACTACTGGGGAGTCACCTGGCGAAGTCAGCTCACGCAGGAACTCGACCGCATGAGCCGTATGTATCTCAGGGTACGGGAGAAGAACCGGTTCTCCGGCGAGGAGAAGAAGATCGCCCTCCAACAGCTTGCCCAAGCGGCCGGCGTAACGATCTACTATCAAACCCTGGGCGCCGGCGTGGTCATGGAAGGCAACAAGGTGGTGGGCGTGGTCTTCGAGAATGCCGGCGGTCGCCAGGTGATCCTGGCCAAGATGGTGATCGACGCCACCGGCCACGGCGACATCGCCGCCGCGGCAGGCGCGCAATTCACCACCGGCCGCCATAGCGACCGGTTCATGCACGAGGTCGACCGCAACGGCCTCCGCGACCCGATGAACATCGAAGACATCACGCGATTCACCATGAAGCGGCCGTCGCAGTCCATCGCCCTGAACGTCCGCGAGAGCCGGCACATCATCGGCGATTACATGCTCAGCTTCGACGACACGCTTCACGGCCGCAATTTTCCCGACCTTGTCTGCAAGTGGCGATCCAACTACGATACCCATTTCCCCAGCTCCGCCAACCAAAGCCGGCTGGCACAAGACTGGGTCGCCCTGCTCGGCCTGTGGCGGAGACCGATAGTGGGCAACATTCCCTACCGGTGCCTGCTGGTCAAGGGGATCGAAAACCTCCTGGTCGTGGCCAAGTCGTTCTCCGCGGATCACGATACGAACATCGGTGCACGCATGCAGCGCGACTTGCAGCATTTGGGCGAGGCAGGCGGTGTCGCCGCCGCCATGGCTGCCAGGCTGGGAACTACTGCCCGCAATGTCCCCCTCGACAAACTCCAGCAGGAACTCGTCCGGATCGGCGTTCTCCGCCAAGAGGATCTCGACACCCTGTCTGCCGGCCAGCCCGACTTCGATCCGGCCGCCGCGGCAAAACTGCTCGGAACCGACCGGGGCCTCGATGCCATGACCGACCTCTACCTGGCCGGGCAACGGTCCATCCCGGCTCTCAAGCCGCTGCTTGCGTCGGCCGATCCGAACGTGCGGGCCGACGCGGCGCTCGTCTTGGGTATATTAGGCGACCGTTCGGCAATCCCCGCCCTGCTTGAATTTCTCAAGCAGAAGAATAGTCGCACACATACCTACAGGATCCCCGAATGCAGTAGCCGGACATCCGTACCGCTTTACTGGGCCTCGGTTGTTTTGCTTGGCAGGCTCGAGGTCAAGGAAGCCGCCGGGCCGATCGCGGATTTGCTCGAGGACCCCGAGAAGTGCCCGCCCGACTTGGCTTCCTTCGCAATCACGGCGCTGGCCAACATCGGCGACCCGGCCGCCGTGGCGGCGATCAAGCCGTACCTGAACGTAGGCCGTGCGGCCCCGATGGACAACGAGAACAAGAGCTTCGAGCTCAAGTGGGGTGTGCGCACCAACGCCGCCCGGGCACTGGCCCGACTGGGTGACCCGTCGGGCGTGCCGGTGCTGATTGGGTTCCTCGAAGAAGACCAGTCGCTCGTGCGCGACTACGCCGAACGACTGCTCGAGGAGATCACCGGCAAGCATTTTGGCAAAGACCGCGCCCGGTGGGAGAAATGGTGGAAAGAGCAGCATTGAAGATAATGCTCGAAGAGCAGCAGTCGCAGGAGATCTTCGACGAGGTCATCTCGTGGCGCCGGTACTTCCACCAGTTCCCCGAACTCGGGTTCGAGGAGTACAAGACCTCGGCAAAGCTCCAGGCCATGCTGGCCGAGTGCGGGATTTCCTTCGAAGTGATGGCCGGGACCGGCGTGGTCGGCGTGCTGGAAGGAAATGGCGAAGGCAGGACAGTTGCCATTCGGGCAGACATGGACGCCCTGCCGATCCAAGAGGAGGTCGATTTGCCCTTTGCCTCGCGGCATCCGGGCGTGATGCACGCCTGTTGTCATGACGCCCACATGGCCACCGTCCTGGGCGTGGCCAAGATGCTATCCCGAGCGAGAGACCGTCTCAGGGGTCGATTCAAGTTCCTCTTTACCCCGAGCGAGGAGTCGCCGCCCGGCGGAGTACTGCCGATGATCCGGGCGGGAGCGATCGACGACGTGGATTGTGTGCTCGGCATGCACTACTCGGACCTGCCCCGCGAAAAAATCTGGATCGGCAAAGGGACGATCCAGGCAAATGTCGACGCCTTCGAGATCGTCATCCGGGGAAAGGGCGGCCACGGCGCATTTCCGCACCAGACCAACGACCCCGTCGTCGCGGCGGGATACTTGATCACGCTTCTGCAAACGATCGTCAGCCGGGAAACCTCGCCGCTCGACAGCGTGGTGGTAACGATCGGCTCCGTCAACGCGGGCACGGCCTTCAACGTCATCCCCGACCGGGCCGTGTTGAAGGGGACCGCGCGAACCTTTACGGCCGACCTCCGAGCCCGGGTCGAAGAGCGGATTCGGCAAACGGTCGAGGCGACCTGCCAGAATTTCGGGTGCCAGGGAAGCGTTTCCTATCGGCGGGAGTACCCGGCCAATGTGAACGACCCCAACCTGGCGGAAGAAGTCCGAAGGCTGGCCGCGGAGTTCCTGCCCGAAGATAGCTTCATCGACGTTCCGCCTACCATGGGTGGCGACGATTTCGGATACTTCGCCCAGAAGGTGCCTACCTGCTATATCCGCATTGGCCGCGGAACGGCGGAGGAATCGGGCCCCAATCACAGCGGCAAGATGGTATTCGATGAGGACGTGCTTCCGTTGGGAACCCGTCTTTTCGCCGTTTTGGCGGCCCGCCTGGCGGAGTGAGTTGGCAGTGGGCAGCTGCCAGTGGGCAGTTGGCAGTGGGCAGTTGGCAGTGGGCAGTTGCCAGTGGGCAGTTGCCAGTTGGCAGTGAGGGAAGCGATGCCCCAACTTCCCAGACACGCTCAAGTATTGTCAAAAATCTCCCCTCTCCCTTTGGGAGAGGGGTTGGGGGTGAGGGCCGAATTGTAAGAGACTATGTTATTCGCCCTTCGCCCTCACCCTAACCATCTCTCAAGAAGAGATGCCTACTTTCCATCGGTTTTTCCAAACACGTTACGGGACTCATTTCGGGAGACGCATGATGAAAGTGAAGTACGGTGTCAGAATTTCATGTGTGCTGCTGCTTTTTCCGGTTTTGGTGGTTGCAGCCGAGCGGCCGTCGGGCGTTGAGAAAAGTGCCAGCCCAGTCCAAGCTGCGGCGAACGATGACGATAAGATATTAACGCTTTATCTCTTCGTTCACCCCATGCCGCGGCGCGCTTCGATCCGCGAAGAGCACATGGCGAAATGGGAGAAGCTTTTTGCGACCGAAGGCCCGAAGGAAAGCAACGCCATCTGCGTGCTTTCCAATGCTCCAAAGGAAATGGAGCTTCTCAGGCGGCTGGCCAAGAAATACTTCGGCCGGCGTTGTATTATCGACCCGTCCGACAACAGCCCCGCGACGCGATTGCTAATCGCCGGCGACTTGGAGCGAACCTTGTCCCAGCGCGGCAATCTCGACCAATGGGTGCCCTACGAAATCTGGACGTCCAACAACGCCCGCCGGTGGACCGAAGGGCTCAAGAAGGAGCTGGGCAGTCGCGGCTTGACCTACGATCCGGCCGGTCTTCGCGTCGTCGCTTGTGGTCAACAGTGGACGGGTTGCCTGACCAAGTACGCCCTGTTCATAACGAAATACCTGGGCGCGGCAAAAGCCGCCGACGTGCGGCCGGAGCTTTCTCCCGGTGCGGGGTTCCCGTTCAAAGCGACCTTTCGCGAGTGCCTTGCCATGGATCGGCAGGTGCAGTTGTTTCTTTTTGAGACGGCCGACGGACAACCGATGGGCCAGTTCCTGGACGGTCTCCGAGGCGTCTGGGAGGCACCCCATGCGGCAACGATCCCCATTGACCCGGCCAAAGTCGAAATCTTCACCACCACGCCCAATCGATATCAGCAAGCACGCCATCTGCACGAGTGCAGCAAGATCGTTACGGCAGGCCTGGTCGTCGACGTCGGCGACGGCTGTCGGCCCGTGATAACCACGATCATCGGCCGGGGCATCTCTTATGACGATTTTCGGGCGTCGCTGGCGAAGGCGACGATCACGCCGTTGCTGCGGGCGGCCGCCGCTCGCGTATCCAACCTGCCTGTCGGTTGCGCCGACACGCTTTGTCCCAACTGACCGGCATTTCTCACCACGGCTGCCAGTCTGGGATGGTTGGGTGCCACTGCTGCGCAAGCCAGCAATGGCACCCTTGCGCCTGTCCCCTTTTCCCAACTGAAGCGAAGCACTGGCGAGACACCAGTGCCACCCTGCTCGATTCAGATTTCGATATCGGCCAGCGGAAAGTGCTGCTGGCAGCCGTAGACGTCGCGGTCGCCGGGCGCGCCCGAGCTGGAGCCGGGACGCGGCAAGGAGACCTTGATCGTGCGGATCCGATCGAAAGGGCAGATCCGGACTGCCGACTCGTCCACGCCGTAGAGCGCGGCGATCCGCCCGGTGTTCAGCGCGGGCGATGCCAACACTTCATCAAACCGGGCCTGGTCGTTGAAGACCAGGTCGATCGTGAGCGTAAACGGCCCGGCGTTCTTGCTGCGGATCACGCCGGCCGAGTCGTAGAGTCGCATGGTCAGAGATCCTCGAAGGTGATCGGGAAGAGGGCGTTGGGGTCGTCGGTTTCCATCAGGTGATAGACGGAAAACTCATAGACCGCCCCGCCGGAGAAATCGGACGGTGAAAATGGAAACGCCAGGTTCCCGGCCGTCGTCTTCCGGCCCGAAAAATGCTGGTGGAGTGCCGTGGAGCGGGCCAGGCTCAGCACGGTGTCGGCAAGCTCCTGCGTAGGCCCGATTGCCTCGATCATAAGACCGACCTCGCGTGGTGTTTGGGCGGGTGGCGGTTCGCGCCGGCCCGTGACGGCATCCAGCCCGTACCTGAGGAACGATAGGCGATAGTCCTCCTCCGCGGCGGTCCCGTCCAGGTTTCCGGCCACGGCCTCGCGCACTTGGCGTTCGATCTCGTCGAGGTTTGCGATCACGGCCGGGTCGCGAATACCGGCGACGGTAATTGCGCGATACCCCCGAAGCGCAGCCCCCTCTACCTTGATGCACGGCCGGTCCGGGGCAACGAGCCGCGTGCCCGAAACCTTCACGCCCCGCTCGCCAAAAGGCTCGAACGAGCACTGGGACATATCGACCATGCCTTCCGGCTCGAAGAAGCAACTTGGGTCAGGCTGCTCGTAGAGCGAGTGGGCGGCCACCGAATCGGGTGTGCACCGTTTCTCGGGATTGGCCGGCTCGACGACGAAGTGATCGTGCATCAACCGGCAAAGCAGAGAGTCGTTGGCCCCGCCCGGCCGAGCGCACAGCGTGCCACACTCGGCAATCTTCGCCAGGTGCAACGCCAGCGCGGGGTCGAACCCTTGCAAAATGGGCATGGCGGCGAAAATGGCCGTATCGCAGCTACGACCCGCCACCACCACCTCCGCGCCGCCCTGCAAAGCCCGAATGAACGGCCCCGTGCCCATTTGCCCGACGAGATGCGTGCTGGACCGAATCGCCTCCTCGGTCAATTCGGCCACCGGGCCGCAGGGACGGATCTTTCCGGCCCGCAGTGCGTCGATCACGGTTTGCGGCTCGATATCGGCCCGGATGACCGCCAAGCGAAAGTGAAGATCCCGTCGGAGGGCCACACCGCGGAGCACCTCGATGAAGGACTCCACGTGGGGCGCGGCGCCGGAGCCGCCGGCAGAGCCGATAATCAACGGAATCCCGAGCCCCCTTGCCCCGCAGAGGGCCGGTTCGAGGTCGCGCTCAAGCTGCATTCGCTCGAGGAACGACGTGCCGCTGCCGAGATAGTATGGGCCGGGGTCGGTCGAGCCGTTGTCGGCCCCGAGAAATGCCACGTTCCAGCGGAGCCCGGTTGCGAGACTCTCGGGCGGATATCCGTAGCCGAGCATACCGCAAATAGAAAGGAAGCGGATTTCGTCAGGCATCGTTTCGATTTCCTGGCAGCCAGCCGGTGGCGTTGACCTGGGTGTAGTCAAAATCGTCGGGGATCCCGAGGTCCTGGTAGACGGAGGCCATATTCGCCCGGATGTCGGCGTCGAGCTGCTCGAAGTAGTTGTTGCCTTGGGCGTCCATGGCAACGAAGAAGGGGCCGAACCGCTCGACGTCGAAGACCCAG
>Ga0180432_10008268_pt1 | contig 13013 bp, 8 predicted proteins | sample SS_ome_10_FD_132414 | JGI IMG/M metagenome (GOLD analysis project Ga0180432, IMG submission 132414) | Hypersaline lake sediment archaeal communities from the Salton Sea, California, USA - SS_1_MS_2 metaG | ecosystem: Environmental > Aquatic > Non-marine Saline and Alkaline > Hypersaline >...
ATATCCGTTTCTTTCACCATGTGATCGACGATCTCGGTCTCATAGAGCCTGTTGAACAGCGCCTGTGTGCGTGTCGGGACGACCTTTGCAACGACGGCAGAGTCGCGCTCCAGCCCCATCTCATAGGCTTCCAGGATTTTTATCCGTGTGTCGATCATATGATTCAGATGATTCAGCAATCTCGAGGGCGAGGAGGTTTCCACCGCTTCCGTGCTCTTGCCTCGGGAAAAATCCTCCTTGAACTCGTTTAAAGTGATCACCTGCTTATTGCCGATGACGGCTACGATGGGGTCCTTCTTCCCACAGCCGGCGAGAAGAACGAGGAAAAAAACCCGCATCAGGCAACGATATTTCATACTCCCTCCAATAGAAGAATAGGACAACATCTAAAAAATATACATCATGAGCCCCAGCTATGCAACAGTTTTTTCATGAACGCCATGGAGGATTCATCGGGAATCGACATTCGAAAACCAAATTCCTTGGTTTGAAGAAATTGGATGGGCATGGGCGATGAATCGATCATTGAACGAAGACGCTCTGATAAAAGTTCCGTGTCCGAGAAGCTTTCGACCCAGGTCTCATCGAAGGTAACTTCCAACCGTCGATCCTTTAGAACGACGCGTTTGAATCCTCTTTCCAGACCGTGAATTCGCAGCCGCGCCACATCGAGAAGATTCTCCGCTTCCTGTGGAAGTCGGCCAAACCGATCCAGCAGTTCATGCTCAAAGTCATCGATGGCCTTTGCGTGTTGGATCGCTGATAGCCTTCTGTAGAGATTCACGCGCAGGCTCTCGTCGGACACGTACGATTCCGGCAGGTACGCAGGTCCATCGAAGTCGATACGACACTCGATGTCCGGTTTTCCCGCTTCCGGCTCCTCCCCCTCTCCTTTTTTCAATTCACCCACGGCTTCTCCCACGAGCCGCATGTACAGATCGATGCCCACGGCATCCATGTACCCACTCTGTTGTACGCCCAAAAGATTCCCGGCACCCCGGATTTCCAGGTCACGCAGGGCGATCTGGAATCCGCTTCCCAACTCGGTAAACTCTTCGATCGTACGGAGGCGTTTGATGGCCTCCTGGGTCATCAGATGAAACGGGGGTGTAAGAAGGTAAGCAAAGGCCCGCCTTTCGGAACGGCCCACCCTTCCCCGGAGCTGGTAGAGTTGGGACAAGCCCAGCCGGTCCGCACGATGGACGATGAGGGTATTCACGTTGGGTATATCCAGGCCGGATTCGATGATCATCGTGGCCACCAGACAATCGTATTCCCCCTCCATGAATTCCAGCATCACCCTTTCCAGTTCACGCTCCTCCATCCTTCCGTGTGCCACGGCCAGACGTATGCCCGGTATCAAACGCCGGACCATACGGGCCACAGCATGTATGGAATGAATGCGATTGTGGACGAAAAAAACCTGCCCATCCCTGGACATCTCCCTTTCAACAGCTTCGACGATCACATCTTCCTCGAAAGGCAGAACTTCCGTGATGATGGGTAGCCGGTCTCTGGGTGGTGTGGCGATGAGAGACATGTCCCGGATACCCATCAGGGAGAATTGAAGCGTTCTGGGTATGGGCGTGGCAGACAGGGCCAGGACATCCACGGTCTTCCGAAACGCCTTCAACCGCTCCTTGTGGCGCACACCGAACCGCTGTTCTTCATCGATGATGAGCAGACCCAGATTCTTGAAGCCCACATCTTTGGAAAGCAGGCGGTGTGTGCCGATGACGATGTCCACTTCTCCTTGATTCAGTTTTTCGACGATGCTTTTCTGCGCTTTCCGGCTCCGGAACCGGGAGAGCATCTCGATGTTCACCGGAAAGCGTGACAACCGCTCCTGAAACGTACGAAAATGCTGCTGGGCCAGCACGGTGGTCGGCACGAGGACGGCCACCTGCTTTCCGTCGGCCACGGACTTGAAGGCCGCCCGTACGGCAACCTCCGTCTTTCCATAGCCCACATCGCCGCAGACCAGGCGATCCATGGGCCTGGGCTTTTCCATGTCTGCCTTGACCTCCCCGACGGTTCTGGCCTGATCCCGAGTTTCCTCGTACACGAACGTGGCCTCCAGCTCCCGCTGCCACGGCGTGTCCTTTGAAAAGGCATGGCCGGGCAGGGTTTCCCGTGCCGAGTAGAGGGCGATCAGCTCCCTTGCGATGTTTTTGATCGACTCCTTTGTCCTGGATTTCAGTCTCTCCCACTGGCTGCTGCCCAGCTTGCTCAAGCTGGGCTGAGCACCGTCCCTCCCCGCATACTTCTGTACTCTCTCCATCTTGTCTATGGGAACAAAAAGTTTATCCCCGTCCCGATACAGCAGGGAGAGACATTCCCTCTCCGTGTCCTGGACGGTGACTTTTTCAAGGCCCTGATACTGGCCGATCCCATGGTCGACATGAACGACAAAATCGCCCTTGCTCAGGGAGGAAAGCTCGCGGATGGGAACACCGAGCTGGAACCGTCGCCGACGACGCCTTGGCGTTCTCCCGAAAAGGTCCGCCTCCGCATACACTGCATATCCCGATTCCGGCAGATCAAATCCCCTTTGCAGTCCGTTTGCTTCCACCCAGAGTTTAGGGATGGGCTCGGCATCCAAATCCAAGAACTCCTGAATTCTCCGTATGTGCTGCGTTTGTTCGCACAGGATGAACACGCCCTGACGCGTATCGCAGAGCGAGGCCAGGTTCTCCCGGATTTCAGCCGCCGTACCGCCCGGGTGACGGATCGTCCTCCCTCCAAAATCCATCACGCCTTCTGGAGATGACAGCGTATAATAACGAATGGAGGGCGAGGCATTGAAGAGGGTTTCCCATGCATCGGTGGAGAGCAGGGACGCCTGCCTTCGGTGGACTTCTTTTTGAACCTCGGCCGCGATCAAGTCCGGGTCTTCCCAGAAGACGATGGGATCGACATTGAAATAGGCCAGGAGCGACTCGGACCCGTCCTTCCACGCCGGGGGCGCCGGAATCAGGTGGAGCGGTTCCCCCTGTCCTGTGGAACGCTGGGTTGTCAGATCGAACGTCCGTATCGACTCGACCCGGTCACCCCAGAATTCCACTCTGTGGGGCTCCTCGCCGGTAAATGGGAATACGTCGAGAATCCCGCCTCTCAAACTGATCTCGCCGGGCCTCTCGACCATAGTCTCACGCGTATACCCGAACAAGGCCAGGGATTCCACAGTCCGATAGAGGTCTCTCAGGATTCCCGGTGAAAGCTCGATCCATTTGTTTTGAATCGACTCCGGACTCGGAAAACGTTGAGCGACACCCTCGGCCGACACGACAACGAGTTGCAGCGATCTCAGCATTAGGTCACGGATGACGCGCATCTGAAGACCCGCCCTCCGGGGATTGACGATGACCGGGCTTTCGGTATCCTCCTCACCTTCGGGGAAGAAGGCCACCTTCTCTTCTCCGGCCAGATTGCTCAGTTCCTCGAACATCCGTTCTGCTGACTCTCTGTCCGGTAAAACCACTACCAGGGGACGGTTTAGTCGTTCCTGAAGGATGGCCAGGAAAAGCGGCTTTAAGGAGCCTGGAAGTCCTTTCAGCTTCAGGTTTTGACCGGATAATAGTTTGTTATTTATAGATTTATCGCATGTTTGTTTCCAAACAAACGAATGGATGATGTCTTTAAAAGTATCCATATCCCGTTTAATTACAATATCTTGAATGCTGGTCGACAGCGCTGACCGTTACACATTAGATACGCATGTCTGAGGATTCCTATTATCCCCATCGAACGGTTACCACCACACTTTTTTTCAGATCGAGCCATTCCGGGAAAGGATTGTATGCGACGACGTGCACGTCCTTGATTCCCAGGGCAGACGCTTTGGCCTTTAATCCAACCAATTCCTCCTGAGCGCCGGGACCCTTGATCACGACGAGCTGCCCGCCGCTCTTCTCCAAGTACGCCCTGCTCCACCTTGCCAACTTCACCAGGCTCGCCACCGACCGACTGACGACAAAATCGAACCGTCCCAGCGTTTCTGCCAACTGCTCCACTCTTCCCAGCACGGCCTCCATGTTTTCCAGGCCCAGGGTATTGATCGCGTGCCGGAGAAAAAGAATCTTCTTGCGCTTGGATTCCACCAGAACCATACGAAGATCGGGCCGCACAATCTTCAGAGGAATGCCCGGGAATCCTGCGCCAGATCCCAAGTCCATCACCCGGGCGTCCGGAGGAAACGGCACGACCTTGATGAGGCCCAGGGACTCGAGGAAATGCCGGGTCACAAGCCGTCTTTCATCGTTTTTGGATACCAGGTTGATTCTCTGATTCCAGTCGAGAAGCATCTCCCAATACCGGCGAAAAAGAGGAACGACGGGAAAGGGCGGACGTATGCCTTCCCTTTCCAGCAACTCACCGATGAGTTCCACGTGGAACATGCCTGCGCTCTTTGGTTGTTTTATCCAGAATCAACGTCAGGACAGAAATGTCCGCCGGCGATACGCCCGATATGCGGGCCGCCTGCCCCAAGGAGACGGGCCGGATCTGGCTGAGCTTTTCCCTGGCCTCCTTTGACAGGGTCGTGACTGCCCGAAAATCCAACGTCTCCGGGATGCGCTTCTCCTCCAATCGCTTGAACCGTTGAATCCTTTCCTTCTGCCGCTGGAAGTATCCCTCGTACTTGATCTCGATCTCGACCTGCTCCATCACGTCTTTACGCAAATCACCCCACGCCTCCATCAGATTCTCAACCTCGGAAATCGGACTCAGATTTTCCAGTCCGACCTGGGGACGCTTGAGGAGCTGGTGCAGACTCTGCCGTGTATCCAGGGGTGAGGTGTCCAACTCCCGAAGAATCGGGTTGACGATGTCCAAATCAGGCTTGATGCGGCGGACATCCTCCAGTGCCTTCTGAATGAACGCCTCTTTACGCTGCAACCGGTCATACAGCGCATCGGGGATCAGGCCCAGGCGATGGCCATGTTTCATCAGCCGTCGATCGGCGTTGTCCTGGCGGAGCAGCAGCCGATACTCGGCCCTGGACGTGAAGAGGCGGTAGGGCTCGTTCGTGCCCTTGGTCACCAGGTCGTCGATAAGCACGCCCATGTACCCGTCGGATCGGTCCAGGAGAAACGGTTGTTCGCCCCGTATCATGAGAACCGCGTTGATCCCGGCTACCAGCCCCTGAGCCGCCGCCTCTTCATACCCCGACGTCCCGTTGATCTGTCCGGCCAGGAAGAGGCCATGGATACGCTTGGTCTCCAGGGTCGGCCTCAGCTGGGTAGGCGGGAAGAAATCGTACTCAATGGCATACCCCAGACGGGTGATTTCGGCCTTCTCCATCCCAGGAATCGTTCTCAGCGCTTCGATTTGAACCTCCTCGGGTAGGCTGGTGGCAAATCCGTTCACGTAGTACTCATGCGACCGCCTGCCTTCCGGTTCCAGGAAGATCTGATGACGCTCTTTATCCTCGAAACGGACGATCTTGTCTTCGATGGAGGGACAATACCGAGGGCCCACGCCGACAATCTTACCCGTGTATAGGGGTGAACGATCCAGGCCCGAAGCCAGTATCGTGTGCGTGCCCGGATGGGTGTAGGTCAAGTAGACGGGAATTTGATCGACTTCGATTTTTTCTGTCCTGTGGGAAAAGGGACGCGGTTGTGCATCGCCCGGCTGGATTTCCATCCGGGTAAAATCGATGCTCCGGCCGTCTACCCTGGGCGGCGTTCCCGTCTTCAACCGGCCCGCTTCGAATCCCAGGGACACCAGACTCTCTGTCAAGCCCACGGCCGGGAACTCGCCGGCCCTGCCCGCGGGGAAGCTCTTGAGCCCTATGTGGGTGAGCCCGTTCAGGAAGGTCCCACACGTGAGGATCACCGTTCTGCTGTTGATCCGTCGTCCCGTCTCTGTCTCCACACCGTCGATGCTGTCACCCCGAACACCCAGACCTGTGACCATTCCCTGAAAAATCGTCAGCCTTTCTTGAGACTCCAGGGCCCACCGCATCTGTGTGGAGTATTCCTGCCTGTCTGCCTGAGCCCTGGGCGCCCAGACGGCAGGCCCCTTGGACATGTTCAGCATCCGAAACTGAATGCCCGTCTTGTCGATGGCCACGCCCATCTCACCCCCCAGGGCATCTATCTCCCGGACCAGATGCCCCTTGGCCGGCCCGCCGATGGCCGGATTGCACGACATCTGGGCGATGGTCGGAATGTTCATCGTGATGAGGAGGGTTCGTGCGCCCATACGCGATGCCGCCAGGGCGGCCTCACAACCGGCGTGCCCTCCCCCGACGACGATGACATCATATGCGGTCTTGCTTTTCACTGGTTTTGCTCACGCAAAATGTTCCACGTGGAACACTACTTGCCGATGCAGAATTCCGAAAAAATACGGTTCAGGATATCGTCTGTGATGGTCTCTCCCGTGATTTCTCCCAGGGAATCCAGCGCCTCCCTAAGGTCAACCACGACGAATTCCTGGGACATCCCCATCTTTAAAGAGTCCTCGGCGTGCTCGATGGCCGCTTTCGCTTTGCTCAGGCTGTCCCTGTGCCGTACGCGGGTAAGCACGACCTCGCCCGCATGGGGAATGCCATCGGCCAAGACCATCTCTTCTATCTTCTGGATGAGTCCCGGGAAACCCTCCTGCTTCAGGGCGGACACCCTTACCAGGGGTGCTCCCGGCAACCACGCCTTTATGCGTTTCGTGTCTGCTTTCACCCGCAGGTCGACCTTGTTGATGACTCCGATCTCCCGCTTCCCCATTTCCTTTATCGTACGAACGACGGCTTCGTCCTCGTCCGTCAGGGCTTCGCTGCCGTCGAATATCAATAGGACAAGGTCTGCGGCGCTCAGGGCCTGCCTGGCCTTCTGAACACCGATTCTCTCCACAATATCCTCTGATTCGCGGATTCCTGCCGTGTCCGTAATAATGAACAACAAACCTCCGATGTCCAGCACATCCTCCACAGTATCCCGCGTCGTACCCGGCACTTCGGTGACGATGGCCCGCTCCCTCTCCACGAGCCCGTTCAATACGCTGGATTTGCCCACGTTGGGCCGGCCCACGATGACCATGCGTATACCTTCACGACACACCCTTCCCCTGTCGAAGCTGGATACGATGGACTCAATCTCTTTTTTCATGGCATTCAGCATGGCCATCAATTCCGTCCGTGACGTGAACGCCACATCCTCTTCGCTGAAATCGAGCTCTATTTCCAGGAGGGAGCACGCCTGGACCAGTTGCTCTCGCATCTTCTTCAGTCTTTCGGACAGGCGCCCTTCCAGTTGATAGGCAGCCACTTTCCTGGATGCCTCTGTTCTTGCCTGTACGAGGTCTGCAACGGCCTCGGCCTGACAAAGATCCATCCTTCCAGATAGGAATGCCCTCTGGGTAAACTCACCGGGCTGGGCGGGGCGTACGCCATGGGCAACCAGAAGCTCGACGATACACTGGCCCAGGAAAACGCCCCCGTGGCAGCTTATCTCCACCACATCCTCACCCGTGTAAGAATGGGGCGCACGGAAAACAGTGAGAACCACCTCGTCGATGGGCTCTGAATCGTCCACGATCCATCCATGATAGGCTCTGTATCCCCGCGATCCCTGTATGTCGCCTCCCCGGAACACACGCTGAACCAGGGGAATCGCATCGGCTCCGCTGATACGGATCACGCTGATGCCGCCCGAGCCGGTCGGCGTCGAAACAGCGACGATGGTATCATCATGTTCCATATTTCAAATAAAAGAACCCCACCTTCTCTGCTCCTAAGACGGGGTTCCCATCATCCTCATTCTTGAAAGGATCGAATAGAATTCAACTCACATGTTTATTTATGTTTCTTGATGAGGATCTCCTGAGCGATGGTCAGTATGTTGAACATCAGGTAGTAGAGGTTCAGTCCTGCCGAAAACTGGTAGAACAGGAATGTGAAGAAAATCGGCATGAAATACGCCATCATCTTCTGTTGAGGGCTCTGCGTGGAAAGCTTCTGCTGGATAATCATCGTCGCACCCATCAGTATGGGAAGCACGTTAATACCAGCGATCATACGATCGGGTGCAGACAGGTCTTGAATCAAACCGCCGAGAAAGCTGGCCTGCCTCAGCATGATGGTCGTACGGAAAAGGTTGAACAGGGCAAACAGGACCGGCATCTGGAGAAGCATGGGCAGACATCCCCCCATGGGGTTCACGCCGTGCTGCTTGTAGAGCTTCATCGTCTCTTCGTTCAGCTTCTGCGGTTCCTTCTTGTATTTTTCCTTAAGTGCCGCCATTTTGGGCTGGAGCTCCTGCATCTTCCGCATCGACTGGAAGCTCTTCCGGGTCAGCGGGTAAAGAACGACCTTGATCATGATGGAAAAGATGATGATGGCCCAGCCATAGTTATGGACGATGCCGTAGAGAAATTGAAGGACATAGAAAAACGCGATGCTGAACGGCCGGATAAACATCCAGCCAAAATTCATCATCTTCTCCAGCTCAACGCCCTGGCTTTTCAGTTGTGTGTAATCCATCGGGCCCAGGTAGACGGAGAACGTTCCCGTCTCCTCGGTAGAACCGGTGTAGGGCATGACCATCCGCGCCTGGAAGGTCTTCCATTCTCCGGTCTCTCCCTCATACGGAATATTTGTTTTTTGACCTTCCAGCATAGCCGCATTTCCAGGAATCGTTTTAGGAATGATGGCCATCACAAAGTACTTCGTTCGCACGGCCACCCATTGGGTCGACCCCTCGCAAAGGCCCGTACTCTTCTCCTTTGTCTTCAGTAGCTCACCGCCCTGGAGAGCAAATGCCTCATAGTAGGGCGTATCATCTTTGATGCGTCTTTCCGTGGGATACAGACCCGACGTCCAGATGACATCGTAGGCAGAGCCCACATCCTGCAGACCCATGGAGATGAATCGTAGGCGCATCTCGATGGTATAACTGTCGTCCTGCAGGAGAAGCTCTTTCTCTATTCGACTCCTTCCGACGAAATCCCGAACGAAACGTAGCATCCGGAATCCGGTGCCGTTGTCAACCCATTGCGAATCCAGAGCCGTTCGGAATGCCGTCCGACTCAGGTCGACACGGGTGCCCAGCATGATCCCCAAATTCCCCACGGCCGTATCCGGGATGAGCTCAACCCAATCCCCTTCCTTTCCCAAATACTCCTTGAGTCTCCAGCTCACGATCGTCCCGCCCCCGGCCGTCGAGAGAGTCCCTTTATACATGTTCGTCTCGACATCGATGTATTCCGGTTCTTCCTCCGGCGCATCTGCACGACCCATCCGTGACAACGGCTCCCGTGCTACAGCCCGACGGGTTTCTGCGGATGGGGGGGCTGCCGACTCCTGCTGAACCTCGTCCTGCACCGTTTCCGGCGCCTGGACTTCCGATGTCTTCTCCGGTGATGGACTCCGGACACCCACGACCTTCCTCATGTACACCGGCCAGAGTAAGAAGATAATGCCGATGAGCACCAATGCGATAATCGTTCTTTTATCCATACCCTTCACTCAAATGGTTTTTAATCTTCATGGAACCGGATCATACCCCCCCGGGTGGAAAGGATGGCACCGGCAAAGCCTCTTTGCAGACAATACGAAACCTTTTTTAAGTCCATGTTTTTCAATGGCTTGTGCTGCATAGCTTGAGCACGTGGGATAGAATCGACATGCCCTGGGCAATACCGGCGAGATCCAGCGCTTATACTGGGTTAGAATGAATATTGTTATTTTCTTTAATATCAATTACTTGTGTTCCAGCTCTTCAAGTAAACGAAAAAAATCCCCCTCGACGTCTTTCAGTTTTTCGGGCCCGGCATCGGGCCTGGCCATCATCACGATCCAGTAATTCCCTGTCTCGTGACGATGCTTTCGATACACCTCCCGCATCCACCGCTTCATCCGGTTCCTTGCCACGGCTTTGCCGAATCGCTTGGGAACGGTAAAGCCAATCCTACGCTCATTCCCTTCCTTATAGTAAAACTGCAGGTGTCTTCCCCTGCACTTTTTCCCGTCCTGGAACAAGCGTCGAAAATCATCGCGCTTTCGAATAATCTCTTTCTTGGGTAGACGCCGATCATGAGGAGATACTTTATTCATCGCTGACGGTGAGCCGGGTTCGCCCCTTGGCTCGACGCCTCTTCAGGATCAAACGCCCCCCCTTGGTCGACATGCGCGCACGAAATCCGTGTTTGTTTCTCCGCTTCCGGTTGCTGGGTTGATACGTCCTCTTCATTATGCCGTTTCCCTTCTATTGATTGTAATATCTGTATAAACTATATTAAAATAATGTATTTTATTAAAAAGTCAAGTCATTTTCGCGTCTTGACTAGGTTCACGATACCCCCGGTACCCATAATCTGATTCCCCAACCATGCCCCCCAAAATGGAGGTATACTCCCCTTTTGGCCCATGGTCTGCCCCATTTTAACGAGTCCAAAATAAACAAAGCAGACGACCAGGCTGATGCCAAACCCAACGGCCATGCTTCGTCTTCTTCTGTTGTAGGCGATGGGCACGCTGAAAAGCACGATAACCAGATTACTCAACGGAAAAGCGATTCGTATATGAAGGTCGGTCAACCATTGGTGTACCTCGCCTCCCAGAAGCCTTATCCGCCGTACGAACCGGACGAGTTCTTGCAAGCTCATTTCGTCGGGCTTCACTTGGGCCAGCATGAGTTCCTGCGGATCGAACTGAAAATGGTACTTCAGTGTCTGCGTGATGGGAAAAGCGCTTTCCTTATCTCCTTCAAATATTCTCTGGTAACCCTGTTTCACGATCCACATATTCCCGTCCCAGTACATCATCGGAGAATCCAGCCGCGATACCAGACGAGCCCCCTGGAAGGTCTCCACCTTCACCTGTTTGGCCTCGTTCTTTTCCCCGTCAAAAAAACCGATGGTAATGATCTTGTCGGGTGGCTCTTGGATCTCGATATTCTGCAATCGCGATGAAATGCCGCCCCGCACGCGGTCCAGGTACACACGTTGTATGTTCTCTTTCTTCCGGCTGGCCCTCACCGCAACGCCCTCTGCCAGGATGAACGACAGAACGCTCACGGTGAAGCCCAGTGCCAACAGCGTTCCCATGACCCGATACAGGCTGTATCCCAGGGATTTCATGGCCACCAGCTCGTTGTGCTTGGCCATGCTCCCCACAGAAAAGACGGCAGCCAAGAGCGTGGCTACGGGCATCGTCAGGATCACAATATAGGGCACAAAGTACAGATAGTAGAGAACGATGATCCGTGGGGGCACTTCTTTGTCTATGAACTGATCCAGGTTCTGGACCAAATCCACAACCAGGAAAACGACGACCACGCTGAAAAGGCAGAAGGCGAATAGCCCGAGAAATTTTTTCTGAATATAACTTGGCAGAATTTTCATCGTCTCTTTCCCCGGCCTTTCACCCTGGCCGCCTGGCTATCCAATAAAAGATACCCTTGTGCTTTACTCATACTCATCCGACACGCTATGTCCTTTTTTCTCCTGTTCCGTCCTCTGCAGAAAGCCTTCGTTCTCCCCTCTTCCTGCCGAGCTTCTGAAACCACAACCGCCAACGGTCCCAGGGTATGAACGTGGCCTCCCTCACAGAATGTATGACCAGAAAGACACCGCCCATACCAACGACCACGTTGGGTGACCACATGGCCACCGCCGGGCCGACGAATTGCCGGTCCGCCAGTTGCTCACCGCCGATGAGAAAAGCCCAGTATATCAAAAAAAACACCAGACTCATGCCGCCCCCAAAGGCCAGACCGCCCTGCCTCGCCATGATTCCCAGCGGGGCACCCACCAACACGAACACAATACACGCCACGGGAATCGAATACTTCTTATGAATCTCTACCCAAAGGGCGCTCATCGACCGCCGGTATCCTTTCATCACGCGGACTTCACCCTGTACCTGCTGAAACACCTGGCGAACACGTGACACAACCTCCGGGCCGGACACCATGACCCGTTTAGACGTGCCCTCTACCCGAGTGTATGAATCCGGAACCCACAATGTTTCTGGAAAATGAAGCGCCATATCACGACTCACGATGTCCCGAATCCGATCCTCGCGCTGAACAAGGGCTTCCAGATTACGATCGATGTCTGCCCGCATCATGCGTGCACTCTTCTCCCGATCCCCGCGATGTTGCGACTCGCTCCGCTTCAACACCATATTCGGAACCGACACGGAAAACACATGCTGTTCAAACCGCATCCTCCTGTAATTATCCAAATCCTCACGATCCACCTCGTGCACCTCACCGTCAACGAGCGTGAAGACCATACGTTCCTGCTCCTGGGAAAAACTGAGCTGCCCCCGATCCGCTATGATGGTTTTGCTGTGGCGCGCATCGCTATAGTCATTTATGATCACGCCTCGCAAATTGTTCCCGTCGTCCTCAATTTCGTGTACCAGAAGACTGTAATTCGGGATTTCATCGAAAAACACATGGGGCTCCAATGTCAAGGTCGGACGTTTTCTGGATATGTCTGATGTCAAAAGGCGCACACGATGATTGAAATCCGGCAGCACGCAGTTGTTGAATCGTTCCATGCCAACGGCCAGAAACAGGGTCGCCAGCAAGACCGGCCCCAGCAGGCGGTACAGATGGATACCGCTGGCTTTCATCGCCGCAATCTCGCTGTCCGATGAAAGACGACCGAATGCCATGAGCGTACTCACCAGGACGGCCATGGGAATGGCCAGCGCCAGTATCCAGGCCATGTTCAAGAAAAAGAACTCCAGGATGATGCCTGCCGGCAGCCCCTTGCCCAGAAGCCTCCCCAAATCACGAAAAATCAGGTTCAGCAGGAACACAAAAACGATGGTGATCAGAGAAAACACAAACGGGCCTGTATGTTCTCTCAGTATGTACCTTGTGATAACCGACACGGGACCCTCTGATTCTATCTAAATGAAACAAATCAATATAGACAAATGGCTCGGTTTTTGCAAGAATATTTTTTGCAGATTCCGGCGCTGTTATTTTCTGCTTGCTTTTGTCGTATGATTATTTTATTTTTATGGCGTCGGTTTATAATGAATTTAATCAATTGAG
>Ga0180432_10008269_pt1 | contig 13011 bp, 23 predicted proteins | sample SS_ome_10_FD_132414 | JGI IMG/M metagenome (GOLD analysis project Ga0180432, IMG submission 132414) | Hypersaline lake sediment archaeal communities from the Salton Sea, California, USA - SS_1_MS_2 metaG | ecosystem: Environmental > Aquatic > Non-marine Saline and Alkaline > Hypersaline >...
ACTGGCCAAGCAACCAACCGCTTAACTTATTGTGGGATGACAACTGGTTTGACCAATGACCGTGATGACGCTGATTTTTTATAACTTACCACCAACACGCAGCCTGAGGCTATTTTGATCACTAAAAAATGGACAAACTGCTGTCAGGGCGAACACCCGATTTTAAGGTAAATTGTGACAACAGTTTGGCCAGAATGTATTTATACTTTCTACGATTACTGCAAAACCTTTATTTGCAGCACTTTGCTGGTTACTTTTGCTTGTTAAGAAGCTCTACTAAGCGTTCCTGGCACTGTATGAGTTTACGTTGCAGATCCCGGTTCTCACGTTCCAATTGCTTGACCTGATCCTGGTCTTTACGTGCAGCAGCTTGAGCATTGAGATCCCTTAAATTGGGCACCTCATTACCAAACATACTGCCCTCTCCAGTTATGAGCCAGTGAATATTGAGATTGTGATCAAAGGAGAGTTGATAAAGAAATTGCAAATTTGGTTTGCTTTTATCCGATTCAATAAATGAGATGATCTGACGTGTGCAGTGATAGGGTTCAGCAAGCTCAGACTGCGTCTTATTAAGGGTTTGACGGAACTTTTTAAACCGCTGTCCCATGCTCATTTTTTGTCCTTTCATGCAAATAAACTAATCTTTTTGCATAAATAATTTGACAAAGCAAATTATACTTGCTTTATTTGTCATCAATATTAAACAAAAATAAACAAAGAGGTGATGCGCATGTCAAGAAAAAAGAAGCACATCGATTTTGATGCCGTGGAGTTTAAGGTGTTTTGTATTCGGAACTACGGCACCATAAAGAACTTTGCCGGCAAGCACGGGATCCCTTACGGCACCGTGATCCAGATCATGGCAGGGAACTACTCCACAAACCAGGTGCAAAAAATTAAAGATATTATGTGGGACGAAACCCACCAGGAGGACTGATGGAATCCATCGCAGCACTTTTCGTGATCTTCCTATATAGTATTATTAATAATAAATATATATATAAGAAGATTCATTATTATAGAGCAGCACGCAGTGCAAAACACGCGATCAGATCATTACAAGCGCAGTGCAAAGATCCAATCCATTAAATCTAAGGTAGGCGGTATGTGGTACACGACAAAAGAACTCGCTGATCTCCTCGGTGTGTCTGAGCGGACCATACAGAGGAGAGCGAAAAAAGGCGAGTGGCAGACCAGGATGGAACCTGGTCATGGCGGGAATGGTGAGGTGTATAAGATACTATATGATCCAAAAGTCAGCGACACGATCAACGACAGATCAGCGACACGATCAACGACAGATCAACGACACCCTAAAGAAGATGAAATATCAACGACACTCAACGACACATCAACGACACCTGCGGACACTTTGGACAATCCGCTGTCAACCCCTCGAGAACCTCAGGGTGACAATAAGGAGCATCCGCTTTTCAGAACATCGATCGACTGTACTCCCTATGCTGAGATGCCGGACGAGTATCTTCGGGAAGCATATCTCAAAGGTCAGCTGGTCAAAGAGTATCTGTATAATACGAATATCAAGACAAAATCCGAGCGGATGAAGAAAGTGCTCTCACTGTTCAACGCAGGTCTGCATCTCCAGGAGCTTCATAAAATGACCGGCAGCATATCATCGCGGACGTTCCGACGATGGATCAAGACACTCAAAGATGCCGGTGAAGACTACAGGGCGCTTACACCTCACTATCATCATCATTACAGGGGGCGCAGCATACCGGAGGATGTACAGCAGCGACTTCTCAAGATACTGCTCTCACCAAATTGTACAGCAGTGGGCACCGCTATCCTTCATGTACAGGATCAATACAGATTAATGAACCAGGAGATCCCGGTATCCGAACGAACCATGCGCCGATGGATCAAAGACTGGTCCAGCCAGCATATGCACATCTGGACGCAGACACGTGAGGGACTCAAGGCATATGATGAGCAGGTCAATAAGACCATACTCCGAGACATTAATCTGCTGAACGTAGGGGATGTCTGGGTTGCTGATGGTCACGTACTCTCATTCGACATCATCGATCCGTATGATCAGAAACCGAAGCGTATGACGCTGATCGTGTGGTTCGACATGCGATCCAGGATGCCGGTAGGATGCGCAGTCAACTCGACTGAGGACTCGCAGTGTATAGCACTGGCGCTTCGTAATGCGATCCTGTTCACCGGGCACAGACCGAAGTTCGTGTACATCGATAACGGCAAGGCGTTCAAATCCAAGATATTTACATCCAAACCATCTGATCACGATCTGGAGCATGAGCTCGGAGGATACTTCTACAGGATGGGAATCCAGCCACATTATGCTATTCCATATAATGCCAAGGCAAAAACGGTCGAGCGATTTTTCCTGACAGTTCAGGATCAGTACGAGCGATTGATCAGCACGTTTCGGGGTAGAGATATATCAGACAAGCCAGCGACCCTGATGCGCAATGAGAAGTGGATGCAGAAATTGTATGAGAGAAAACCACTCACCATGGAGGAGTTCAAGATCACGTTCGAGTTTTGGGTGATGGAATTGTATGCGAAGCATGATCATAAAGGACTGGAAGGCGACAATCCCCTCAACGTATTCAAAAGCGCAGAGGTTGATAAGCATCTCATAGTGGAACCTTCCGAACTCAACCATCTGATGCTGTGCAGCAAGAAGAGGAAGATCAGCAATAACGGGATCAAGCATAACAGATTATGGTACTGGGCTGAGGAACTGGTACCGATCGTTAAGCAAGAAGTGACCATTCGTTATGACAATTTCAACATCAATTCGATCCTGGTGTATGATGAGACAGACAACTTCATTTGCCAGGCACATCGAAGACAGCTTCAACATCCGTTCGTGCATCTGAGCGATGATCCACAAACGAAGCGAGACCTTGAGCGTGCGATCAAAGAGAAGAACAGGATCAGAAAAAAACATAAGAAAGCTACTGAGGAATATCTCAAGGATCTCGAAGGAAGTCAGATAATACCTGATAAGGCGATTGGGGAGTTATTCAATGACAAGCCGTTGATCTCTGAACCTGAACCGGAACCGGAGCCGTCAAAGGAATTGGAGGGACTTTTTGATTCACCACAGAGGACACAGAGAACACAGAGAGAAGATGAAGATAATGATAACAAAACAACCGATGAGCTGCACGAGCTCTTCATAAACACAGGATTAAAAGGAGAATGATGCGACTAAAAAAGAAGTACAAGGAACTCTTAGCGACAAATGAATCTCTCATCCTGACCCTCAATCAGTTAAGAGCAAAAGTCAATTATTTAGAAGATAGGTTCCATGATAAGTGTGTTCAATACAGAATATTAAAAGATGAAATTTCTAAAAAGAATAATGGTCAGGAGTGTGCATGAAAGAAAACATCATGACTGAGATCAAGAACACGAAGGAAGCCCTGACGTGTATCCGCTACTTGCAGAATCGACCGAAATCTGAGATGGTAGGGCTGGGACTTTTTTACGGTGATCCGGGAATATCAAAGACCCGGTTTGCTTTAAAATTTGCGACTGTCTATGATTACATGTACGTGCGACTGGTATCCACGATGACCACCAAGGGATTTCTCCTTGAGATCCATAGAGCATTGAGGCATAAGTACAGTCTGGCAGAGGATGAACCACGTGGATCCACGTACAAGATCTATTGCATTGTTCGAGACCTGCTTGCTGAACATCCTGATGCAGTGGTATTTATTGATGAGATCGACTATGCTTTTCGAGATCATAAACTGCTCGGAGCGATCCGTGATCTTGCTGATCAGACCTCAGCGATCCTCATCATGGTAGGGATGCAGAATGCGAAGCATGAACTGCTGAAAAGCAATCCTCACTTCTTTGATAGGACCAACTACTTTGTGCGATTCGAGCAGATATCCGAGAAGGAAGTACAGCACGTATGCGCACAGATCAGTGATATTGAGATCGATAACGAACTGGCTCATCAGGTATTCAAGATGACCGGAGGCACTATACGCAAAGTGGTCAAGGCGATGTATGCGATCGAAACCATTGCAGCGCGCAAGGAAACGAACCGTCTCGAATATAAGGACGTTCCAGAAGGACTGTTGGAAATGGGGTCAGCCTCCTCTTCGATACGGCGCGACAAGGCGGCGAAATGAGTAAGATCGTGTGTATACAATTTGAAGCAGCTATAAATAAGAATGCGACCGACGAGCAGATAAAAGAATGGGTGCGTTTTAACATAGCAGATAAAGGAGAGATCGATATGACAAATCCTCTCTGGAATGAAGCACTTCGACCGATGCCAGGAAGTGTTGAGATCGATATACAGGAGGTGTCCGAATGACCCTTCGTCAAGCTCAGGGTGAAAAAGACATTGAACTCACCACTCGCAGATCCGTAGATAACTACATTCAGTATTCCGGTAGACCGTTCACGATCCGGGACGTTGTGGCAATGACCGAACTTAATGAGTACACCGTAGCCAATTACATACGGCACCTCAAAGACCAGGGAACCATCAAGGTCGTTGGTAAGGATGTTGGAGGATATAAGCTCTATATCAAGGTGTCTAAAAAACGCAAACGTAAGAAGAAACCAGAACCGGAACCAACCGATGAGGAATACGAAGCTGCTCTGGATTGGGGCTTTGCTCAAGGTATATTATGAACCACGAAATGCACGAAAAAGCGCTACCAAGCTGGGGCTTGGTAACGAGAGGTAAATAAAATGACCGAAGAAGCATATGCCCGTCGGCTCCGTCAGCAGATCATGGCGACATGTGTCTGTAAACACGGATGGTCCAAGGACGATCTCCACGACATGATGGATCAGTGGGGATTTGGAGATAGCCTGAGAGCACTGAAAGTGGCACGTCTTGTTGAGCTTCTAAGACTTGTACAGGGCAAGAAAGAACCGGACATACCGGAGGAGTTCCAACTCGATGATCAGGGGAAGTACCTGTACTATCTGATGAAAAGAGCCGGCTGGGATATGGGGCGCATAAGAGCGCTGATGATCTCACGGTTCGAAAAATCGGACTGGTCGCTTCTCGATCAAGGAGAGCGACGTGAGATCATTAATATTATGAAAAATTATGCAGAGTCGTATGAACCATCCGCCTCCGCCAAGCTACGGCGTGACAGGCAAAAGAACACGAAAAAAAAGGAGAATCGTGGATAAAACAATAGAGGTAACAATACCGTATACGGTAACCGATAAGAAACCAAATATCTTCAGAAAGATCGTTCGGTTATGGCTGAAATTAAAACTGTGGATATTCTCATTAAGAATAAGAAGGAGATTAAGAAGTATTGCGAAGGATGAAGTGTGGTTGAATAAAGTACTGTCAAAAAGCGGAGCATCACGTCAGTTCAAAAGACTCATCGAGAGGAAGGGGTATAAATATAAATACACCGGCAATATGATTATGAACATGCTCGATCAAACGAGCAAAAAAATATGTGGAGGTAAATAAATGCCAAGTAACGACTACAAAACAGTCTATCATTACAGGTGCCCGTATTGCCAGGCACAGCGGGATCAGGAGAATGACGATATGATCCCGGCATGTCCCAGGTGCGGTGCACGGATGAAATTGATCGGGTATAACAAAAGTCCTTTACTCACCACAGAGATCACAGAGAAGAAAAGCAATAAAGACAATAAAGATATGGAGGTATCACATGGCTAAAAAAATAGTCGAGAACGGGACACGCTTCTGGCTCGATCCAGAGGGCAATAAGGTGCCGGAAACCTATGTCGATAAAGTCGACAAGAAACGTGATGCGCTGGTTGAACGCACGATCAAGAAAATTGAGAATGCAAACCTGAGACTCAAGCAACTCAAAGAGAAGATCGAAATGGAGGTTGATCGATTCCTCGATGGAATCGCTGAACAGTACGGTGAGGACTGGAAGGGCAATGCACTTCTACGTAACTTCGACCAATCAAAAGAAGTACAGATCAAATACGGACAGACCATCGGGTTCGATGAACGTCTCCAGGTGGCACGCCAGCTGATCGATAGGTGTATCGAGAAGTGGAGTGAGGGATCTGATATGAAGATCAGGATGCTTGTTAATCAGGCGTTCAAGGTCGATAAAAAGGGTCAGCTCGATGCAAAACTCATCCTTTCACTTCGTCAGATCAAGATCAAAGACAATGAATGGAAGCAGGCGATGGAGCTCATCGCGGACAGCGTCAAGATCGAGAACAGGCGCAAGTACTTCATCTTCAAAAGGAAAGATGTGAACGGAGAGTGGCAGACCATCTCAATGAATTTCAGCTACTTATAATGGACCACGAAAGGACACGAAAAATGAAGAGGAATATTCGTATTATCGTCATTACTCGTCCGAACTGTATTGCCTGCCGGATGCTGAGGTACGAACTCAAAAAACGAGATATTGAATATGAAGCGGTGACATCCGAAAGAGCAGAAGAAGTATTCAACATGAAGTTCACAGGCGCACCTATCACGCTGATCATCGATCATGACATACACCCGTACCAACTCACCAGGTTCAACGGATATGGAAAGATCACACTGGAACGTATATTGAAGCAGATCGGGTATGAAAAGGCAACCACGAAAAGCACGAAAGAACACGAAAAGAATGAACCGCTTGAAAATATTGATTCCCACATACCAGGGTGCGCAGGAGGTATCAATGCCTAAGTCTCAACCCGCTCAACTGTACGGACACAGGTGCATGGTCCCCCTGTGCAACAGACGCGAGGCATGCAGTTATCGTTTTTCACGGCGCTGCATGCTTCGCCGTATCTTTCTCACCGAGTATGTTGAGAACAAGCGCAGATACTCGATCGTGAAGCATCTTCTCGACGGCATTCATCTCAAGATATTCCACAGAAAAGTGTATTTCTGGAAGATGGACCATAAACAGCAGCACGGTGGCAACTGGAAGATACCACTAAATTTTAGAGCTCTACAGCACATGGGAGCGCTATGAAGCTGAAGTACAAGAAGGAACGGAACGAGAAGATAAGATCTGACATCGATGAGTACAAAAAGCTCGGATTCAAAACAAACGAAGCTATCAAGCTGACGGCTGAGAAGTGGTTTCTCGCTCCCGGCACCGTCAGGATGATCTATTATGCAAAAGGGTACTATGAGCACGAATGATCTTACACTTCAGGAACGCAAGGCACGTGATCAGCAGATCTTACGAGATGTGGACAAGTACCTTGATATGGGCTTCGGGATATGGTATGCTCAAAAGCTGGTTGCAGCAGAGCAGAGACTGACCGAAGAGTATATCTGGAAAATTTATAACAATGTGATTAAGGAGACAGATGGATAAAAAAGTATTAGAGGATATGGGATTTGAACTTACAGACAACAAAATCCTTACTGTATATGAATACAAAACAAGGGATTTTATTATTAGAACAGATGGTCTTGGTTTTCAATTAATAGCAGATGTTTGTGGCTCATGTTTAAGTTATCCCCTCACCATAAACAACAAATTCGAGCTCGAACAACTGCTTAAAATTTTAGGAGAGTAATATGCCAAAATATTCACTCAACCTAAAACCAAACTATCAGCGAAACCCGCACTGGAAAAAGCATAAACTTGGTAACAAACACAGACCAGAAGACAGTACGATTGGGAAATACGGTTGCCTGCTCTCGTGCTATTGCGACCTGGCAACCTACGCAACCGGGGTACAATGGACACCTCCGCAGCTGGATTACTTACTCTGTAGAAAAGAGGGATGGGGATATGACAAGGGCAACCAGATCGTACACAGCACCCTTGCCTATATCTTCGAGGAACTGATCTTCCACGGCTTGATCCTCTGCGGACATCAACCCGCTCCTATTCCCACGATAGACACCATGCTGCCGTGCGTGATCAAAATCGACTTCATACCGGGTGGGCTGGTAGAACCGCACTGGGTTTTAGCCAAGGAAAAGGTCCGGGATGATTATATCATTAACGACCCATGGACAGGAGATGAGAGAATGCTCCTCCAGACCTACGGCAAGCCCGGCTGGGATCTGGCACGGATTATCTTGACAGTGGTTCGCATGGATACAAATAGAAAAGATTCCACGCAGAGCCCACAGAGAAGCGCAGAGCGCGCGAAGGAGATGATATGATATTTGTAGGCATAGTCGTCGGGTTTGTGCTCGTGGGAGCTGCGATACTGGGTTTAATGATCTACATCGCAAAGAAAGAAAAAGTATAATGAGCAGGTGTGCGGCGTGATCGGAACGATCAGGCAAGCCACCGAAGGAACGACGACACAATGTTATATTTGTTTGTGGTCAAACTAAGCCGATAGGAGGAGAAAGTGATAATTAAAATTAAAAGTAAAATTGTAGAAAAAGAAGCAATGCTCTTTGATGGAACAATTGAATCAGCTAAAAAATTGTGTCGCTGGGCTAATGATTTGCTACTAAATGATCCAAACAATCAAGAAGATATGTGGATTGAATTTGATTATAATGACAAAACAAATAAAGTTATTGCAATATGGGTGAATTCGTTGGAAGGACAAGAATATATTTCTAAAGGGGATTATGTTATCAAAGGATTAAAAGGCGAATTTTACCCCTGTAAGCCAGATATTTTCGAACAAACTTATGAAAAGATTTAGTTTGGTTCAAACGAATATAATGTTTGGCGTGTGCTACGTGAAGATTGCGAAGCAATCAAGCGAGCAGACGAGAACGGAGACACGTATGTTATATTTTTATTTAGTCCGATATGGGCGAAGGAGAAAAGATGAAAGTTACAATTGAGTGGATAAACGTAAATGATAGAATGCCAGATAAAAAAGGGTTTTACCTTATAGAAACAGATGACCACGGAGAAGCTATTTGCTCCCTTTTTAAAGATGGGAAGTGGTTTTATACAAATTTTAAACCTGAAATGGAAGTAGAACCTAATGTTTTACATTGGGCTAAAAAACCAGATATACCAAGACATATTAAGCTCATATCGGGCAAATAAGAATATAATACCATTCTGCCACGCAAGGCGTGGAGATTGCGTTAGAATAAATAACACGGAGGTGTGGTATGCCATTAGTTGTAGAGAATGATCCGACATTGAATGTGATAGCGCTCTTAATCCTATTTATAGCGTTCATCATATTTTTTGGATTAATATTCAAGTCCTTCTTCTCGTGGTTTCTCAGGACCAACGAGATCATTAAGCTGCTCACTCAAATAGCCGATAAGTTGGGGGTTGACACAAGAACCGAACTGGAAAAGAAGTATGATAAGGATTCTAAAGATGACGTAAAAACTTGACAGCCAAATCCTAATAAGGTAGGTTTGTATCCGTACATAAACAAAGAGGGTGCGAACCCTGCCTGAATGGGTCATTGTTGTTTAAGTTAACAGTGCCGAGTCTCTTTACCCGTGAGGGTAAGGGCGCCTCTCTTTGGGCGTGTACACGACTCGGCTTTTTTAGTTGAGTACAAAAACAAAGAGGAGGTGCTATCATGCATAGCATCGTAAAGATCGAAGGCAAGCCCTTGCCTGTTCGGGAGTACAAAGGGCAGAGAGTTGTTACCATCAATGATATTGCTGCGGTTCACAGAGTTCCATCTAACAATGTAAGACTGAACTTCAAAAGAAATCGCAAGCGTTTTATTCAAGGAGTTGATTATTATCATCTTCGAGGTCAAGGGGTGGGTACAAATTGTACCCTACCTCCAAGGATCACATGTGTCAACATCTTCACGGAGTCCGGGTATCTCATGCTTGTCAAGTCCATGACGGACGATCTGGCATGGAAGGTACAGAGGCAGCTGGTGAATTTGTATTTCAGGATCAAGACCGTTGAGAAAACGATACAGCGTAACCGCATTAGCGTGGGCACGATTGCAGGGATTGGTCAACTGCTTAAGGATGAGTACCGGAAGATACTGTATTATCGTATTGCCAAGGGACTTACCCAGGAGGAGACCGGCAAGATACTGGGCTGCTCTACGGATATGGTACAGCGGTTCGAGAGCGAGCTGAGAAGCGTTGGTATTCATATTCCATCCCAGAGCGGAAAGCGACAAAGCTTGCGTATTATGCCCACCCATCGCAGACTAGCGACATCAAACTGATCGGAGGTGTCCTATGAGCGATCTCATGGAAATTGTGGATAAGCTCGAAGAAATCAATGAGGCAGAGCGTGAGCTGTTAGTACTTATGTCCGGCGCTCAAAAAACCTGTGCATTGCTTTTCATCCTGCACACACAGCGGGAGGAGGCGTTCAAGGATCTGAATAGAGTAATAGAGACAGGGAGGAATAGACAAGAAAACTGATAAACCGGGAGAGCCATGATATAGATTCGGGCTATCCGTAACTAACGGGTAGCCCGTTATGTTTTATTTGACAAAGAATTATTCTGTTTTACTTTATTGCATGTAAGCGCTTTGAGGGATTGCCCCTGATTGAGAAGCGTGGATGGGCGGAGGATGGCAGTATCCTCGACGCCCCTTTTTTTATTTCATCAGTGTACCAATTCTTATTTTTTCAATGTATTTAGGGTCTGAATTGACCATTATATTGAAGTATGTTATCTCACCTTTTTCGATCTCACACATAACCAGTACATCTTTTTCATACTTTTTGATATACCTGATCCTTCTTTCTGCAAACACGCCCCAGACTTCATCGGGAGCAGTGAGTGTATCGTCGAGATGATTGAGGTATCGCACGCGAGTTTCAATGTCTTTTGTGGTGTATTTTGAACTTTTGAATTTATCCGCTTTTGCACGCGGGAGAGCCACCGGGAAACCTGCATGATCGGTAATGATACGATCTCCTAAGTGATCAGCCATCAGCGAGATCAGTTCGTCTCGTGACATGTCTGCTGTATAGATAAACGGCATATTATCATGCTCAGGAAATTGTCGCCACGAGGACAATCCGAGTGATTCTGCTGTCATGGATGTGAGGTCTTTACCTTTCAGCCACTTTCCCCAGATACTCAAATCTTTACCTGTATTCTTAAGCCACATAGGATCCACGTTTGCCAAATTGAGATCCGGTTCCACGCCATACTTTGGATCACCAAGCGCTTCATCTGCCGTCATCTGATAATGATCACATCTGCAATTCCATCCGTTCGGAGGGAAGTACTCATCCCAGAAGGGATCATCAACCGGTTTAATAATGCCGTGCAGCACAGCATGTTCATCACGGGTAAAGTCATCTATGATCGCCTGATATTGCAGATAGGGGAGCAGGTCTTTGGTTTTTTGTATATCCTGCCATTGACTTGCATGGTATGCATTATTCACACCGGTATTGAAGTTAGTTCGCACATGATATGGATTGTCGGGTTCAAACCCCTGAAGTTTGATATTTTTCTTAAACTCATTAAAGGTAATCCCTTCGCTTATTGCTTTTTCTGCTTGATCTTTTATTGACTGGAGGAGCTGATCATTGGTAACTTTTGTTACCTCGAACGCTTCTGCTCTGAAGGCGTGGAGCGCTTCGAGGTCGGGAGTTGACCAGTCGATAGTGAAATCATTACGAAAATGGGGAAGGCGCCCCAACGAGTTGGGAAGGCGTCCCTTTAGGTTAGTCATGTATGTTTGATTGCCCGAAATGTAGGAGGTTTTTATGAGTGAGAGCAGTCCTTCCCCAAACGTCAAATAAAGGGCTGTAGGGAACGAAGTCTTTTTGATAGAGTCATATGACTTCTTGCCCTGCAGTTCGTCCAGCAGCGCACGGGATTGGTCGGTCACGCGTTCTAATTCTGCTGATATGTCTATGTATGCGCGCTGGTAAAACTTATTGATATTCTGGACGTCACCCTTCGAGCGCTTCAGGGTGACATTATTAAAATTTCCGGGATCAATGCCTCCCTGAGATGGAGGGTTTATTACAGTTCCTTCGGGGCGTGGTCTATTATATTTTTCGTAGAAATAATCTTCATCGAGCTGCAACCCGATCTGGCGAACCAGCTTAATGTCCATCTCCAGTTCGGATGAGGGATCGAGGATCTGTGTATTGACATCTACTTCGATCGTGTTCTCATTAAAGTTGATCTTATTGAACATCGTAAAGAGATGGCTCAACATGATCTCCATATCACGGGCATCGCCTGCAAGAATATCCTGACGGACCAGATTTGCGATCTTTGCCTTAGCTTCGGAGCCGTGTTTCTCTTGCTCAGTGACAACAGTTTGTCCAAGGATACGTTTGGTTGTTTTACTTTCGCAGAATTCGCAGAGTGATCTATACAGGTCTGATGTTGCAGACTTCTGCATATGGTCGATCCACTCGATCTCCACATTTTCAGAGATCATCATAGCGAGGTTATTGCCGGCATCTTTCAGCATTGTCCAGAGTTCATCTTTTTCTGCTGAGGTGGTACCGTTCTTATACTTGCCCACACGTGCGCCCTTGCCGTAGATCTCCGTAAATGATGCCCAATTATTGAGGGCAAAAGATTTGAACACATAATATTTCAGCAGTGATCTCAGGATTGATTTTTTGCGAAGGATCTTAATGAACCGATATTGGTCAGTAGTTCTCTTCTTATCATTCTGATATAGTTCAAGATTACGATTAACGATACGCAGATCCAGCTTTTTGTAATCCAAAATATCAACCGGATACCACAGATTGCCCTTCATCTCCCAGATAATCTGATAGAAGGCAAAGCGTTTGAGTTTGGATTCCACAAGCACTTCTGTCATCATGGGATACATTGTCTTGATTATCCCGTTGAAATACTCTTCTTGTTTATCGCTGATCTCTGTTTTTATGACCGGTTCAAGCGCCTTGAGCGCTTCCGCCCGGGTGTCCACATCTGCTGCAAGATTTGCATATTTTTTGAGCAGCTCATCATACAGGATATTCACGGGCTGGAGTTTATTCTCGTTGTCTTCCTGGTATATCGCCGTGGATATTGAGGACGGTGAGATCGTATCCGACCACAGCAGGGACTCCGGTTCTTTAACCGTTTTCGTGTTAAAATCTTGCTCTACTTTATTTTGTGGTTTATTCTTAGAAAATAATTTCATATTAATATATC
>Ga0180432_10008270_pt1 | contig 13011 bp, 12 predicted proteins | sample SS_ome_10_FD_132414 | JGI IMG/M metagenome (GOLD analysis project Ga0180432, IMG submission 132414) | Hypersaline lake sediment archaeal communities from the Salton Sea, California, USA - SS_1_MS_2 metaG | ecosystem: Environmental > Aquatic > Non-marine Saline and Alkaline > Hypersaline >...
AGGCGTTTCCGGCGGCTACGATTTGGCCCAATTTTTTAGCTACCCGTATGGGTATCCCGATACACCGCTTACAATGGTGTGATGCCTGCCGCCCGCCGCCCCGCCCCGGTCATTATGCCGACGAGAGTCTGCGCCACCGACGGCTGTGAACGATTGTCCGGTCACCGTCGGCATTGCCCGCTGTGTGACGTGCGACTGGAGCGCGGAAAGTGGCGAGCCGGAAAGGATCGACTCAGGCCAGCTAAGGCCCGGGGTGACTACGAGAAGATCGACCGCACCAAGGTCTTCGAGCGTGACGGCTGGAGGTGCGGAATCTGTTGCGGCACAATCGATCCGCAGTTGTCGCATCCACATCAGATGTGCGGAAGCATCGATCATGTCATTCCGCTGTCCCGGGGTGGATCTCACACCTACGCAAACGTCCAGGCCGCACACCTTCGATGCAACAGCATCAAGAGCGACGGCGACTAGCGGGTTATGCTGTGGCACAGCACTATTCCGCAAAGGAGTTTTTCACCATGCCAGGCCCAGCACCCAAACATCACAGCACCCGCGCCCGGGTGAACAAGACCTCAACCCGCGCAACATTGCACGAACAGCCCGAGGGCGAAGTCGAGATCCCGTCCCTCCCCGCCATGCGGCTAGTCGAGAAAAAGCGCAAGTACCGCGACGAGGACGGCTGCCTCCAGACCGAGACGCGGCTAGAGGAACGCCCCTGGCGCATAGAGACACAGGAATTCTGGGAAGACATCTGGTCATCCCCGATGGCCTCGGAGTACCACCGGCGCAGCGACAAGCACGGCCTGCTCAGGTTGGCTGTCCTCATCGATGACTTCTGGACTGCGCCCTCGGCTGCCGCGAACATCGAAATCCGTTTAGCCCAAAAGGATTACGGCCTCACCCCGCTCGACCGCCGACGGCTGGAGTGGACTATCGCCTCTGCCGAGAAGGCCACCGACGAAGGCCAAAAGCGAAGGGGCGCAACAGAACCCGCCCCTCGGCGTGGTGATGACGGCGGGCCTGACCCGCGCCTGCACATCGTGTCGTGACAACCCTGATCGTCCCCGAGGTCGATCTCAACATCCCCACCCTCGGTGACCAGGTTGCCGAATTCATCGAAGAGCGTTGCGTTTTCGGCCCCGGCAGCCTTCAGGAACAACCGGCGAAACTCGACCCCGAGAAGCTGGGCATCATCTACAGGTGCTACGAAATCTATCCGATGGGCCACCGGCTCGCTGGCACAAGGATTTTCGACCGCTGCGCCATAGAGATCCGCAAAGGGCTAGCCAAAACCGAGCTAGCCGCCTGGATTGCGTTCGCCGAGCTACACCCCGAATCCCCGGTGCGGTTCAACGGCTTTGACTCCGACGGCAAGCCACTCCAGGGCAGGCCGGTCATGTCGCCATACATTCCGATGATGGCTGCCGCCGAGGAACAGGTGATGGAGCTTGCCTTCGGTGTCCTGAAGTTCATTGTCGAGCATTCACCAGACGGCGAACTGTTCGACTGCTCGCTGGAACGCATTGTGCGCCTTGGCCCTAACGGCAACAACGATGGCATGGTGGTGCCGGTGTCGAACGCACCGGCCACCAGGGACGGCGCACGAACCACGTTCCAACACTTCGATGAACCACACCGGCTGGTGCTGCCGAATGCGAAGCACGCCCACGAAACGATGATCCAGAACCTTCCGAAGCGGCAGATCGAAACCCCTTGGGCGCTATACACTTCCACCGCCGGTCAGCCCGGTCAGGGCAGCATTGAAGAGGACGTTCGAGGTGAAGCCGAGGAAATCGCAGAAGGCAAGGCTCCCAACAGTTCTCTGTTCTTCTTCTCCCGCTGGGCTGGCCCCGAGCATGACGACCTTTCCACCGTCGAGAAACGTGTCGCCGCAATCGATGAGGCCACCGGGCCGTGCGGCGAATGGGGACTGGGCCAATTCGAAAGAATCGCAAAGGATTATGACCGCAAGGGTGTGGACAAGTCCTACTGGGAGCGGGTGTACTTGAACCGATGGCGTAAATCCGGTTCGTCGGCGTTCGACATGAAGAAGGTGAATCTTCTTGTCCGACAAGAAGTTATCCCTCGCGGAGCCTTTTGTACCCTCGGCTTTGACGGTGCTCGTTTCCGAGACTCAACGGCGTTCGTGCTCACCGACATTGATACAGGCTTGCAGCAGATCCTCGGATTATGGGAGCGCCCAACGGAACTCGCGGACAACGCGAAGTGGGAAGTCGACCACCACGATGTTGATGGTGTCCTGGCTCAGGCTATGGACGATTATGAGATATGGCGCACCTACTGCGATCCCCCGTATTGGGTTGAAACAGTTGCGGATTGGGTTGCACGGTATCCAGAACGTGTTCAGGAATGGTGGACGAACAGGCCGAGGGCTATGGCATATAGCCTTCGTTCGTACACCGAGGCGATAGACTCCGAGTCAATTACGTTCGGCGGCAACGATGTTGACGATCTGATCAGACATATCGGGCATGCTGGACGTAAGGAACTGAAGATCCGCGACGACGAGGACGTGCCCCTGTGGGTGTTGCAGAAACAGGACGGCAGGCTGCAAAACAAGTTCGATGCCTGCATGGCCTCGGTGCTGTCCTGGGAAGCCAGAACGGACGCGATCAGGGAGGGCGCAAAGCCGAGGCAGAAGGTAGGCGCACCACGCCGATTGTATTGAGAGACAGGGCATTTCAGTGACCTCACCAGCAGCCGAATCGCTCATCGAAGAAGAGGCACCCCAGCAGGGGAAGACAGCCGAGGAATGGCTGAAGCTCCTGGCCCGCCGACTTGACCTGCGCCGCAACCACGTTGAGCGTCTCCGCTCTTATGTTGATGGCAACTCGCCGCTGCCCGAGATGTCGAAGGAAACCGAGGAAGCCTGGATTCGGTTTCAGCGCAAGGCCAGAACGAACTGGGGTGACCTCGTTGTCTCGTCGGTAGTGGATCGTATTGTGCCCAACGGCATTACGGTCAAAGGCGATCCGAAAAACGAGAATGCTAAAGCGGCGCAACGCATTTGGCGTGACAACCGCATGGACTCAGTCATCAAAGACTGGGTGCGGTTCGGCCTGACCTACGCCCAGTCCTACCTGACGGTGTGGGCTGCCGACGGCGACGGTGTCCCGGTCATCACCGCCGACAGCCCCGAGACGATGTGTGTGGTGACGAACCCGTTGCAGAAGTGGCGACCCCAAGCGGCGCTTCGGGTTTGGCGTGTCGATGAAGAGGCCATCGACAGGGCAATGGTGTGGACTGACGGCCAGTGGACTGAATTCGAAAGGCCCACATACGCTTCCGTTGAACACAGGGTCATCCCCTCCCAGTGGCTGAAGAACCTGGCCGAGGGCGCATGGAAGCAAACCAGATCCGGCAGGAGCGTCGGCATCCCGGTGGTGGTGTACAACAACCCTGGTGGCGCAGGCGAATTCGAACGCCACACCGACTTGATAGACCGGATTAACGCCGGGATTCTGGAGCGTCTGGTGATCGTCGCTATGCAGGCTTTCAGGCAGCGTGCCCTGACGGGCGGGATGCTGCCCGAGAGGGACGAGAACGGCAACCAGATCGACTACTCGAAGGTGTTCGCCCCAGCCCCGGGAGCGTTGTGGAACCTGCCCGCCGAGATGCAGATCTGGGAATCCCAGCAGGTCGACACCGGCCCAATCCTGAACGCCAGCAAGGACGATGTGCGCCAGTTGTCTGCTGTCACAAGGACACCGCTGCCGATGCTGATGCCCGACAACGCCAACACCAGTGCGGAGGGTGCCCGCACCACCGAGAACGGCTACGTTTTCCGCTGCCGTGACAGGGCCAACGAGGTTCGCCTCGGCGCGATTGCCATCATGGTGACGGCCCTGAAAATGTCGGGTGTTGAGCTAGCCGACAATGACAACCTCGACGTGAGTTTCGAAGCGGTGGAACGCATTACGATGGCCGAGAAGTATCAGGCCGCGTTGGCTGCGAAGAACGCCGGGGAGTCGATCAAGTCGATTCAGCGAAATGTGTTGGGCTACAGCCCAGATCAGATCGCCCAGGACGCTTTGGATCGGGCGCAGGACGCTTTGGTGGCGGCTTCGTTTGGGCTGCAACAGTTCCCAGGTGGAAACCAGGTTGCCACCTCGAATCCGCAGCAGCGCAACCAGATTGAGCAGCCGCGTCGGGTGCCGAGCCAGCGCCTCGGCTGATGGCTCCCCGCAAGGCGAAGAAGCGGGAGCCTGTCGACCCGCTGCTGGGATTACTCGACGGCGACACCGCGCCGCCCACCACCGATGAACTCCTCGACCTCATCGGCGGCAACAAATTCGTTGAGCCGAAACCCGCTGCCCCACAAGAAAAAAAGCCCACCTACAGGGAGCATCTCCTCGGCACCGATGACAGAAGCGGCACCGCCCACGTCATCATGCCCACTGACCTGGTGGACAGATACCGCGAATATGACCGGGCACCTGGAGGGAAGGACTACCGCAGCGAATACGAAGACGTGCTGGCTGTCATCGAAGAGCAAGGCATCCGGCAGCCGCTGTGGATCTCTACCGATGGCAAGACTGCCCTGCTTGTCGAGGGCAACAACCGGCTCGCGGTGGCGAAAGAGCTTGGGATAGAAGAGATCCCGGTCAGGCTCACTTACGACAAGGAGACGAAAAGGAACGAAGGGGTAGACCCTGCCCCGCTCGACTCAGACCTGAAAGCCTGGGTTGAGGAGAACAGGATTCGTGAAGACTATCGCGGTAAAACACCCTATGGCTCAGATGCGTTCCCCGACAGGCGAATTAGTGGCAAGGCAGGGACTCCTGATCGCATCGGGTTCCGTAAACCCAAGCCGGGGAAAGACTCTGGAGGATCACTCCAAGCCCCACCACCCATCAAAACTGAGCCGTCCAGAAAATCCCGCAGCTACCTCAACCCCGTCCACCGCAACGATGTCCTCGCCAAAGCTGGGGCCATCAGCACCCCATACCGCAACGCAGTCAAAGACATACAGCACCGAGTCACCGAATACGTCAGGGCCGCATACCGATCCAACCCCGACTTCCTCACCAACCATGAAGACATCGACCGGCTCACCGCACTCATGGCACCGGCACTCGCCGCCGGTCAAATGCAAATCGCTGACCTCACCAACGCGCACCTCGCGAACCTGTTCGGTTTGGAAAACCCTCCCTCCGTTGATGTTTCGAAATACGGCAGACCAGGGGTGTCGAGGGAAACGGAGCTATCCCGCCCATTCTGGACAGCGATAAAAGCTGCCAGGGAAGGCAAGTCGACCGACGAAGCGTTAGCCGCCGGTATGCGGCGCATGGAGAAAATGTTGGCGACCGACTTCCAGATGGCGAAAGTCATCCAGTCCCGTGACGCTCTGAAAGCTGCTGGCGTTCAACAGTATTCGCGTGTCGCTGGGCCGAAAGCGTGCTGGCTGTGCGCTATAGCAGCAACGCAGGTGTACTACACCGAGGATCTGCTGCCCATCCACCCAGGTTGCCTGTGTGATGTGGCCCCTGTGCCGCCGGGTGGTCAGAAGACACTCGACAGCACACTCGACCCTGAGCTTCTGCTCACTCAGTCGGCTGACCAAGTGAAGCTGATGACCGAGAAAGTCGAATCCGGTGCTAGCCCAGCCGAATTGAGAGACTTGGTTGCGGTGAGGGAGCACGGCGAGATCGGCCCTCAGTTGACGTGGGCGCACCAAAAGTTCACTGGCCCAAACGATTTGCCTTCGCCGGTGTCGAGAGACGTTCTGGCACATGAGGCTTATGACACTGTTCGAAAGAACGGCGGCATCACCATCGACCTGGCGGGCCATCAGCCCGCCGAGGGCTACGCCTACGCCCCTTACAAGACAACGGAATTCAAAGTTCCTGAGGCCGAATTCACGCCGAAGCACATTGATGACTATGTGGATTCTCACTTCGAGGAATTGAGTGCCGAGGGTAACCATCTGGGTATGTGGGTTCAGGATGGCTACGTTTACCTCGACGTGTCGAAGGTAGGCCCGCCTGAGGCTTCGACGTTCGCGAAAGCCCAAGCGGCAGACCAGCTTGCAGTGTTTGATTTGGGGAACTTTGAGGAGATCAACCTCGGTACGATTGACGAAACCGGCAAGTATAGGAGTCTTGGTGAAGCAACCGATCTTCATAATCAGTACCGAGAACAAGTCGCCCGAGGAGATGAAAGCCGAAGCGCGGCAGGCGTATCAGAAGTATCTGTCGGCGAGGGAGGGGAATCCCGAGGTGCCGCAGCAAGAGGGTTAGAGTGGGACGGCCCGCCAATAGCGGAGCCGGTTGAGCCACCATCCGGTGGCCCATCAATGTTCAATGAGTCAGTCAATGCGACGTGGCAGAGTGCCAGCACCTTTGACGAACTCAAAGACGAAATGCGTTACGGCGCAAGGATTGCCGAAGCCAAAGGCTATGAGGGTGTCGATGCTAAAACGCTGGATGACTGGGATTACGGGCTGCCGAAGGTTCCATCAAATTCCAACGTAGACAGCACCGATCAGCTTCTCGGCCAGGAAATCGTTTCTCGCGCAGTTCATTCCGACCTGACCGAGGAATCACTATTTCGGGGCATGCTCGTCAGCGACGAGCAGCGTGCCGAGCTTGCCGCCCTCATGGCTGGCGACTCAATTTCCATGCCGCTGTCATCGTTCGCCGACTATCCAACGGACGCAGCAGCTTTCGCCGATGCGACAGCAGGCGGGTGGAAATCTAAGCACGTCACTGGTGAGCGCGGCGTGTTCATCGAACTGGAACCCGGGGCGAAGGTGGCAACCGTATTCGGTTCTGCCAGTGAGAAAGTCGGATTCGGTCAGTTCGAAATTGTTGATGTCCACCAGATGACAGACCCCGAGTGGGGCCGCGCTGGCGGCGCAGCGGACGACATCCCGATCAAGATCACGGTGCGCCAAACATCCATGATCGAATCCGATGAGGCATACCGGAATGCGCGGAAAGCCAAGGGCGAGAACACGATCCCCGAATTCACCATCATCAAAAACGATGCGCCCGCTGAGCAAGACGAAGTTGAAATCCTCGGAGGAACCAAACTCCGACTCAAAGAAATCGACCCAGAAGCAAAACCTGGAATCCGAAATGCCATAAACGATTTCCACACCAAACACCCCGACGTGGTCATCACCAGCGTGAACATCGACTGGGATCTCCCCGAAGGAACCTACGCCGTCGCGAAACCCTTCAGCGGTGTCGCCGACCACGGCTGGGACACCACAATCTCCTTGAACGGCAAGCACTTCGGTGCCACACCAGAAGGTGAAGACACCACCGAAGGCACCAAGTATCAGAAGACTGTCAAAAGGATTCGAGGAGAATCTGAGGACGGCTGGTCTGTCCCCATCCCCGATGACGTTCCCGTCATCGAAGCGGTGATGAAACATGAACTGGGGCACGGCTTCGACGCGGCAGGTTTCGAGGAAACCAGAAAACAGATCCATGATGTTCTCGGCGCGGAATTCAAACGGCTACACCCTGAACTCGACCCGGGGATCTCTTCGAGGAATTACGCTGAAGCCCGCAAGTCTGGCGGTGACGCATGGATCGCAGCGTCAGACGGCAGCAAGATGCAACTCACATTCGATGAGTGGCTTGCTGAGCATCCCGAAGAGATCCAACGCAGAAACCGATACAGCACCCAGTACCGAGACTGGCTGCACGACAACATGTCTGACTATTCGTTCGAGGGTGGCAGGAAGGGGCCGAATTCTTCACTGAGAAAGGGTGAGGCTCTCGCCGAGGCTTACGCCGATGTGGATATGAACGGCGATAAAGCGTCTGTCACTTCAAAGTTGTTGGTAGCCAAGATGTCTGAGAATGCTGCCCCGGTGCAACGCATTCAGGTTCAGCCGCCTTCGGGTGGTGACGCAGCCGCCAAAGTTGAAGCAGCAGAAAAGGTCAGGCTCCCAAAGGCTCTGAAAACATGGGAGAGGCTCAACAAGAAGATCGTCACCGGCACAGCCAAAGAGGCTAGGGCCAGGGAAGCCCAAGCAAAGCGGGTCAAAAGGGAAACCGAAAAACGGTTGAGAGCCGAAGCGCGGCAACGGAAAAAAGATGTCGCTAACCTGAGGGATTACGGGACAACCGATCCCGAGGAAGTCGAAAAAATCAAGGCGGCAAAGGAAGCCGAAAAGCCAGCCAGAGAAGCTATCAAAGCGAAACGCGCCGAGCAGGAAGCGTTCGAGAAGTCCCTTGGATTCGGTTCTGTCACTTCACGAATCACCGAAGGTGTCAGTATCAAACCTGTCCTCAAGAACGGGAAACCTGACATAGCTGCAACATTCAAGTGGCTCAGTGGTCCCGAGGGCCGCGAGGTGTTGAAGGAGAACTGGCGGCTCGCCATGAAACACACCGAGATGTGGGCATTGCAGGCAGGGAAGGTTTGGTATCCACAACTGAACCGGCTCACCAAAAGGCTTCAAGGCATTTACGCTGAAGCGTTCCAAGACAATTGGGGAGTCCCCCTCACCAACGATCTCGTCGCATCGTTCATCGGATCATGGTCAGAAAACAACCTGTGGGCTGGCAACCTTGTCGGTGTCCGCAAGTTCCTCGACGGCACCGGCAGTAAGCCGGAATTCAGAAACAGCATCGGGCGGCACGTTTCCGAAATCCTGGCTGGGCCAAAACAATTCACGTCGCTGGATCAGTATGACTACTCCAAGAGGAAAGTCACCGGCATCGAATGGAACGCCAAGAAAAAGAAATTCGAGAAGAAAACCAACATCAACCGATGGCTCTCCGGTGCCAGTACCGAATTCCAAGTCATCGGCGACTGCTCTGTTCTACCCGGTGCCACTGCCCCGGGGAAAGCCTACGATTTCCACGTCGATAAAGCGTTGCGTGCCATGCAGAATCCCGAAGGCGGTGTCATCGACTTCAGGCAACATGCAGACACCGCACCGAAACCGGCAGACTTCGCGGCCAACGCTGACGGCGACTACAGCAGGGGCACAGCAGACCGTTGGGTAGCCCGAATCATGCTCCACACCGAGGACGATGACTTCGCTGAAGCCATACGAACCAAAAATAAAACAAAAAACGGTGTGGACGATCCCGTTGGCTACAAGCTGTTCAGCGACATTCTTCAGGAACTTGCCGACGAGTATCCCGGCCTGAATGTTGCTGCGCTGCAAGCAGGCCCGTGGATTGAGGTGGTAGGCCCACTAGGATCAGTGGCATATGTGGAAAACCTAGAGAGCCTCGACACGGTCAACCAGGAAACCCTGCTTCGGGTAAAGGAATTCGGTGAAATCAAATGACAATCTCCCCCCCGTACTTCCAAACCCACATCGAAGACTCGAAGAAAGACAACGCATTCCGCACGCTGCAAGGCGCAATGGCGTGGATGGAAAAGCATCCCGACGTGACCGGCACCATCTACTACCTGCCGCCCCTCGGCGACTTGGCATACATCGTGATGGAATACATCGACGGCGACATCGAAGAAAAGGGGAAGGAATGAGGGGAAAGTCAACGCCTGCAACGCAATCCGAAATCATCGACCAATTCAACACACTGCTAGACGACATGGTGGCCGGTCGAATCACTCACTGCCCCAACGAAACCGACCTCGACCAACAAACCCAAGACGTGCTGAACCTCCTCGGAGGGGCACCAATGCCGAAGCTGCCCATCGACATCGAAGCCTGCCGTATCGAATTCGGAAGGCAACTCGACGGCACACACGCCGCAGAGGAAGAAGAAGCAATGATGAAAGCCCTTGGCCTGTAACACTTTTGGTACGCTTCACACAACTTCACCCCGGCAACCGGGTGTAAGTCCAAGTCCCGCAACGGGACTGGGATCGGCGAAACGCTGAAAGGGAATTCCTATCTAATGTCCGAAACCGCCACTGACAAAAAGCCCACCCCGGCGAACATGCCGCCCGTCATCGACCCGCCAGTAACCGAAACCCCTACGGAGACAACCACTCCCAAGGTTGAGGAAACCGACACCGGCGGCATGACTGATGCCGAGAGGGAAGAACTGGCCCGCCTCCGCGCCATCCACAAGGATGAGCAGAAGTGGGAACGCCGAGCCAAGGAAAATTTCGAGAAGGCCAAAAGGCTGGACGAAATTGAACTGGCGAAGAAGTCAGTCGAGGAACGGTTAATCGCCGAGCGTGATGCCGCCCTCGCAACAGCGGAAACTGAACGGACAGAAAGGCTTCGGGAAAAGATCTCGCGGGAAACGCAAGTGCCGCCGGATCGCATCACCGGGGTGACCGAGGAAGACATGAGGGAAAGCGCAGAAAGCGCACTCGCATGGGCTAAGGAATTCGCCAAAAAGAACGGAAGTCCTTTGGGCGCACCAGCTTCGGCGGTGACCGGCGACGGCAAAGCACCGCAGGGCGAACCCCAACTGACTCAGGCAGATCTGAAAAACTTGACCCCTCAACAGATCCTTGATGCCGACAAAGCTGGACGGCTCAACAAGTTGAAGGGCATCAACCCCTAACGGGGAGAAGAGGTTTCATCCATCATGGCAATCACTAATTTCATTCCTGAACTGTGGAGTGCTTCCATGCTCGAAGCATGGAACGCCACCAACGTGTGGGCCGGTCTGACGAACCGGGAGTACGAAGGCATCCTCGCCAAGGGCAACACCGTCCACATCACTGGTGTTGTTCCTCCGACGGTGAAGGACTACAAGGCTGGTGTGAACGGCGAAGCTCGTACCACTGAGGCCGACGCGATCTCGGACACCACCATCGAACTCGTTGTGGATCAAGAGAAGTCGACCGACTTCTTCGTGGACGATATCGACCGGGCGCAGGCTGCCGGTTCGCTCGCCGCGTACACCACCGCTGCCGGTTACGCTATGGCCGAGGACACCGACAAGTTCCTCGCGAACCTGTGTGTCGACGGCGGCACCCCGCTCAGTGGTGACACCCCAACCACCGGCGACGATGCGTTCGATCTGGTGCGGGATGCCCGCAAGGCACTGAACAAGGCCAACGTGCCGTCCGATGGTCGAATCCTGGTGTGCAACGCCGAGTTTGAGGGTCTGCTGCTGGGTGCCGACTCGAAGCTCACCTCGGCCAGCGCCGTCGGCGACAACCCGTCGCAGGGTCTGCGGAACGCCACCATCGGACAGCTTCTGGGCTGCTCCGTTGTCACCTCGAATCACCTTCCGGCAGTGGACTCCCCGCAGTTCGCCATGTTCTCAATCCGCGCCCTGGCTTTCGTCAGCCAGATCGACCAGGTTGAGGCCATGCGTTCGCAGAACAAGTTCGCTGACCGCCTCCGAGCACTGCATGTGTACGGCGGCAAGGTCATTCGCGAAGAGGGCATCGTTGTCTTCGGTGCCGACGGCTCCTAAGGAGTAGCGGCATGGACACCCTGGCTACCGTCGCCGACGTGGCGGCGGCACTGGGCCTCGGCAGCGTAGACGCGCTGACCGACGGCCAGAAGGCACGCGCAGAACTGCTGCTAGCCAAGGTGTCTCGCCGTTTCCGGCTGGAAGCCCAACGCCGTTTCACCCCAGGCACTTACACCCACTACATCAAGATCCTCGACGGCGCGGTTCGCCTCGAAGAGGAACCCGACGAGGTGGTGGAAGTGAAAGTGCTTGGGGCGAACGGTGATACAAGCATCACCACGGCATACGAACTACACCGGAACTGGCTGCACTTCACCGAATACCATGTGACACAGTGGTCTTCGTTCGATGACAGGCAGTCGAGAGGACTTGTCGGTGCCACCGCACAAGTCACCTACTCGTGGGAACGCCCAGTGCCTGCCGACGTGGTTGCTTCTGTCGCCGACATCACCGCCCGCAACCTGATGCTCGACCCGACTTCCGTTGTGGGACAGTCGAAGACCCTGGCGACGATGGACTACCGGCAGGATGTGGCTGATTGGGCTGCCGCCGGGATCGTCGGCATGAACGATGACGACATCGAATTGGCGCGGAGCTACAGGTATCCGGCACCGCCGTCGATTGTGGTGCGCCCATGACATTCCCGACACCGTTCCTGGTCGACCACTACCCGTACCTCGGAGGGCCGGGGAATTTGGATGAACTGGGCAACGAGATCCAAACCTGGTCTGCCACACCAACAAAGGTGCCGGTGCAGGGATGGCAGACCATAGCCCGGGAGAAGCTGGGTGTGAACGCCCAAGGGGTGGTGGCCGACACGGCCCTCTCAGTTCCACCCGGCTGGCTGCCCAACGTCCATGACCGCATCGGGCTGCCCGACGGCATCTACGAGGTCATCGAATTCGATATACAGGACAGCGGGTTTCACGGCTGGAAGCCGGGGAACATCGTCCGGTTGAAGAAAGCCACAGGTATCTGATGGCGACTTTCCGCAGCATCAAATTCCATGCCGAGGCTTGGGATCAACTGGTGACCGAGGTGGTTCAGCGGTGGGCTGTCCCGAGGGCAGAAGCAATCGCCGACGCATGCAACGAACACGTTCTGTCCGAGGCATTGAAGTCACTCAGCGAACCTGAATCTGATGACAGCGCAACGGTTTACAGGACGAACGCCGACAAGGTTCGGGCTGACATGGCGAAAGCTAGAGCGAGGGCCAACCGGAGGATCTCCCACATCGAACCGCCCGAGGGCAAACGGGATTATATGGTGAGTGTCGAAGGGTCAGATCCTTTGAACCTTCGGGACTATCGGGCTACCGTTATCGCTGTGACCGACAGGGCGAAAATCGACAACGCTCGAAACAACACACTCGTCCAAAATTTCCACCTCGCTTCGGGTGGTGACTGATGGCTACCGTCGATGTGCCTGACACTGGCTACTATGAATACCTTCCGCTCGTCCTGAAGCAATACCTGGACTCGCGGCTACCGTCCGATGTTGTTGTGGCGACACAAGTTCCGAAGGTGATCCCGCCGAGGCTGGTAACCCTTCTGAGTGTCCCTGCTGGCGGCAGCGGAACGAATCTCGCACTGTCCCAACGGCGTTGCATCATTCAATGCAGGGACAGAAGTGAGATCCTCACTGGCCGACTCGCCGAAAAGGTACGCGG
>Ga0180432_10008271_pt1 | contig 13010 bp, 23 predicted proteins | sample SS_ome_10_FD_132414 | JGI IMG/M metagenome (GOLD analysis project Ga0180432, IMG submission 132414) | Hypersaline lake sediment archaeal communities from the Salton Sea, California, USA - SS_1_MS_2 metaG | ecosystem: Environmental > Aquatic > Non-marine Saline and Alkaline > Hypersaline >...
ACTGCCAATACCCATCAGGGCTTATGACCTCCTCTAGCTTCGTTTCTGAACAAAAGGGACATCGCTCTCTCCCATTTCACTCTCCGGTATAGTGCTCAGTGAATAATCGCGGTGTCGCCTTGCCCATCACATAGAGAGGGTGACGCGGATTGCCGGATTTAGTGGCACCTAGCACCTCGATGCGGATGAGGTCCTCCTGCAGCATCTGCATAACTGCTGCCGCCCTCCCTTGGAACTCGCCGTGGTTCCCCCAAGCCGCTATGACTACATCGCTGTCTTTGCATGAATCGAGAATATGGAAGTCGTTGTCTGGCCCTATTGGATCACTTACTCGCCGTAGTTCTCGCGGGTCCGTAGCACGATACGCGAATAGGTTGACCACTTCCAAAAAGGAATGCCCCCACTGCCGAGTGAAATTCATACACCGCCTGATAGTGGGGTCATTCAGCTCTTCATCTGCCGTGCTTGGATTGAGCATGATGAAGACAACCTTGCCCTGCCCAAACCCTACGATTCGCCGCAGTAGATAGCGGTACTCCCGGCAGGGTGAGAAGATGGCAGGGTTTAGTGTTGTGGTCATTTTCTAGCTTCACCTCTTAACAAAAGCGCCTCGTTCGTTCAGTCGATGCTGTTGAGCAAGGTGCTCTAGGCAGTGATTAAGGAAAACCATCTTGAGCCTGTCCGACCCCTCAACGTATCGCAGCCACTGGCGAATCTCCGTGGCTACTAGCCACGTCAGGATGGCCCACAATGGCAAGACGGCGTAGGCGGCAGTCACCCCCTCAAGTCCCAGATGCACGCATAGGATCAGGCTGGCGCTCAACAGAAACCCTGAGAACCATCGCTTCAGAAAGCCCCGCACGCTCATGCTGGCTGCCTCTGGGCAATCTTTCAGCGGCTCAAGCAGCGCCCGCACCATATCATCGGCCGTGGTATCCTCATCTAGCTTCATGGTATCGCTCAGTGCGTTTCGCCAACCTGTGTGCATCGTCCAATCACTCGACCCCAGAGTCGGCCTAAACGACCACGCTCCTTTCTCTCGGTCGCTCTCGGCACATATCTCTCGCTCGCCCTTGGCACATAACATGGGCCAAGGGTAGCTCGGTGGTACTCTTTGAGATCCTGGTCGAAAGCTGCCATGAGTTGTTCTGACGGCCACTCGCCATGCTTCGTCAACCGCCACACTTTGAAAGCGGCGACGCTCCCTGTTGCCCTATAGAGATCCCGCGCCACGTCAATGGTCAGAGTCTGGCTCGTTAAGGCACAAATAATGCCAAACATCGTTGCCACAACCAGTGCTACATCCTTTTCTCCGACCTTCTTAAACATCGCGATCTCCGTTTCTACGATCAACCCTCAACAAAAGGGCAGACTTTGATAAGTACCCGCGGGCCGGCTGATTGGCTCCTGGTTGCACCTCAGTACCTCCTCTCCCCCGGCCCGCGGGGTATCTCCTACACACGCGCCAGCTCTCCCCGGCGCAGGCGCGGCTGCACCGTCAGGTGATAGCGCAGGTCCTTCTTAATCTTGTACGGGACGCCGGTCTTCTCGAGAGCCTCCATAACCTTGAGGGCCGTGTAATGCCAGTCGATGCCAGCAACGCGCTGGTAGAGTGCGGGATGCCGTGTCCGCAAGTCCTCAGTCATGTGGTTGAACTTGCCCACGCGAAACTCATCGACATACTCCCGGGTCGTCTCGATGAGCTGCAGCGTCTGGGACAAATCGATGATGGGTTCAAGTGATACCCAGGTGCGGACGCCCAGGCGCTTCGCGGCGCCCAGCGCGTCTATACGGTCGCGAGGGTCCGCCGCACCAGGCTCCCAGCGCCGGCTGTCCATCGCGTCGTAGAAGGTGAGTGTGGTGCCATACCGGTCCTCTGGCCCCAGCAGGTCGAAGTCGCGCCGGGAGCGCCGCCCACCCTTCGTCAAGATGCTCACATAAAGGTTATTCTCATGCAGGATCTGGATGGCGCAGCGAGTGACTGGCCGCGCCGTAGCGTCCATGTGAGGGTACGGGTCGCATGAAAAGCACAGCAGCACATGACGCGGGTCACCGGCACGTTTGGCCGCTTCGCGCTCAAGCGCCTGAAGAAGACCGGTGCGATACGCCGGCCGCTGGAAGTCTTCTACTGCCTTGAAGAGTGCCCCAGGCGCGTAGCAGTAGGCGCACCGGTGGTCGCAGCCTGCGAATAGGTTACAGGCGAGATCTGCATACTCTTTGGCTCTGCCTTTTGGTTCATAGATGGTGTTCATAGAGTCCTCCAATAAGGGCGCATCAGTAGGCGCATCAGTGCCTTGAATTGCGCCCCCTCTTCTTCGAAGCTAACCAGTCATGCGCATCACCGCACCGCATCAGGGTATATATATATACCCTGACTGATGCGGTGCGCATCAGATGCGCATCAGTGATGCGGTGATGCGGTAGGTTATTTACGTTCATGGTGGGTCAACCCCCATCTGTCACCGACGCGCGTGAACATATCTTTGTGCCTGCTGAACTGGGTTCGAACACTCTCAGGTGACTTCTCCAACTCCTCAGCGATGTCTTGAACTGTCATAGGCCCTCTGTTGAGAATGCCTGCTATCTGGTCACGAAGCGGCAATTCCTTCGATAACTCAGGTAGGTCCTTCACTTGTTCGCGCGACACAACAACGCCATCATCGTCGAAGAAGTTAAACCTGAAGCCTAACGGTTTGAATATCTGCGAGAGGTTTGCCTTGCGGCAGAAGACGCCCATACTGAGCTCGTCGTCGCCTACCTCCTGGTGCTTCTTCACTTCCCACACACTGCGCGCAAGGTTCTGGAAGAAGCGGCTGCCGAAGACTGTCTTGTTCTGGCCCTCAGTCTTCGACGTGTGGGCGATAGAGAGTGTCGTGACATTCAGTTGCCGCAGTGCGGTCATGAGCGCCAAGGCGCCCTCTGTCAAGTTCAAGTCACCGGTCACCGCGGGCCCTATACTATCAATGATGACAAGGGCCGGCTCGATATTATTGAGCAACTCCTGTATCTGGGGCAGGTCGTCGATGAACCGGAAGCTGCACCGTCGATAGTGCATCTGGCAGTGGGGCCGGCTGAGTCCATTCTGCAGCCGCTGCAACTCCCACAACGCAGTGTCTTCGTCTGTCTCCCAGTCCAGAAGCAGCACCGGCCTCTGGCCCGGCGCTAACTTCAAACCGAAGGGGTTATCATCCCAACCGGTGAGCAGGCACAAGGCCAGCACAAGCGCGAACCGGCTCTTACCAGTGCCACCGTCACCGAAGATGATGCTGGGGTGGTTCTCCGGCAACACGGGCCACACCAGGTATTTTGGTGGTCGTATGGCCTGGTCTGTCGTCAGTGGTTTGGCCGGCTCCCCTTTGCGGTGAAGCTGCATGACTATCATGCAAGCCTGATTCATCGCGATGTTCCAGTTGATGGTGTTCATCTGCTCGTCAAGGCGCTTCGCGATCTTCTCCTGTGCGGGCGCTGATGTCAGGGTGAGCCGTGAGTAGTGCAGGTTCGACTCGATGCCAGGCACCATACTGCGGACCTCAAGGTCCGCAGTCACCGCACCATGGGAGTCATGAAGGCGCGAGAACTGCATCCCGACGTTGTAGTCAGGCCAGACGAGCTGGTAGAGGCCTGGGCGTGATTTCACATCAGGTTGCTTCATCTGATGTCAACCCACCCGCTGATGGTCTGATAGCCGCCGCTGTACTTGGTTGCACTTCCATTCCCACCATGTACCTGCTCAAGTGCCTCGCGGGCCCGGGCCAGAGCACCGGCCGGGTCCGTTGGCTCCTCGTAGGCTATCGCGGCGATGCGGTTGGCGGCTTGGATCATGCGCCGGTACATGCTCAGCCGCTCCACAATGGCGCCGTAGTGCGCGACGTGGACTGACGTAGGAGTCTGCGCGACAAGATGGCTGAGATAAGCCGCGCCGCCCAAGGCCTCGAGGACCTGGCGGCGCTTGAGTTCATAGGCAACCGTTATCGTGTTGATAGGCTCCCGGCGCTTGTGGAGTTCCAGGCAGGCTTCATATACCCACCTGTTCTTCTCGCGGTAGAAGTCGGCTGCCTTCAACGTACCAACAACCTTGTCTACGGCCTCGTCGTCGATGAGAAGCGAGCCTAACACGGCCTCCTCAGCCTCAAGGTTGTGTGGCGGCAGCTTTAAGTCTGCAGCATCTGTAACCATCGCTCCCTCCTATGTACTCTGCGCGGGGCTACTAGGCTGACTCAGGTTTGGGTACGTGGTTCGAAGAATCTGCACGACTTCATCCAATAGGCATTGTGCCTCTTGGTAGTCACCATGGCACCTCGCGTCGACCTGCTGGGCTATTGCTAGTGCTGCCTGCGTCCGATCTGCTGCTTGTCGTGCAGCCATAGTGCCGGTCTTCATAACATGCGCTCTTTGATCAAGGTCGCCATGATGATGAATACACACAACGCAGTCGCTGGACAGTCATTGGAGCACCATCGCCCGTAGTGGTTCCAAATCTTCCCCACACAAGGAGGCGGCTCCTGTGGCGTATACATCAGTGGCCTTTCTTCCCATTACCGTTGTCGATAGCCGCTTTCAGTGCGTCGTCGGCCTCAACCAGGTCCCGGCAAAACCTGATGGTGTAGCCCTTGTGTCGCACCGTCCACGGTTGTAGCTTCCGCCGCGGATGATGGATGATGCCGGTGCGCGGTAGCTGGGAGTTCTCCATCAAGCCAGCCTCTCTTTCACCCCTGCCCAACACTTATGTCAGGCGGGTTGTTTGCCGATACGATATTGGATGCTGCCAAGCAGGTCTCGGCAGATAGCGCACCGGGGCCCCGGGCGCCCCCACGTCCTAGCGTAGACTCGTTGCCACTGTGCTGAGCCTGGGTCCGGTTTCATAGCCAGTAGCCACCGGTGACGATGTTGGCTACGATCCAGGCGAGGGCCGGCACGACAAGGGCGCCGAGTTTGAGTAGTGAGATCCGCTGTGTATGATCCATGATAGGCTCCTCTCCACAGGTTGGTGCCCGGCCGCCTACACTAGCATCAGCGGCCGGCAGCGCACTTGCTGACATTCTCACGGCCTGCGTTGGTAGTTCCTGCCCTATGGCCGGGGTCTCGCCCGGCGCAAAGCTGGGGTCGGCTAGTTCGTCCAGACACTGGCCTCCGGCGCAGGTAACGCAGGGCCTGGTGCCCTCAAAACAGGCAGGGGCACCAGCGGACTCAGAAACCGCCGATGCCCCTATTCCTCGTGTCTCGCTCTGTGCCAATGCTCTCCCTCCAGCATGTTGTAAGCCCTTGTGCCTGCCGCCCATGTGGGGGTGCCATGAGCGGCAGAGTAGAAGGGTCCTTACACACACCCGGAGGGAGCCAGGTGTTGTGTTCGATGTTTGCGTGGAGTCATTGGTGCTTCCCTCTCAAGTTCCTGTTGCCAGGTCGGCCGGCCACCGCGTCGTCCGATCTCCTGCATGTGGTTGGTGCCGTAGAGTTCCACTGTGCGCTGGCCACCCCGACTGCCATTGTCCTTATGATGCTGCGCCATGGTTGTCGCCCTTGGAGACGATTTGAAAGCTGCAGAACTCGCGGCGCCAGGCGTACAACGTGTTGGGGTGTACCCTGAGTGCCCGGGCCACTGCCTCGTGGTCGTTGTTGTGCTCAGCGTACAGCCGGGGGAGTAGCTGCTCCAGCTTCTCGCCCTTGAACCGAGCTTCAACCGCCAGCATCTTTGAGGTTTTTGGTGTTTGCACCATGTTAAGCTCCAACCTACCTATTGGTTCGTTGTTTCGCTGTCCCTTTCTGGTGTGTGCCAACTATACGTTAGCATTGCTTATAACATACGGTTAAGGTTCTGTCAAGGGGCTAGCCATGGGATTTTTTACAAACCTTCCGCTTTCGTGGTATAATTCGTTGCCATGGAACCTCAAGGCGAGAAGCAGGAACGCCAGGCCAAGGCCGCCGCATTCAGGGAATACGAACTGCGGCGGCGCAAAGAGATTGCGGCGCGAATTGTCCAGGGGCGGCTTGAAATGCCAGAGAGGCCAACGGCTCGTGCCTTTGCTCGTAAGTGGTTGGGGTACTCAGAGGTCGCATATGGGGAGTGGGAAGACGGCACGGTTAAGGTTGAGATTGGCCGACTGGAACAGATTGCACGGCATCAACGGAAGCCCCTCAGCTTCTATCTGGGAGAGGACAGCCCTCTCGCTGTGGTCCCCCGGGCCCCGGCTGAACTCTTGGGGGAGCTGGGGCGGTACGTCTATGGGTATGTACCACTGTATGACGCGCTGAAGGGCCAACCGATAGACTATGTTGCCACACGCTTGAGATTCAACCAGGTGCAAGGCATACGGGCCTATCTGATCCCCAGTCTTGCATCGCCGCCTGAGATCCAAGAGGGCGACGTGTTGATCGTGCATACCAGTCTGCCACCGAAAGGCGGGCAGTGGGTAGTCTATGCCGATGGCCAGTATGCGCGACTAGGCAAGTGGCCTGTTAATGGGGTTAGTAAGGTAGGCGTCGTACTCCAGCTTCTGAGGGATTACGGGGTACAAAGCTAAGGTTAGCATCTTGCTCGGTTTTCGTGGCGCGTTTTCCTAAACCGCGTGTCGCGTGTTCGAGTCACGCCAGGGGTACCACAGCTTCAAAAATAGCACTGGTCAGGCCTCTTGCCCGGTTCTTGACACACGGTTTTTCGAGTACACAGCTTCGTCTTGACACACAGTTATGCCGACCTTTGAGGTGCCGACCGACGACGCCGTAATGCAAGGCTTTCGTTCGAACCGTAAGGCCGAAGGTTGCACACCGGCCACACTCCGCGACTACGACCAAAGGTTGCGCACCTTCCGCGCTTGGCTGGGCGAGCACTACTCGGACCTATCACTCCTCCGTGTCCAGCCCAAGCATATTCAGGCATTTCTGCTGTGGTTGGCCGCCGAGGGCCGCGCGGACTGGACCCGCCGCAGTTACTACCGAGCCCTCCACGCCGTCTATCACTGGGCAGTTCAGGAGAAGTTGCTCGATCTATCTCCCCTCGACACACTTCAGGCCCCGCGCGTTCCCAAGACCTACAAGCCGCTGTTGACTGACGAGCAGTTCAAACAGTTGCTCGCTGTCTGCCCCCAAGCGCGCTTCACCGGGGCCCGAGCCGCAGCAATGCTATGGATTCTCCGGCTGAGTGGCATGAGGTTCATGGAACTGGCGCGCTTGGGGATAGTGGATCTCGACGCTGACCATGAATGGATCAAGGTGTTCGGGAAGGGCCGGAAAGAGCGGTATGTGGAGTATCCGCCGCAGGCTGCTAGGGCGGTGTGGCACTATTCTAAGTTTCGCCGGGATGCGCTGCCGAACTTATGGTTGACCGAGGAGCGGACACCAATGAGTCCGGCCGGCGTTCGTATCGCTATCAATCGTGTTTACCGCCGTGCCGGCGTCCAGGTGAAAGACGAGCTGCACATCTTCCGGCGCACTTGGGCTGTAGAGAAATTGCGCCAGGGGCTTGCCCCGAAGTACCTCATGGAGCTTGCTGGGTGGCAGGATGAGGGAACCATGCTCCGGTATCTACAGATCGTCGGCAGCGAAGAGGCCCTAGAGGCTGCCAAGCGGCTCCGGCACCGGTGAGGTGCGCACAGCTAGGGCGGCTTCATACCCTTGGCAGAAGCAGGTGACCTTAGATCGTACCCCTTGAACCTCTGGAGCCTCTGTCGTCAAATTGACGGCGAAGGCTGTCGCGGCCCTCCGAACCTCCTCGTTCTCCACACCGATGTCGTCGACGAGTTCTCGAGCCTGGTCTGTGGTCATGGGCTCTGCCCCCCCCCTTATGTTTGGATTCGCTGGCGCTCGAGCCACGCCTGGATGTCCGTAGCGCGGAATCTATACTGGCGTTCGATCCGTAGCGCGGGGATCTCGCCAGCCCGGATCATGCGCCGGAGTGTTGTCATGGATATCTGAAGGTACTGCGCGACCTGCTCCGGCAGTAGCAACTGTGCCGCATGGGGGGATGTCACCTCTTGGCGCAGAAAACAGGCGATGCCGATAGGCTCCCCAGACTTGCGTATCAACCAGCAGACATACCTGAGGACAGTGCTGTTCTCGGGCGTCACTTTGCGTTCCTCTGTTTCGGCGTAGCCATAACGTAACACACGATCTCGCATTTCCCTGGACCGCTCTGGTGCTGGCGATACATCTGTGACGCGCTTGCCGATCAGGCTGTGCGCTGGCTGGCCGAATACCTCAGCCATAGCATTGTTCAAGGCCACAATGCGCTCGTCCATATCGGCCACACACCAGGCACCCGGGTAGCTGTCCAAAATCGGTTGGTAGTATGCCTGTATTCGTGCAGGAGTATTCACCATTAACCTCTAGTGCTCGTCGGGGACTATCTTGTACCATAGATCAACCGGCGTTGTCAAGATGGTAGTGCGCGATATTCTACGCCCCTCAGTCTTTTGGCGTCAACCGAATTCTGTCGCATGGCCCGATAATGGTACTTATGTAAAGCCGCTTGGCAAAAGCCCCGAGTAAACCGCCCAGATTTCGCGCTGAGGGCTTCAGCCACGAGTGAAACATGCCACGGAGGGCTTCAAGGGTATGATTAGTGGTCTGGCGAGGTTTTCGTTGTTGTTTCCCTTGCGTCACTGCGTCTCGCTGGCGTCTGGTGGCATGTCCTAAGCCCTTCTTCCCCTGGTGCTAACTTTTTCGTCGCCCAGGGGATTGACACACTGGTGTATGTATGGTAGTCTGTATGTGGGCCAGTAAACAAAGAAAGGAGAACAGAGACAATGACTCTCAAGTGTCAGGATTGCGACTGTGTGTTCAAGCCCAAGACAGTATCAGACGAGGATATCCGCTTCTATGGCCCAGACTGGGATTTCTCCGATGATTCCAGTTGCCCTCGATGTGGGTCTGACCAAGTAACGCCAGCCTAGGAATCTCCTCTGACTACCGCGCCGGAGTCGATCCGGCGCACAGGTCAGCGGGGGTATCGCTGAGAGAAAGGAGAAGACGATGGCAGCCAAACAGATGAAGCGGGCAGATATCGAAGGCAAGGCGCGCGTGAAGCATCCACACGCGGAATTAGAGGGGACGGTTATTGAGGTGGGTTCGCCGTACTACTGGAAGATTCGCTGGGACGATGGCACCGAGGGCGCCGTGCATCCTCAGGATGTAATCCATCTAACATTGGACATAGAGTATGCGCCCCCGATTGACAGTCGTCAGGAGGGTGCGAATTGAGTATGGAGATCCAAGTGCGCTACAACTGCCCCGAGTGCAACGGCACAGGCGTAGTCCAGAATCCGGACTGGGCTGAATTCTACGAGCAGCCAAACGCCAAACAGATGTCTGAGGCTGAGACTGAGGCTTGGTTCATAGAGCGTGGCCTGATGGTGGAGTCCAAGCCATATCTAGGTCACACCGTTTGCCTATTCCCTGAGGAGGAAATCCCCTGCGGCGAGTGCGACGGAACTGGCATGATTCAGCGATGGATGCCTGTTGAAGAAGTAGTGGCGAAAGTTGGAGCGAGGAGTTAGGGTATGAAGAAACTGAAATGCCCAGACTGCGGGAAGCAGCACATCATCAAGAACGGCTACTATGTCACGCGCCAGGGGCAGAAGCCCCGGGTCAAGTGCCAGGACTGCGGCCGGAACTTCCCGGCGCCTGTTCAAAAAGGGGTATCCCAGCGCGAAGCTGAAGATCGGTAGAAAACAGGGGTGGTCAAAAGGAGTTCCTTTCGAACACCCCTGCGCCCTAGGAGGAGGTGATTGGCTACGCCTTATCGGTTGCGGCCACCGCGGCCACGCCCTTGGCCACCGCCACCACGGCCGCCACCGCCACGTCCTTGGCCACCGCCACCACCGCCACCCCGGCCACCACCGTCGCGTCCTCTGCCACCGCCCTGTCCACCGCCTTGGCCTCTCCCGGGCCCACCGGACCGGCAGCCGCCGCTGTTCTGGTTGCGCCGGCCGCCACCTGGCTGGCCGCGCCCCTGTCCACTTCCGTCTCTTCGTCCAAACATCTTGTGCCTCCCTCTATTGACAGGATACGAGTGTTGACGTAGTATGCCGCCATGGCCAGACGAGAAGATGAAGGCTATGCCGGCACCAGTGGTCTACTCTACTGCGCCAAACACAAACGCCACTATCGAGCTGATATGGGCTGCCAGCAGTGCGGCTATGAAGCTGTGGCAGCCAAGCAAGTGCTTGAGACCGCAGAGGCCCCCAAACTGGGCACCTGCCCTGATTGCGAGCGGGTGTCCTTGTTCTGGAATGAGCGTGACGGCATCCATGAGTGCCTAAACCCGCCCTGTAAAGCCGTCTACATGCCCGAAGAACTACCATCATCCTCGTAGCACCGACCCTCTCTTCTGTCTGCGGACCTTGCCGTCCGCACCGAGGATGCCAGGCCCTCGCTGATTCTTGTTGGGGCTGAATGAGATCCGCTTGCCGTCGCTGATTCGTATATTCGTCATACCCTGCTTCAACACCAGCTCGCCGGGCGGATCACCCCTCCTGACGACGACGCCGCGCTCCGGGCTGCCCTTGCCCTCCACTGGTGGTTTAAGCCGTACATAGTCGACGTCTTGGCCGCCCCTCCGGTATGGAGGCTTGATGCGGACGCGGACGATGCCCATAGGAAAGCTCACAACGCCGGGGTTGCTAGGTACATCTCGAACCCTCTTAACCTCCACGTTTTCCTCAACTTGCCGAGGTCGGCGTCGTGGTTGCTGTGGCTTGCCCGGTGGCGGTGGCGCTGGAGTGGGCGGTGTAGATGGTGGCGGCCCCCCAGGCGGTGGCGGTGATGTTGGTGGTGGCTCAGTCGGCCCTGGCTTACCGGGCGGGACAGGCGTCTTGTCGCTTGGGAGTGGACTGAAAGCTATTTCACGGTCCTTTGCTACGTCTACCTCTACCTCAACAATGGTGCCGACCAGTTTCTTTTGTTGGGCCTTTGGCATCAGCTTCGTTGCCGGCGCGATAGCCAATGCTGTCGCAGTCGCCGCCTTAGCGGCTGCTCGTGCGGACGGAGCCGCCTTCGCCACGGCTGCTGCCACAGCTGCCTTGATTTCTGCGGCTGTTTTCCCTTGGGCCATCGCTTTCTTGTAGGCCTTGGTCGCGGCCTTGTGCAGTGCTTTGGTTGCGGCCCTGAGGGCCTTTGCCCTTGCGACCTCAGTTGCAGCGCGCGCGATTTCCCCTGGCGTTGCCTTGCCCTCACGCTGGTCCTTGAGTAACTTGCGCAGTTTACGGGCACGTTGCTGAATCTCGTGGACAGCCGCATCGTCAAGTTCTGTCGCGCGAACTTTGCGATTCGCAAGGCGCTGCCGGCGTGTGACTTCTTCCATGTCGCGCTTCCACTTGTCACCCGACTTCAGCCACTGGGCCCTGTCTTTTCTCTTCTTGGCAATTTCGCGGGCAACGCGCTCTGCATCAGTCTCCGCACGTTTGGCCTCTCGGCGTGCTTTCTTCGTGGCCTGTGATGGCTTGGGTTTGCCTTTACCGCTAGGTCGATTCAGGTCTGCCAGCACGTCGTCTAAGGTCTTCGTGCGCTCCTTCGGCTTGTTCAACCCCTGCAGGATCTCCTGCCACGTCTCTTCCCAAGTTTTGGCCTGAGGGCGCTCTGCCACTTTCACAGAGGGTTTGGTCTTCTCAGGCTTACGTTGGAGGCGCTCGGTAGCCCGTTCAAGGTCACGCTTGACTGTGTCGGCCTTTTTCGCCTTCTCATTCTTCAAGGCCCTCATGGCCTGGCGGAAGCGCCCTGAATTGTTGCCGGTCTTCCGCCAGATGGTGGCGAGCTCATGCCAAGACAACCCTGATTCCAAAGCTTCCCGTTCGGACACGGGAAAGATGTCATACCGAAGCCCAACACTCCCTCTCTGGTCAGCCAGTATGTGCCTGATCGCCTTTTTGATTTTGAGTGTTCTGCTGGAGTTGGCCAAGGCTGAAGCCTCAGCCTGTATCATTGCACCTTGCTCAACGAGCGGGCCGCCTTTGAGCCCCGTTGCTTTGAGTCGTTGCCCTAAGGCCTGAATGCGAGCCCCTGACTGACGTATCGCCGTTTCGCTACCGCTAGCGAGAGCTTTTTCGAGGCCTTTAAGTTCATTGGTGATTAGTCGCGCCGCCCTCCGTCCATAGGCATTTGTCACGAGACTTCGGCCGGCCGCAGCGGCAACTCGGCGGCCAGATCCTGCGGCCAAGCCGCCGACGATAGTCAGGTCCAACCCTAAACTCAATGCGCGCTCGAGGTTGCCCATCTCATCCCAGTGGCGTGCAGCATGGACAAACGGGATCGCGAGTTCGGCTTCCCATGCAAGGACACGCGCTGTTGTGGCCTTTTCGCCCTGCTCCTCTTTCCAAGGGGTGATGCTCTCCCAGACGCTGGGCGCGTACTCGGCCGTCCGGCCCAAGGTGCCCGACCCTAGTCCAGCGGCTACATTAGCTTTCACACCTGTCGTCTCGATGTAGTAGTCTGGTTTCGCCTCATCCGGCAGTTGGTTGTAGAGTTCTACCGGGAGCCCTTTCACGATACGACAGTTGGCGCGCGTTGACTCTGTAAGCGTATCCCACCGTTCCTGTGTGACCGGAATCTTGGCGTAGTGCTGGGCCTTGGCGACAACGTCCTGGCCAAACAGGTATTTGGCAGCGTTCAAGGCTGGCTTATCGTAGGATTGGACAACACCCAGCAGGTCAACTTTGCCGTCGTAAATATAGGGCCGCAGAGCCTGGCCAGCCGGCGCGGCGGTCTTAACCGGTATGTTCGTCAGTCCAGCGGCCTGTAATGCAGCCGTCGCGTCTGACATATCGTACTTGGGCGCTGGTGCCGTCGTGGGCTTCGCGTAGGCGCCTTCCATACCTGGGGGCGGCGGCATCCCGGCCAACTGTTCAGACACGCCTGACATATCGTACTGCTTTTTCTGAGCGGCCTGGGCGGCTTGCTGTTGCTCTTGGGCCTGGAGCTGCTGCTGCTGGCGCTGTATCGCCTGCGCGCGGAGCTGCTGCTGGCGTTCAACGTTTGTGGTCATTACTCTCTCCCTACACGTCCCAGTTCCGGGACCACCATAT
>Ga0180432_10008274_pt1 | contig 13004 bp, 10 predicted proteins | sample SS_ome_10_FD_132414 | JGI IMG/M metagenome (GOLD analysis project Ga0180432, IMG submission 132414) | Hypersaline lake sediment archaeal communities from the Salton Sea, California, USA - SS_1_MS_2 metaG | ecosystem: Environmental > Aquatic > Non-marine Saline and Alkaline > Hypersaline >...
CGGGCGGTCGACGCCGTCGGCCGCCGGTCCTCCGGCCGCGGGTTCCGCCGTCAACGGCAGCGGCACCCGCTCGATCTCCTCCAGCGGCATCTGCAGGAAACGCGCACCCACCGAGCGGAAGGTCTCCACGTCGCCCGTGCAGTGGAACCGATAGTCGCCCTCTCCCGCATCCTCGCGAGCGATCCCCTGCCGTACGAGCGTCTCCTCCACCTCGAGCGCGATCTCCGCGGCGGGGCTCACGAGCGTGACGCCGCGTCCCATGGCTCGCTGCAGCATGGGTGCCACGTGCGGGTAGTGCGTGGAGCCCATGATGACCACGTCGACCTCGTGTTCCTTGAGCGGCGACGTGTAGCGGCGCACCGCCTCGAGGACCTCGCGCGAGGCGACCTCGCCCTCCTGGATGAACGTCGCCAGGTCCGGGCACGGCTGCTGGAAGACCTGGACGCCCAGGTCGAGGCTGTGCACCGCCAGCTCGTAGCTGCGGCTGGCCACCGTCGCCGGTGTGGCCAGGATGCCGATGCGCCGTGAGCGGGAGCTCTGGACGGCCGCCCGCGCGCCCGGCATGACGGCGCCGATCATCGGCGTCGCGAACTCCTCCTGGAGCGCCGGCAGGGCGGCCGCGGTCGCGGAGTTGCACGCCACGACGATGAGCTTCACCCCGACGCGGTCGAGCCAGGTGGCGACCTGAGCGGCGAACTCACGGAGCTCGCGGGGGCTCTTGCTGCCGTACGGGAAGCGGGCCGTATCGCCGAAGTAGACGAAGTCCTCGGCCGGCATGGTCACGAGGCACTCGTGGAGCACGGTCAGCCCGCCGATCCCCGAGTCGAACATGCCGATCGGCAGAGAGGTGAGGGCGTCTGACTGGGATGGACGACGGCTCATGGACGGCTCGCGGGTCGCTGGTCGGCGGACCGGAACGGCGCCGGACAGTATCCCGCGCCGACCGTACGGGTGTCCAGACGCTCTGTGCCCAGACGGCCGCCCGGGCACAAAGCGGCGCTCTTGCACACCGGAATTCAAGTCCGGGAGCGCCGCTCCCGATACCAGTCAATGCAGTGAGTACGCAGCGTGACACACCTGGAAGGACCGTGGAGGAACACGTCCACATCGAGGTCTTCTCGTTCAGCGACGAATGCGCCATCGAGACGCTCGTGTTCGGCGAGGCGGCGCGGCAGGCACGGAAGGCGGCCATGCAGCCGGCCGTCGAGCTGTGCTGCCGCGACTGCGGGTCCGATCTGGTCGCGCCCCTGCAGTGGGAGCAGATGGACGAGGAGACCTGGTCCATCCTCCTGGGCTGCCCTGAGTGCGAAACGGTCTACGAGCTGGTCCTCGGGAGATCGACCATGGAGCGGTACATCGCCCAGCTCCACGCCCAGAAGCGGGCCCTCATCGCGGACCTGCGGCACTGGGACAAGGCCCGCTTCCGCGAAGACGTCGAGCGGCTCCTCGCACTTATCGACGCCGACCTGGTGGTCGCCGACGATTTCTGATGCGCCCCCTCGAGGTCCGGCCCCCCCGACTGGACCTCACCGCGAACGGCCTCCGCAGCGTCTCACCCCCGCGCTGCGGGGGCCGCTCCACTTCCCGGGCTGTGAAGACTGGTGCCCCCGGAAGGATTCGAACCTTCGACCTCGCGCTCCGGAGGCGCGCGCTCTGATCCCCTGAGCTACGAGGGCACGTGGAAGCGGCATCTTAGCACGCCCGGCACCATGACGGCGACGGGGCGGCACACGGCGCGGGCTTCCCGCACAGGCCGGCCCCCGTCGGCGTGCCCAGCGGTCGGCCCAGACATCACCGAGCGGCCGCAACAGGTCGAGAGCCCCGTCAGCGCGCTCGGTGGTCGGCTTCCTTGGCGAGATCGACGTCGTTGCGCGTCAGACCACCCACCTCGTGCGTCGACAGCGTCAGAGTGACCTTGTTGTACCGGATGTCGATGTCGGGGTGGTGCTGCATGCCCTCGGCCGCCTCGGCGACCGCGTTGACGAAATCGATCGAGCCGACGAAGTCGTGGAACCGGAAGGTCTTCGCGATGGCGTCGCCCTCCAGCTCCCAGTCCTCGAGGTCGGTCAGTGCGTGCTTCACCGCGTCCTGCTCGAGCCTCTCCACGGCCACCTCCCCGTCGGCCGGCCACACCTGCGCGGCCGGTGTCCCTCCTGATTGTAGTCGGTCCTCGGCTCGGCCGTAAGGGCCTCACCGGCGCACTACGCAGGTCCTCCGCTGGTCGCGGTCAGCAGACGGCGGCGTCTGACCCGAGCACGCGGGCGACCTCGTCGACCGCGAACTCCGGCCACACGACGGGCGCACAGGAGGCCGGCGCCGCCTCCGCCGGCGTCGAGCAGCCACGCCACGCCAGGACCTGCGGCGCCCCGGCGCCGTCGAGCACCGTGCCGATGCGCGTCCCTTCCACCCCCGCCCGCTCCAGGCCGTCGAGGAGCTCCCCGACGCGGTCGGCGGCGACACTGATGAGCAGGCTGCCGGAGCCGATGAGGCCGAGCGGGTCCACGTGCAGGAGCTCGCAGAGGCGTCGCGTCTCGTCGTACACGGGGACGGCATCGAGGTCGACGCCGACGGAGTGTTCCCCGGCGCTGGCCAGCTCGGAGACGGCCGTCGCGAGCCCGCCTTCGGTCACGTCGTGCATGGCGTGCACGCCCGGGATACCGGCCGCGACCCGCGCCTCGGCCATCACGTCGAGCCGTTTCCGCAGCTCCATGGCGCGCGAGAGCTCGTCCGGCGTCACGCCGGCCTCGCGCAGGCGCGCACCGCACTCGCCGGCCAGCAACGCCGTCCCCTCCACGGCGATGCGCTTCGTGAGCACGATCGCGTCGCCGGCGGCCATGTCCCGCTTGTCGATCAGTCCGCGATCACCGAACGTCCCCAGCATGGTCCCGCTCACGACCACCCGATTCACCGCACCGGTGACCTCGGTGTGGCCGCCGCAAAGCGTCACACCGAGATCGACGCAGGCGCCGGCAAGCCCCTCCAGCAGCGTGACCACCTGCGACGGAGTGGTCCCCACCGGCAGCAGGACGGTCGCCAGGAACCACCTGGGATCCGCGCCGCACACCGCGATGTCGTTGGCGTTGACGACCAGCGCCCAGGCTCCGGGCGACTCAGCGGAGAACGTGATCGGGTCGGCGCCGAGCGAGATCAGCGAGCCGGGTGATGTGTCGACCACGGTCACGTCCTCGCCGACCCGCGGCGGCACCCGCACAGACGGGTCGTCGTGAGGCAACTCTTCGAGGAAGGCCTCGAGAAGCTCCATCGGCACCTTGCCGGCGGGCAGCGGGCGCCCCAGCGCTACCACGTCGCGGACCTCGGCGATGTCGTGCAGGGTGAAGTCGCAGAGGTCCGGCGAGGCCATCGAGTCGCCGTGGTCGAGAAGCGCGGTGACGGCCCCGGCGCGGCGGCCGGCCTCCATGTCGAACACGTAGTCGCCGACAACCAGCACCTCGGCCGGATCGACGCCCATCGCGGCCGCCGCCTGCACCACGCCGTCCGGGGCCGGCTTGTTCGGGACGTCGTCGTCGCGGGTGATGACGACGGTGAAGTCGTCCGCGGAGAGGTGGTCGAAGTTCGCGAAGGCGCGCTCCACGGAGGCCCGGCTGTTCCGGGTCTGGATCGCCAGCGGCATCCCGTGCTCCCTGAGCCATCGCACCAGGCCCTCGGCGCCGGGGTTGGGTCCCGAGCCGGCCGCTGCCTCGATCTCGACGTCGTGGACCACCTCGAGCGCTCGCCGGCGCTCGTCGTAGTCGTCCAGCGCCTCGATGAACTCGAGGATGGGACGGTCGTCCGGACAACCGATGCCCCGGCGGATCAGGGTGAAGTCGATCGCGCCCGGCGCGGTGAGCGTCTCGTCGAAGTCGAACAGGACGCCGCAGATGCGGAACCCGCGGGCCGGACGTCCCCCGGCGGAGCCAGGTGGTCACTCACGAGCACAGCCCCCTCGTCGGTCTGGGACCCGGCCTCATCTTCCCACGGCGCCGTCTCGGGCGTCGACCTCCGCCCCGCCTCTTCTTCCGCCGGTTCGCCGGCCTTCGATCCGCACACGCGCCCGCGCTGCGCAGCCGGGACGGCCGCCGGAGGTCCGCGGTGGCGGCGAGACGCTGACGGCAAGACGCTCCCGACGCTCCGTATACGGCCGCTGTTCATGTATTCGTATAAGATCTCGTCAGAGACTCGATCACATGACGATAGAGGAGCTGCTTGCAATGGCGAAGTACGAACTGGTGCCTGAAAAGGTACCGCCCGCCGGTCGTCGAGCCGCCTCGTCGGTCTACGCCGACATGCTCGATTCATTCCTTGGCCTGAAGGACGAGAGTGTGCGAGTCGAGTACGATCGCAAGCCCGCGACCGTCTACATCTCACTCAAGCGAGCCGCCAAGGCCGACCCCAAGTACGACGGCATCAAAGTCTCGCAGCGAGGCGACCATATCTATCTGATCAAGGTCTGATGCGCCTCGAACCGTAGCCGGAGCGATCCGCCGCGAGCGCGCTCACTCCATGGTGCGCATCCGCTCCTTCATCTCGCGCTCCATGTCGCGGTCGGCGTCGCGCTTGGCGATGTCGGCCCGCTTGTCGTAGAGCTTCTTGCCCTTGGCCAGGCCGATCTCTACCTTGGCGCGTCCGTCGCGAAAGTAGACCTTCGTCGGGACGACCGAGTAGCCGCGTTCCTCCGTCCTGCCGCGCAGGCGGTCGATCTCGCGCCGGTGCAGGAGGAGTTTGCGGTCGCGCTCCGGGTCGTGGTTCCAGATGTTGCCCGGTGCGTAGCGACTGATGCTGGCGCCGACGAGCCAGGCCTCGCCACCACGGACCTCCACGTAGCTGTCCTTGAGGCTCATCCGGCCCTCGCGCAGACTCTTCACCTCGGTCCCGACGAGCACCAGGCCGGCCTCGAGGGTCTCCTCGATGAAGTAGTCGTGGTACGCCTTGCGGTTGGTGGCCACCGTCTTGCGTCCATGTTCGCGCGCCATCGCCGTCTGCTCCGTGCTGTCAGGTCGGTCGGGCCGGGCCCGGGCAAGAGGGCGCCGGCGACGAAGGACGGAAGGATAGCACGCCGTCAGCGTCGCCGGCGGCCGCCGGGGCGCCTGCGGCGAGGCCCGCGGCCACGGGACTTCGCGCCGGAGCGCTTCGGCGCTGCGGCGGCCGCCCTGTCGCGCTCCGCCTCGGCGCCGGCCTCTCCGGCCAGCTCGAGGGTCACCCGCCCTCTCGTCTTCTCGATACGTTCCACGCGCACCCGGAGCGGATCGCCGAGGCGGTAGCGCGCCCCCGTCGCCCCGCCGGACATCGTCACGCCGTTCGGCGAGACCTCGAACCGCTCGTCGCCCAGACGGCGGACCGGCAGGAAACCCTGGCAGGTGCCGCCGAAGTGGACGAACAGCCCGCCGCCGATCATGCCGACGACCTCGCCGTCGAACACCGTCTCCCAACCCAGTTCGCCGAGGCGTTCCTCGAGCAGGAAGGCGAGCGCCACATCGTCGGCCTTGAGCTCGAGCCGGGCGATCGTGCGCTCCTGCGTGGAGCAGTCCTCGGCCACCCCGACGAGCACGCTGTCGTCGAGCTCGTCACCGTCGAGCCCCAGGTGGGCGCAGAGCGCCCGGTGCACCACGAGGTCCGGGTAGCGGCGGATCGGCGACGTGAAGTGCAGGTAGCCCTCGCTGGCGAGACCGAAGTGACCGAGGTTGCGGGGCGCGTAGCGGGCCTGCTTGAGGGAACGGAGCAGCAACTGCGGAAACGCCAGATGGCCGCGCCGCTCCCGGGCGCAGAAGCGCGGCAGCATCTCGCTGAGCCGGCGCAGCGCCTCGGCGACCTGCTCCGACGTGGCGATCTCGTCCTCCGGGAAGGGCGGCGTCGGGACGTCGAGCTCTTCGAGCGACGCCATGAGGCCCTCCGCGGCGGCCGCGTCGGGAGGCTCGTGAACGCGGTAGATGGCCCTGGCGCCCCTCCGCACCAGGTACTCGGCGACGGCCTCGTTGGCGGCCAGCATGTACTCCTCCACCAGGGCGTGCGACGGCGTCTCGGGGCGCGAGGACGCCCCGATGAGGCGGCCCTCGGCGTCGAACCGGTACTCGGGCTCGAACGAGCCGATCCGCAGCGCCCCGCGCCGAAAGCGTCTGCTTCGGAGCAGCGCCGCCAGCTCCCAGGCGAGCAGCAGGTGATCGGTGAGCGGCCCGTCGGCGGTGAACGTGGCGCCCTCCACCTGGGCCGTGGCCGTCGTCTCGTCGGGGGCATCCTTCCGCCCGGCCGGCCCGGCCGCCGGGTCCTGCGGCTGGTCGCCAGCCGCAGCGCCGGCCGCAGCGCTCACAGCGCTCATCTCCTCAGCCGACCGCGGCGGCTCTCCCGCAAGGTGCTCGAGCGGCAGCGAGATGCCGCGCTCCGTCAGGAGGCCGTCGACGAAACCGTAGGTGAGTCTGTGGTCGCTGCGGATCAGGGAGCGCATGAAGCGCGTCGAGCTCACCTTCCCGTCACCGTCGACGACGAACTCCACCGTCATGCACTTGCGATCCTCGCGCGGGCGCAGGCTGCAGACCCCGGAGCTCAGCTCGCGCGGCAGCATCGGCTCCGCCCACAGCGGCAGGTACACACTGCTGGTGCGCCGACGCGCCTCACTGTCGATCGGCCCGCCGGCATCGACGAAGTAGCTCACGTCGGCGATGTGGACCCACGCCCGGTAGCCATCGCCCTCACGCCGGACCGAGACGGCGTCGTCGAAGTCGCGTGCCGTGTCGGGGTCGATCGTGAAGGTCGGCAACTCGGTGAGGTCGTGGCGGCCGTCGTCCTCGCGGTCGGCCCGGGGCAGGACCGCTTCGGCCTCGTCGACCACCTCGTCCTCGAAGCCCTGCCGGATGCTGCGAGCGTACATGAGCGCCAGGAGCACGGCCCGCAGGTCGCCGCTGTGCCCGAGCACCCGGACCACCCGCAGCCGGTCGCCGCGGAACGGCTCGGCGAGAACGAGGTCGCCGAGATCGACCTTGGGACCGTCCTTGGCCATGAGGTACTGGCGCTCGTCGGCGAAGAGTGGTTCAAGCGCCCAGTATTTGCCCCACCGGACGACTTCGAACGGCATCGCCGCGTCCCAGTCAGGGTGTGGGGTGCGTTTGACCCGCGCCACGGTCGCCTCCTTACCCCTGCCGTCGCGACGGCGGATGCCGTCGGCGCGCCCCGGCCCGCCCCGGCCGCGACACGCGCCCACCGATCATTCGTCCTGCCCTGCGATGTAGTCGAGCGCCGCGTCGAGCTGCTCGTCGCCCCTCTGCTTCGGCTTGTCCTTGACGGCCACGTCCGGCTTGATCCCACGCTCGTTGATGTTGCGGCCGTTCGGCGTGAGGTACACGGCCGTGGTGAGCTTGAGCACCGCCCCCTCCGGCATCGAGACGATGCTCTGGACGAGCGCCTTGCCGAACGTCCTGGTCCCGATGAGCGTCCCACGCTCGTAGTCCTGGATGGCGCCGGCCGTGATCTCGCTGGCGCTGGCGGTGAACCCGTCGACCAGGACCACCATGGGCAGATCGGTCGCCACGTCCCCCGTCGCGTCGTAGACCTCCTTCGGCGAGTGCAGGCCCTCGGTCGAGACGATCGGGCCCTCCTCGATGAACAGGCTGGAGACGTCGACCGCCTGGTCGAGCAGTCCGCCCCCGTTGGAGCGCAGGTCGAACACGATCCAGCGCGCCTTGCGGGTCTCGGTCCACTCGATGGCGTCGCGGACCTTCTCCGCCGCCTTCTCGGCGTAGTCGGTCAGCCAGATGTAGCCGACCCTGGTGTCGTCGGGCGCCGTCAGCATCTTCTTCTCGGTGATGGGGATGGTGATCTCCCGGCGGGTGACCGTGTAGGTCTTCTTCTTCCCGTCCTCGTGCTGGATGCGGAGCTTGACGTCCGTACCCTCCTGGCCCTTGATGTGGGCGATGTTCTCCTCCAGTGAGCGTTCCGTGGTCGGGACCCCGTCCACCGCCAGGATCACATCGCCGGCGCGCAGGCCGGCCTTTCGGGCGGGCGAGCCGGCGAACACTCCCGTGATCAGCAGCGTGCCGTCGTCGTTCTTCTGCAACGAGGCGCCGATGCCGGTGTAGCGGCCCTCGGTCTGCTCGCGCAGCACCTCGGCCTCCTGAGGGTCCAGATAGACGGTGTAGGGGTCGTCCAGCGAGTCGAGCATGCCGTCGACGCCGGCGGTGCCGAGCTCTCCGGCGTCGACCTCCTTGTAGTAGCGCCCCTGGAGCTCCTCGACGACGCGACGCTGCAGATCGGCGGCCCTGTCGGCCTGCTCACGCTCGTCGGCGGAGACGCCAAGTCCGAAGTTCTCGACGAGGATCCCGACGCCGAGGCCGGCGCCGAAGCCCACGACGAGCAGGACGGCGATGAAGAGCGCCTTGAGGGCGGTGCGCACGCCGGCGGCTCTCAGAGGTAGCTCATCGGGTTCACCGGATTGCCGCCGACCCGGACCTCGAAGTGGAGGTGCGGCCCAGTCGAGTAGCCGGTGCTGCCGACGTAGCCGATGACGTCACCCTTGCTCACCGGCCCGCTCGCGATGCGGAAGTTGGATTGGTGTGCGTACAGCGTGGAGATGCCGCCGCCGTGGTCGATGATGGTGGTGTTGCCGTAGCCGCTCATCCAGGTCGCGTAGATGACGGTGCCGCCGTCGGCGGCCTTGATGGGCGTACCGTAGCCTGAGCCGATGTCGATGCCGGTGTGCATCTTGCTGACGCCGAAGATCGGGTGGATCCGCCACCCGAACGGTGAGGTGAGCGAGCCGGCGCACGGCCAGAGCATGCTGCCGGTGGAGCGCCCGTCGCCGCTGCCGGAGAGGCCCGTGATGACCCCGGCGAGCCCCTGGCTCTCGGCGGCGAGCTGGGCCTCCTGGCGCTCCCACTCGCGGATGTCGCTCTCGACTTTGGAGAGCGCCTTGTTCTTCTCCTTGCGGTCTGACTCGGCGGTCGACTGGGCCGCCAGCTGCTCGGCCTCGAGGGCGACCAGCTCGTCGTTCTTCTGCTTGAGGTCGTCGCGGAGGTCGCGCGCCTCGCGAGTCTTGACCAGGACTTCGTGTTTCTGGGTCTTGACCACGTTGCGCGTCTCGGTGAGCTCGCCGACCAGTTGGTCGTCGCTCTCCACCAGCCGCTTCAGGAACTCGATCCGGGTCACGAAATCGTCGAACCCGCTCGATTCGACCAGCACGTCGAGGTAGTTGACCTCGCCCATCTTGTAGGCCTCGACCATCCGCTGGTCGAACACCTTCTGCTGCCAGTCGAGCTGCAGCTCGGCCTGCTTGAGCTCCCGCTGCTTCTGCTTGAGCTCGGCGTTGAGCTTCTCGTACAGCGCCTGCTGCTTCTCGAGGTCGGCCGAGACGTCGTCGATCTTGTCGCCGAGCGTCTCGAGCCTGGACTCGATCTTGTTGAGCTGCTTGTCGAGCTCGGCGATCTTCTTGGAGAGGCCCGACTTCTCCTTCTCGGCCTCGTCGATGAGCTCCTCGAGCTCCTCGAGCGTCTTTGCCCCCTGCGCCGGTTGCGCGCCGACGAACGCCAGCACGCCGAACGCCAGGGTCGCCACGACGGTCGCCGCCAGCAGCGGCGCCAGACAGCGGATCGCCCTCCTGCCCCGTCGACTCATGCCCTGCGACTCCCTGAGACCCCTCTCAGACTTCCTGTCAGACCCTGAGGTAGCGACGCATCGCGATGGCGCTGCCGAGCGCGCCGAGCAGCGCTCCGAAGACCACCAGCGTCGGCAGCAGACCGAGCGGCCACACGCCACTCTGGAACCATACCGGATAGACCTCGACCGTGAGGAACCGCAACGAAGAGCCCTCGATCCAGTCGAAGATGACGGTATTGACGCCCCAGATGGCGAGAGCCGCGATCACTGCTCCGATGAAGCCGGTGATGAAACCCTCGAGCATGAAGGGCCAGCGGATGAACCAGTTGGTGGCGCCCACGAGCCGCATGATCTCGATCTCGTTGCGGCGCGCGAAGATCGACAACCTGACGGTCGTCATGATGAGGAGGATGCCGGCCACGGCGAAGAGGCCGGTCGCGCCCCACATGGCGTTCGTCACGAGGCTGATGGTGCCGAGCATCTTGCGGACCGTCTCCTTGGCGTAGCTGACGCCGTCGGTCTTGCCCGGTTCCGAGTTGTCGACGATCGGCTCATCGAAGAACCGTTTGGCCACCTTGTCGACGTCCTCGGCGTCGTTGACGTAGATGCGGAAGGAGGCCGGCAGCGGGTTGGTCGTCAGGTTCGCCAGCAGCTGGTCGGCGTTCTCCCCGATGCGCTTCTCGAACTCCTTGAGCGCCTGCTCCTCGGAGATGTACTTGTAGTTCTTGACCTCGGACATGGCCACGATCTTGTCTTCCATGGCCTTGGTCTCCTCGGGCCCGGTGCCCTTCTTGATGAACACCTCGATCATCACCCTGTTCTCGAGACTGGTGGCGCCGCTGTTGATGTTCTTGTTGAGCACCAGCACGAGGCCGAGGATGGCCATGCTGATGAGCACCGTCAGGACGGCGGCCAGGCTCATGACCCAGTTGCGGCGCAGCGAGCCGAGGGCTTCGCGGAAGAAGAAACCGAGTCTCATCGCCGCGCCTCCTTGGGGCGCGGACCACCGTCGGACGAGCGTTCGGTCGCCACTTCGTCATCGGGGTCGGGCGTCGACCCGTTCGGGGACGCCGGCGCACTGCCGGGCTGAGCCGCGTACTGTCCTTGCTGCGGCGCTGCCGGTGCCGCGCCCGGGACCACGGGCGGTGTCTGCCGCGGAAGCTGACCCGGCTGGGCGCCCTGCGGCGCTTGCGGCGGACGCATCCCCGGCTGCGGGCCGGGAGACTGTTGCTGTCGCGCGGGTCCGGCGGCGCCGGGAGCCGACGGCGCGCCTGCGCGCGTCTGGCCGGCCGGGGCGCCCGGAGCGGTCCGGGGGGCCGCCTGCGACGGAGGGACCTGTGCGCCGGGGGCCGCGCCGCGCTGAGCCGGCGCCGTTCCGCCCGGAACTGCGCCGGGTACCGTTGCCCGTGTCTGCTGCGGCGGGCTCGCCGGCCGCTGGCCGGGGCTCCCAGCCGGGGCTCCCGCGGGGATCGGCGCCGTCTGGCCGGGGCCGCTCGGCGGCGCCGCGGCCGCCGGCGTCACCGGGACGGGCACGGCGCCGGTCTGGCCCGCCGGCTGGGGGACGCCGGGAGCGGTCGCCCCGCTTCCCACCGGGACGGCGACCGGGACGGCGGCCACCGGCATCTCGCCGGTCGCGCCGACTGCTTCCGTCGGCCGCTCGTAGGCGCCCTGCCGCTCGTCGCGGACGAGGCGCCCCTGTTCGAGCGCGAACACGCGCTTGCGCATGCGGTTGACCATATCCCGGTCGTGGGTCGCGATGACCACCGTGGTACCTGTGCGGTTGATGCGCTCGAGCAACTTCATGATGCCCATCGAAGTCTCGGGGTCGAGGTTGCCGGTCGGCTCATCGGCGAGCAGCAGCGGCGGCTTGTTCACGAACGCTCTGGCGATACTCACCCGCTGCTCCTCGCCGCCGGAGATCTCGCTGGGCAGGTTGTTCATTTTCTCGAACAGCCCGACGAGCTTGAGGATCTCGGGGACCTTGCGGCGGATGTTCTTCCGCGGCTCTCCCACGACCTGCAGGGCGTAGGCGACGTTCTCGTAGACCGTCTTGTTCGGAAGCAGCTTGAAGTCCTGGAAGACGCAGCCGATGTTGCGGCGCAGATGGGGGATCTTCCGACGCTTGAGCGTCCCGATGTTGCGCCCGGCGACGACCACCCGGCCCTGGTCCGGACGCAGCTCGCGCAAGACCAGCCTGATGAGGGTCGACTTGCCGGAACCCGAAGGCCCGACGAGGAAGACGAACTCCCCCTTGGGGATGTGGAACGAGACGTCGTCCAGCCCGACGACATCGCCGTCGTAGGTCTTGGTCACGCCCTCGAAAATGATCATGGGATGTGTGCTCCGCTGTCGGGTATGGGAAGGCCTGCGCGAAGGCCGGTCCGGGAGCGCGGATCAGCGCTCCGGGCGACTCCTCGCGGTACGTCGGCCGAGCTCATCCGGCGGCGATGGGCGGGTGCGGTCGCACGCCGCCGCGTTCTCGTCCTCCAGGAGCTCCTCATCGATCACATGCGCCACCTTGTGGTCGCCGATCGCGGACACCTGTTCTGCAGCCCATACGAGTTCTACGCCCGCTTGAGCCTTCCTTGTGTGCGATCGGTCTCGCCTTCTCGTCCTGCTGCCCCTTCGCTGCACGATCGAGCGGCGAACGGCCCGCGACACGCCACGCGCCCTGGAAGTCGCGCGGCGCACCTTCGGCGCGCCAGCGGCCATGATGGCACGGGCCCCGGCACATGTAAACCCGCCGCCGAGGGGTCCGCTGAGCTCCGCCGACGCCGTCGGGGCCTCCCGGACCGGCTGCCACGGAAGTGTCCGAGACGGCCGCTGGCACGCTTCCGCCCGGAGCTCAGTACGGCAGCAGAAGGGGCCGCCGATACCTGAGTCAGACCAGTTGAGCGAGCCTTGAGGAGCACTGGCGAGGTCGGCGGCCCCGGCTCTCTTTCGCCGCCCCCGACGGTGATTCCTTCGCGACGACGCTTTCCTCGTAGCGGCTATCATTGCGCCATCCACATCTTCTGGCCGCCCGCGGCGTCGGGCGGCCGGCATCGGGCTCCCGCGCGCGATGCCGCGGCCGAGACAGGAGGACCCGCGGTCCTGGAGACCGTCGACCGACAAGACGCAGGCGCAGAGCAGAGCCGGCCGCCGGTCGACCCGCACGTGATCGACCTGCTGCTGGCGCTCGGCTTCACCTCCGCGTCCCTGGTCGTCTTCCTGGCCGGCGACACGCCGGACGGCTTTCAGACGCCGGACACGGTGGGGACCGGCCTCGTGCTGCTGGCGACCCTCCCCTTGGCGGCGATGCGGTTCCAGGCCCTGGCCGCCTACGGCGCTATGCTGATCGGCAACCTGCTGCTCGCGGCCCTGGACTACGAGACCGCCCTCCCGGTGACCGCGGCGCTGGTCGTCGGGCTGTTCATCATCGCCCTGAC
>Ga0180432_10008275_pt1 | contig 13002 bp, 8 predicted proteins | sample SS_ome_10_FD_132414 | JGI IMG/M metagenome (GOLD analysis project Ga0180432, IMG submission 132414) | Hypersaline lake sediment archaeal communities from the Salton Sea, California, USA - SS_1_MS_2 metaG | ecosystem: Environmental > Aquatic > Non-marine Saline and Alkaline > Hypersaline >...
CAGAGCGACTTCAACGAGTATGTCAAAGCCGATGAAGTTCGCTCACCTGGCCGCCCTTTCTGCCGTGGTGTTGACCGGTGTGCTGCCGGCGCGGGCGCGTCCGAATCGCGGCCAACCGGCTGGCGTGGGTGATGTTCGGCGACAGGCGTACGACACGCTCGTCCGCGACATACGCCGTCGCGAGGTCTTTGCGCGATACTACACGCAGGCGGCGCGGAAGGAGGCTTCAGTCCTCGCGACCGACCGCGACCCGGCCGACATCGTGCTGCGGCGGACCGAGGCGCTGTTGGCGCATATCGTCAAGCCAGCCGGCGCGCCGGACCTGTCCGCCGAAGCCGGGACACTGAAGCGACTGGCCGAGCAGGTCCGCACCGTGCCCGTGTCCAAGACGGATGATCGCTACGCGCTGTACAACCGCCTGTGCGATATTCGCAGGACAATCGCCTTTCGCAATCCGCTGCTGAACTTCGACAAGATCGTCTTCCTCGGCCGACGGATGCCAGCCACACGCCACATGAACCCGCAGTACTGCGGGTTCGTCGGCGTGCGCGGCGGCGGGGTGTTCGTCCTGGACAAAGCCTTCAGCGACAAGCCCGTCATCCGCAACGTGCTCGGCCGGGCGACGATCCGCAAGGGCCGGACCAAAGGCAAGGTCCTGGCCGGCGGGGCCATTGCCGGGCTCGAACTCGACTGGGACGCCCGGACAATCTACTTCGCCTGGACCGAGGCCGAGGCCGGCCTCAAGCAGCCGCCCCGGTCCGACGGGGCGTGGTTTCCGACGGCGAAGTTCACCTACCACAAGCCCGGCTACTGGGCGCCCGAGTCGTGCTACCACATCATCAAGGCAAAGATCGACCCGACGACCGGCACGGCTGCAGGTGACGGTGCCCTGACGCAACTGACCGACGGGCCATGGAACGATCACGATCCCTGCGTCCTGCCGAACGAGCGACTGGCGTTCATCTCCGAGCGCCGCGGCGGATACGGGCGCTGCCACGGCCAGCCGTTTCCCACCTACGCGATGTACGGCATGACGGCTGGCGGGTCGGATGTCATCCCGCTGAGCTACCACGAGACCAACGAATGGCACCCCAGCGTGACCAACGAAGGCATGATCATCTACACGCGGTGGGACTACGTGGACCGCGACGCGGACATCGCCCACCATCCGTGGCTGTGCTACCCGGACGGCCGCGACCCACGCAGCTACCACGGCAACTACCCCGAGAACAACCCGAAGGTCCGCCCGACGATGGAGATGCACTGCCGGGCGATTCCCGGCTCGCATCGATTCGTCGCGGTCGCGGCGCCTCACCACGGGCTGTTCTACGGGTCGCTGGTGCTTGTGGACCACCGCATCCGCGACGACCGCCGATGCAGCCAGCTCAAACGCATCACGCCCGAGGAGTGCTTCCCCGAGGCCGAGGGCCATTGGGGGCGATACGCCTACGGTTCGCCCTGGCCGCTCAGCGAGGACTTCTTCCTGGCCGTGTACAACCCGGCCGCCGGGGGGCTGTTCTCGGGTCGACACGACCTGTACCTCGTCGACAGCTTCGGCAACCGCATTCACCTGGCGACGTTACCCGACGGCCTGAACTGCCTGGACCCGATCCCGCTTCGGCCTCGCAAACGCCCGCCCGTGATACCCGTCGGCACGCAGCAGGCGGCGGCCGACCGGCCCGCAGACGGCAAGCTGCGACAGGCCACCATCAGCGTGATGAACGTCTACGAGGCCGAACTGCCCTGGCCCAAGGGCACCAGGATAACCGCCCTGCGCGTGATCCAGGTGCACCCCAAGACCACCTATCGTCACACGGACCCGGAGGTCGGCTGCGGCAAGAACTCGCTTACGCGATCGGTCCTGGGCACCGTGCCGGTAGAAGCCGACGGAAGCTGCAACTTCGTGGCACCCGTCGCCGTGCCGATCTACTTCCAGGCCCTCGACGCCAACGGTCGTGCCGTCCAGACCATGCGATCGGCCACCTACGTCCATCCCGGGGAGCGCCTCACGTGCATGGGCTGCCACGAGGATAAGCACAAGCAGAGCCCCGTAGCCGGCAAGCTGCCCCTGGCCATGCGGAAGCCCCCGGCTGTGCTCAAGGGCGAGTTCCCCGACGCCACCCGCCCGGTCACCTTCCCGCGCCTCGTCCAGCCCGTACTCGACAAACACTGCCTGCCCTGCCACACCAGGAACAAGACCAAGGCCCCGAGCCTGAGCGGAACGAAATTTGGGCCGAACGGCTGGTCCGAGGCCTACTGGACGCTGGCACGGCGTGCGTGGACCAAGCACGGGAACGGCCACCGTGCCTTCGGCCGCGGCGACGGGTGGCAACTGAACGGTACCAGCTACTCAATCCCCGGCCGCGTCGGCGCTCGTGCCTCGAGGCTGCTGGCCATGCTCGAAACCGGTCACATGCCGCCTCCCACCTCGCCCGCCGCCGGCAAACCCAAAGTCAAGCTCCCCCCCGACGCCCTGGCGCGCATCACGCTCTGGATGGACGCCAACTCCGTGTTCTACGGGGACTACAAGAACACCGCCGCCCAGGCCAGGGGCGCCCGGCCGACACCTGAACTGGAATAGCGCCGTACGATCAGTCGGGCCGCTACTTGCGACGTCTCCTTCGCAACAGGACGAGCAGCGCCCCTGCGCCCACTAGCGTGGCCGTCATCGGCTCAGGCACAGCGGTGAACCTGACGTTGTCGAACCCGTGCGAACCGCTGACCGCGATACGGACTTCGTCGAAGGTGCCGCCGACCATCTCGGCGGTGATATCCGGCAGCGTGTTGGCCTTGCGGTTGCCGTAGTCGATCGTGCCGTCCATGAGGGCCATCTCATCGTAGGTCACCGTGTCCAGCAGCATTCCATTGCTGTAGAAGCGGACGTGGTCGCCGTTGCAGTCGTCGCGATCGACCTGGTCGAACCCGAAGGAATCGGCCAGGAAGTCGAGCGTGATGATCACGGTCCCACCGCGGGCCTCGTCGTCGGGGTGGTCGACCAGCCCGTCGTGGTCCCGGTCCCGGACGTTCTCGGCGATGATGAAGATCTTCTCGAGCCGTTGGCTCCCGAGGTTTCCGCCGGCCCACGGATACGACAGGTCATAGTCGCCCCCGGAGGGACGCTGGGTGTCGAAGATGACCAGCGTGTCCGGATGGCCCCGGCGGTTGTTGATCGCGCTGAACGTCACGCCATGTGAATTGACGAATTGGTCAGAGAGGACCTCTCCCTTGGCCAGGGCGTCGAATGCGATCACGTCGGCGCCCAGTTCGGCCGGCCCGAGCGCAACAAGAAAGGCCACGGCGCCCGCCGCTGCGGCACGGGTCCATGACCGCCTGGGGATGCGGTGTTCGCGCAGGTGTGCAGTCATTACGATTCTCCTGTGGTGGCCCGGCAGTGTCCGAGAACCTCCGGCTTTGACCGGGCCTGTGAGACGTCCTCTGGTGCGCCTCCGGATGGACGGTACGATTCAGACACACTCCGAGCAAATCGCGGACCGGCGGTGTTCCGGTCCGGCCGGACGCGCCTCGGGCCGATTCCCGAATATACCGCGGGTAGGGGTTTTCCCCGATAGACAGCGCCGCGGGCGCACACTATAAAGACGGTGATGAATCGCCTGTAACCGCCCCTGCAGCCGACGCGTACAACGCGTGTGGACAGCCCCGCGGCGCCGGGTGTCGGGTGTGCGGTCGGCCGGAGACGCTGCAATAACCCTAAGTGTCGGGCGTTAAGCGTGGCATGTTCGGCCGGATCGGGCTGCTGGAGTGTTCCGGCTGTTGCTGGAGCAGGAAATGACTTACGTGGAAGCAGGAAGTACGTGCTGTCGGCGGGTTGCGTAGGCCGCGCCGGCCCGCTAGGATATTTGAGGCGGTAGTCAGAATAAGGAGACGGCCATGACGAAGAGACGATCGCGCCAGATTGTGTTTCTTGTCGCGCTGGGGTGTCTGCTGTTGGCGGTGGTACCGGCCTCCGCGGCCCGGAGGCCCAGACTCAGGATTACCGTGTCGGCCGCCGAGGTCAGCAGGTGCCCGTACATAATCACCAAGTGCCCGCCGATCCATTCGCGCTGCCCGCGGAGCGTGACGAAGTGTCCGCCCGTGGAGACCCAGTGCACGGACGCGGCCGAGACGAAGTGTCCGCCGGTCGAGACGAAATGCCCGCCGAGACGGACGCGCTGCCCGGTGGCCGAGACGACGTGCCCGGTGGTCAAGACGACGTGCCCGGCGATCCGGACGCGCTGCCCGGCCGAAACGACGAAGTGCCCGCCGGTGCGGACCACGTGCCCGCCGCGAGAGACGCGCTGCCCGGTGGTTCAGACGGAGTGCCCGCCGTGGGTCACGAAGTGCATGCAGGCCGACACGCGCTGTCCGCCCGAGCCGACCAAGTGCCCCGCGCGGCGAACCAGGTGCCCGGTTGTTGATACGACGTGCCCTGTTGAGCGGACCAAGTGCCCGGCGATCGAAACGCGTTGCCCGGCGGTGGAGACCGAGTGCCCCCCGACGCTGACCACGTGCAAGCCGATCGAAACGCGCTGCCCGGCGGTGGATACACAGTGTCCGCCGACGCTGAGCAAGTGCAGGCCGATCGCAACGCGCTGTCCGGCGGTGGAGACGGAGTGCCCGCCCTGGCCGACGAAGTGCAGCGACGGCGAGACGCGTTGTCCGATCACGCTGACCAAGTGCCCACCGGTGCCGACGCGTTGTCCGGCGGCCGAAACCAAGTGCCCGCCGAGGCCGACCGAGTGCCGCACCGTCGAGACGTGGTGCCCGGCGGCGGAGACCAAGTGCCCGCCGACGATGACCGAGTGCCGTCCCGTCGAGACGCGCTGCCCGGCGGTGGAAACGAAGTGTCCGCCGAGGCCGACCGAGTGCCGCACCGTCGAGACGTGGTGCCCGGCGGTGGAGACCAAGTGCCCGCCGAGGCTGACCGAGTGTCACAACGTCGAGACGATCTGCCCGGTGGTGGAGACCAAGTGCCCGCCGGCGCGGACCAAGTGCCCGCCGATCCCGACGGCCTGTCAACCGGGAATCGAGACCGTCTGCCCGACGAACGTGACGCAGTGCAACACGGACACGACCGCGACGCGCTGTCCGCCGTTCCCGACGAGGTGTCCGGGGATCGAGACGGTCTGCCCGGCGGTCGACACCAAGTGCCCGGCCTCCCAGACGAGATGTCCGACGCCTGATGGGGTGGCCTGTCCGGGACCGGGACCGGGCGCGTAGTTTCACAACGTACCGACGTATGGCAGGACTGCCGAGGGGCGGCCGGCGTGGTCGGCCGCCCCTTTGATATCCTGACCGACCGGGAGTGCTGCATGGCTCGGACATCACGCCAGACGATCGGGTCTGAGGCCCCGCCGACCCGCGCGGCGCCCTTGGGGTCCGGGCCGGACCGGGCCTCCTGGGCCGTGGTCGTTGCCGCCGCGGCGGGTATGGGCGCGGCGTGGGTGGCGGCGGGGTCGGTCGGGTTGATGGCCCACCCGCTGCGACACATCCTGGCGATGGTCCTTCTCGCCGCCGCCGCCCTGGCCTGTGCGGCCGCATACGCCGCCACCTGGCGCGGCCGAGCGATCGTCCTGGCAGCCCTGGTTGTCGCCGCGGCGATGGCCGCCTCGGCCCAAAGGCCCGTCGGCGTCCTCGGTGCCGCGGTGCTTCTGGCCGGCCTCGCCGCCGCCGCTGCCGACGCCAACCGCCGCGCACTGCTGTCGGCCGCACTGGCGGTGTTCGTGCTGGGCGTGGTCCGCCAGGCCGTCACGGCGATACCGACGCTCTGGCTGGCCGCCGACCGGCTCGGCCTGGCGCTGGGCGCGCTGGGCGGGGCCGTGGCCGGAAAGCCCCTGTGGGTCGGCGCCACGTTCGCCGGGGTGGATTTTCTGGTGGTCACGGGTGTGCTTTGCGCGGCATGGATCGCCTCGCCCGGGCCCGGTCGACTGGGCCGGAGCCTGTGCGGGGTCGGCGGGATCGTTGTCGGCCACCTGCTCTACCTGGCCGTGGTGGCCTGTGCCCCTGATATCCAGGCCCTCCTGTCCGAGGCGCCGGCCGAAGGGGCGTGGTCCTGGCTTGGCGACCTGAAGGCGGCGGTGCCGTGGTCTCTTCCGGCCGTCGGGGCCGTGGTTCACCTGATCCTGGCCGCCGTGGTGCTTCGGCGCATGCGCGTGCCGGCCCGGGCCCGGGCGGACGCCGGTGCGCGGCCGGGGCCGGCGGGACTGGTCGGGATGATCCTCGCCGTCGTTGCCCGCCGGTGGAAGCGACTGGCCCTGTGGGCCGGCGCGGCGCTCCTGGCCGCGGCGCTGCCCGTCGTCACCGTGCTGACCACCAGGGCGTTGAGCCTTCAGGGCAAGAGAATCGTCATCTTCGAACGGTTCTACGGCAACTGGGAGCGTCCCCGGCACGGGGACTACGGTCGGCTGTCGGTAGGGATGTACGGGATGCTTCCGGCGCACCTGGAATGCGTCGGGGCGGACTGGCTGATCTCGCCGGACCTGGCCCCGGCGGACCTCGAGGGCGCCGACGTGCTCGTGCTGATCTACCCCGAATTCAACGACCGCAACGAGCCCATGAAACAGGTGCCCTGGCAGCCGGGCCAGCTCGAACGCATCGAACAGTTCGTTCGCAAGGGCGGGTCGCTGCTGGTGATGGGCGAACACACCACCCGCGACGACTCGGGCGATAACCGCTTCAACGAAGCCCTCAGACCGACGAACATCCGGGTCCGGTTCGACTCGGCGATGTTCGCCGTCGGGGGCTGGCTGCACTCCTACGAGCCCCTGGCCCATCCGGCGACCGTGGGTGTGGGCGACGACCGAAACCAGTTCGGCGCCGTGACCGGGGCGTCGGTGGAGGTGCGCTGGCCGGCCCGACCGATCGTCGTCGGACGCTGGGGATGGAACGACCCCGGTGACGTGAGCAGACAGCCGGCCATGATGGGCAACCACCGCTATGACGCCGGGGAGAAGCTGGGCGACCTGGTCCTGGCGGCCGAGCAGCCGCTCGGCGACGGCACGGTCGTCGCGTTCGGGGACACGTCGGGGCTGACCAACAACCTGATGATCGACTGCCACCTGTTCGTCCACCGCCTGCTGGGCTACCTTGCCGCCGGTCCCGGCGGGCCGCAGGCCATGTGGCGCCAGGTGATCGGTCTGCTCTGCGCCGCGGCGCTGGTGGCTCTGGTGGCGTGGCGCCGAAGCGTGGCGGTGCTGGTGCCGGCTTCGCTGTGTCTGGCCGCGTCGCTGACCCTCTGCGTCGCCGCCGCCCACCGGGCCGGCTCGGGCATGCTGCCAGACGGCAAGGGGCTCCGCCTGGCGGATATTCCGAGACATCGAGCGGCCTCGCGTGCGCTGCGGGGGGCGGCCACGCCTCTCCTCGCCGCCGGCCAGGCCGTCGCCGGCGCCGCCTCGGCCGGCGAACAGGGCCACATGCTGCCCGACGTGACCGAGCGTCTGCTGCTGCAGGCGGCCGAACCGATCCGGCGCGACACGGCCCTTCGCGACCCGCCCGGGGTCGGGCGGCGGAACATGCTGGCCTACATCGACGCCACGCACATGCCGGCCTACAGCGAGGAGTCGCTGCGCCCGGACGGCCTGATGGGGCTCACGCTGACGCTGATGCGGAACGGGTACCTGACGCTGGGGCTGCACGAGTTCACGGCCGAACGCCTCAGCCGCGCCGGACTCCTCATCCTCATCGCGCCGCGGCGGGAGTTCTCCCCGGGCGAACGCAAGATCGTCCAGAAGTTCGTCTCCGACGGGGGCGTCCTGATCTGCACGGTGGGCTACGAGGACCGCGGCCCGAGCGAGGCGCTTCTGGCGGACTTCGGCCTGTACGTGGGCCCCAAGGCCGTCCGCGACGGCAAGATCCCCGAGCCCCAGCCGCTCGGGTGGTTCAAGTCGCCCTTCCACGACCCCCAACTGCGCATCGGCACTATGCCGTTCTACAACAGCGTGCGGTTCGACGCCGCCTGGGAGGTCTCGCGCGCCAACCCGGACCCACAGGATCGGGACGTGCTGGCCTACGGGCGCGGGAACGTGCCGGTGATCGTGCGCCGCCGGGTGGGGCACGGCAAGGTCGTGCTCGTCGGCGACACCGGGTTCGCCATGAACAAGAACCTCGAACGCATCGACGGGCTGCCGATGGAAGGCATCAGGCTCCTGGGCGGCATGCACGTGTGGAACTACAACGCCGTGACCGACTCGGGCGACCTGACGGGCCGAGGCATCAAGAGCCTGGACGTGTGGGTCTCGCAGACCGGGCGGGGCCGGCCCGAGACCAGGCCCGGCGAGTGGACCCGCCTGGCCGACGACCTGACACTCGCCAAAGCCACCGGCGGGGAGCATTACACCGGCGAGTACCACCGGCTGTCGGAATACGGGCAGCCGGCGCGATACGTTCTGTTCAACGACGTGAAGAACTGGGACGGCGGGACGCGCACAGGCCTGGCCGAAGTCCGCTTCTTCCGCGCGGGCAGGACCCGCGTGGTGGAGGCCGCCGGGGCCTGGGCCTCCAGCCAGGACCCGCCCGGATCCGTCGCCAGGATCCACGACGGGTCGGGCGTGGACTACGGGGCCCATAACACCGACCCGCGGCTGATGTGGGTCAGTGCCGACCAGCCGGCCCCGACGGTGACGTTCGACCTGGGCGGCGTGCGGGAGAACGCCGACTTCTGGCGGTGGCTCCTGGCGGAACTGACGGACCAGCCTCGGTGGGTCCCGCCCCCGCCGCCGGGGTATATCCCGCCGGACGAGCCCGCGGGCGCCGCCGACAGTCGTCCGGCCGACAGGAGGACGCCATGAAACGCGCCTGGCTGGCAACGGCCCTTCTGGCCGCGTCGTGGCTGGTGGGCACCGGGTACTACCACCAGGCCGACTACGCGCCCTGGGCGGTGATGGTTGCCCTGGCGGCGGTCCTGCTGATCGGCCCGCCGGCGCCAGCGTGGCCCCGGGCGGCCACCGGCGCCGCGATCGTCCTGCTCATTCCGGCGGCGGCCCTGTCGGCAGCGGCGGGGCGATGGGCCCTCCTGGCCGGGCCCGCACTGATGATGCTCGCCCTGTCGGCAGGGCTTGGCCCGGCACGATGGCGGTGGGCGCGGCGGATTTCCCTGGCCGCCCTGACCGCCGGGGGCGTCCTGGTCGTTCAGCGCGCGACGTTCTGGGCCTACGAGTGCCTCACCGCCCGCACGCCGAACCTGCCGGACGTTCTGACGCGGGGCCTCGCCGCCGCCGGGCGATGCGTCGGTCTGGACGTCGCCGCCGACGGGGCGCACCTGGCGATGTTCTCGATGCGGCAGGTGCATCGCCTGGCGGCCACGTGGGCCCTGCTGGCCGACCCGGTCTCCGTCTGCTTCCTCGCCGGGGGCATCGTGCTGATCGCCGTGCGGGTATCCGGCACGGTTCGCCCCGGCCGACGGGCCGGGGCAGCGGTCGCGGCGGTCGCGGCCCTGGTCGTGTCGGTCGTCCTGTGGCTGCCGGTTCGGGCGCTGCTGCTGATGTGCCTCTACATGCACCGCGTGCTTCTGGCCGAGTACGAGGCCCCCTACACGCTGATGGGGCCGTTCTGGAACGCGTGGATCCATTTGGCGCTTCTGGTCGGCCCGGTGCTTCTGGCGTGGAGGCTGGCCCGCGTCGACGGCGACGCCGAACCCGTCACCGACGCCGAGACACCCGCCGAAGACGCGCCCGAGTCGAGCCCCGGCCGGTGGCGGCGGCTTGCCCCCGCGGCGCTGGCCCTGGGGGTCGCCGCGGCCGCCACCATCGCCGTCTGCCACGTCCCCATCGGACGACGAAAGCCCGGGCGCATCCTCGTCGACGACGCGCGGTCGCAATTGCCCTGGCCGGGAAAGACCTTCGACACCACGCGAACCGACAAGGCCTACGACACCGCATGGTACGGGCACGCCTCCGGGTACAACTGCGCCTGCCTCTACGACTACTGCTCGCGCTTCTACGAGATGTCCCGGCTGTCCGGCCCGATCGATGCCGAGGCGCTGGACGCCTGCGACGTGCTGTTCCTCAAGGTGCCCTCCGGGCCGTACACCCCCGGAGAGGTCGACGCCGTCAGGGACTTCGTCGCCCGCGGCGGGGGGCTGCTGCTGCTGGGCGAGCACACCAACGTGTTCGGCTCGGGGGTGTACCTGAACCGCATCGCCGTGCAGTTCGGCTTCCGGTTTCGCCACGACTGCCTGTTCGGCATCGACTCGGTGTTCGAGGAGAAGTACACCCCGCCGCTGGCCCCGCATCCGATCGTCCAGCACATGGGCCCGCTGGACTTCGCCACGTCGTGCTCGATCGATCCGGGCACCAGCCCCGGCCGGGCCGCCATCCGAGGCGCCGGACTGAAGAACCTCGGCGCCGACTGGCACGTCAGCAACTACTACCCTCAGACCAACGACCAGCCCCGGATGCGGTACGGCCCGTTCGTCCAGTTGTGGACCACCCACTACGGGCGGGGGCGCGTGGCGGCCTTCACCGACTCGACCATCTTCGCCAACTTCAGCGCCTTCGAGCCGGGAAAAAGCGAACTGATGCTGGGCATGCTTGAGTGGCTCAACCACAGCGACGCCTGGCCCGGGGTCGCGACGTTCTGGATGATCCTGGCAGCCGTGCTTCTGGCGGCGCTGATCGTCGCCGCCAGACGCTGGAAGGTGTGCTGGCCTCTTCTGGCCGCCGGCGCCCTGGCCGGATGGGCCGGGGGAATCTGGGCCACAGACCTCCGCCACGCCGCCGCCATGGGCCCGCCTCAACCCCGCAGGCCGATGGTCCGGGTGGCTTTCGACCGCACGGTCTCGGCGGGGTACCTGCCGAAGAACGGCTTCATTTCCGGCCGGGCCGACGGGTTCGGCCTGTTCGAGCGTTCGGTCCTCCGCCTGGGGTACTTCACGTTCCGCGCCGAGGCCGACCGCGCCGACCAGGGCGACGTCCTTGTCGTAACGGACCCCGGCGGCAGGCCCGCCGAGCCCGGATACGTCGATCAGCTGGCCGCGTACGTTGAGAACGGCGGCAAGCTGCTCGTGCTGGATTCGCCCCGAAACGCCTACTCCGACGCCGTGCTGGCGCTCGTCGGCCTGGGGTCGCCGCCCCGCGTGCAGGTGCCCCGCTCCACGGCGAACGACCTGCTCAAGCCGTTCGGCCTGTCTGTCGTGCCGAGAGAAGACCTCGCCGGTGATGTCGCGGGCCCGCCGGCGTGGCCTGCCGTGCCGGTCGAGGCCGCCTGCGAGGTCCGCGGGGGCACGCCGGTGATGACGCTATCGGGCCGGCCCGTGGCCGCCGTCACACCCCACGGCAAGGGGCTGGTCGTGGTGGTGGGCTTCTCCTCGCGTTTCACGGACGTGAACATGGGCGTCACGGGCGATATCGTGCCCGGTCCGGAGGTACGCAAAGTCCTGGCCCTGGAGTTCGCGCTGCTGCGGGCGATGGTGGCGGGCAAGGTCCCGACCGTCGCGCAAGGCCCTGCCCCGCAAGGCGCCGCGCGGGATTGACCCGGACCTCCCGCGCCGCCGGCGGCTGCCCGGCAACCGATGCAGAAGGCGCATCAGGAACCACCCCCGAGAGCTATACTGTTCGGACGGGTTTACCGATAGACGCGCATCTGCGCCTGTGGTGGCCACGGCGCCGGCCGCGGCCGACTGACAGCATGGAGCCGTTTGCATGAAACGCGTGGCGTACATCGTGGTCTTCCTTGCCGCCGCGGCAGCGGTGGGCTTTCTTGCCTGGAGCCAGAGCGGCTGCTCTCGGGGTGGCGCGCTGGTCAAAGCCCATGCGCCCCTGGAGGGCGACTGCTCCGCGTGCCACGACGCCGGCCGCGGTGTCAGCGTCGCCAAGTGCTCGGGCTGTCACACCGACCCGGCCACGGGCGCCCCGGCCGACTTCGTCGGGTTCGCCAGGCACCACACGTTCAGCGACTTGAACTGCCTGGAGTGCCACACGGCCCACCAGGGCCGCCGGGGCATGCTGCTGAAGCGCGGCAAGAGCTTCCGGGCCGCCGGGTGCGGCACGTGCCACGAACGGCACGTCGGGGCCGGATACGTCTACCGCCTGGCGGCGTACAAGCATCCGGACCCGTGCCTGCGGAAGTCCCACCAGCCGTGGCAGCGCAACTGCACCGCCTGCCACACCAAGGGGTCCGGCGCGTACAACTGCACCACGTGTCACGATCCACAGACGGGCAAGCAGATCGCGTTGAACGGCTTCGCATCGCACCATTTCCGCAAGGACCTCACGTGCCTGACCTGCCACGCCGAGCACCGCGGCGTCGAGGGCCAGCCGGTCACGAAGCCCGGCGTGACCTTCAGCAGCGTCCCCTGCGACGCCTGCCACAAGCCCGACACGATGAAGCCTGTGCCCATTGACAAGCTGTCCGTGGCGGTGCGCGGCAAGACCAGGCAGTTCCTGCACGCCAAGCACCCGGTCGGCTCCATCGCGTGCGGGCGGTGCCATCCCATGGCCAAGGACAAGCCGCATGTCCTCGTCGGGCAGTTCAGCGAGAACTGCTCGTCGTGCCATCACGGATCCGCCCAACGCGCCTCGTGCGATACCTGCCACAAGCAGGCCGCCGACTACTTCGCCGGCAAGTGGTCCGGGCGCATCGTACGGCGGGGCACGCACGGAAAGTCCGGGGAGGTCACCTGCGTGGGGTGCCACATATTCGACGCCAAGACCAACACGTTCGGCCGTCCCGTCGACACGTGCAGCAAGTGCCACCCCAAGGCGTACACGGCCGCGTTCGTCAAGTCCCAGGCCGTCTGGCAGCAGTGGCGCAAGACCGTCGAGGCCCTGCCGGCAGAGTACCCGTATGCCGACCAGTTGAAGTTCATCGGGCGGTACTGGTACCACAACGACATTCAGTCGGAGAAGGTCCGCAAGGCCTATCCGGCCCCGGGCAAATCTGACGCCAACTAATACTGCAGCGCCACATAGGCTCAAGAGCCGGGGCCGCCCTTGTCGATAACTCCTTTCACTGGCATAGCATGGAAGGAGAATTGACATGGATGTCAAAGAGATCGGGAACATGGGCAAG